>Ga0265780_10009259_pt1 | contig 11826 bp, 17 predicted proteins | sample P1T30metagenome_FD_192432 | JGI IMG/M metagenome (GOLD analysis project Ga0265780, IMG submission 192432) | Plant litter microbial communities from East Loma Ridge, Irvine, California - P1 T30 | ecosystem: Environmental > Terrestrial > Plant litter > Unclassified | place: USA: California... | reverse complement strand
TTTAAGGGGAAGGAGGATGTGAAAGTCAAGGGTCTTGTTATTTCTGCGCCGATGAAGGGGAGTTTTAGACATGTTGGTGGGGCGTTTGTTGGGTGTTGGGGATGAGAGGAGGATGGGCGGAGAGGTGATGGGGATGGGGAGTGCGATGTGGGTTGACGATGAGACGGCGGCGGCAGTGGAGTTGATATCGGTACGGCCGTTTAACCGTCTTTCCCTCCTTTCTTCCCTCCATTCAATACTGTAGAACATATCCAACTCTTTCCTGAAAAAATCACCGTCTCCTTCTTCTCCCCCGTCGTCCTTCCCCAGGCTCATCCCACACCTCCATCATATCCAACCACTCCAATCCAAACCCCGCCAAAACTCTCCCCCAATCCCCCACCGTCCCCTCATCCAACACTCCCCCCTCACCCCTATCCCCACTAACCCACAACACATCCACCCCCATCCTACTAAACACCCCACCCCCACCTCTCCCACTCACACTTGCTCCCAGCTCTCCATTCCCATCCGCCAAAAACGGCACATCAGGCACAGAATCCAGGATCTCGAGGCCGCGCATTCGGAACTCGAGTGTTGCGAGGCGCGTGTATGCCCAGTGTGTGGTTGGGAAATATGATGGTACTGTGGGATTAGGTGTGCCGAGGGCGTCGAGGTGGACGAGGAGGGAGATTTGGTGGAGGGGGGTGGGGGAGGTGTGGAAGTGGTGAGAGGGGGGGTTGGGGGTGGTGGACCAGTGGGTTGCTAGAGATCTGTGGCATGTTATGGAATGGATTAGCATATGTACAGTTATTTCTCTTGACTCTAACACACTACTGAGCAGGCTGAATTGAATCGAATCTGGAAGTAAATAGAAATGAGAGAAAATAACGTACCGCGCTCCATACCCCCCATCCATAAACACTATCTGCACTCCCATATCCATCGCCCACTCCCCGCCCTCGCCCAGCGCAGCCATCTCATCGTACATCCTACTAACATGCCCGTCCAGCACGGCTGCAACGTACATCAACACCGCACACGCCGCATTCCCACTCACCCTGACATTTGTGGAATCGTAGTGTGCGGCGAGGGTCAGGAGATTAGCCTGCCCCTTTGTCACCCACGGTGGCTCGCGCTTGAAAATCATGTTTGCGACGGGGATTTGCGCGCCGCGTATTTGGGACGTGCTGTTTTGCCACGATAGCGTCCATTCTGGGAGGTGGGTGGCGAAGTAGGATGCGAAATGTTGTTGCGCTGGGATGCCGGGGTGGAGGAGGGGAGATAGGAGGGTGCTGTTTTGGGGGTTGAGGGAGGGGGTGGGAGGGGGTATGGCGTGGAGGAAGGAGTTTGAGAGGGGGATGTAGGCGGTGCTTGGGGGGGTGAGGAGGAGGAGGGAGAGACAGGACGGTAGAGACGAGAGGGAGAAGAGCATTGTGTCTCGTATGAGGGTTTGGATGCGGTGGGTAGGGATGATGAGGTGTCACTTTCCGACCCGAAGGAAAAAAGAGGAAAAGAAAGAATAATCGCATTTCAGTGTCAGTTACATCCATCGCTTCGTGAATCGTACCCGGCGCATTGCAAGCCATCAAGGCGCACAGTTGCGACAGTCAAGATGTCACGCCCCGCCAATGTTTCAGCGCCACATGGACGAAACGACTGCAGGAACTTTGTTGCTGGCTCAGGTACGCGCCGAGGTAGGCGTGGTGCCGTTTGTGCCGGCAGGTAGTTAGTTGTTGCAAGAGGCGGTGTTCGTTCGTGCATGGAGCGATCGATTAGGGAGGACACGTGATAGGATTCTTTCATCTTATCTGATCTGATCACAGCGGAGGATCTAACCCTCTTTTTGCGGCGAAGACTTGCACACCCCAATCATCCACAACATCTGCAAATTCCAGACGTACAGGCAATTTCTCTTCAGTCAACTCATGCAATTGCTGTTCATTCAACTAAATACCTACATCCACACGCCTCCCATCACATCACAGCACCTACTCAAAGCTTCGCCTTAACACCCTCAACCCTAACCACCGCCCTCCCATTAGTCAAAACAATCTTCCCCCCCTCAACCCTAACAACAAACCTAACCTCCTCCCACCCCTCCCCATCTCTCTCCCCCATCCTCCACATCTCCGTCACCAGCCGATCCGCCGGCTTAACCGGCGCCGCAAACCGCGCCTGAAACTCCTTCATATTCTCCGGCTTACTGGCACCAAAAGCCTGCAAAATCGCGTGCGCTGCCATGTTCCACGAAAACAGGCCGTGGATAATGGGGCCGCCGAAACCCATTTTTTTGCCGGGTTCGGGGTCGGCGTGGAGGGGGTTGTAGTCGCCATTTAGGCGGTAGAGATGGGCGGTTTCCATTGTGGTTTGGAAGGTGTGGGTTGAGTCGGGGGCGCGGGTTGGGGGTGGGAAGTTGGGGACTTTGGGACCTGGGTACACATCATTAACATCTCTCGCACAGTTACTCAACTCATGTAGAAACAATCAACTCACCCTTCGGACCCCCCCACCCCCCCTGGCCAACATAAAACCCACTCCCCACAGCCCTCGTATACGTCTCCCCACTCTGCACATCCACAAGACACTGCTCCGTCTCCACCACCGTCCCCGGCTTCCCCTTATCATACACGCCCAGCACTTTACTCCTGATTTCGAACTTCCTGCCCTCAGAGCTCACAGGCAGCGCCTTGAAGAACTGCAGCTTGCGCTCGCCATCCAGGACATGGCGCGTGTCGAATTTGGGGACGCCGGCGATGGGCTCGGCGTTGCTGCGCGCGTAGAAGTCGATGACGTCTTGGTCGGTGTGCTTGAAGGGGAGGATGATGGGGTAGGTTGGGAAGGCGGCGAATTTGGGGTGGAGTTCCTGGGGGAGGGTCAGGCATTGGAGAAGGAGATGGGATGGGGAAGAGAGAGTGTGCGTACGTAGAGGTAATGGAGCTCATCTGGGTACGTCGCGCCGATGCTGGCTGCGAAGAGCAAGAGGTCGCGCTTCAGCCATTTGACCTCGTAGGAAGGAAACTCGAACCCGACGCCTGGACCTGCTTCGTTTCCCATGTTGACGAGCGCTGAGAATGTAATGCGTGTGTTTTCTATGTACAATTGATGGATGTACAGTAGCTGCAGTGTTTTGGTCAGACTACAAAAGGGTCATAACTTGCCAAAGCTCTTGAAGCTTGAGCGGGGCGGCTATCATGAATCGTCAGCTCGGAGCGTTGCCGAGGTTCGGTCTCTTTTGTTCACTCATCGTCAGGGACACGAACCGCCAACCATCGCGCTCCAAGATACGTTTGGACTATGCTCTGAAAATGAAGATGTGATCAGATATCTTACCCGTGCAAAAACAGTAGTGCATCGCCTCCGGTGCATTTAAATCCTAGTGACTATGGGCATGTGTGAGGCATGACACGGATCAGTACTGACTTGGGGATCCATTGTGGTTCATTCGGTCATACGTCGACCTCCAAAGCATGTACTATGTCTTCACACTCAAACGTTACCATGAGGTGTTGAAGTCTCAATGCAAGTGATGAATCATATTCCCACGTCCCAACCCTCAGCCTCGTATGTACATCATTGCCAGTTTGATAACCCACCATTTCAACGCCTAGATCGACGATGCGAAACAAGCTTCAACCATCATACTTATGCATGAAAAAATGCCATACTACGGCGAAAACTCATCAGACCAAACGCAATCAGAACGAATGCAATGCTCAATGAAAAGCAACCCCTCGCAATGCAAACCTAGAAAACCCAACATGTACTCGGCTAAGGATTCGTCGCGCAGTAGAAACGTGTTGTGCCATGGCCAGGCATCCGCTTCCGGTTATGTGGCGAATAGATCGTGATCTCGTCCAGTAGAGGCTCGATGCCTTCCAAGGTAAGCGCGATGTGGGTGGTAAACTCGGGAGAAGGTCGAGAAGCGCATTAAGACACTTGTAACAGAACTGGCGTGGGGTATTCAAGTAAGAAAACTCGTAAAATGATGCCACTTTACCGCTGCATGCGGTTAAACATGTCAGAACGGAGGAGCAACGCTGAAGCACTTTTGTCGAGGCCACCGAAATGTACACATAGGAATCGTGAGGACTGGGAGCTTGATGAGACGACGAACGAATACTTCATCAGACGTCAAAGTTGCCTTGGTTGAAGATATCGTGGTCGTTGCTGGGGATGACGCCGGACATTCTATCTCCGGCGCGACCCGCTGGCTTGTCCCAGTCGACTTCGTCCTTCTCGTCCTCGTCCATACGTTCCATCTCGTTGTGTGGTCTGCTGCCAAACTGCTGATCCAGAGTACTTTGGTCGGTGAACGTGAAGCCGGCGAAATTTGCTTGCATCGTGGGCGATAGTGGCGTCGACGCAGGGTTGACTCCGGAAGCCAACGCAGCAGCTCGGGCATTCAGCGAGCCGTTGCCACCGTTCAGAGCGTTCGTGAACTCGGGGTCGAAGTTCGACACGTCCAGCTCACCCTTGAGCTTTGGCTTGAAGGGTGGAACAACGTTCTTCTTGGTCAATGCCTCCCAGTCCACGTCGGCAAAGAATGGATGGGCCTTCAATTCCTCGGCATCCCGAGTGGCTCCTAGCCTGTGCTTTGGGTTGCGGTTCAAAAGTCCCTTCACGAAGTTACGGCCCTCGGTGCTGAGAGCGTCGCGCGGAAATCTAACCTTGCCGAACGCAATATTCTTGTACATTTGCTGCGTGTCCTCGGCGTAGAATGGACTCCAGCCACAGCACATCTCAAACACTAGCACACCCAGCGACCAGAAGTCGACCATTTTGGTATAACCGTGCTCGTCCAGGAGCACCTCGGGTGCTAGGTACTCGGTTGTACCGCAAAACGTGTTGGTCGTGGCGTTCTCGGTGAGGTTGGCCTTTGACAGACCGAAATCACATAGCGCGATGTGGCCGTTTGCGTCGAGAAGAATGTTCTCCGGCTTCAGGTCGCGGTATACGATGTTGTGATCGTGGAGATGCTGTAATGCTAGGATAAGTTCTGCAATGTAGAATTTGGCACGAGCTTCCTGGAAGCGGCCTTCTCTTTGTAGGTGCCAGAAGAGCTCGCCACCTGACATGTAGTCTGTGACTAGATAGAGATCTGACGGCGTCTGGAACGAGAACTTCAGACCGACGATGAAGGGCGACTCTGCCATGGCTGTCCGCACTAGGATGTTGCGTTCGCCGAGGGTGTGTGCCACCTCCTTCTTCTGTACGATGACCTTCTTGGACAGCACCTTCATGGCGTATATCCTGCGAGTGTCGCGTTTCCGTACTTGGAAGACTTGCCCAAAGGTACCCTTGCCGATGAGCTTGAGAATCTCAAAGTCTTCCGGGCCATAGTGCTTCTTGTCCACTTTGCGGAAGTTCAGCTTCAGATGGATCTCGCCCGTGACCGTGTCGCTTTCACCCTCCCGCGGCTCCAGGGGAAACCAGCCGTCGTAAGGGGCCTCGTACTCGGTAAGGTTGGGGCAGAATCGGACGTGGCCGAGGAAGGCTTCGCTGCTGGACCGGTCGTATACTGAGACGTCGATCTCGGCGTGGTCACCTACAACATCACTGTGAAAGTCAGCACTTGCGAAGCAACAAAAAGATTGGTCACATACAACATGGCCTCGTGCTCCCACCGCGGGTTCACGACCTCTTCCATGGAACTCTCGCGGGGGTCTGAGCTGTGGCCGCTGTTACTGCTTTGCCTGCTCTTCATCGGAATGGCCATGGGGCGGCCCATCTCGCTCTCTGTGCGCTTCATCTGCATCGCTGCGGGGCGCTTGGCGCCATCTTGTCGTGGGCCGTCGGAGATGTACTCAGCCCATTGGAACTGGCATACGACGTACGGGTCTAAGCTCGGCCGCAGACCGCGTCCTTCGGATATTGTGACCGAGAGCTTGCCCTTGGGTGGGCCCACTACTGGGTCATTCTTGCTCTCTCTCGACTTGTCTGACACGTTGGAGGCGCGCGAGAGGCTCGACGGCTTGGGCTTGCTCTCTTGGGAGCGGGAGCGGGGTGTCTGAGGGGGAGTGGCCTGATTTTGCGGTGGCGCATAGGCGCCTTTAGTTAGCTTCTCCGATTCACCAGTCAACTGCTCGGTTGAAGGGGCGCGGGAAGAGGCACTGGGGGTGGGGCTGGGCAGCATGTTTGTGCTGGGGTGGAGGAGCGGCTCTTGCTCTTCCTGGACCGACTCAGGGCGGTTTTGGGAAGCGGATGAAGCAGAGGCAGAGGCAGAGGCAGGGGAGGGCTCGACCGCTGAAGATTTCCTCCGGGGCATGAGAGAGTCACGAACCTGGCCAAAGTAACTGTGCAGAATACCCGGCAGTCGCTTGTCCGTTGGGTCGGGTCGTGGCGTAGTAGCACCGGCAGCAAGTCCACCGGGAGGCGTTGAACTTGTAGACTCGGGCTGGTCTTCGTCGTTCGCGGGTCTGAAGTGGGGGGTTAGTAGTGTCGTTGACGGCATCTTTGCGGCTGCCGGAGCGGGTGCGGGGTGGAAGCGGTGCGGGTGCGGAACAGAGAGGTGGGTGGTGAGGGTGAGGGCGAGGTGAGAATGAGAGTGAGTAAGACAATGCAGAGGCTGAGGCAGAGGCAAAATTGTGTGTAACCCGGCCGACGCAGCAGACAGGAACGAGTGACTTGCGGGCACATGCGAGGTGCCGAACACCTGGTTGATGACCTAAGCCCCTCTTGCCTGCCTGCTCGGTATCATCATGACCGCGCAGCTCGCACGAACACCAAGCCGGTGGTGCAAAGTATGCAGATGCAGATGCACGCAAATGCGAATGCAGATTAAATGGAAATTGCGTGGCTTACCTCTGCATCATCGCCTGCCGCAGCAGGTCCGCAGCGCCTGACGAGCTGGCTCCATTCGATGTGGACATTTTGGGCGGTTTTAGATACGATGGTTGGGCGGAATTGTTGACACTGAGCGACGAGAGCGTGGGGACCGAGTGCTGGCTCTTGGACGGCAGGTGTTTCCTCGGGCGCACTGTCCGCGTCGAAGATTCCGATTTTCGCGTCGTCAAGGCCGGCCTGTTCGGACGCCCGGTGCTGGTGTTGGGCGTGACGGCAGTGTGAGGGCGCGGAGTCTCCTTGGCTGGAAAGGTAAAGACCTCAGTGTCAGGGCCCTGGGGAGGGTTCGTCATAGTATATCAAATGCGAATGCGTGATGTGGCTCGCGCGCGGCCGCCAGACGTTAGCCTCTTTTCCAGCACAGAAATCTCTTCTCGGCGCGGCGGTGAATACTGAGTAGCTGGGGCGCGGTACTTGATGGCACTTGAGGTTCGAGGGCCAGACTGCATGTATGTAGATATGCCTTGATGGCAAGATGTGAGACAGAAGAGGCAATCGATATGCACTTCACAAACAGCAGGCACCGTGAATTCGCGCAATCGAGGGTTGATCAGGGCGTCCAGTGTAGTGGAGCTCTGCCTTTTCTCAATGAAACCATTGCATCGCTATCGCCCCAGCTGTTGACCGCCACTGTTGCGTCTCCTAGCCCGTGCTCACCCACTGACCAAACTCCAGAGAGCTCAACGACAGTGAAGTGCCAAGCGCAATGCAGGATGACGTCGACCGCCGGTCGCGCAAACGTGCAAAGGATCGGCGAGTCACCAAATCCAGCGATATGTCCCTGGCTTGAATCTCGCTCCCTGTGCAACGAGTGGCCTGTCATTGGTGCAGCTGGCCGTATCAAGTGGGCGGCGATAATGTCCTTCATCTGCCCAAGTGGATTATCGCTGCTGCAAGACTGAGATTGTTTGTTTGAAGAAAAGCACTTGCTCCGATCTGGTAGATAGTGCCCGCAAGCCTTTGTTACGCCTGACAGATGGGCTTCACATGATAGGTGACTAGAGCTCGAGCAGGTTACGCGAGCGAGCACGATACTGTGACCAGCCAGTACATACTGAACGTGATCGCCTAGCATTCCCGCCTACAAATGCTATTTTCATTCACAAGGCCAGATGCGGCTGCGCTAGTGGGCCGGAGAAATAGTCGGGCCAGGCGCGTTTCCTTTGATAGTAGATACTGTCAAGAAACAAGAACTTCCCTGCTCGACAAGGTCGCACAGCACCCTTCAACCTACTTCGACCCGCGTCTACACCCGTCATGTCTGACCGCGAGTTTGGCGGCAATGACGACCTGTCGTTGCCCAAGGGTACGTACAACCGGCGCGACTCGAAGTACCAGGCAGCTAACCGCGTTACAGCAACCGTCCAAAAGATTGTCCAAGACATCCTCGCCACCGAGCCAGGCATGACCTTTGCGAAAGACTCGCGCGACCTCCTCATCGAATGCTGCGTCGAGTTCATCACCCTCATCTCCTCCGAAGCCAACGAAATCGCCGAAAAGGACGCGAAGAAGACAATAGCGTGCGAGCATGTCAAGGCCGCGCTGGAGGAGCTTGACTTTGGCGACTACGTTCCCGCGATCCTCGATGTAGCGCAGGACTACAAGAAGACGCAGCAGGTATGTGCATATAGGAATGGACATGCGCCCAGGGCTAACAAGTCGCAGAACCGCGAGAAGAAGCAAACGAAGATCGAGCAGAGCGGCCTGACCGAGGAGGAGCTCATTCGCGCGCAAGAAGAGCTGTTCAAGTCGGCCACGAACAAGTTTAATGCGGGTCCTCAATGATTTCTTTCAACTAGCATCACGACATGAGATATCTGCACGGCGTTGGATGTATGACCACGGCGGTCTGGGAATGGCGTTTGGAGTATGGGAAGGGTTAAAGGCGCATGTCTCCAGTGCACAGTATATGCGGAGCATACCGCGTCCTCATAGTACGAGAAATAGTGCTTCAGGACTGTCTAGGAGTCTCAAGGATGAGGCTGTCCATTGACATGATCATACGAAAATTACAACCACGAATCTCATCAAACATCCGCGACTGCCTTACTCATGCTTGTGAATGCGCCCAAAAGTGAATACGAATGCGTTAAAAGCGCTCGGTGGCGGGGCAGATGCCTATCACTAGCGCAACCCCAGAAATCAGCCGCATCCCACTACTTCGTCACTATCCACTACTCTCCCGCGATCAACCACCACTCACCCTAGCACAACGCGCAACACCACACCTCACAGCTTCCACCATGTCGGGCCTCGAGAATGCTCTCTTCAACCTGAAGGTGCGCGCATACTCCCGCTATCTCACCCATCGCTAACATGTGACAATAGTTCACCGCAAAGTCGCTGAACAGGCAGGCGCTCAAAGCCGGCAAGGAAGAACAAGCCGAGAAAACGAAGCTCGAAAAGGTAGCGCGAAGCCCAAACACGATTACTACTGAAGCGCCTGTTTACACCATGTAGGCGATGAAGCAAGGCCACGGCGACATTGCTCGCATATACGCCCAGAACGCCGTCCGCAAGCAGAACGAGAAACTCAACCTCCTGCAACTTTCATCGCGCGTTGACGCTGTCGCGGGCCGCGTCCAAACTGCGGTTACGATGCGTCAGATCACGGGCAATATGATGAAGGTGAATCGGAGTCTGGATGTGGCTATGAAGAGTATGAGTCCGGAGCGGGTACGTCGGACCTCTTTTTCCTTGGATTTGCGTACACTGTGGGGGTTTGGATATGCTGACGCTGTGCTAGATCGCTTCTGTCATGGTCGACTTTGAGAAGCAGTTCGAGAACGTCGACTCCGCGACCGAGATATACCAGGACATCACATCCTCCGCGACCGCCGTCGGCACGCCGCAGGAAGACGTGGACCGCTTGATGGCGCAGGCGGCAGACAAGGCTGGTGTAGATCTGCAACAAGATCTCCAGGAAGCTACGCCTGCGAAGACAAAGGTTGGCCCGACGGAGCAGGAAGAAGAGGCGTTTACGGAGAGGCTGCGTGCGCTGAGGAATTAGGATGCGCGCACGGGGCAGGGATTCACCGGCGTACCATGGAGTTTGGGCGGGCGTCTTGTTTGAAGGCTCACCTCTTCTTGTCTTTGGCTTACCTTCCATGTATGTTATTATGATTCGAAGGGCCAGCCCTTTGGTCATGCTTTTGTTTGCACGGTACATATTCCACAGCCCCGATATCTTGGCAACTCGTGATACATGTGTCTCTCGTCCCTGGAGTAAAAGACTTTGATCTTGCGCAACCTGAAATGAGACATTTTCTTAATACACCCATCACTTACTTGCGATTCATCCAAGCTTGCGTGCCAACACGTTAAGACATCACCTAATTTATTGGAATCTGTCCAACATTCTCAATCTATTCTACGAATTACTGTTCCATGGAATCACGGAACGTCCTAGGCAGGAACGAACAACATGACATCTCAACAGCACACGCAGAATACACCGCAATACGCCAATGGTCCCTAGATAAGTCCACTGTCCCTCTTTCTTCTGGACTCAACCTTACCTTGCAGAATCCTCAATGTGTCTGGTAAACGAAGTAGTCTACACAGCACCGCTCTCTCATTGTCGCAGTCAGGACATGAGCCATGCCCAACCATGAAAAACACCACCGAACGCCACAGCACGCCAGAAATCTCAAACATTACTCGCAAACGTCTTCGACATACCTCGCTCATAGTCCGAGACGTAAGTGTGGTAGACACCCTACATGTACGTTGTCTAGCCATCACCGGTATCTCACTCCTCGCACTCACATCCAAACACTACCACCATCAACTCCAAATATCCTCACCACCCCACAACCACCACACAAAAATCTCTCTCACCCTCACGCGCGACCCCAAGCTGCCACACGCCGCACCCCATTCGTAACGCACTCCCAAACATACATATACTCCACAGGCACTAAATACACAAGATGAGCAGGTACATCACCGTCCAAACGATTCGCCTCCATATAACTCATCGAGTCACGACGGTGAGGACGATACGGTAAATTTTCCCGCGCAATGTGCCACTCCGCGCTGGAGAAATTGCGGTCGTCGAATTGGGATTCGGTGTGCGATGCTTCGTTTTTGGGGATGTAGTTAGTTATCATTGAATCGTGGTTATCGTTAGTGCGCGGGTTGACGGGTAAGGTAGGTGTTGTTTGCGCGGCGTGGAGGGAGAGGGTGGATGGGGTGAGTGGGTGCGTGTTGGGTGTGGATGTGGCGGAGGCTTGGGCTTGACGCGGTGACATGCTTGAGTTTGAGATGGGAGGGAGTGTTTATTATGGGTCTTGTAGGTTTCAGTGTGGTGCTGCTGTGCGTTTGAAGTGTTGCGCTTTGCGGCTGAGATACGGGCGCGATGGAAGTTGAGATGGCACATAAGGGACGGGGATAATATAGGTAGGGGAAAATTGTACATTGTGAAGATACACAGCTGATGCACACTAGGAGATAGACGCTATCGGGCAGTGGCTTCGTCCGGAATTCGCCGCCGTGGAGTGAAGTGGTCTGACTCTTCACATTGCGCCCACACGACGAAGCTGTGGGAGCTACAACGCTAATACAGATCAGTGGGATCGACTAAATAGAGATGATCTTCAGTCCGAAGTATTGTAGCGCTCGAGGACGTTGCTAAAACTATCTCGAAGTTTTCGTCTTAGTGAGGCAAGCCCGAAAGAAAGCAAGCAGATTTACTTCCCCTCGAATGCGACCTTTCAGATCAATCACTGCCTAGTCAAGGACTGGAGGTGACTATTGACGAGAGGATGCAAATCCTAGGTATGGAACCATGAAACGACGTGGGTGATGGAGTTGGAGTGGAGGGTAAATGCTGATGTATGATTATTCCCGAGACGCATCGGAGTTCGAAATACTTGATGATGAGACATCGCGTTCACGTTGTCGTGAGTCAAAGCAGATTAGGAGTCGAATACGGAGACGGCTGCTCAGCGAATGATGCAATACACCTACGCAACGAACAACTCCCACCAGCCCTGCTCCCTC
>Ga0265780_10009258_pt1 | contig 11826 bp, 11 predicted proteins | sample P1T30metagenome_FD_192432 | JGI IMG/M metagenome (GOLD analysis project Ga0265780, IMG submission 192432) | Plant litter microbial communities from East Loma Ridge, Irvine, California - P1 T30 | ecosystem: Environmental > Terrestrial > Plant litter > Unclassified | place: USA: California... | reverse complement strand
TTCTGATCTGGACTCGAGGTACTGATCCAGCTTTGTAGCGAGCTAGCTCTCCGGCGACGGTACCACTTTGGTTTGGTTGTTCCTGCTTCCGCCTCCTCGAGACTGCCTGGCGTTGATACTTGGCTGTCTGTCTCATCGTCCGAGTTGTCATGGAACTTCTTCATTGGCATTGACGTTGAGTCGTTGCTGGACATTCTGAAGTACACTGGTCGCACCGATACGACGATGTCGGATTTCTTTTCTGGATCCATGGTTAAAAACGTACACAAAAGCTCGATCCAAGACGAATTGTGTGAAGGGGGCACAGCCAGATATACAAGGCGACCAACGAGCTACGAATTGACCGAAGTAACCAACACCCAGCAGCTGAAGGATGTCGCAACTTCATGTATAATCACGAAGTCGCTCGAGTCGTTCGTGGCGCTGTTCTGGACTGCGTGCTTGCATGGAGGCTAGCCGCATACAGAAGGAAGAGGATGTGTGACAGATCGTGGGGCTAGACTACTACCCAGAGTATCTCTAGAGTACCGGAGCAGCGGACAGAAGGGTACCCACCTTGATTGTTGCGATGTCGCGATAGCTTCCGCTTGCGTTGGACGACAATCAATGGGCGCGTCCGGCATCTTTGTATATGAGGTCCGCATGCGGCGTACGCAACACTCACTTGTGAGAGACCCAGAGTACATAGGCAGCACCATCTCGAGAAGACTAGCGTCGTAGTAAGTTCGATTTGAGACACCGTGAGCGCTATCTCACAAGGCACAATCAGGTGCCTTGCAGGTGATGGAGATGGTATCCGGACCGCAACTCGAAGCCGGCCATAGGAGGCACAGCGCAGGGAATATGCTCGGGAGTTTTCCCAATCGCATGGCGAGGCTTATTTTTGAGAATTGGCGCATTGTAAAAGCACATCATCGTCAGGCGCTCATCGTTCGTGCTGACGATTCACATCGCTGCGCGGTGCCATGTGGTAGCGGAGATGGTCCGGGCATGTCACATTCTGGAAGCCAGCGCCAGAAAGTGCGGAGGATCTGGCCCAGTTCGGGTTGGGCCGAAAGTCTGGCTCGCAAGCGCGGATATGTCACGAACACAAAAGCAACTTGCGTGAGGAACCTCAGAAGGATTTGAGGCTGGGAGAGGAAGCCTGTGCAATGTTGTTTATGTTGTGAAGGATGTGAAGTCTGGAGTGGCCCGACGTGACGTTTGTCGATCTTTACTGAAGGAAAGGGCGACCACGCGCACCCCTGCCACCCTCGTGAACGCTAAACCACAAGCGCTCAGACCCTGCAGCTAAAAAATGCAGGTGCGCTCTCCCCAGATCCCACGAGCAGCGCCGTGCGATGAACACTCAATCGGTCGCCGACGGGTACGCCGTGTGGCACATCCATGGATGAAACTGCGGCGGCGGCGTGACTCTTTACGTTCTTTGATGAACGGTGGATGACACAACGGCCACTTTGTCTGTGATAGATGAGGGGAAATATGCCTGAATTAGCACACCGACACGAAAAGGCCATGTTGGCATCTTATCACACCGACTTCATGTATGTATACCGACTTCACGACCCACTATCAGTGACGAGGTGATTGATACCCGCCTTTCCAATTCTTTGTCTACATATGGTCGCTGTCTTTGCGCTGCTGCAATTCTTGCAAATAACACCTTCGAATACCTTCAAAATGTCAAAAGATACCTCTTTTCGGTTCTGCATTGCTGCGCTGCTTGTCGTGCAGATCGCATGCTGGGCGCTTGCGCTAACCGATCTTTTCGTTCCTGGGAAACCCCGGTTGCTCATACGGACGACGATGGACGTGGTGTCGCAGCTTTTCGCCAGGCGGTCGACAATCCTGCTCGCGTACAGAGACTTTCGGGCGGCCTATTGAGACTCCAAACCATGTACTCACGACATCTCGATGATAATACGATTTATTGCTGGCCTGAAAACGGATACGAAAAGACAATTGGCGAAGATGAACACCAACGATCGGTCAGCAGGTCTATCCGGCATTACAATCCTTTCACTGGGAAGAGTCGGCAGCAAGCCGACAGTACAACGAGGGAACGAGACGACGAACTGTGGAGGCGTCAATAGTGCGATTACTCTCAATACCGGTGATTATGGGTCGCAGATCCATGGCACCTCATTACGAAAGTGCTGATATCTATTGCGTCAACCCTCCACACTCTCGCCAAAGCTGTCGACACAATTAATACGAAGTCTTTCGCCAAGCGGCAGCAATACCCATCACGACCACTCATCGTTGTCATTACAAGCTTCCACGCTTTCAAAATAAGCATGATCTTCAGCACGAAGGACCTTACGAGTGGACCAACCTTGGCCAAATGGACCTGGCATGTCGTGCGCTAGGTAGTTTATGGTAGATTGCCGAAGGTGCAACATGGACCAGGGTACGGGATACGCTATAGAATATGCTATGGGTCGAGCCTCGTCACATCAACACCGCGTCAACTACATGGTATTGCCGGTTGGAAGCGAGTGCTCGGTTCCGTTGGACGATAAGCAGACTGGAGATATGAATTCAGGCAAAACTGCGATAAGGGTGCCTAAACAGCAACCATCCCACCCGAAATGGAGGTCCATACGGCATGCTCTCTACCACTCCGCGGCTGTAGTATACAATGTAATTGCCAGAACAAGGAGGTCGTCTAAAAATGGTGTTCGTAGGAATGGCAATCCCCATGCGAACTCTAGCTCTAATTGGTCTTGACTCTTTTCATCTATCGAACATGAACATACAGGTACACTAAGTCAAGGCAGCAACAACATCGTCTTCAAATCTGCCTCACGGCTTGCCTGGCAAGTAGGATGACGGTCGTTGTAAGCTTTCGCAAGCGGTGCAGTGGTAGAGACAAGCTTCTCGGATAATAAGCGCGCTTATCCTGGAGCCTACACTTTGTATCACTCTCACACGACATGTAGGATTGAAAGTGGCTGAGCACAGGGCTCAATCGATGAAAAAAATACGCGGACAGTGGATCCTTACATTACCATTCCATCCATTACATGCAGGCTAACAATCCACCCGTCCTGCTCCTTCTTCACAACAAGCTTAGTAGAGCATCCATTTCCAGCCGCGGGCTCCTGCGTCTTCAAACTCGTGTACAGAGCGCCTATGCATCCCGTCGCCTCATCCGTCGCCTCCTCAAGTGACGTGTCTTTCCACCCAGACACGTAATCCCCATGCTGCCCATACCCAGTGACATCACAATGGCTGAGCACAACTGGGTGCGAGCCATCATCAGGCCAGTCTGCCTTGCTGTTGACGTTACGCGTGTCCCAGGCGATCTTGAGTGTGAGTTGTAGGGTCTTGACTGGGTGAGTGGAAGGGCAGTCTTCGCTGCTATTGGATACCATAGGTATACCGGAGAGGGATGCAGCACTGCCTTGTGGGTACGCAACGTGTGACTTGTTGTATAGGCTACTGAGATTAATGCCGTCCCAACAAGTTGAATTGATTATCTCAAGGACATGTGGTGTTTTGATAACTTTCAGTGTCGAGCTTCGCATTAGCGCATGGCGTGGCGTTGTCGCTGCCATAGTTGGGTATGTTGTAGCAGCGAAGACATGTTCGCATCTTCAAGTTCCTGGTATTTTGCGCGGTTCAATCGCCAGTGAGCCTACGGAACTCCTAAGAGTGATCAGTACATCAACGAAGAGAGAGAGAGAGCGGCCATCAACACTCTCACTGGCTTGGATACCATTATTGACACTTTGTTTTTGCACGTCGACACATGGTACACGACATGATAATAACGCTGGATGGTGTTGGTTTGTGAGTTTGGAAGTTTGGGATTTCGGATGGCTTCCAGGGGGGAAGAGAGTGCGTGTTGAGAAAGCACTCGGAAGCCCAGGGCTCAACGATTCAAACAAACGTTATGTTTATTTGTGAGCTCGAACTCGATCTAAGTCCACCTCCCCCAATACTTGTGAAATTGAGCCAGACGTGTCGCCTCAATAAATTCCACCGTCAGTGTCATCCGCAGTCTATCTTCCGTATTGACCTCAGCCCTCAACCCACCACCTCTATCCTCGAATTCGTACATCACGTCAGTGTCCGCCTCCTGACCTTCTTCAAGCATGCGATATCCGCAACCCTCAGCTTCCCTCTTGTCGAAGAAGGTTCGCTGCTCTGCTACGATCAATAGTGTCTGCACGGCGGCATTCAAGTCAGAGCACTCTTCTTTTGGCAGTTCTTCGACTGGGTAGGGATAGTCGGTGCGTACGACCAATGCACGTGTAACGAAGATGTTGGATGTGGGAGCACAGGGCAGATATAGATGAGGCAAAAGGTTGTTGTATTGAGAGAGCTACAGCGAGCGATTATATACACAACCAGATGAGTGAGCAATTGACTAACAGAGTCACGTGAGGTGCAGTTCACAGTGTACCGTATGAACTGAGGTGCCAGGCTGACAGAAGATTAGGCATCGATCATTTGTGCAGTCAATTCTGGCAAACAGATCAGCATGTATATTCATGCCACGCTTCATCTTCTTTTTCCTGAACATCAAAAGTTTCAAACATCTTCCAAAAGATAAGTTAACCAGGAGGACGATATGTTCTTCGCGCCTCCTCCGAAGCTTCCAGAACGGAACTAGACGCAATGCATGTCTCTGGTCTCCGAAAGTGGCCTTTTATTCTCACAGCGCGACTTATCTTGAAAGTCTTAATCTATTCTTTTCGTACTTCTCGAAAAAAAATTGGACAGCGTCCATGGTACCTCCTTCTGTGCGAGAATTCGAATTCCAAAAACCTGAACCGCAACTACATGTCCTGGTATTTGTCCCAGACACTGTTTTGAAAACACGTCACCGAAAGTCGAAGATATACCCTCTATGTTCTCGTCCTCCCAATCCAGTCGGCACATATAACATCCTCTCCCCTTTCCAGTCCCCAACCTCAATCACACCTTTTTCTCTTTTCTCAAATCCAAAAAAGGCGTCCTATGCGTTCGAGGTCTCGTCCTGGCCTCCCGCCCGTTTCCCAAAAGTGAATAGAATAGCTTCATGTCCAGAATCTTCCAGGAATGAAAAGGAAAAACACATGGCAAAATACCCCCACGCCAATATCTACACATCATTCCCATCGCTTCAAAATCCTCGTGGCTCTGAGCCTATGCTGCGTCTCCCTGTTCCGAAATAAACAAAAACAAAGCGGCCCGAATGTGCATGTCCCGGCCGCCCTTATGCGCTCCTTGAATTTGCACCATTAAAATCCGAGTCTTTGTGGAAAAACGTACATGAGCTGTTGAGCCTCCCTATCATCCGCCTTTATTAAACACCAAGTCTATTCTCATTTCCAAAAAGAACGAATACAAGGAGCTCATGACGTCTCTGCTTCGTTCATTCCCACAAAATTCATCTTGCACGCTGGGATGTCCGCCACACTCCTCTCCGTCTCGAAAACCATGATAAAGCGGAAATGTTCTCTATTTGAGCGGGCGGGTGATATCATAAAAATGGCCGCTTCCAATCGAATATTTCTTTCTTCTTTGTCGAATCCGGAGCCTCAAGCACCTATGTCTCGAGAGCCACGCGAAAACAAAAAGTCCAAAGTCCTCATATCATGTCTCATGTGAGTGCTTTCGGCGTGTCGTGTACCCCAAAAAACAGGTCCTGACAGCTACATGAAGGGCTGCTGGTTTCGGGAGAGGAATAAACATGACTGGTAGATCTTCTATGTCTGCGCGTCAGGACGGGCAAAAACGATCGATTGACTACTTCAGTGACTTGTTTTAAGGACGACAAGCTCTGTTTGCCACCAAAATATGATAAACCAGCTGCATACCGATCCATGCCTCAAAGATTCACATGCGTCAACTGAATGTTCGTGATCGTTTCCATAAGCATCACTCATCACCCAAATATTTCGCAAACACACGCATACACATAAGTTACACGTAATTCCAGAGATCGCTTTGAATGCATCTAGATACATCACTCCCATCCCCCCTCGCTTCGCTCGCACCGCAGACTATACAAGCCCAGAAACATCTACATCCGCATCCACCCCATCACCAATCTATAGGCCTTAACTCACCTGTCAGCGGGAAAGGGGTGCCCAAACAGAACGGAGCTTAAATACCAAGAGTGAACTCGACGCCAACGTCAATGTCACGGGCCATCTTGACGACCTTTGAGAACTGTACGGATTTCTCGGCCGCGGCTTGGAGGTCGTCGATCGAGAAGATTTTCAGGCCTGAGTCGTTGAGCTGGGATGGAGTTAGCATAGCCTTCTTTTCACAATGTTTCGATGTTTGAGAGTGAGATGTTGTGTGACTTACGAGCTTGTGCGCGGCCTCCATGTTTGTGCCCTGCAACCTCGCAATAACAGGCGTCTTGAGGTTCATCTCGCTGACCACCTGAATCAGACCCTTGGCAATAGCGTCGCATCGCACGATACCGCCGAAGATGTTGACAAAGATAGCAGTGACCTTGGGATCGCTGGTGATGAGGTCGAACGCCTGGCGGATAGCCTCGGGTGTAGCACCGCCTCCCACGTCCAAGAAATTAGCTGGCGAGCCGCCGTTCAGCTTGATGATGTCCATGGTCGCCATGGCAAGACCGGCGCCGTTGACAAGGCAGCCGATGTCGCCGTCCAGCTTGATGAAGTTGAGGCCGACCTTTGCGGCCTTGACCTCGTCGGCGTCTTCCTGTGTGATGTCTCTCCACTCGAAGACCTCCTTCTGGCGGAAGTCGGCGTTGTCGTCGAAGTTCAGCTTGGCGTCCATGGCGAGGACTTGGTGGTCGGTGGTCTCGGACAGAGGGTTGATCTCGATCTGGGTGGCGTCCTTCTCCATGAAGACCTTGTATAGTTTCTGGATAGTGTCCTTGGCATCCTCAATGCACTGCTCTGAGAAACCGAGCTCGGTCGCGATGTTGCGCGCGATGTCGTCGGTGCAGCCCTTGTGGATGTCGATGGGTGTGGTGATGATGGCTTCGGGGTGCTCCTTGGCGACAGTCTCAATGTCCATACCACCTTGCGAAGAGGCGACGATGACGGGTCCTTGCGATGCGCGGTCCATGAGAATGGCCAGGTAGAACTCTCGACGGGCGAACTTGCGCTCGACAATGAAGACGGCGTTGCAGAGACGACCGGCGGCTCCAGTTTGCTTGGTGATGAGCTTGTGACCGATCATCTGGTCGGCGAGGATGGAGGCTTCGCGGGGACTGTGTGGATATTAGACATGACGGGTGGGAAGGTTGGCGTAGTAGTAGCATACGAGTAGACAACTCTGACACCGCCCTTGAAGCCATTATCAAAAGTGCCCTTTCCACGGCCTCCAGCAAGGACCTGGGCCTTGATAACGGCATCGTCACCGCCTGGGCGCATTAGCCTTGATCTGCCATGTTCTGTCCAACTGTGTCACACCAATGCTCTTAGCGATCTTCTCTGCCTCTGCTCCGCTGGTAGCAACACCGCCCTTGGGTACGCCAATGCCGTACTGCACCCGATGTTAGCCATGTGTGTTCCAGGCTCTATCTTCAATATCGCGGTGGGCTTCGTACCGATTCGAGCAGTGCGGCGGACCGGTATTCGTGGATGGACAGCCATCTCCGTTGCTGGAGGCCGGAGCGCTTTACTGGGGTTTGCTGGTATCTATCAGTATTCACTCTGTAGCAGGCATCGTAATGCGTAGGAGGCTTTTTGCACATTGCGGAGGAGCGGTGGGACATACAGCAGCGCGGAGGGCACTGGCCAGCGGCCGGGCGCGGGCAAGGTTGTACATGGTGTCTGAATATAACAGACACGCACTGTGTATTCGAGAGGGCGAGTATTTGGAGGTGTGCTGGAGTCGCAGCTGTTGCTACTGCTGCTGCTTCACCAAGGTGGACTGCGGAGGTCTCTCTTAGCGCACCGAGAATTTACCGGGTCCTCAGAAATGTCGCGGCCGGGAACACTTCACATACACACCCAACTTGATCGGAGCCGCGCAAAATGTCCAAACGAAACCTCGACGGAGACGTGCTCGGGAATAGGGTTAATCTTGGTCTGGCAAAATCGCAGAAGCTCTTGGCGTCTATGCTGGGACCTGCACCAGAATCACATGCAACGACTGCTGCAATACCTGAAGTCGACGAAGATGACTACGACTTCAAGAAGGACTTTGTAGACCCAGAACAGTGCGTTCGGCGTGTTTTCAATCCCGACGCTCACATCGACTCACACATTTTCATAGGCTTGGCGTTGGTGGCATGCGCCCCAAAGACATCGCAGATGGAAGCTTTACAAGACGGACTCTGACCTCGAACGACAAGCTGCTGGAACAATTGATCGGCAAGAAGAAAGCAAAGATACACCTCGCCAGTAAGCAACAGGCAACGAGACTAGGCGCACAATCACAGCCCAAGAATGGCCGCCAAGCCAGTACGAAGAAGGAAGAGAGCGAAGATGAAGAAGAGGGTCGATCTGCAGCGTTCACATCCAAGAGAAGGAAGGTTGCAAAGCCAAAACCAGTACCCGTGACGGAGGATGAGGATGAGATAGAGCCACCAGCCCAGGCCGTCGATGAAGCTGGAGATGAGCAGGCGCACACGAATCCGCCAGCCATAGAAGAGCCAGAAGAGGACGAGCAACCACCAGTCAAGCCGAAATCCATACCCAGCAGAAGCAAAGCCAAATCGAAGAGCTATCTCGACGAGGTCCTAGCCGAGCGCTCAAAGAAGAAGAAAAAGAAGGCAACCTGATAGTGTCGAAGCATGCACGAAAGAACGATTGGACAACACCCCAGTTTCCTCATCCAAAATACTCCACAAGCAACAATATCTTCTCTACTCCCTAATAACCAAACTCGCCATCCCCATCCCCGTCCCAATACACTTACTCAACACGCCCACCTGTTCCCCACTCCTCCCCATCTCACTCAACAACGTCGCCAACATGCGTCCACTCGTTGCTCCCAACGGATGCCCCAGCGCAATAGCCCCACCATTCGGATTCACGCGATCCATCTTGCCCTCCAGTCCCAGCGTCCTCACACAATGCAGCGCCTGACTCGCAAACGCCTCGTTGATTTCCCAGACATCCACGTCTTTTGTTTCCAGGCCCGTGTAGTTGAGCAGCTTTGGGATTGCGATGGCGGGCCCGATGCCCATCTCATCAGGGCTGCAGCCAACGACTTGTGTGCCAGCCCATTTGCCGATGATTTGGCGCTCGAGACCGAGGGCTGTGGCGGTGGAGCGGCGCATCATTAGTGCTGCGGATGCGCCGTCGGAGACCTGGCTGCTGTTTCCTTCTGTGCTGGCACCGTCTTTGGAAAAGGCAGGTTTCATTTGGCTTAGCTTCTCGACCGTCGTAGTGGGTCGTATGCCATCATCCTGCGTGACAGTCACCGTCTTCGTTTCCTCGGGGTATTCAGGCTCGATCCAGCGCGTCGTCACCGGCACGATTTCCTCAGCGAAGAGACCTGTTTCGCGCGCGTGTGCGGCTCGACGGTGCGACTCGGCGGCGAAAGCATCTTGGTCGGCGCGACTGACGCCGTACCGCGACGCAACGTTCTCGGCTGTGATTCCCATGCTCATTATGCAGTCTCTTGCTTCCTTGACTGGGCTGTCTTTCAGTTCGTGCCAGAGTTCCGTGGGGATGGCTCTGCTGCCGTAGTTGCGTGTCATGCTCTCCATACCGCCAGCGATGCCGACGTCTATTTGTCCAATGGCGATCGCGTTGGCGATGTTTGTTATGGCAGTGAGGCCTGAGGCGCAGGCGCGGTTTGCGGTGCTGAAGGATGTGGTGGTCGGAATGCCGACGTGGTTGGCGGCCATGCGGCCTGCTTTCGAGCCGCCGAGTTCGGAGAGGACGGTACCGATGCAGACGTCGTCTATCTTTGCGGGATCGAGGTTGGGGAACTTGGTTATCGTGGCTTTGAGGACCTGGTGGTGTTAGGGTGGACGTTGCAGTGTGAACGGGGTAGAGACGTACAGCAGCGAGCAGCTCATGGTCGTATGCATCTCTCAACCCACCCTTCTTCGCTCTTGTGACTGGCGTTCGCAGTGCTGAGAGGAAGACGACATCTTGTGGATTCTTCTGAAGAATATTCTTGAGGCCTTTCTGGACGAAACCTGCCATTTTGAGTGTTGACGTTTTGACGTGATGCTGTACAGGTGAGACGAGGTGATCAGGAAGGCGGCAAGAATTCAGTAAAGAAGCGGAGGGACGCAGAATGCACAAAAGTTCTGGGGCTTCCGTATGATGCCATGGTTGTTGCAAGCTAAAGCTCCGATGCTTCGAATTTCGGCAATGGAGCGCGGGGCGGAGAAGCCGGCTAAGCTCTTTTCCTGCTTGCAGAACAGCGGAAAAGCTTCGGAATTTCTTCGGTTATGCTGTTCTTGATTTGTGACGCAGAAGTGATTGAAAATGTGCTGAACTGCTCATAAAGTCATGTGTATTGACCAATCTAGCTTGAGGTAACACAGATGGTGTCCTCGTCAAAGGAACATCCAGGAAAGCGTAGCCACATTCAACCGCCACCAATGCAAATATCTCCGCTGTATGGGCTGCATCGCAGTTCTGCCGTTGCTTCTTAGCGTCTGCCTCAAAGCGCGCTGGATCTTCGAAGAGGCTACGAGCCGTGTGGGGATGTTCGAGCGCGAGGCTTAGGCGGCGGGGTACACGAGACGGAAGATGTCGTTGAAGACATACCAACTCTCTGCACCGTTGGCGATCTCCTTGCGGAGTTGGAAGGCTTGAGAGAAGTTCATGGGCCTGTCCTGTCCATCGATCTAGATGCTGTCAGATTGCATCAAGGTTTGCATTACTGAACAACCATACAATGAGCGCACCCGTCACCAAGACGATGATGGCATCGTCGCCGACTGGCTGTGCGTCGACAGTGTCGGTCCGGTGCTGGATCTTTCCGAATCGAAGTCCCTTGAGGCGAGTCAATATGCGCTCGCATTTGTGGAGCTGTGAACGCACCTGAAGTTTTGCGACGATGGCCTGAGCTCCGACATTGCCTTCTGCCTCGAATGACAGCATGGAATGATCGCGCTGTTCAAGATGTAAGCCGTTGCCCACGTACTTTCATCAGGATGCCGTACATAAAGCGGAGCTAGGTTGGCGGGATTGTCATCGAATGTCGAGTAGTAGAACTGAACAAACTGCTCTGATTGTCGTCGTTAGATTCGAGGTGGAGATCTTGAAAGCCATAGTACTACAGAGGACTTTCGCGCGAGACTCCTGAGTACGTACTGCCAACATCTTCGAAAGAAGCTATTCAAAACGTTAGTCGTTAGTCGCACGGCGCGTGTACAACGCGAACCTGTGTGTTGAACTTACTCATCTTGGGAGCTGTGAGAGGGACAAAAGCTGATTTGGTGCTGTTCCGTACGTGTGCGCCGTGGCAGGAATTCGATCTGAGCTGTGGTGCTGGTGTTTGGGTCAAGGGCTGTCACGATAGCTGCTCGATGGCGTTGGTGGGGCAGCAAGCTCGAGCATTTAGCGGCCCGAAGTTCTGCCGATACTACTATTTTTTTTTTTTTCGCGACTCGCTCTCCTACTGCTTCTTCACTCTACTGCACGACCACCACGTAGCAATGTCGCGCCTCCCTATCAACAACTCTGGTCTATGTGTACCAGTATAGTGATTGCTGTGCGAATATTGATGTCTTCTTCACGACTCTCATCTTACTCTCAAAGCGCGTAAGTACTCACATTCTTTCCTCCTTCCGCATTATGATGACCAAACAACGATAACTTCCGAGTCGCAAGACGGTGAAGTCCAAAAAATTTCAAGCTCAACAGGCTGATTGCTTTGTTCTACTTCTACATGTTCTATCCTATTGCAGATGTACCTGCTGACGTAACA
>Ga0265780_10009255_pt1 | contig 11828 bp, 3 predicted proteins | sample P1T30metagenome_FD_192432 | JGI IMG/M metagenome (GOLD analysis project Ga0265780, IMG submission 192432) | Plant litter microbial communities from East Loma Ridge, Irvine, California - P1 T30 | ecosystem: Environmental > Terrestrial > Plant litter > Unclassified | place: USA: California... | reverse complement strand
ACGGCGGCGGCATGGGTGGCGGTATGGGCGGTGGCGGCATGGACGACGACTACTCGGCGCCACAGCAGCCACGCCAGCAAGCACCACGCCAGGCGCCACCGGCACCGGCAGCACGTCCGCAGCCGAAGCCGGCTCCGAACTTCTCGGATATGGATGACGACATTCCGTTCTAAGACTGAATGTTGTCGCAGCGATCAAAGCGCCGTGGGTCTGTGACTCACGGCGCTTTTTTTGTGCATGCAGGATGCGCGGTAAAACTGTCGCGTAGCACGGCTGACATGCGATGCCGGTCATCAACCGATTGAATAACGATGCGAAGAAAGCAATTGCGTTGCCTTCACTGACGGAGACAACACAGACGATCTCGCCGCCCGCAAGTGAACAGGACGCCGATTCGCTGCGACCGGCAGGCAGCGGCTGGACAAACCGCTTCGTGCTGTTCTTTATGATCGCTGTATTCACGGTCTTCTTCTTGGCGCTTGCCAACGTCATCGTGGTGTGGCCATGGCCGGGGATCCTCCTCGGTTTGCCTTATGCGCTCTACGTCAACGCCAGAAGGTAACGCGCTGCCCGGCTCGTGCCAACGGCCTCGGGACAAAAAAAGGGGCGCATCGCTGCGCCCCATGACAACCGCTGCCTACATTGTCATCATGACTTCGGCGCCGCTGCGCTCTTCACGCCCAAGGCATCGCCCTGCTTGAGCACCGGCTTGGCCGCCACCTTCACGGCGGCCGGGGGCGTCGTCCTGACCTCCGTTGCCGGCGCAGGCGCCGCAGCACCTGCGGCTGCCGCACCTGCCGCCGGCACCGCCGCCGCAGCCGCAGGCGCCTCGGCCGGCTTGGTATCCGCGCGGCCAACGGCAGACATCCGGATCCCGCTATCCGTATCGACAGCCGTGCTGCGCGATACTCCGCCGGCAGCCGTGATCTGCTGGCCGTCGGCAGCTTTCACCTCGGTGCTCACGAGCGTGGCGCGCCCACCTGCAGCGATCGTCGTCTTGCCACCCGAGGCAAACGAGGCGCCGTCGTTGGTCGACGACGAGCCCACCTCGAATCCGGCCGCAGCGCGGGTCGACGACTCCTTGGCATCCGGCTCGGTCGAATTGGTGGTGCTGGAATGCTCGCCGGACAGCGACACGCCGGCATCGCTGCTCGTGCTCCTGGCCGTCGTCACGTTGACATTGCGTCCCGCCGCGACGTTGATGTCGCCATCGGCCGCGACCTTGGTGCCTTCGAAGCTGGCGTCGCGCCCGGCCGAGATGGCAACGCTGCCCGCCTGGAGTGTCGCGGCCGCTTTGTCGCTGCTGCTGGACGTGCCCAGCTCAAAGCCCACGTTGGCGCTGCGTTCCTTCTCGGTAGCGGTCGATGCGGTCGTCGCGCCCGCGGCCTTGCCCGTCTTGGTCGTGTTGCTGGCCTCGCCGCCAAGCGATGCCGACACGCTGAATGACTCGGCGGTGCTCTCGGCCGCCTTGAAGTTCACATCCACCTTGGCGTCGATCGCCGCGGCGCCGCCGGCAGCGATGCCGGTGCCTTCGAACGTGGCGTTGCCGCCGCTCTTCACTTTCAGGTTGCCGCCCGTTTCCAGCGAGCCGGCCACCGCTTCGGAACTTTTCTCCCGGGCATAGCCGCCCTCGATACCGAAGCCGCCGCTCCTGCTCTTTTCGCTGTCGCCGGTGCTGGTCTTGCTGCTGCTCGATCCCGACAGCGACACGTTGGCCGCCGCACTGACCGATTCGCTGCTGCTGGTGTTGCGCGCTGCCGCAAAGTCGACGTTACCGCCGGCCTCGATACCGGTGTCGCCACCAGCCTGCACACTCGTGCCCTCGAACTTCATGTCCTTGCCCGAAGACAGGGTCAGGTTGCCGCCGCTCGCGATCTTGCCGGTGACTGCTTCGCTGCTGCTGGCCTTGTCATTGGCATAGCCGGCCGATGCCTCGAAGCCGGCCGACGATTCGCCGCCGCTCGCGCTCTTCGACTTCGACACCGACAGGCTCGCCTCGGCATTGACGTTGTTGCTGCTCTCGCTGCTCTCGTTGCGCGCCGCATCGAATGCCAGCGTGCCGCCCGCTGCGATCGCTGCGTCTCCGCCGGCGCCGATATCCGTGCCTTCAAAGCGCGCATCGCCGGCCGTCTTGATCTTCAGGTTGCCGCCCGATTGCAGGCTGCCGGTGACGGCCGTCGACGACGACGCGCTCGCACCACCCTTGTCGAAGCCGCCACTCAAGCCGCCATCGACGGCGCCGTCCGAGCCCAGGTTCAGGCCCACATTGGCGGCGGCGTTCACGTTCAGGCTCGACTCGCTGCTGGTCTCGGTATTTTTGGCCGCCTTGAATTCCAGCGACTGCGCTTCCACGTCGATGTCGCCGCCGGCCGCCACCTGCGTGCCTTCGAGTGTCGTTTTGCCACTCGACTTGCTGGTGACCTTGCCGCCGGCCTTGATCGTGGAGACGACGGCCGTGCTGGTGCTGCTGCTCGAACTGGCCGATTCGTGCGCGTACTGCGCCTCGACGCCCACGCTGGCGTTGGCACCTGCTTCGGCGCCGCTCTTCGTGCCGCTACCCATGCCCGGTCCAAGCAGGCCGGCCCCGGCGTCGGCATTGGCGCTCGCCTCGGCCTTCGCTTCCGCGCCTGCCTTGGCATAGACACCGATCTTGACCGAGTCGGACTGCGACTCGCTGCTCGAGAAGGTGGTGTCCTTCGCCGCCATGCTCGTGATCGTCGTGGCGGACTGGCTGAAGTCGCCCGCCGCCTCGATGTTCGTGCCAACGTCCCTGATGCTGCCCGTCGCCGTGCGCTCGACGTCGCCCGAGCCGGAGCGGATCGACGAGACGCGCGCCGTGGTCGCGCCTTCGGTCGACGATTCGGTGGAATGGCGGGCCTGGATGCCGGCGCCCAGTTTCGCCTCGGCCGATGCGCCGGCCTGGGCGCTGGCATTGGCGCTACCGCCCGTGCCGCCCGCGTTCTGGCTGGCGCTGGCGCTGGCCGACGCCGACGCGCCTGCTTCTACGCTGGCGCTGCCGCTGATGTACAGGCCGGCGCTGGTCTTCGTGGTCGACGTCGAGGTCACGCTGACGTCGTCGGCTGCGAGGAATTCCATGTCCTTGGCCTTGAGCGCCACGCCTTGCTCGCCGCTGACATCCGAACCCTGGACGGTCAGCTTGTTGCCGGCATCGATCTTCAGCTTGCCGCCCGTAGTGAGCGTGGTACCGTTGTTGGCGATATTCAGGCTGTTCGTCTCGGTGGTGGTGGTGCGCATCAGGTCGATGTTGGTGTCCGACGAGGCTTCGGCGCCTGCGCGGGCGCTGGCCTGCGCGCTGGCGCTGGCGTCGCTGCCGCCACGGTTCGAGCTGGCATTGGCCTGTGCCCCGGCCGAGGCTTCCGCACCGGCCGACGCCTTGTTCTCGGTGTCGACGAACAGACCGATCGACGTTGTCGTCGTCTTGCTCGTCGAGATATCGATGTCCTGTGAGGCGAGGATCTTCACGTCCCTGGCGGCATTGAGTTCCGTGTCGCCGCCCGTGTTGACGGTAGCGCCCTGCAGTACGATGTCTTTCTTTGAATCGACCTTCAGCGCACCGCCGATCTCCAGTTCCGAGCCCACCGCGCGCGACTTGTAGTCGAGCGTGTTGGTCGTTTCCGTTTCTGCCAGTGTCAGACCGGCATTGGCCGAAGCACTGGCATGCGCGCCGGCCGAGGCGCCAGCACCGGCCTGCGCGCCCGCCTGGGCATTGCCTTTCTTGTTGCTCGCTGCCGACGAGGCGCCCGCGTGCGATTCGGCGCCAGCGCCCGAATCGGTGCTGCCGCTGCCAGAGAGCTTCAGGAACGAGGTCGTCGTGGTCGTCGTCGTCGTGCGGTCCTCGTCCTTGCCTGCCAGGATTTGCACGTCGCCCGCCGCGATCGCGGCGTCGCCGTCGACCTTCATCTTCGAGCCCTGCAGCGTCAGCGTGCCGTCCGTGTTGACGTTGGCATTGCCGCCCACCTCGATGCCGGAAGCCACGTTGCGGCCCTTGAAGGTGTCGGTCGTCGTCGACGTCCCGCCGTACACGCCGCCGCCCACGCCCAGGCCGGTGCGGCTGGACGAGTTGCTCGTTTCGACCGTGTCCTGCACTGACACGACGTTGACGTTGCCGCCTGCATCGAGCGCCAGATCGCCGCCAACCTTGACGGCCGAACCGGCGATCGTGGTGTCGCCACCGCTCTTGATCTTCAGGTTGCCGCCGGTTTCCAGCGTCGAACCGATATTCGTGGTCGTTGCCGTGTGCGTCGATTCGCTGGAGCTGGAAATGCCCCACAGACCCTGCGAGGCCTTGTAGGTCGAGTCGGCCCGCTTGTCCTGGATGGTTTCCAGCGTCACGTTGCCGCCGGCGGCCAGGCTGGCGTCGCCCCCGGCCTTGACGGCCGCGCCCTTGATGGTGATGTCTTTGGCGGCATCGAGCGCGAGGCTGCCCGTGCTTTCGATGCTGCCGGTGGCGCCAATCACCGTGCGGGCGAAGTCCTTGCCACCCTGCGTCTGCGCCATCGTTTCGTTGATGATGCTGCCGCTCGCGGACTTGACGGACACGTCACCGCCCTTGATCTTGCCGCCGGTATTGCGCACGTTGCCTTCGGTCTCGATGGCGAGCGTGTCGGCGGCAATGGTGCCGCCCGTGTTGGTGAGCGTACCGGCCTTGATCGTGGCATTGGTGGCCGACATCACCGGGCCGCCGCCCTCGATCGCGTCGCGGGTGCTCTGGGCCAGGTAGACGACAGGGGCCAGCACTTTCTGGCCATTGACGACCTGCTCGACCATCCACACCACGTCCTCGGTCAGCGCTGATGCCTGGTCCTTGGTCAGTGGCTGGCCAAACACGAGGCCCAGTGCACTTGACTGCGTGGCCGCGTTGTCCATCAGTGCCTGCATCTGCGCCGCTTCATTGGCCATGCCCTTGATGATGTTGTTGCCGGTTTGCGCAATCAGCTGGTCGCGCACCAGCTTGGCCTCGTAGTTGGCGTCGCCCAGACGCTTCTGCTCCTTCTCGGGATCGATGCCCAGCAGTTTCGACAGGTAGGATGAACCCACAGAGTTGTTGCCGACCTGGAACAGCGGGTTCGTCTCGACCAGGTAGGCCGAGGTCGGGTTCTTGACCGGCACGAAGTAGCCGTTCGGATTGGTCGGCAGGGTCAGGTTCAGGCCCGTGAAGGTAATGCCGTTCGCAGCCGGCACGGTGACCGTGCGCACGGGAGCGGCCGGCGCTGCCTTGGAACCGGAGACGAGCTGTAGCGCGGCGCCGAATACCGGCGAGACGCTCACGCCCGATGACTGGCTGGCCGGGGCCGCGCTCGTGCCGGTTGCCGTGGTGGCGGACGTGCCTTCCCTGAACGGCGAACCCAGGTTCATCAGACTGCCGCCGTTGAAGGTCAGGTCTGTCGCGTAGATACCGGCGCGCCATTTCTGGATGACGACGCGATCCGTTTCGAGCTGGAACGCGTTCGCTGCCGCCGCGCCGCCGCTGCCGGCGCGGCCCGTGTAGCAGGTGCCGTTGTTGCAGCCGTATTCGGCCGACGTGGTCGGAAACGAGTACACATGTTCGATGTCACCGAAGGTGCTGTTCGTCATCGCGTCGCGATAGCGGCGGTTGTAGCTGATTTCTTCGAGGTGCAGGTCCTGGTTGGTGAAAGCGCCCGGGCCGGAAATGTCGATCTTCGGCGCCGAAATCAGTGACGCCTGGTTCAGGCCCGACTGGCCGTAACGGATCGTGATCGCGTTGCCAGCGATGATCTCCCCTTTTTGCGTCGGCATCGGGTTATCGAGGTACTCGGTGACGATGTAATCCTGCGACCAGACCCATTCGCGGTCGCACGCTGCCCCGAAGATATTGCAATTGTGCTCACCAGAGTCGAACGGCGCCGTCGTGCCGGCGTAGGTGTAGCGCTTCAGGATGTTTGGCATGATGCCGGTTGGCAGGTTGTTAAACGCTACCGTCGTGTCAATGGCCGTGTTGTTCGTCGCGATGACCGTGTTGTAGTTGTTGAACGTGGCGGCACCGATCACGATGTCGGTCGCGTCCAGCGTGCCGCTGCTGGTGTTCGTGAACGTCTGGCCCGCGGCGGCTGTCGTCAGCGTGTTCGCCGCGTACAGGGCGCCTGCATTGACGATGCCGCCGCTGTTGGCGGTCAGCGTCGCATTGGCCAGCGATGACATGCCGGCCGTGTTCGTGTTCTCGATGCTGGCGGCGCGGATGGTGACGTTGCCGCCCGAATGCAGCGCGCCTTCGTTGCGCAGCGCGCCCGTCACGTCGACCGTGGCATCGCCGTGGTCGATGCCGAAGATCATCACGGCGCTACTGCCCAGATTCGCCAGGCTACCGGCGACGACCTTGCCGTTGCCCATGGCTTGCAAGCGGCCCTGGTTGACAATGCTGCTGCTGTACAGACTCACATCGGTGCCGAACAGGGTGCCGGTGTTTTGCAGCGAGTCCGGCGCCGCATCCACTGCGCCGATGGCCAGGTTGCCGCCGGCCTGTACACGGCCGTTGTTACTGAAGGCAAAATCCGCTGCGCCAGACACCGTCACGTCGCCGGTGGCGATGAGTTGTGCGGTGCTCCCACTATTGCGCAGTGCCGTTTGCACGGCAATCGTCATGTCGTCGCCTGCAACCACCTTGCCGCTGTTCGTAATGCCGGCGCCTGTGGCCGTGAGTGCGGCGCGGCCACCTGCCTGTAGCGTGTCGCTGTTGTTGATGGCGACGCCCGTTAGCGCCAGGTCGCCTGCATTCACGAGTAACGTGCCGCTGTTGCTGATGACGTTGGCAGCTTTGGCGGTCAGGGTGCGCGTTGCCTGCACGGTCCCCTTGTTGTCGATATCAGCGGCGCTCGCCGTGAAGCCGGAGCCGGCGGCGATCACGCCCGGCTTGGCGTTCGACAGCGTGGTGGCTACGGTCATCACCATCTGGCCTTCCGCCGTGATTCCGCCGTCGTTGCGCAGTTCGCCGTTGCGGGCGGTCAGCGCCACGGCGCCGGCAGACTGCATCAGGCCGCTGTTGTACAGCGCATTTGCACGGATTGTCGTGACACTGCCGGCGCCAGTGCTTTGCAGGGTACCGTTGTTGCTGAACTGGTTGGTTGCATCGGCTGCCAGCGTCGTGGCTGCTTGCAGCGCGCCGCTGTTGACGATGCGGGTGCCGCCCAGGTTCAGGGCGCCGCCCGCCAGTGTCAGGCTGCCATGGCGGGTAAACAATTCCTTGGCGGCCACCACGTCCAGCGTGCCGCCGGCCATGAATTTGCCGCTGCTGGTGATGGAGCCGTCCGTACTGCTGATCTGGCCGTAGTACGCGGTCTGCACGGTGCCGCTGTTGACGATGTCCGCGCCTTGCAGTGCCAGCGTGCCGCGCTCGGCCGTTGCCAGCACGGCGCCGGTATTGGCCACGTCGCCGGTGGCGCTGGCATCGAGCGTGCCGCCCTGCAGCGTGCCGCTGTTGGCGAGGCTGGCGCTGCTGGTCGTTGTCTTGCCGACCGCCATTGCCACGCCATCGTTGTTGAACGCCAGCGCGGCCGTCACGTCCAGCGTGGCGCTTGCCATGATCTGGCCCTGGTTCTGCAGGTCACCCTCAGTGGCGGCCAGGTCAGCCACCGCAGCAGCCTGGACCAGGCCCGCAGCCGCATTCGTGAGCGTCGCGCCGCGCAGCACCAGCGTGCCACCAGCCTCGCGCGTCTGCAGCGTGCCGCTGTTGGCCAGTGCGCCCGCCAGCGTGACGCCCAGGTTCTTGCCTGCCTGAACCGCGCCGCCGTTGTCCAGTGCCGCGCCCTGCAATGTCAGGTCGCCTTGCGCGAACAGCACCCCATCCGGGCCCTTGTTCACAATATTCTTGCCGGCCGTCATGGCCAGGGTCGTGCCCTGGACCTGGCGGCTGTTGGTCACGCCATCGACCGTATTGATGCGGGCTGCACCAGCGCTGACCAGCAGGCCGCTGTTGTCGAGGCTGAGCGCATCGACGGACAGCGCGCCATCCTGGCCGCCTTCCAGCGTCGCGGTCGTGAGCAGTTGACCGCTGTTGCTGACGGCGCCGGGCGTCGTCACGGCCAGCGCGCCGGCCGACTGTGCGCGGCCCGCGTTCGCCAGCGAGGCGGCATTGATCGTCACATGCTTGCCGGCGGCAGTCGACAGCAGCAACCCATCGGCGGCATTGGTCAGCGCGCCGGAGGCGGTAACCGTCACGCCATCCGTGCCCTGGACGGCGCCGCCATTGTCGAACGTGGTGGCGTCGATGGCCACGGTGCCTCCCAGCAGTTTGCCACCGGCCATGTTGGTCAACGCCAGCGCGCCATTGGCACCCAGGAGGAGACGAGCTTGCGCCTGCAGCAGGCCCGTGTTCTGCGCCGCCATGCCGGCCGCGCCATGCAGCGCCAGATCGGCACCTGCCAACAGCTTGCCGGCATTGTCGAAGCCCGTGGCCGCATGCAACGCGAGGCCCGCCGCTGCGCTTGCTTCGCTGCCGGCATCGAACCCCAGCTTGCCGGCGCTCGCCAGCGTGGCTGCGTCGGTACCGGTCAGGCGGGTGCGCACGAATGTCGCATCGCCGCCCGCCTTGATGGCAAGCTGGCGGTCGGCCTGGGCTGCCGTGCTACCGCTGTACAGGGTGGCGCCGGTGGCGGCCAGATTGCCGCCCGTCGTCACGGCCAGGTGGCCGCCCGCGCCCCAGCTGGCGCCACCGATCGCGGCGGCGTCGGCGAGCGTCAGGTCCACGTTGTCGCCGGCCGTGCGGGTAGCGTTGCTGGTGGAGGTGTCGGCCAGGCTGTGCGCCGTCACGGCCAGCGTGGCGCCGGCCTTGATCAGTCCTTCGTTCAAGGCCAGGCCACCATCCGTGCGCAGCGTAACGTTCTTTTGCGCGGACAGCGACGCGTTGGCGCCGGACAGTTCCAGCTGCCCTGCACCCTTGGTGCCGGCTTGCGCAATGGCGATATCGCCGCTGGCCGACACGCGGCCCTGCATCAGCACCTTGCCGTTCGCATCGAGCTTGAAGTCACCCGCATTCGCGGCGGCGTCGCCCAGCATGCGCACGCCCACACCCGCTTCGGTGGCGATCAGGCGGATGCGGCCGGCGTACATGCCACCCAATGTGCTCGAATCGATCGCGAACTGCGGTGCCGCATCGCCCGCCTGGGTGCTGCCGGTGATGGCGCGGTCGCCGTACGACCACTGTACGGGACCGGTGACAATACCCAGGTCGCCGCCAGCGGACAGGTTGATCTGGCCGTCCAGGCGCACGGTACGCGTGACGATGTCGAGAATTTGCTGCGCGCTGGCGTTCAGGCCGGCGCCACCTACCAGAACATCGCCGCCGGTGACGTTGAAGCCGCCGATCTTGCCGTCTGCACCGAGGAATGGCACGCCGGTCGTCAGCGTGACTCGGTCACTGTTGATGAAGCCGCAACCGTCGCAGGTGATGCCGTACTGGTTGGCCACGATGACATCCGCTTTGCCACCCAACACCTCGGTGAAGCCGGCCAGCGTGCTGCGCCGCGTCGCCACCACCTCGTTCAGAATCACTTTCGCCTGCGACGACAGATTGATGTTGCCCACCACCTGACCGGCCAGTTGCGACGACATGACCGCAGCGTTCTTGAAACTGCTGTTGTTGAGCACCAGGCCCTTGCTCTCGACGTCGTAACGGTTGTACTGGTTATGCGACAGGCCGGCGGCGTTCGGATTCGCGATGTTGACCACCGGGACGCCGTTGGCGGACACATAGGCCGACGTGTTGGCATTGGCGGGCAGCACCGTTGTGGCAGGTGTTCCCTGCGCCAGTGCATGATTGGCGGCGAGCACCACAGTGGCGAGTGCGACAGCGCGCACGGCGCGCCCCGACTTGCCGTTGCCACGGGCAGTTTCGGGGGCAATGATGTAGGCGCCACGGGCGGCGCTCCAGACTTGACGGTAAGAGCAGTTCATGTAGTGGCGGTACGGATAGGGTTTGTCAGATGCAAGGTAGGGTCAGATGCCGACGTTCAGGCGGATCCACGTGCGCGAGCCTTCGCGCCGGAAGACGCCGGGCTGGTGCATGGCACGCGCGTTCGAAACGTCGATGCTCATGCCTTTCCAGCTAGCCGAGGCGCCGATCACCCGACCCGATAACGCGCCTTCCGGCACATCCGGCGCGCGGTTGCTGACGCGGCCATAGTCCACGCCCGCGTAGACGCGCACGGGCAAATTCATCAGTGGCAATACGGGGTGCACGGCCAGCTCGTTGCGCACGTACCAGCCGTTGTCGCCGGAGAGCGTGTTGTTGACGAAGCCTCGCACGCTGTACAAACCGCCGATCAGCAGCTGCTCGGAGCCATACAGCACATCGCGCGCATGCTGGCCCGTCAGCGCGGTCGTCCACACGGCGCGCATGCCGGCAACCTGGAAAGGCCGCAGCCAGCTCAGGCCGTACTTGAACTTGCCGAACTGGGCGCGCGGCGCCGTGTCAGGAATGCCATCGGCGTCGCGCAGGGCGCCAGCGGTCTTCAGGCCATGGGCGTAACCGACGTCCAGCGTCAGCGCACCGTCCAGGAAGCCCGTGCTGGTGCTGGAATCGAGGTCGAGCACGGTGAGTGTGCGGCTCGATACACTAAGGAAATTACCAGCGAGGAAATTCTGTGTGTCCTTTACCGTCAGCATGGCTGACAGGGTCTGACGCGTGCTCTGGTTGCGAAACACCAGGTGTTCGGCGCGCAGTGCATCGTTCTTCGATTCGCCCTGGAACGGCAGCGCATCACCCGTGGGCAATGCCACTGACGACGTGAAGTGCGAACGGCTGCCCGAGTAGGACACGGTGGCGTAGCGGTAGGGCACGGCGAACACGAGGCTTTTGCTGACGGAACCCTTGCGCGCATTGTCGTTCGGCTGCGAGCGGCGGTAGGTGAACAGCATCAGCTCGTTCAAGCCCAGCAGGTTGTCGGCGCTCAGCGCCGTGCCGAGCTGGTTGCGGCCAGTGCTGTCGGAACCCGTATTGTCGGCCGACAGGCTGGCATGCAGCGGGAACGATGGCGTGTTGCGGATCACGATCTTGCTGGCGCCCGCCTGGTCGCCCGGCTGGATGTCCAGCGTGGCATTGTTCGACGCCAGCTTGTTGACTTGATCGATGCCTTGCTCGATGTCGCGCAGGTTCAGCAGTTCACCGGGGGCCGGGAAAACAGTGCGCGGGTTGATGCTGCGGCGGTCGCCGTCGTCGACCATGATCGATTCGATCCTGCCTTCCAGGACCAGAATCGTCAGCGTGCCGCGCGACAGGTCCTGCGCCGGCAGATAGGCACGGGCCGTGATCAGGCCGCGGGTAATGTAGTCCCTGGTGATCTCGCCCAGAATTTGCTCGACTTCTGACACGCCGAGACATTGGCCGGTATGCGCCCGCATGATCGCATCGCGCACGGCAGGCGTCAGGTTCGGCGCACCGTCGATGATGATGGTGTTGATGTCATGGCATTTGCGGCCCACGTTCGATGCATCCACGGAGGGCACCAGCGTGCGCGTGTCGATGCCTTGCGTCGTGCGGTCGGGCGGCAGCGCGTTCTCGATATCGCGCGAGATGCGTTCCTGGTTCTGGCGTTGCAGCACGTCGGCCTGGCGCGCCGCGGCTTCGGCGGCGGTCTGCGCAAACACGGCGGTGGACGTGGTCATGGAGAAAGCGACCGCCAGCACAAGGCACAGGCGGGTGGGTACCAATAGGTGGGCCATAGGCCTTTCCGGAGAGAAGGAGGTTGTTGCGTTGCGACGCGACGGCGTTACCGGTTCGTCACATCCGGATCGGCAAAACCTTGCCGGCAGGCGTGAAAAATTGGCTGTTTGAAATGTTAGAGGAAGGAATCGAT
>Ga0265780_10009254_pt1 | contig 11829 bp, 15 predicted proteins | sample P1T30metagenome_FD_192432 | JGI IMG/M metagenome (GOLD analysis project Ga0265780, IMG submission 192432) | Plant litter microbial communities from East Loma Ridge, Irvine, California - P1 T30 | ecosystem: Environmental > Terrestrial > Plant litter > Unclassified | place: USA: California... | reverse complement strand
CTGTTTGACGTTGATCGTAGGGCATTTGTGCCTGACGAGCATGTCACATGGGTTGTGTGAGTGTTCCAACGACTCCGTCGAAGCGGGGCGCTTGTTGTGGCTGGCAACTGGGTCTTGGTCTGGGTCATGTGTTCCTGTACCAGTGAGAGCCTGCAGTAGCACAGCATCGATGATGATTGAGCGCATCAGCTCGAGGTTTGATGGAACGTCTTGATATTATTAATTGAACCAGTGCCGGGTGTGCCGAGTCCATTATTGATGTTGCTCGCCGAATGAGATGCCGTCCGATCTCGGAGTGCGACTCCTGCAGCTGTACGAGTCCAAGAACGACTTGAGTGGTGCGTTTGTTCTGTGGCAAGGCCAATGTTTTGATGTTCCATTGTCGACATTGTTGAGCTGATGCGATACATATGATGCGCCGATGAGTGTTTTTTTCCAGTGATGGAGGAGAGGTGACGTCGAATTAGTCTTGTGGTCAGAGAGAGGAGGGAGCTCTTGCCTTCGACCTCTCCATGTTCGCCGTGCCGTGTCCATCGAGCAACCTGACCACAACAGTGAAATGTCACTAATGTTTAGTAAAGTTACATAAACATTGTCGGTAGCCGGTATAATTAAAGACTGTACTGAATTTGATGTGAAAATTTGGAGGCAATTGTGATTTCGGTCTGGTCGTATCTCAGCACATTCGCCGGAATTCGAGGCGTAGTCCAGAAAGAAGCACACATCATCTTGAAAATCAGCAACACAGACGTTCAAACAGCTTCAAAGTGGATACCCCAGCCAAGTATGTATAACTATCGCATGGAATATATTGTTATCGCGTTCAGAGGTACTCAATACATTCTCGTCGCTGGTATAGAACGACCGTAACTACCCCAACCCTAACCCTGAACGCACCAACTCACATTTCCGAGCAACTCACATGATACGACACCAACTCAAGCAACTCAAGCATGATCTACACGTTATAATAGAATCGAGTCATGAACTGAGCGGTGACCTGAACGTGAACACCAGCCTAGAACATGGAGTAGTGCCTTTAGCGGCAACACGTCCATGAAACGGGCCATGTGTTCGCCAAGGTTTAGTCGTCGATCGTAACAAGCAGGGAAATTGGAGAATGGGTAGCAATGTGAGTATGTCAAAAGAACAGCGAAAACGCTGACCGAGGATTGTCGATTATGGAGGTCGTATCAAGTGTTACATTCGCGTCGCCCATTACCATCGAGCCTTAATCTTCTACTGCCAACTCTGGGCGTCCAAATCTCTCCCTTTCCCTCACGATACCCCAACAGCTCCTCGAGGTCAAACCACCTCCCCTACCACGCTATATCGCGGCGGTGCTCGGACGCTGGAACTGTGGGTGACCAACTCCAGCAATGAGTTGAGGTCACTGCTCGAACATGATCGAAGTGAAAATCCTCTCGACTTCCCGTACGCATCGTCGTCCTTCGCAATGATGACCTGTCGAAGCTGGAAGCAGTCGCCAGGCTACTTAGCCACACAGACGCATTCCCTGCCGAGTTGATACAAGCGAGATGAGTGGTGATGTGGTTGTGTCGTTTCAATCGTAGGGTCTCGTAATCATGACATGTCCAGTCCGCTACACACCTGTGGATGCGTAGCAAGGCCGAACGTCGTTATCGCATGCATGCCAACTGTGTTGAATCGTTCAGGCAGAGTCAGGCTTCTTGGGTTTGCGGATTGAAAGTGCGCGCAGGCGTGTCCTGATGGGAGCCATCATCGTGGGAGATGTGGGCGAAGTCGGTGAGTGTACACTCCCGCTCGCACTGGATATGCTGCTGCCAGAGGAAGCCGAGCGTCGTCGCGATTCGTCGATGGTTGCCTGAAGGCTGACGTTTGCGTGTGAGTATGGAGTGGCGGATGTGTCGAGAATCTCGATGAATTTTGAAGACGACATGGTCGGAATTTGTGCGTTTTTCCCTTTGACAGTGGTATGCGTGTTGGTGGTGTTGTACAGAGGTGGAGCAATCGATCGATCGAACGAAGCAACAGGGCTCTTTTGTTGGAGAAGATGAAGTGGCGAATGGTGAACCAGAGGAGTGAAACACGACGAACGAGACGGGAGGGGAGAGTAGGTGATATGTTTGATCGTCGCACGACACGCAAGTAGAGGTGGGCGGCAAGAGGGTCATGACACAAAACCCTTCTCTGGTTTGCGCAAAGCCTCCGCACCACGTCAGAGTAAAAATCCGCAGGGTCTGGCGCCGCGCGGAGTCTATTCTTTGCGACCAGCAGAGGCCCGAACCCGCTCGCCGCTCCATGTTCGGCTCGACTTGCGAGCTCTGCTTAGTGCTGTCGCCATGGAGGCGGCGATCGACGGAAAAATCCAAACTCGTACACGATGCCCATCCTGACAGTACCTGGAATGACCAGGCGGCAGGATCAACGGGTGGCTGTACAACCGGTACTGCACACGTGGTTGGTCGTGTGTGGCAACGAGCCGGTGTTCCTTGCGACCGCCTACATGCCGCGGACAGCCTAGGACAGATCGCATGGAACGAAGGGTTCCAGGCCCCGGAAGAATCGCTAGGTCTCGGTCTAGGAGAGATCTCCGCAAGGCCATGTGCCGTGGTGTGACCGTCTCGCTCTCCGGCCCCCGTTCGGGCCTCTTTTGGAACCGTTTTGGGATTTGCAGAAGTTGCGGTGGGCACGCGAACTACGGTACTGGGATTCGGAACACTGACTTCAGGCCAGCAGCAATACACGCTACCACCATGAAGATTCCGAGGTAAGTTAAAGTGGACGCGCATGCCCTTGAGATCCGGTACCGTGGTCAACGCCTGTTTTCTGTATCAGGCGAGCATCATCAAATGTTCGGCTTTCTCGGGAGTGGCAATGTGAGTGGCGCGAGGGCTGACGCAGGCGGCCATGATGGGTTGGAGAGGCGCAGAGAAGTCGGGGTGTCAAGACTCAGAATAGCTGTCGCATGCCGGCATGAGACGAAGCGACGCAACTTGCGACAGATCACGTCTTGGGTAGAATGCGAAGATGCCGCTGTCCCGAAGGTGTTTGTCCGGCATTGCATCGCCGGATAAGTGAGCTCACAGCTGGTACCTCTTCCTTTGCATACTTTAAAATTTGCACCACCCAGGATTGCAAGCTCCCATGACCTTGCAGAACGAGTGCTGTAGACGGCGGTGAATCGCGCGAATCGTCGATGTCGTTACCAGCCCAAGCTAACGACATTTTCGAAAGGTCGCGCCGTGCAAGTACATGTTAGTATAAATTAGGTACATGGATGCTGCGAGACCATTTAAACAATATCGTTGCTGCATCGACTATGGAAGGTGCATCGAAGATCCGAGAGGAAGGAATCATCTTGTCGATGACGCTCTAGTTTGGATGAACTAGAACATTGGATCGCAGAAGCCCTGAAATACCCGACCCTGGTGCTCTGCGATATCAGATCGGGTTGCAAATAGGTATGACGACTTAAAAAATTGGCTCGTTCTCCGGATCTTGAGACGGTGATTTGCCTTTTGCGTGATCGTTTGAAACAATAATATTTCAAGCTCGTCACTTCACACCAACTGTGCTCTCTTCTTTGAGGAGTAAGGTACTTCGAAAAGGACTGCGTATTCGCTATCACAAAGGCGTATATTAAAGCATAAATGCCACTATGCCTCGGCTTTCCCTGCCAGACCAAACACCATCCTCGGTCTGTACTGTAGATCAACGAGGAGAGACATCCAGAATCCCACTTGTCCAAGTAGTTTGTTACCGCGTAGATCTCTAGGTAGCATCATCAGCTCAATCCAACTTACAATCCTCACAATATGCCTTCAAACCCAAAAGCACGCATCACCGCTCTGAGCGAACAGCTCGCGAAGCCTCTCAATCCAGCCGACCTTGGATCGTTCGAAGGGGTCCCAAACATACCTACCATTGCTCGTGATACTGTCGGACCGTAAGTCATGTCGCAGAGTCATCTCGACTTCGTTTGCATCTTGCTGACACCCCTAAAAGAAGCGTCAAAGACAAAGTCGTCGTCGTCACCGGTGCCAACTCAGTGAACGGCATCGGCAGGGCAACCTCGCACCAATTCGCCCGCAATGGCGCCAGGGCAGTCTTCATCTGCGATTACAAGACCGACCTGCTAGACATCCACGCGCGAGAAATCCAAAGCTTGTACCCAGGGGTTGACGTGCACGCTCGTAAAGTTGACGCTGCCGAGGAGTCGGATGTAGAGAATCTCGTCAACGAGGTGCTTGAGAAGTATGGCAGACTTGACATCTTCTTCGCAAATGCCGGCATTACCACTGGTATGGAAAGGATCACGGAAGCCAGCGCCGATAACTTCATGAAAGCTATGCGGACTAATGCTCTGGGGTGAGATTCGCCACACGTTCGTCCATCACCAATATTGAAAGATAGCTAACAGTCATTGCAGCGTCTTTCTCGCTACAAAGCATGCTGCTCGAGGTATGCTCAAGACGTCCGAGTCCAAGCCATACCCTGCAGGAAGCATTGTCGCCACCGCCTCTGTCGCCGGATTGCGTTCCAACGCCGGCACAACAGACTACTCGGCATCAAAAGCAGCCGTAATCAGCATCATGCAGACTGCCGCGTACCAATTGACTGGTCAAGGCATCAGGTGCAATGCAGTCTGTCCGGGCCTGATCGAGACTGGCATGACGTCCGCCGTGTATGAGGCTGCCAGGCAGAGGGGTACCGAAAGGAAGATCGGGCAACTCAACCCCTTGCAGAGAGGCGGTATTGCGGATGAAATTGCGAGAGTGGTGGCCTTCCTTGCCAGTGATAGTGCCAGCTATGTCAACGGGCAAGCGTGGGCTGTTGATGGTGGTCTCAGCGCTGGGCATCCGTTTGCACCGGGCAAGTTGGCTTGATGGAAGGAAAGTGTGAGGGAATGGCAAATACGAAACATGGTTCCTCACTCGGCCGCGGGTCCATTATGGTTTTGGTTGAAATCGGGGGGTGGGAAGAAGTGATTTCGCGAGCACCGAAAGTGATTGTCGTGTCGAAGTCAACGAATGTCGAGATCTTGTGACGATTTATGGTCTATATATGGAAATGCTCACAATTTGTCATCACCAAACAGCTGAGTGGCGCAGCGGAAGCGCGCCGGGCTCATAACCCGGAGGGCAATGGATCGAAACCATTCTCAGCTAACATTTTTGTTTTTGGTCTAGTTTGTCAAGTCATCTTTTTCTTGCTTTTGGCAGATGAGTCTCTTCTTCAAACGCACAGAAGTCAGAAGGCGCTATGCACGTTGGATTTGATGATGTTTAGAGTAAAGGACGATCTGCAAAAATCCGCGGTCCAATCCGCGGTCCAATCCACGGCTTTTATGTGATCATGTAACACTGCTCAGGCGTCTTTCGAAGAGACAGTCTATAAACTGTCCCGAAGATTGTAAGTATGTCACCATTGATAGACATTATAATCCATTCGACCTCTACAACACAATGTGTTGGAGGGTTTCGTTACGCGATGAGACAGCCCCGCACCGAATTCCAGCTTCTGCCGGTCTTGCAGGCCAGCTTATCTGAAAACTTGCATTTTCACCAAAACGAATGATGCTAAAGCACCAACAACGACAAAAGACATGCCACCATGGGATCAAAACAAAGGTCTCGCCCGGAATCGAACCGGGGTCGCCCGGACAGTCCAAGCACGCTGTTGAATAGCGAGGGATCAGAACCGGAAGTGATAACCGCTACACTACGAAACCGATGACTTTTCAGTCAGAATTTGATGATTGACTTCGGCTCAGGCAACTCATAATCCCGACGGACAAAGCAAAGCAAGGCATGGCCTAAGACCGTCGACACGGCCAGCGTGCAGTCGTGGGAATAACAACCGCGACCGGGGTAAGCTCGTCGGACAAGGGAGTCCAATTTTCCTGCAGTGGACGTCGATATACCGATGTCGATGCCGAGGATCCGGCTTAGTCGCAGCTCAATTGCAACCTCGGAGCTTCGGCAGTGCAAGGTCGTGCAAAAATGATAGAACATGTGCAAAATGATGGCATTCAAATTCCGCACAGAGCCGCAAAGTAAGCGAGCAGACGACAAGCATTCGACTCCCATCCATAAGGAAAATCGAAGACACGGTCGGGAACGCCACACGACGGTGTTGCTTGCCAAGTTCTGACACCAAGGTATGGCCAAGGGCTCGTCCAGCACGCGGCAACGCAGCCACGTTGCTTGCCCTGACAGCAGGTTCAGAGGTGTATGATGGCGACTAGGGGGTTGCCTTGTTCCGGACTTCCAAGTATGAGATATTGTGCCGTGGAGAAGAGGTGGAATGGACACAATTGCGATGTTAAGTCCAATAGACCGGAATAGAAGTTGATTTGTCGAAGCAACTCTGCTGATCGACGAATCATATCCAATGATCGTCGGCCAGGAACGACGGAGGTTATTCCAGACTTATGTATACAAGTGCGAGTTCCATGTTGGAAATGATGTCGGACCCCGGGGGTCGTGTCGACGTGGAGGGATCTGGGCGAGTGCCAGAAGATGCAGCTGCCGATGGCCGAACGTCTTGCCGGATCACTGTCAGTCTAGATTGCGAGAGAACCATAGTCAAATGATGAGATGGATCAGTCCAAATCCAGACTCTTGTCTCCACGGCCAAATCACTCAAGAGGTGGACGAGACCTGAGCCAACAAGTTGAAGTAGAAACCGTTCCAGGCGAGCACAAACGATCATGTGAACCGGTGCGTGACTTCGCGTGCCCTGCAGAAAGTTAACGTCCGGGCCATTGTTCACAAGCGAGCAGCGACATCCGCCCATCAATCGGATTCCGTAGACGCAGTACTATGATTGGAGGTCCTGTCTTTAGTTGGGAATTAGGAATAAGAAGCACGTGAATTGCTTCTCACGCGACTTCAAGCCGCTTTGCCAATGCAAACATATCGCCGAGAACGTCTGAGTGGTCGAAGATGCATGTAAGGCAGTGGGTACAGGGTCCGTGTCAAACCGAGACGAGTCATTGGGCTGGTAGATGTCACAATTGCCCTCAGAGATAGGTCTGCATATCACCTTGAGGCTAGGGATCCAACCGTGGCAGTGTTGATGTGGGACAAGTGGAGGTGGAGTAGCAGATGTGGGTTGTCGAACGTGGGTGACCACGGGGCAAACAATGGAGAAGGATGGAGAAGTGAGATCCAGTAGCGTCCGAGAGGGGAGCGATCAGGGTGTCGTCGTATTCCACATGGCGATCTTAGAGACGTCGGCATCGTATGCCAGTATGGCGTCTTATGCCGAATCGCCCAAAATCGCCCAATTGATACTATTTCCCCATTATGAGCGCTCCCATAGATGCTCCATGGTCATCTTTTCGAAGCCTCAAGATCCTGTTCTCGGGCGAGTCTCGCTGGTCGGCATATGCATAGCAAGCCAAGATGCTCCTCTTGACCAAAGCAAGGAGCGTAGCGAAACCGCTTGAGAGATCGAAGGAATGAATTAAGATGAGCCAAGCGGAATATGTCCAAGTCATCTCGGGCCTTGGGATCTTGTCGTGAGGACTCTCGGCTTCTTGGTGAAGCTCCACAGGTCTGTTCTTGGCTCGGGAGGTCAGAACAGAGCGGTGGCCGGCAGCCGATCGGAAGGCGTGAGCAAGTTGTCGTTACAGAGTCTTGATGAGCGGAAACCAGAGACACAATTTAGCCTAGGAGGAAATATACTATATGTTGGTATGTAAGGCTAAAGAAGGACGTTGGTAGAGGCCACATACACAGACGGATGCCAAGACTGCAGTCAACCATCGGTTCCGCCCGACATCGCCGCCGAAGGTCTTCTGCCGACCTTGGACATGAACGACAACACAGCGACCACGAGAACCGACATGCCACAGCCACTTCTACACGACATGCATCGCGGTCGATGCGGTTCTGTAAAATCCACTGTAGAAAACAGTCCGCAGTAATATGGTAAGACGCGCGCCAACCCATAGCTGGGCGCGGCATCGGATAAGTCCTCCACCAGCAAGAGCAACTATTATTCCACATCAACATGCCATTGTGCGGCGACCGCGGCCACCCGTACTCACGTCCATCACCGACTCCTGATGAATCACCTTGGCATCGTTCGGCGGCTTCACGTTGGCCAACGTCAGCGGCTCTGCGAAAAGACTTCCCTTGGCGCCTAGATGCTTTGAGGTGCGTAAACACTCAGCATCGAACTTGGCTTGCCATGTCCACATACAGACGCTAGTTCTACTCAACTGCGCGTGTTGGCCCACGTCAGAATACTGGAGACGACGATGTCTCTGCGTCGCCGCATACGGTATGTCCGAGATGGAACTCCACCCTCCTAAGGACTCCCCCAAATATAGGCTTGGCGATGTTGCTCGTTCCGACGTCCTGCCTTCCTATATCAACTGGGGAACCCGCAACCCCAGGAAAGTAACTCCATTTTGGTCCACTCATCAAAATGTCGTCTCATCCGGAGTCCGAGAAGATCGCACCCAAGGCGGCCACCGAGCCAAACCAGCCCACAATTGAGAAGAAAGAGAACGATGATTCTGGCGTATCTTCACCCGCTGAGGCGTCACTCAACTACCAACCTGAGAGATCAGGACCACCAACGACCTTCTGGGGTAAAGTTGGACACTGGATGGGAGCACTGCCTGAATGGAGCGTTGGTGGAAAGAAGCTCGCTGGCAAGCAACTCAACTTCTGGATCGCTTTCATTGCCTCGAACGGTTTCCTCATGTTCGGCTATGACCAAGGTGTCTTGAGTGCCTTGATCACACTAGAGAGCTGGCAGAGAGTCTTTCCTCTCATGACACCTCGAGAGACTCCCAACGAACTTTGTTGGATCAACGGTGACCGCAACCAACCCGATCCTAGCCAATGCACTGGAGATGCAAACACCCAGGCTTTCGCTATTGCCATCTACCAGATTGGATGTTTCCTCGGTGCTGTGGTCATCTTGTTCTACGGAGAGAAATGGGGCCGCAAGCCTTCGACCTTTTGGGGTAGTCTCGTCATGATCATCGGCACTGTACTGCAGGCTGCTGCTAACGGATACGCGTTGATCTGTGTTGGGAGAATCGTCGGTGGCGTTGGCAATGGAATGGTGTGTCTTGACAACTTCCTTTGGATTGGACATCAGTACTGACAGTGTTTCAGGTCACTTCAACCATTCCCACGTGGCAAAGCGAGTGCGCCCGTCCCGAGAAGCGAGGCAGGATGATCATCCTCGCTGGCGCGGTCATCTCCGGCGGTGTCATGGTCGTAGGTCTCCCTCTTCAAGCTCGCCTAATGCACAGCTAACTCTTTTGTCAAGGCTTACTGGATCGACTACGGTTTCTACTTTGCCACAGGCTCGATCCAATGGCGATTTCCCGTGGCTTTCCAATCTTTCTTCACGATTGTTGTCATGGTTGGCTTACTCTTCCTTCCGGACTCACCACGCTGGCTCCTGATGAAAGGTCGCACCGAAGAGGGCCACGATGTGATTGCTCGGCTGTTGGGCGAGGACCTAGACCACCCTGATGTCCTCGCAGAGCTGAACGGCATCCAGGAATCTCTCTACATTCAGAGCAGAGGAGGTGGATTCAAGTACCGCGAACTGTTCACCAATGGCCCTTCTCAGAACTTCAGGCGTACATTCCTCGGCTGCCTGAGTCAGTTCTGCCAGCAGTTTACAGGAATCAACCTGGTCACTTACTACGCAACCTACATCTTCGAGAACTCTCTTGGCTTCAACCCAAATTTATCACGCCTCATCTCGGCTTGCAACGGAACCGAGTACTTCCTGGCATCTCTACTGTCCATTCCAGCGATTGACCGTTACGGTCGCCGCGCTCTCATGTTCTTCGGTGCCATCGGAATGTCGATATCGATGGCAGTTCTTGCCGGAACCATCTCCACTGGCACACCAGACCCCGAGACTGGAGCGCCTGTGCTCGAAGACCGCTTCGGCATCACCGCAGTCGTCATGTTGTTTGCTTTCAATAGCTTCTTTGGCATAGGCTGGCTTGGGTACGTCTCTCCTCCACCCAAGCAACAGCGTTGCTTCAGTCGCGCCTTGCCCACCTTGACTAACATCTTTTCAGGATGACTTGGCTATTGCCGGCTGAATTAACGAACCTCCGAACCCGTATACACGCCAACGCAGTCTCGACCATCTTCAACTGGCTGTCAAATGTATGTCAGAGGATCCCAATCCCTTCAGACCCCATACCCAAACTCGCCAAATACCAAAGACCAACATTGGTTGCATCAACTAACACCTCCCTAGTTCATCATCGTCATGATCACGCCACCGGCTTTCACAAACCTAACCTGGTGAGTCCGGGTTGTCTCTACTTCTCTCCCATCTTAGCTTTTTTCCTCCCTCGATATGCCTTTGCAACAATTACCATTCGCGTCAGCAAACTAACACGTTCCCTAAGGCGCACGTACATTATGTTCGCGGTGTTCAATGCTGCCTTGATCCCTACGGTCTACTTCCTCTTCCCCGAACCCAAGGGAAGGTCTCTGGAAGAGATGGACGTCATCTTCGCAAGTGCTTGGGCCGATGGTGTCAGCCCGGTCAAGCGTGCGAAGACCATGCCCAAGCTTACCGGCACCCAGGTCGAGACGGAGCTTGCCAAGTACTTTGGCGAAGAAGAGGCTCAGATCAGGAGGAGGAGCTCGGCGGTCCCGCCGCCAACTGGGAACTAGGGGAGAGTAGAGTTGGGGTATGTTGGAGAAGGGCAGATTTGTTCACGAAAACCGAGGCCATGTGGGTTGTAGGGTGCAGGAGTGTGCGACACGCGGATATACCCAAGAATATAGAGGGACATAGACATACAGACGAGACGGATAGAAATTTATACAATTTGCGACAGAAGACACGCTTTTCATCGGGTCTCAAGGACTGTGTGATCAGGGCAGTCATACTGTCGCAATCATCGTACACCTTTCAGTCTACATTGATTATTCGTTTCTCACTGCTACCCGGCTATCTAAATTCCAAGCCACATGCGAGCATTCCGCTGGAGAAGTTTCGAGACATGGCTCGTTCAGCACACAACTTTGTCTGTAGCCAGTCGGCCCAAGTCGAAAGAACCAGCCATACTTTCACATTCTTGCCCTTTGCTCTAGATAAAAGATTGTCCTTAGATCGTGACGATAGTCATCATGTCGGACCAAAATGCAAAATGAATGCCCTAAGACGGAGTTGAACCGGCGACCTCGTCATTACTAGTGACGCGCTCTACCAACTGAGCTATCAGGGCTTGTTATATGTTGACAAAATCGCGTAAGAATATATGTACATTCTTGCGTCAGCTAGTGAGTGAATGCCTCGGGTTGGAGGATGCTTGACGCTGTGCACGAGGCTAAGGGGCGACGAGGTACGGATCATGAACGACGTCAATGAACTAGCTTGCTAGTGTCAATAACACAGAGATGGTCAAGAGTTGATCAAGAACCTTCAACGATTGTTTTTACAACGATCTGAGTAGGGCCATTGGCGATGTTCTGACGAGAAGGAAAGAAAGCAGGTAAAGATTTCGAAGTTTGTTGTACAGTCTCAACAGGGACAATCAGATAGCATAACATCAAAGATCCTGCAACAAGTCCCTAGAAAATCTCCAAACCAAAGGCTAAGATCACAAGGCCGGCCCCCCTTCGTACCATAAAACAAGACTTCAAAAAAGAGCATTACTGATAAGCAGGCTCCCCACCCAGATCCAACTTCTCATGATCGCCCCCACTGCTCCTCGCCATCCGCCCCGAACTCGTCTTCAACAACCCCCGACTAGCATCCACCAGCGGACTAACCCAAAGCCCATCATCAGTCTTGACCCTCGAGCTCGGCAAGCCACTAACATGGCTGTTACCG
>Ga0265780_10009250_pt1 | contig 11832 bp, 9 predicted proteins | sample P1T30metagenome_FD_192432 | JGI IMG/M metagenome (GOLD analysis project Ga0265780, IMG submission 192432) | Plant litter microbial communities from East Loma Ridge, Irvine, California - P1 T30 | ecosystem: Environmental > Terrestrial > Plant litter > Unclassified | place: USA: California... | reverse complement strand
ACCTGTGGGTTTCGGACAGTTATCGCACGCTACATCACACTCATACATGAACGCTGCCGAGAACGCGCAGTATCTCAGTGGTTGGAGTCTATCGCCAATGAAGATCGTCGATGAGCTGAAGGCCTTATTGCTAGCCGAACAACAGGCACAAGAATGGGACGTAGTCAACCAGAAGGAGTGGGAAGACATGGAAAACCTTATAGCTGAAGACCCGATCATAGTAGGCGAGAAGCGTCGTGACGCAGCAAGCATCAGTGACGGACGCAGCTTCCTGACATCGACAACGACGCATGGCAGGACCACACCATCACAGAAAGCCGATGTTGTGTCAGAAAGCGAGCAAGCTGACAGAAGGAGAGGCACGAGTGGGTGGACCAAGGTGAAAAGCCGACCTGACGACGTCGCGAAGAATAGCCTGTAGCTGCGCACGCCTTTCGTGGAGCTGTAATCGCGCATAAATTCGTCCTTCTAGATACCCAATAAATGCTATAGACACCAGGACTTTGTCCTTAGTAATCCAACATCCTTACTTACTGCTTATCAATGTCGCCAGATTTGTCCGTTCAACTTTCCAGGGCGTGGAGGCTGCGGCTACAAGCGGCACATCGCGCTAGCATTCCATGACGAGCGACGCGCCGTGCGGCCGAGATGACAATCGCATATCGTCAGCACCACGCCTTCCACCAACGACTGCTGAGAAATGGCGTTGGGATTTTAGCGTCACACATTTTCTAGGGTCTTCCGAGGTTTCCAGGCATAAAGTAAGGCCCCGGGTCAGGATATTGCGCCATCGCCAAACAAAGGTTCACGGTGACCGCGAGCCCCGCTAGACGCCGAGCTAGGAATAAATTATTCTACAATTCTCACATCATAAACTCTCTCTTCTGACTCTCATCTTAAAAGCTCTTCAATCTCGACTGTCCCCTCCTATCCTTCTCACAACCGTACTCTGGATCTAGAGAGCTTACTTCCGCATCAAGTACCTCTAGATTTCCCTCGCTTAGAACCATGACGCATTCAGAACATCCCATCGAGACGCCTCAGCGCGCACCCTCTCCAGTCCACAGATTCGGGACACTGGCTGTTCATGCTGGTAGTCCGCATGATCCTGTTACTGGTGCAGTGATCGAGGCAGTATGTAATTAAAAGCGTATACCTGAATCCCTAGCTAATCAAAGCAGATCTCGCTTTCTACAACCTTTGCGCAGACCAGCGTCGGGAAGCCAGTCGGCCCATACGATTATTCCAGGGCTTCGAATCCCAACCGGTGCGCTTATACTGCAACTTTTGGAGAGTTTGGAGCTAATTAGAGTCCAGTGACAACTTCGAGACTGCAATCGCCGCACTCGAGCACGCCCGCTATGCACTGGCCTTCAGTTCTGGTTCCGCAACCACTGCCAACATTTTGCAGTCGCTTGCAGCGGGATCCCATGTTGTATCCGTCTCCGATGTGTACGGAGGAACGCACCGCTACTTCACCAAAGTAGCACTCACACACGATGTCAAGGTCACGTTCAGCCCCAGCATTGAAGTCGATATCGCCGGCCTCATTCGACCGAACACTAAGCTCATTTGGATCGAGTCGCCATCAAACCCCACGTTGTCACTCGTGGACATTAGAAAAGTTGCATCTATCGCCCATCAGCATGGGATCATGGTCGTCGTAGATAACACCTTCATGTCCCCTTACATCCAAAATCCTTTGAACCACGGTGCAGACATCGTAGTACATTCGGTCACAAAGTACATCAACGGCCACTCTGATGTGGTCATGGGTGCGGCAGCTTTCAACTCGCCAGAGCTCTACGACCGCTTGTCGTTCCTCCAAAACGCTATTGGCGCAGTTCCATCGGCGTTTGACTGCTGGCTCGCGCACCGAGGGCTCAAGACGCTCCATCTCCGTGCCCGCGAGGCGACCAAGAATGCGACTGGCGTTGCTGAGGCACTCGAGGCCTCACCCAACGTCCTATCCGTCAACTATCCCGGTCTTGCATCGCATCCGCAGCGCGAAATCGCCATCAAGCAACACCGTGACGGAATGGGCGGTGGCATGCTCAGTTTCCGCATCAAGGGAGGACATGAGGCTGCTGAGCGCTTCTGCCAGGCTACCAAGATCTTTACTTTGGCCGAGTCGTTGGGTGGCGTTGAGTCGCTTTGCGAGGTTCCCAGCGCAATGACGCACATGGGCATCCCCAAGGATCAGCGTGAAGCGGCTGGTGTCTTTGACGATCTTGTCCGCATGAGCTGTGGAGTTGAGGACGAATTCGACCTTGTCGCTGATGTACAGCAAGCGCTCGAGAAGGCGGTCGCCGCTACGAAGACCACAAACAGAAAGGCGACCAATGGAGAGGCGACGGCATAAAAGCCAACTTGGATGACGACGGAGAAACTTAACGACATGCATTACAAGGCGTTTTGATGGGTATTTAGATCCGTGCACACGATTACGGACTACACCCCTCGCAATTTGCAAGCATTAAGATACCAATGATTACTTCTTTTCAATCTCATCATAAATACCTACTGTTAGCTTATGGTGTAAAGAGGTAGCCTGGATAAATTCAAAAACCTTTGTAAGAGTAGGCAGCATATCTTACAGTACTGAATAGATTCAGGCTTCTCTATAACTTCTTGGTGCGCTCTGAAAGACTATTAGATTACTTCAGGCATGTGCAAAGTGGACACGAATTATGCCACAGCCTAGTGGTGTTCAGAAAGTTCTTCATTCGATGAGACTTATATGCAATGCTACGCTAATATACATCAAACAGCACCGAATAATGTCTAGGACCTCCCAAAGATATATCGATGCTAAATTCTAGTTCTTAAGAACATAGCGGTACCTTGGGAGACCCTTCTCAAAATCGACTAGTACCTGGTTGGCCTCTTCCATAGGCCTGACCTGGACCCACGCCTGCAGGTTTGTCTTCTTCGCCAGCTCCAACATGTCACGGATGTGCTCCCTGGTGCCGATCAAGCTACCAGCAATCTTGAGGTTCTTGAAGATCAAGCCCAGAGGAGAGAAACTGGGCAATGGGTCGTCAGGAGCGCCGAGCTGGACAAAAGTCCCGTTGACATCGAGCAGGCTGAGGTACTGGTCGAGTGGGAAAGATCCGGAGATGGTCGAGATGATGAGGTCGAGCGAGTTGGCGTTTGTCTTCATCCATCCAGGGTCCTCGCCGGTGGCGATGAACTCGTCAGCACCAAGCTTGAGGGCGTCGTCCTTCTTGCTGGATGAACGGGAGATGCCGACGACCTTATCGCATCCGAGAGCCTTCGCGAAAAGGAGTGCAAAATGACCGAGACCACCGACACCGACGACACCGACGCGCTTTCCCGGTCCGGCACCGTAGGAAACGAGAGGGTTATATACGGTGACACCACCGCACATGAGAGGCGCAGCGAACTCAGATGGCAGACCATCGGGAATAGGGATCGCGAACGAAGCAGGTCCACGCCACTGCTTTGCGTATCCACCGAAGCTCTTGTCTCCGTTCGAATGGCGTCCGTTGTAGGTCATGGTCATTTTGTTGCAGTTGGACTCCTGCTTGGTCTTACAAGGACGGCATGCTTCACAGCACTCGCTCTGAGCACCAACACCAACGCGGTCGCCGACCTTCAAGTCCTTGACGTCCTTTCCAACACGGGTGACCTTTCCAATGATCTCGTGACCGACGACGAGAGGGTATTCGGACGGTCCCCAGCCAGACCTGAGAGTGTGGATGTCGCTACCGCAGACACCGCAGTGGCTGATGTCCATCTCGATGTCGGTGTCTTCGAAGCTCTTGGGAGTGAATCCACCCCACTTCATGTTTCCCTCAGCCGCAGAAGGGTCGTGAGCCACCCAGCCCTGGAAGTCGGAGTTGCTGGTAGCCATGATGTATGCGCTTCAAGATGTAGGATATGAATGTGCAGTAAGTTGATGATATTCAAAGAGATTGAGTTGACAATTTGATGGTTAACTATCCAGGCGAAACGGTCACCGCTTTTAAGTATGTCCATCTTCTTGCATTTGTAATGCTTCAAATGACGGTGTCGTGAATTTGCTGCTTCGCCGATCTTTGGCCGGAAACAAGGACCCACTACGATGACTTCACAATCTAAGCACGAGTAAGTATCCCAGTTATTTGCGCGCCCGGCGAAGAGATTTAGTTTTCAAGAATTTTCGATTTGGACTAGACTTGAAATCTAGGATGTGATTGACCAGTAAAGTTGCAGCGAATCTGCCGACCACGTGGAAGCCACCTCGATGAAGGATCAAACCTCCGTAGCATACCCGCTAGCTCCCGCATACTCGACTTCAAAGCTGGTTACATATTCAGCATCATCTCCTTGAGATGTACATACGACCCATGTCCAGACGAGACAGCATTCGCCGAAGTCTTCCTATCAACTATCCGTCTTAGTCCAAACGTCCTAGTGCATCTCGGCCTCAACTTGATAATGTTTTTTTCTTCAACTCCACAGTTCGACTTCAGTCGGTAAGAAGCGAATGTAGCTTGGTATGGCTGCCAGATACCCCAGCTCCTTGCCCACCCATTCCTCCACGGTACGTAATCGATGAATCTTCTCGAAGACTTTTAGCTCCAGCTTGACAAACTTGACACGCTCAACCCATCTATTCGGAGGTAGCAGAACACTTTGTCGTAGTCCGAGCCTGACTTGTTCAACGTTCTCACATTTTCTCGCCACCCTGACGATGGCAGTGGCGAGTTTGAGTATGTACGGCTTCTTCGATCGAATCAATGCTCGATGGTTGGGCTCGACGCTCAACGACACGAGCTGCGGGCAACAATCCGCGATGAAACGAAGTGACGAGATGAGATCTTTGACAGGATTCGTCCATCGCCTCTTGTGGTTGTAGGCATCGTTCCGGTGGTCTTTGTCCATGTCCTCGGTGAGCTGGATACTGCGCATGCACGCGAAGTGATCGACGCTTAGCCTGACGCTTAGCTTCAGTGAGAGAAAGGACGGTAATCGAGACACGGATGCTTTTCTAAGCTTGTACCCGAACTTCACAGTCGCGCCGTGGTACAACAGTGTCAAGGCCTGCGTGCGAATAGTCCGACTGACCCACAGCAACACCGGATCGAAGCCGCTGTTTTGAATGTGTATCAAACAATTTTTGCCAGGAACTTTGACCGTGGTAGTAGTCGGCCATGGCTTTCCACGCTCGTATTCCATGGCAACAATCCTGCTCTGGTAACCAAAGCGACGTGCATATGCATTAATTTGCCTGTAGAACGAGACGAAGTAGTAGTACGCCTCGTCCTGCTCGACAGAAGCGATTCTGCGCACCAAGTACACATGGGTGTAGCTTAGCTGAGAGAGAATGTTTGCTCGGATTTCGTATGGGAGTAGTTCTATCGGGGACTGGCCAGGTGCGGTAGATTCTGTTAGAGGCGATCGTTGGCCTCGAGATCGCGTTTCCCTCTTCAGCCATCTTTTGGCGATTTCCATAGCGATAAGACTTTTGGCAGTCGCTATAATCAGGAATCACAGGATGTCAGGGCTTGTTGATTTGGTCAAGTTGATGGTTGTAAGACCTAGATGTTGGGAAATGGACTGTACCTTTGTTACATTTATGCACTCACGACGTGCTATATTGCTTAGCGCCGTGCGATAAGATTCATTCCTGAATCAAGATAAGCTTGTTGAACTATTTACTCGCGCTTGTGCAGTTACTCGAGCAACTCCCACTCCCACGGTAAGCTTACCTCTTGTTTTAGCTTTCGCTTGATCCACCGCACACTCTTCTCCATGAGGAGCAAGGCATCATCCGTCTCTTCCCAGTGAAATGTCATCTCAACACCTCCATCACTTGGCGGCTTCGCTCCCGGAATTGTGAGTTTGGCAAGATGATCGCGCTTTCGGTCGTCAAAAATGACTCGCACAACGCTGTCGCTGGTTACGATACTACACAGCAGCATCCAGTCTTTTTTGTCTATGGCTGTGCTTAGTATCGGCATGTTGTCTTTGTATCGACAGCGCAGTGGGAGCTTGATGTCGAGGTCGTTCTGACCAGAGACCATCTCCAAAGACAGTGTTCGTTCACCGAAACCGTGTTCATCTCCGTAAAGGGTCCTCTCAAACGTGTTATAGCGATGTGGTAGCATGTATACACTGAGTTCTTGGGTCATACGCGCTGTTGGGACCAACGGATCTGTGTGTTTAGTGTGCAGAGTCGACGGCGGCACAAGGCCATGAGGTAGACTCGACGTGTGAAGTTCACACGTCCTTGTGGATTGATGCGAAGCGGCGCCCATCACAACCGAACAGAACTTGGAATGATTAGGCTTGAATCTGGGCAATCGGTAAATTTCTGTGGTGGTATGCAATGTTTGACGTTCAATAACTTTCGCACATGTTTTTGCAAATGGAGGTGAGCAGACGTTGCTATTTTTACTCCTAGCTTCATTTGCCACGTCACACACATTGTGGAGAAGAGGTACCGCGAAAATTGGACAGCACAAGATCGCTTATTCGACGTCCACTAGCTCTATCAAATATCAGACGATTGATTCTGCTTATGCGCTGTGTATTCACAACTAATGACAATACTGTTTATGAAATAAAGCGAGTGCCCCAACAGATCCCATTCATGAGTCGACAAATATTTGCTTTCGGATTCTCTAGACTTTCTGTAGCGAAGTCTACAGCCGATATCAATGCGACTTCAAGCTCTAGAGTCTTTAATCGAATCAAGCGGGAGACCATGTACCCAGTTCGTCGTCCACGTCCGTTGCGTTGAGCCCTTGCTCGTCTTCGAGCTCTAGAGCCTCACCATTCTCGTGGCGGCATACCGTGACCTCATACGCATCATATGAAACTGGAATCCGTTGGACGACGAAATGTTGCAAAGGGCCGCAGTTGATGTCTTCGGTGACCTCCTCGTCGGTGTTGCCATACTCTGTGCTGAACTCATATTCCACCTCTTTCACAGCATTTGCAAGACTACAAGCTCCCAGATCTTGATGATAATAAGTTTTGGTGAGATCTATACAAACTTTGCCATCGTTGATGACCGATAATCGACAGTGACCTGTCAGACGTTGAACATCCGGCTGTGTGTTGATCGGTTGGCGGATGTTGGTTGCAAGATTTAGTATAAACTTGTGCAGCGCATTCGGATTCTGTGAATGGTAGGAACGGTACGACAACTTGAATACGACCAGTGAACGGAGACTATGGATAATTAGCACAACTCTTAAGATTTCAACACATATACCCCAAATTTGGTGATGTATCCTTGCTTGAGTTTCGCCTGGAGCAGTCTAAGATCTACAAGACTCCTCTTCTGATCGTCCAGGCGCTTCAGGTGTTTGTCGTAGTACTCTGAGATAATATCGTCACCGAAGTTCGTTGCGATAATCCATATGGTATGTTTGCAATCGACAGCAGTGTTATTGCGTCTATCCATATAGTCCCCTCATCATTGTTGGTACGCGATGCGAGAAATGAGCAGTACTGGACATTACATACCGCTTTGCGCAAGTAGCAGAAGAATTTTGCGCACATCTTGGACGGTTTTATCGAACTCATCCAGAAAGACAACGGAGCGCTTCCCACTGTTTGCCGTAAGAAAATTGTTGAGTTTTGAACCATCTTGATTACGACCCATCCAGCTGTCGAGCTGAAACAAGGCCCATTCATCACGACAGCTCGCCATATCGACGATCGTGGCTTGCACCGAAAGCAGATCGCCGATAGAATTTGCTAACTCTGTTTTCCCATGCCCAGACGCACCGGAAAAGGCCATCAACAGAGGCTGTTGGTTTTTCAGGGATATGTGCGAATAGATGCGGTCCACGACAATTTGAGCGGCCGATCGCTGTCCGATCAGAGAGTAGGGAAGCTTGTTCAGCTCCGTCATGTTGTACTCTTTCATAATTTGAACCTTTCTCTGGGCCAATTTCGGCAGTCCATGTGCAAGATGTAACAGGTAGCGTTGAGTCAAGTGTGTAGATCGTGCTAGAATACGCCGCATGACCGGGGTGCACCAAAGGCTAGCTTGTTTGAAAGACGCTGGAATAATGACGGAAGGAAGGGGAGATGGTCGCGGTGTCTCCAAGAAATTTTGCCACATGTCCATGGGGACTGTTGTTGGATCGTAGCCATCAGCCAAGAGCATCTTGAGCACCGCACTTGTATCTATGGCATTGACATGCCCATGTATGATCACATACGCAATGAGAGGAATTGGGAACTTGTTCTTCGAGCTGGCTGCTTGCACACCGACGTGAGACAGAAGTCTGACAAGATCTTCCGAGTTGCGCTCTGCAGCATAGTATAAGGCTGCCCAACCTTTCAAGCGAAGCTGCTTTCCAATTCGGGATGATGTTTGGTAATCTTGTATGTACCACTTGATGGGGTCGACCGAACAACCGTTTTGTATGGAAGCGCATAGAGTTTCGATGGAAAATACGCGAGGGGGCCGATGAAGACGAACGTCAGGGAGAGTGTCGTTATCGTAGTCTTCTTGCTGATCAAGAGTGAAGTTTGGCAGCTTGAGAGTCAGAAGGGTGAGCTGTTCGCTATCGATGTGTGGAAAAGTAGGGGCGATATCCTTCTGGATTTTCTCCTGGGTTCGTTTCTCGCTCATGCTGAGTTCTCCGATCTCGCTGACTGATTCAGCCATTTATGCTTTGCGGCTGACTGAACTTGCATACGATTTCTGAAAACTGACAATATGGATTAAATTTCGCTATCCGGATGCAGTGAGCTATACACGTAACCACACCGGTTATACTTCAGATCGGTCCAGTATCAAACATGACGGCAATGTTCAGTGGCTTGAGACAATTGAGGCCATACCAGTCTAGCATTTGAACTTGCCGGGGTATTGGGCTGATCAACGTGCTTTCTTTGAGCAGGCCCAGGTGGAAAACATTGAGATCATAAGAACTTTGTCATACCAGTACTCAAAGATTATCTGCATTGAATCCAGCTTGCGCATATGATCTGAGCCTTCAAACAAAGATCATGATGTAGTCCAGACGAGACCAGTCACGTCGTCCTAGCTTCACACATGATGTCACCAGCTAAACGTCTACCTGGATGCGCCCCGAGTCCTAGCTCCTCCTCTCAAGCGCCCTATCCTCCTACACGAGAAAGAATAAGCGAATGTGAAAGCTGCACGTCAAGTCAGCCCCAGTCGTGCAACAACCTTCGTATTCAGCGACGATGAAGTAGTATATAGCAAAACATTCATGCCCAGTTGGTTCGGATCACATAGTTCACGTCACCAAATGTATTCATGTATTTTCCCGGGAAGTGATTGATATCGGTGTGAGCGAGTGTGTGTCTAGACTATGTAGCCAGAGAAAAAGCAGATTCCATATACCGTTTCTACAAAGGAAAATCTTGCAACATCTAACGAACTCGTAGCGCTCTTCTGAATAGCGTCCCATTCAAAATCTTGCTACATAGTCCGGCTGCATTTTGCCTGAGGCTAAGGCAAACCTAGCACGTGCCGATGGTTTGGTACGATCCGAGCGGCTTATCAGGGCCGCCCAATTGAAAGCATTCTGTGGGCCTTGCTACGTTGTCCCTCGGCCAAGTGTAAGTCTGCTGCGAGGTGCAACCTGCTCCGACGTGGAATACGACTATTTCGACCCGTCAGCAAGGAGTAACAAGAAGGCTGTAACTCTGACTTACTTTGGCAGTTCGCACGGGGCGTATCGAAAATCTTGCCACCGACGATACCTGCTGGTAGGTCTCTGCAAGCTGGGGCTGGCGTGATATACAGGGGAATGGTGGGCGCGAAGCCGTTTATACAGCCCGAGTCCCGGAAGGTAGTGAGCGTGGCCAACGGAGCCTGGCGCGCAGAGACATCAGAAGGTGCAGCGAGAACAGCCGCGAAAAGATTGGTAAGGGTAACAATAGTGAACTGCATCTTGGAGATTGTTTGGAAGCTGTGAAGCAAAGTTCTAAATAGTGATCTGAGAAGTTGTAGGAGATGATTGTAGAAGTGCTGGTAAAGAACTACCTTTGGGGGAGAAACATAGCTCTTTATACCTCTTCTTTGAGGCTTCCAAAGTTCCAAAGTCTGGTACGCTCTCATCACTCACCGAGCAGAGTTTTCGCATCCCCATACCCCCGTTGATATAGGACATGGTAGTACAACGACTCAGGAGGATACGAATACACTCATCATCGGGCGTATAACCTTTTCAGCTGTTCTTTGAAGAAATCAGTGGCCGTATGACACAATTCAAGGATCAATCGTCGTGGTGTTGGTCAGGCCGTGGCCACTGACGTACGCTCGTGAAGGGGAAGCTCGTTCAGCTCCATGGCACTGACAAACCACATCCTGACCGGTGTGAAATCGAACTATGCGTGAACTCTGTGCGGCCAATTGCTTCCACTTGATGGTCCGGGCGCTCGTTGTTGCTCTTGTCAGAACTTCTTCGGGTGTGCTGACCGATGACATGAGGATGTGAGACAACAGGTCCTTGGATGATACAACTTCCCCAGAACACGTACAAGTCGTCGCTTGCCCTAGACACAGGTTATATCGATTCGTGATATGGTCGGTGTGCATCATCGTGAGAGTGCGAGTGTTCGGAAAAGTGAGCTGAGAGTTGTGTGTATTTTGATACCCCTAGCCTGCTCAAGTTCTGATCACGTTGCCAATGTCGTTGAGCCTAGATGAAATTAGTGATGACAACGTGCGCCTATTGCGCGTGTATCATCGGCCTAGGAGTTACAGATATCGGGGAGGGGGCAGTGAGCCCGAAGCCGTGCCAATAGGTAGCTCAAGCGCTAGTCTCGGGTTAGAGCCTTGGCAAGTGTCTGACAGAGGCAACTGCAACCCTCATCACATCTCACTCAATCCCTGTTGCCTACTCTGAAAGCATTCGACATGCGCTCTATAACACAACAAAATAGGGCCTGTAAGTGGACAAGGTTGAGAGTATTTCGATTATCAGGTGGTATCATTACCGTGCGCCGCCACAAGGTCCACCCAGACCGGCGCGGCTCATTTAGCATCGACTAATAATTACAGGAAAAGAAAAAGAGAACATGCGCTGCGGTAGCAGGCTGTATCAAGCAGAGATGCCCAAGCTGTCGAAACGCCGCTGAAGTGTGGACATGTAGTCCATCAGCATATGAGAAGGCCCCAAATCATGCATACCAGTCATGTAAATGCAAAACAAACTCCGAGAAAAGCACCCAACGTTTCGTCCACATGTAAGAGGCATTGACATCAGTCGTACAAAGCCCTGTAGCCGGGCGTTGAAGTGGGGGTATCATCGACCGAACAGGCCGTTTCCAACGCTTACTGTGCCCAGACCGTTGCGTTGACCCATGGGCAGCCGCGTCGTATCTGGCCGACCTGCGCCTGTTGGACCGGATGGAGTAGTCGAGGGACCTGCGTTCAGAGGTCGTACGGCGCTACCCCAGCGGTGTGCGCCTTGGTCATCTGGCGTTGTTTCGAGCTGGTGTGCCGCAGGGCTCGATAGCATCGCGTAAGACTCTCGACCAGGTGCAACATAATTTCTTGGATTAGAGACAGGGGACTCCAGATACGGTCCTTGATCAGCTGGATGCCTCTTCATCTGCAAGACTGGTGATTCTGATTCTCCAAGCCGTCCGTTAGTGTGCTGAGCGTTCGATGACGGTGGGTTCGAATTGGCCTCAATCGTTGATGCAGAACCATTAGGAGCAGTCAGATCAACTACGCGACGTTGTCCAGCCGGTGTCTGGTAGCTCGGCACCCTTGAAGGGCCTGGACCGTAACGGGCTTCCTGATGATGTGAGGGGTGCCGCGGATTTGCCCACGGAGTACTCTTAAGAAACTGCTCTTCTGCCGCGGCTTCATCGGCGGTC
>Ga0265780_10009249_pt1 | contig 11832 bp, 11 predicted proteins | sample P1T30metagenome_FD_192432 | JGI IMG/M metagenome (GOLD analysis project Ga0265780, IMG submission 192432) | Plant litter microbial communities from East Loma Ridge, Irvine, California - P1 T30 | ecosystem: Environmental > Terrestrial > Plant litter > Unclassified | place: USA: California... | reverse complement strand
TAGCGCTATCCCCAAAAAGCCTTTGTGCAAACGTTATCACCAGTTGGCCTTTTGTGCGTAAACTTCGGCCCCAATTCCTCAAGCTAATTCCCCAACTCACCACATGCGCGTTTTCATCACCGGAGCCAACCGGGGCCTGGGCCTCGAACTCACCCGTCAATACCTGGAGCGTGGCGACCAGGTGTTTGCCGCCAGCCGGCAGCCCACCGAGGCGGGCGACCTGCAACGCCTGCGCCGCCAATACCCCGAGCGCCTCACCCTGCTGCCACTCGACGTGACCAACGCTGAATCCATCACCGCTGCTGCCCAAGCCATGCAAGCAGCCACCGATGGCTTGGAGGTACTCATCAACAACGCGGGCGTGTATCCGCATGCGGGCTCCGGTGACGCGCACCAGCGCCTCGGCCAGCTCACCCACGAAGATGCCATTGAAACCATGCAGGTAAATGCCATTGGGCCGCTGCTGGTGGCGCAGGCGCTGCTGCCGCTGCTGCGCAACGGGCAGAAAGGCCGCATTCTTAGCATCTCCTCGGGCCAGGGCTCGCTGACCTGGAAAGCCAACGGCGACCCCTACCACTACAGCGCCAGCAAGGCCGCTCTGAACATGTACATGCGCAGCCTAGCCGCCGAAATCGGTACATATGGCCTTATTTCGGTGATAGTGGACCCGGGCTGGATGCGTACTGAGATGGGTGGCGACCATGCCACCCAAGACCCAGCCGACTCGGCACGCGGCATTATTCGTCTGGCTGAGCAACTGCGCGCCGAGGAAAACGGCAGCTTTGTGACCTGGCAGGGCCAGCCCGTGCCGTGGTAGTCGCATAGCCACAACATAGACATAACTTACCGAGTTAATGCGCAGGCATTACCGAAGAAGGTCCCGCTGACTATCAGCGGGACCTTCTTTGATTATAATCAGGCTGACGATTACGCTTGCGACTGGGCCAGGTGCGCGTGGTCGCGCAAGATGGTTTTGAGAAAAGGTTCGTCCTGCAAGCTGGTTTGGATACCGGTAATGGCCTTCACTTTGTTGGCTATTTCATTTAGGAGCATATAGTCCTGCTGCGACGCAGCACGATGTAGCAGCTGGCGCACCAGCGTTACGTCGTGGTCGGCAAGCAGGGCGGCCTGGGGAAATACTGGTTGATAGCCGGCTACGGTGGTCAGGTCGGCAGCCGTAGGAACGGCGTGTGGGGCCACCGGGCGAATTTTGATAACTGTGGTGCCCGCAGCTAAGTCGCCCAGGCGCTGCCCTTTGCCATTGGCGGCAATGGTAATGACGGCCACGATGCCGCTGAAAAGCCCCACATCGATGATGCGCAGCAGCCAGCGCAGCAGGTAGTCGCCCAGGCGCGGCGCCGTGCCATCGAGGCGCATCACCCGAATGTTGCGCGCCTTCTTACCCAGGCTTTGCCCATTGAAATAGACCTCGCAGATGAGGTTATAAAAGACATAAGGAATGCCCACCAGGATGCCGAGTATCACGGCGGCGCCTGTTGAGTCGCCCATGTTTCTGCCCAGCCCCACCACAGTGGAGAAAACCAAGAAGCAGGCGATGACCCAGGCTACAATGATAATATTATCGATGATTGCCGCCGTAATACGGTCGCCCAGGCTGGCAACTTCATATTCCAGGGTAACGTTTTGGGCAGTGTGGACGCGGATGGTGGCCATGCGGCGGAGGAGTAAATTGGCGAGGGGATAAGATTGGGGAGGATGCCGATGCAAAATAGGCGACGACTAGGCATGCGGCTTTGTTTTCCAGCCGGCGAACCACCACAGCTAGGCTTCGTTCTTACATTTACCTTGTCCGGCGGCTTACTCACCGGTTCATTATCTCACCAAATCTTACTGTGCGCGAACCCATATTCCTGCGTCAGAACCAATCGCGCTGGCAGCAATACGAGCAGCAGCCAACGACTAACCCCGACGAACTGGCCGCCCGCTTCGTGGCCCTGACCGACGACCTGGCCTACGCCCAAACGTTCTATCCCAACAGCCAGACCACGGCCTACCTCAACAACCTCACGGCCAAGCTGCACCAAAGCCTGTACCGCAACAAGCCCGAAAACACGGGCCGGTTCGGGCAGTTCTGGCTGCTGGAACTGCCGCTGCTGGTGGCCAAGCACCACCGCACGCTGCGGGTGGCGGCGCTGCTCTTTGTAGTGTTCACGGCCATCGGGGCACTATCGGCAGCGCTCGACGACCGGTTTGTGCGCGTGGTGCTGAGCGACGAATACGTGAACATGACGCTGGAAAACATCCGGCGGGGCGACCCCATGGGCGTATACAAATCGCAGAGCGAAGCTCCCATGTTTCTCTTTATCACGCTCAACAACATTTATGTCTCTTTGCGCGTGTTCGTGTTTGGCGTGGCACTGGGCTTGGGGTCGGTGGTGGAGCTTTTCCGGACGGGCATCATGCTGGGCTCGTTTCAGTACTTCTTTTTTCAGAAGGGCGTGGGGCTGCAGTCCTTTCTCACCATCTGGATTCATGGCACGCTGGAAATTTCGGCCATTGTGCTGGCCGGCGGTGCCGGGCTGGTGATGGGAACGGGCATTTTGTTTCCCGGTACCTACTCGCGGGCCGAATCGTTTCGCAGCGCTGCCCGCGATGGACTGAAGCTGGCCATCGGCCTGGTGCCCATTTTTGTAGTGGCAGGCTTTCTGGAGGGTTTCGTAACGCGCCACACCGAGATGCCCATTGCTGCCAGCCTAGCCATTATCGGCAGCTCGGCGGCTTTTATTGGCTGGTATTTCGGCATCTATCCGGGGCAGGTACGGCGGCGGTTGGCCCGCTCGGCGTAGCTTTGGCAGGTTAACTATGTGCAACAAACCGCTGCCTTTCTAGCGCATGAAACTTCTTTTTACCCAGGAATCTGATTTCCGCCGCGAGCGGGACTTTGGCGGCAAGATTGGCGCTACGTTCGACTTCCTTAGCTCCCAGTTCAAGCCTTTTGTTAAGACGCTGGCTTACTTCGCGCTGCCCGGTGCTTTACTCATTGGCATCGGCCTGGGCCTGTTTATGGGCAAGGCTTCAGGCTTTTACGCCGCGCTTTTTCAGGGCGCGCAGCGCGGCGGAGCGGCTGCCATGGGCAACGTCGACCCCTTGGCCATGTACCGCGGCTGGGGCGGCGTGGGCTTGTTGCTCACCATGGTGGGCGGCCTTGTCACGTTCATCTTCCTGAGCAGCACGGTATATGCCTACGTGCGGGTGCGGCTGAACCTGGCCGCCGACCAAACCGTGCAGCCCAGCCAGGTGTGGAGCTGGATGCGGCCGCGGCTGGGGCGCATGGTGCTGGCCTGCCTGCTGCTGGGAGGGTTGTCCATGGTGGTTATGCTGGTATTTGGGGTAGTGTTTGCTGGCATAGCCGCGCTGGGCGGGGCCGGTGGAGCTATCTTGCTCGTCATCCTGGTGTACATAGCCATTATCTGGATAAGCGTCTGCCTGTCATTATACTTCCCCGTGCTGTGGCTCGAAGACGTGGGCCCAATGGTGGCCCTGACCCGCACCTTCTACCTCATCCACGGCAAGTGGTGGTCTACGTTTGGGCTGGGCATGGTAATGGTCTTAATTCAGAGCACGATGAGCTACTTGTTTGCTATTCCCATGTACGGCCTGCTGATGATGGACGTGCTGCAGCTTACCAAAACGGGTACGCCGAACGATACCTCGCTGCTAATGCAGGCCGCCACGTTGCTCTACTCGGGCAGTGCGGTGCTGCTGCTGGCCCTGCCGCTGCTAGCCATGAGCTTTCAGTATTTCAACCTCGCCGAGCGGCGCGACAGCATTGGAGCCCGGCAGCAGCTGGCCATGCTGGGCCAAACCGCCACGCCCGAAGCCGCTAGCCACTCCTACCGCCCCGATGAGGAAGGCGAATACTAGCCCGACCCTGCCTGCGCGCCGTCGATGCGGAAGCTCAGCGCTGCCGTTTGCCGCGTTATTGCTGGCCCAGGTGGCGTTGGCAGCCCCGCCGCCGCAAGCGCCACCAGCAGCTCCCGTCCCGGCCGAAAAGCCCACCGAGCCGCTGAATGAATCAGAGGAACAGATTCGGACATGGCCGCTGCCTCCCGACCGCACCACGCCCCTGCCCCTGCGCCGGCCCGATGAAGCCCGCCTGCGTCAGCTCCGCGACCAGCTGGATTTCCGTTATGAGCAGCCTACTGATGACAGCCTGAACCTCTGGGACCGGTTTTGGCGCTGGCTGGGCCGCTTGCTCGAACGCCTGCTGAGCACGCGTAGCGGCCGCCTGACCTGGAAATATGGATGGTATGCGGCTATTGTGGCCGTGCTGGTATTTGCAGTGCTCAAATTCTTGCAAGTAGACATCACAGGGGCTTTTGGCCGGAGCAGGCGCCGCGCTGGCCTGGCCTACGATGTGCTGGATGAAGACATTCACGGCGTCGATTTTCCGGCCCGCTTGGCCGAAGCCGAAGCTGCTGGCAACTACCGCTTGGCCGTGCGCCTGGGCTACCTCGAAGCCCTGAAATACCTCAGCGACGAAGGTCGCCTGCACTGGGAGCCCAACAAAACCAACCACGCCTACCTATCCGAATTGCCAGCGGGCCCGCTACGGGAGGCTTTTCGGGTGGCTACGCGGCAGTTTGAGTACGTGTGGTATGGCGAACTGCCGCTCTCGGCCGCACAGTACGGCCCCGTGCGCGCCGCCCAGCGGGCCGTGCGCACCGCCGCATCTTCCACCGCTTTCACCGCAGCCCGATGAAACGCCACATCACCACCTTTCGGGTGTATATGCTGGGGCTGGCCCTGCTTTTTGGGGCATATGTGCTGGTGGAGTCGCACCGCCCCAAGCCCCTGGACTGGACGCCGACCTACATCAATACCGACAAAATTCCCTACGGCACCTACGCGCTATTCGACCAGCTGCCCGGTCTGCTCGGCACCGATTCTATTGAAGTGGTACGCCTCCCGGCCTACAACCAACTGACCGGCATTGCCCTGGATGATACGCCCCAGCAATACGGGCGCTACCATTCAGAGAAGGAAAGTGGGCAGGTTGAAGCAGCGCCCCTACCCTTGCGCGAAGAACAGGCCAACTACCTGTTTGTCAACAACGAGTTCGGCAATGCCGGGCTTGATGTGCGCGCGCTGTTGGCCTACGCTCGCCGCGGCAACGACATCTTCATCACCGCTGAAGACCTCAACGGTGCCTTCCTCGATTCGCTGACCGTCCGCGTAGAGCGCCTTGACCCGCCCGTGCGTGAGGGCGTGCGGCCGCTACTCCTACCCGATTCGGTAGAGTTGCGCTTTGCCAATCCAGCCTTGGCGAAGATGCGCTGCCAGTTGCCGGGCAATGTGGCCCGGCACCGCTTCGTCCTGAAACCCGGGCATGCGGGCCACACCCTGGCTACCGACGAGAAAGGACGGGCCGTTTACGTGGAGATTCCCCACGGGCGCGGACACTTCTACATCTGTTCGGTACCGGCCGCATTCAGCAATTTTTACCTGCTGCGGCCGGGTTCGCAGCAGTTTGCCGTGGCAGCGCTGCGCTACCTGCCGGCGCGCCGCACGTTTTGGGACGAGTACCAGAAGCAGGGCCCGGCTGGCGAGCAGTCGCTGCTGCGGGTGGTAGTGAGCCACGAAGCGTTACGCCTGGCTTATTTCGTTTCGTTGGCCGGTGCGGTCCTGTTCATGTTTATGGGCGCGCGCCGCCGCCAGCGCGTCATCCCCACCATCAACCCGTTGCCCAATACCACGCTGCTCTTCACGCGCACGGTGGCCAGCCTCTACCGCCAGGGCAGCAGCCACGCGCTGATTGCCGAGAAGAAAGTCGGCCTGTTTATGGACTACCTGCGCACCCGCTTCCACGAAACCAGCCCGGATTTTGGCGATGAAGAATTCCGTGAGCGGCTTAGTCAAAAGTCGGGCCTGGCCCGGACGCGCGTTGATGAGCTTTTGCGATTAGTAAACTTCGCCCGTACCGCGCCCCGCATAACCGACCAGCAGTTGCTCCAGCTAAGCCGGGCGCTGAGCGACTTTAAACGCGAAGCCCGCTAATTCTCTGTCACAATGCTGAACGTCGCCAAACTCGCCATTCTCATCAAATACCAGTGGAATTTCCATCGATTTACTTCTCAGGCTTCTGAGCCGGAGAAAGAACTGATGGCCGGAATCGACTGGGATGGCCTGGCTGAGCTCATCCATGATTTGAGGCGCTACCATCACAAGCTCGTCTCGAAAGAATACGCCGCAAAAATTCACGTCGCACTGCTCGCCGCCTGCGCCGACCAAGCCACCGCTCAAACTTTACTTGGCTACGCCAGCACGCTATAAATGGAACCCGAAAACCTCGACCTGACTCCCCAAACTCCGGCCTCGGATACCACCAATTACGCCGCGCCCGAGCCCACTCCGGCCGCGCCCACGCCCGAAGCCGCCCTGGCCTCGCGTACCGACTTTGCCCGCCTCACGGCTCAGGCCGAAGCTATCCGGACGGAAATCGGCAAAATCATTGTCGGCCAAACCGACTTGCTGGAGCTGCTGCTTACCGCCGTGCTAGCCGATGGCCACGTGCTGCTCGAAGGCGTGCCGGGCGTAGCCAAAACCCTTATGGCCAAGCTGCTGGCCCGCACGCTGGCTGTGCCGTTCAGCCGCATCCAGTTCACCCCCGATTTGATGCCGAGCGACGTGCTGGGCACCTCGGTTTTCCGGCAGAACAAAGCGGATTTTGAGTTTCGGCAGGGCCCTATTTTCGCCAGTGTGGTGCTGATTGACGAAATCAACCGCGCCCCCGCCAAGACCCAGTCGGCGCTGTTTGAGGTGATGGAGGAGCGCACCGTGACCCAGGACGGCACCACCTACACCATGACGGAACCCTTCCTGGTGCTGGCCACCCAAAACCCGGTGGAGCAGGAAGGCACCTACCGCCTGCCCGAAGCCCAGCTCGACCGCTTCCTGTTTAAGCTGCAAGTGGGCTACCCCACCCTGGCCGAGGAAGTACAGATTCTGAACGGCCACCACAGCGGCTTCGGCGGCACCAACCTGGAGGCCGTGCAGCCCATTCTGAGCGCCGCCGACCTGGCTGCGTTGCGCCAGCAAGTACGCCAGCAGCGCGTGGAGGCTAATATCTTGGAATACATTGCCAAACTGGTGGGCCAGACGCGGGCGCACAAGGCGCTGTACCTGGGCGCTTCGCCCCGCGCCTCCCTGGCCCTGCTCAACGGTGCCAAAGCCCTGGCCGCCCTGCGCGGCCGCGACTTCGTGACGCCGGAAGATGTGCAGTTTCTGGCCCCCAGCGTGCTACGCCACCGCATCATGCTCACCCCGGAGCGCGAAATGGAAGGCGGCACGCCGGACGAGGTGGTGAAACAGATTATCCAAAGCGTGGAAGTGCCGCGTTAGGCGCCGTCTGCCATTGCGAGCGAAGCGCAACAATCCTTCCTCTCAGTGCGACCAGCCCTGAGTTATGATAACTATTTTTTCGGCACTTGGTAATTCCAAATTCTATATCCTGCTCAGTATCGGGCTTTTCACATCTCGTAAGCTAGTTGCTTCTTGAGGACGGATTGCCGCGGGCTTCGCCTTCGCAATGACAGACGATTTTAACTTCTATTCCATGCCTTATTCCACCGACTGGCTGCTCAATCAACTGGCGCAGGATGCCCACGTCAAATACCTGTTTTTTTGGGGCCATCAGCCCAGCAAGGATGGCGTCGTCACCAAATCCTGCCTCAGCCAGTGGTGGGTGGCTGATTTTGTGGTGGCCGGCATCACCTACCGTTCCACCGAACACTGGATGATGGCGGAGAAGGCGCGGCTGTTTGACGATGAAGCTACACTGGCCCGAATTCTGGCCGCTAAAAGCCCGGCAGAGGCCAAGAAGCTGGGCCGCGAGATTCAAAGCTTCAAGCCCGAGGCCTGGGAAGCAAACAAAGTGGGCATCGTGACCACCGGCAACCTGTATAAATTCAGCCAGCACAAGGACTTGCGAGAATTCCTGCTTTCGACTGGCGACCGGGTGCTGGTTGAGGCCAGCCCGGTCGATGCCATCTGGGGCATTGGGCTGGCGGCCGACTCGCCCGATGCCGCCAATCCGGCCCGCTGGCAGGGGCCCAATTTACTAGGCTTCGCCCTGATGGAAGTTCGGGACCAACTGCGTAATTCATGACCTTATTTCTCACGCCCCGCTTTTTCCTGGCCCTCGTTGTGGTCGTCATCGGCTTCGTGGTGGCCTTTTTTCTGCCCTGGCTGCTCGGCCCGATGTACATCGCGCTGGGCCTGCTCGCCGCCCTGACGCTGCTCGATGCCCTGTTGCTCTATGCGCCGGCCAAAGGTGAAACGGCACCGGTTTTCGGGCGGCGCGTGATGGGCGACAAGCTGGCCAACGGCTCGGACAACGACGTGCAGATTTACCTGGAAAACCACTACCGCTTCGCCATCCAGACCGAGACGATTGACGAGATACCGCACCAATTCCAGCGGCGCGATGTGCTGTTCAAAGCCCCCATCAAGCCGGGCGAAACGCAGGTAATTCAGTACCAGCTGCGGCCCCTGAAGCGCGGCGAATACGAGTTTGGGGCGCTGAACATTTACGCCGCCTCGCCGCTGGGGCTGGTGCGGCGGCGCTTTCGCTACGACCAGAACAAGGTGGTGCCCGTGTACCCGTCGTTCCTGCAAATGCGGCAGTACGAGCTGCTGGCTATCCACAACCGTCTCACGGAGGTGGGCGTCAAGCGCATCCGCCGGGTGGGCCACAGCATGGAATTCGAGCAAATCCGGCCCTACGTGCCCGGTGATGACCCACGCAGTATCAACTGGAAAGCCACCGCCCGCCGCGCCGGCACCGGGGCCGAAGACGCGCTGGTAGTGAACCACTTCCAGGACGAGCGTGCCCAGCAGGTGTACTGCCTTATCGACAAAGGCCGGGTGATGCGCATGCCCTTCGATGGTCTCAGCCTGCTCGACTACGCCATCAATGCCACGCTGGTAGTCAGCAACATCGCGCTGCTCAAACACGACAAAGCCGGCCTCGTTACGTTTTCCAACAAGCCCGGCGCGGCCCTGGCCGCCGACCGCCGCCCTGGCCACCTGCTGAAGCTGCTGGAAGTGCTTTACCGCCAGAAAACCCAGTACCTCGAAACCGATTTCGAGCTGTTGTACTCAATGGTGCGGGCCAAAATCAAGCAGCGCAGCCTGCTCATCCTGTTCACCAACTTCGAAACCCTGCACGGCATGCAACGTCAATTGCCCTATCTGCGCCGGCTTTCGAAGGACCACCTGCTGCTGGTCGTGTTCTTCGAAAACACTGAGCTGCGGGAGTTCCTAGATGTGCCGGCCGCCACAACGGAGGAAGTGTATAACCAGACCATCGCCGAGAAATTTGCCCAGGAAAAGCGCCAGATTGTGCTGGAATTACAGCGGTACGGCATCTACTCGCTGCTCACCGCGCCAAAGGATTTGACCGTAAACACGATTAATAAGTATTTGGAGTTCAAGGCCCGGGGGTTGATATGAAGTATTATTTCACGCAGTATTTCGCAGCGTTGGCCGCAGTGTTTCGCAGTGTTTTTGGAGAACGGCACTGCGAACTGCGCTTTAACACCGTGCGTCACTGCGTGAAATTTTGCCTGCTGTTTTTAACAATCAATACCCATGCTCAAATGCCCCTGCCCGCCGAAATGCACTGGGGCCAGGGCCGCCTTACTAAGCCCCTGAAGCTGCAGCTCGATGCCAGCGCTGCCCCGGCCGTGCGTGCCGCCGCCCGCCGCACGCTCACGCGCCTGCAAGGCCCCGCCGAGCCGGCTACCGGTCCGGTGCTGCAAATTCGCTACGGGCGCGTGGGCCAGCCCGAGAAGTTTGACGAAGAGCGGTATAGCCTGCGCGTGACGCCCATGGGCGTGAGCATTGATGCCCCTACCAGCCTGGGTGTGCTGCGGGCGCTGGCCACGCTGGAGCAACTGCCGCGCGCCGAGAAAAAGCTCCGCTACCTGCCCGAGGTTGACATTCAGGACCAACCGCGCTTTGCCTGGAGAGGGCTGTCATTGGATGCGGCGCGGCACTTCCTGCCGGTAGCGGCGGTGAAGCGCAACATCGACGGCATGGCAGCCGTGAAGCTGAACGTGCTGCACTGGCACCTGACCGATGACCAGGGCTTTCGCATTGAAAGCAAAGTGTTTCCGCGTTTGCAAACGGTGGGCAGTACCGATGGCCTGTATTACACCCAGGCGGAGGTGCGCGAGGTACTGGCCTACGCAGCGGCGCGCGGCATTCGGGTGGTGCCGGAGTTCGATATGCCCAGCCACACCACCAGCTGGATTGTGGCTTACCCACGCCTAAAATCGGCCGACTCGACCTACGCACCCTACAAGCTCTGGCGCACCACCAACGTGGCCATCGACCCCACGCGCGAAACCACCTATACCTTCCTCGATTCGCTGTTGACGGAGATGACGGCGCTGTTTCCGGACCCGTATTTCCATGTGGGCGGCGACGAGAACGACGGGCGCAACTGGCGGCGCACCCCACGCATTGTAGCTTACATGCAGGCTCACAAAATGGTGAAGGCCGACGGCAAAACCGTGGATAAGCACCAACTGCAAACCTATTTCAACCGCCGCGTGCTGGCCCTGCTGCAAAAGCGCGGCAAAACCATGATTGGCTGGGATGAAATTCTTGGTCCCGACTTGCCCAAGGAAGCCGTTATCCAAAGCTGGCGGGGCAAAAAAGGCCTGAACGACGCGGCCAAGCTCGGCCACCCGGTGCTGCTGTCTAACGGCTACTACCTGGACCTAAACTACTCCGCCGCCAGTTCCTACCTCACCGACCCGCTCCCGCCCGACACACCCCTCACCCCCGCCGAGCAAAAGCTGGTACTGGGCGGCGAGGCCGCCATGTGGGCCGAATTTGCCGATTCTGTTATTATCGAGTCGCGCATTTGGCCGCGCGCTGCTGCCGTGGCCGAGCGGCTGTGGTCGCCGCAGGCCAGCACCCAGAACGTGCAGGACATGTACCGCCGCCTCAACCTGGTTTCCGACGAGCTGGACAAAATGGGCCTGCGCCACCAACGAGTGCCCGAGCTGCTGCTCAAACAGCTAGCGGGTAGCAACAATGTGGCTCCGCTGCGCACCCTGGCCGAAGTGTTGGAACCCGTGAAGGAATACAAGCGCCACTTCCAGGGCTACACCTACACCACCGAAACCCGGTACAACCGCTTGGTCGATGCCGCGCCAGCCGAGTCGGAAGTAGCCCGCCGCTTCGGCGTACTGGTGGATAGCCTTGTGGCCTACAAGCCAACTTCGCCCAATTGGCTGCCGGCTTCCCTGCGCCAACTGGCCACTTTGCGCGCCCAGGCCGTGCGCTGGCAGGCCAACGACGTGCTGCTCCAACCGTTGCTAACCAGCAACCCCAGTCTGACCGAATACGCACCGCTTTCCACGAAGCTGGCAGCCGTCGCTACCGTGGTTCTGGACCGCCTCACGCAGTTGCAAACCGGCCAGACGCCCACGCCCGCCTGGCTGGCCGCTACCCGTGCTACGCTGGATGCTGCGCAGGCCCCAGCCGGGCAGGCAGAGTTGGCGGTTGTGAAAGCAGCGCGCAAACTGGTGGGGCTGTAAGCCCGAGGCGACGTTTTTGTTGCTTACTATCTTTTGCAAACGGTCTTTATGCGTTTTCATTTCCTGCCACCGCGCCTGCTATTGCGTGTAGGCCTGCTGCTGGCTCTGGCGCCGTTTGTGCTCCTCATGGCATTCAATCATCCCTTCTTCGATGATTTTCGCAATGCGGCCTGGACCCATCAATACGGCCTGTGGGGCATGCAACACTGGTTTTACCGCACTCAGTCGGGTCGGTTTACCTCCGTGTTTTTTATGACGG
>Ga0265780_10009248_pt1 | contig 11833 bp, 12 predicted proteins | sample P1T30metagenome_FD_192432 | JGI IMG/M metagenome (GOLD analysis project Ga0265780, IMG submission 192432) | Plant litter microbial communities from East Loma Ridge, Irvine, California - P1 T30 | ecosystem: Environmental > Terrestrial > Plant litter > Unclassified | place: USA: California... | reverse complement strand
AGTGGCGTGACTTCATGGCTGTGTAATGATGATGTCTGTCGGCAAGCGGAGGTTGCAGGGCAGCCCACATGCCCGGGGCTCTGAACACCAAACGGCCACAGTCTCGAGTATTGGACAGTCGGGGCGCTGGAGGTTGTAGTACGGTGCAGAAATGTTGGGTAACTCTTGTGCAGGTACCCGCAGCATCAGCACCAGCGCTGAGAGCTAGGAACACCCATCAAGCGATAGCAATTGCCACGACGACACCACGCGGTGCGCCATCATTGATTTGCGCATGCGCGAGGAGTGCCCTGCGACAAAGACTTAAGGAGTCGTAATGTCGCGAGGACAACGACGCTGAAAGAAGTGCTTGTTACACAGCACCCGCAAGGACTTTGGTTCCCTTGTCCTGTCACGCCAGCCACGATGACGGGAAGATGCGCAACGTGAGGACAAATTGATGGGGAGCGAGCTGGTCTATTGGCTGGCTAAGCTTGGGATAAAGGGGAAGGTCGTAATCCAGTGCTAATCCAAACTGTGGTGTTCTGTCTGCCACACGTCCAGCCATCAACGCAGACGCATCTCCAGCGCCGAACTCATCGATTGCTCCTTGTGTTTCTGCACGCTCGAATTGCGTCCGCGTTTGGTGTGAAAGTGAATGTCGAATTGAAAGGCGCCGTTGGCCGTGTCTCTCGCCCTAACAACTAGCGCATTCTTCTTGATTGGCCTGCCAACTCCACCCTCATCACAATCCCACGCAAGCTCGCTCCACCGCGAACACCCCCGGCAGACGCACCTTCCCCTGGGACTCTCTGACACCACCCTCGCCGTGCCACAGCGAGGCTGTTCAAGCAATCCTGCAGAGCGCCTCCCCTCACCTCAGTCATTCGTTTCAGAATCCGCGAGCAATCCATCGACACGGCAAACCGACACCGCAATCACTAATTCACCGTCGAACCTAAACAAACTACTAGCGCCAAGCGACCGCATATCCTGCCGGCTTCTCTCCATCCGCGCGACGCCATCAATACTGCAGCAGGAGCGCCTTACCATCATACTCGAACGACTGCCCATTGCAGAGTTCTATCGCACGTGTTTGGAGGCCCATTGACCGTCGCAAGAGGTCTTGAGGACCTCGAGGTCGCACCTTCCACGTTCGCGCGATCGTCGCTGCCACAGCCATCAGCAAACGTGCAGCGTGCCCTGCACTCGCCGATCTTCATGAGCGTGGCCACCTCCACCTCCTCCTCGTAGCTAGCGAACGTCGACCAACACCGCCCGCTGCAGTATTCTTCCCCGTACCGCTGCTTGCCCCACGATGAGGGAGCCTTTCGCTTCTCTGCTGGCCACGGGCGCCGGCAAGCTCGCCCTCTCGTTGCTCTTCGCATCAGCGCCGCACCTCACATCCGCGTACACGTTCAGACCCGTACCATCGCCTAATCTTAATATCGGAGGACTTGGTCGCGTTGCATTCGCTGGTGATTTTGACGCGATATCACTGTACCAATACGAAGGCCAGACACAGGAAACGCCCACGCGCAATGGAACCCTCCTCTCGCGATACCCCAATGGCGTCTTCGCATCCATCAAAACGACCGACGCCGACATAAAAGCCATGTGCAGCATACAGGTTAACGGCGTCGACAGCATCGTCATCGCTGGAAACTTCACAGGCGTCGGTGGCATGCCAACACCTGGCGGCATCGCCCTCCTCAACGCCACAGACGGCCGTGTGAGGAGCCTGCCAGGCTTAGATGGATCCGTCAATACTCTCCTCTGCGACAAGCAAGCTGGCCAAATCTATGTTGGAGGATTTTTCACGGGTCTCAATTCGACCAACGCTATTATCTGGAAGGATAGCTGGCAAGAGTTGTCCTTCAATGGCTTCAACGGCGCTGTTCACTCCATCACTTCAGCGCCCAATGGCAACATCGTTTTTGGAGGAGAATTCAACGGTATCGGCACTGGCAATGCCTCTGTTGCTTCAGAAAACGCCACGCAAGTCATTCCGATTGGCAGCGCAAGCATATCGGCACAAACCAGTTCCGGACAGCCAGGCTTCACCGACCCAAAAGTTATCGCCTGCAAGAGCGACTACTCGACTGGAGGCGCAGATCAGACATGGCTGCTCGCTGACACCGCACCTGGCTTCTGGAAAGCCGACTTCGGATTTGGCTTCGAACCCACCAGGTTGAAGCTGTACAACACCGATCACCAAGGCCGGGGTACCAAGACCTGGCGCTTCACGGCACTCCCAGACGGCGGCATCATGAACATGACCTACACCGATCCCTCGACCGGCCAGCAAGCATTCTGTGATGCTAGATGTCCCCTTCCTCAAGGCAACAAGACTGCACAAGACTTCACCTTCGTCAATGTCGTAGGCATGAATTCTTTCCGGGTCGACATTTCGGACTGGTACGGTCAGGGGGCTGGGCTGAATGGCATCCAGCTGTTCCAGGACGCTATGTACTCCTACGCCGTCGACAATTTCAATGAGCCCAAAAACTGCGGCGCATCGACCACCCGATCCGAGGCTACAACTACTGGAAACTGGCAAGAGACGCCATCGCAGAGCAGCTACTCTAAATATCTGACCACGGTCCTACAGGGCAACCCTATCGATCCTCAACAAGCTTCCGTCAGTTTCCAACCTGACATCAAACAATCGGGTAACTACTCTGTCACCATCTACACTCCTGGCTGCCAAGGCGACGGAACCTGCGGTACTCGTGGTCGAGTCAACGTCACGGCCACCATGTCGCGAGGCACGAATAACGAAACGATCCTGTGGCAGACCAACAACTTCGACAAGTACGACGAGATATACAACGGCTACATCGATGCCACTAGTGGCTTCCGGCCTGTCGTTGTGCTTCGTCCAGCTCCCGGCCAAGCCCCTACCTTGACCATGGTCGCGCAGAGGGTACGCTTCACCCTTCTCAGAGCAACATCCGGAAACATCAATGGTCTGTATGAATACGTGCCTGGCCAGCAGTTGAACGAGGACACCACCACATCGGTCATTAATACGGCTGGCGCGACGCTGGAACCACGAGAAAAGGCTTTGATAACCACTCTCGCTACAGATAGCCAGAACTTGTATGTTGCGGGAGATTTCTCCACCAACGACGGTCGAAACAACATCTTCTCTGTGCGCCGAGATGCCACCAACTCGTCGGCCCTTCCGAACCGTGGCTTGAATCGACAGGTCATGACGATGTATCAAAGGAACACTACGCTCTATGTTGGTGGTAACTTCACCAGCACGGGAGACGAGTCCGTACAAGGTCTGAACGGAGTGGCCTATCTGCGCAACAATCAATGGCGACCGCTTGGTGCTGGCGTCAATGGTGTCGTTTTGTACATCGTGCCGTTCTCACTCAACATTACCACAAACCAACCCGAAGAAGTTCTTGCCGTCAGCGGTTTCTTCGACCGCGTCAACGGCTTCACTGGCAGTGCTGCTACGAGCGTCCAAGACTTCGCTGTGTGGGTACCGTCAAAGATGAACTGGCTACACAACTTACAGTTCCATTCGCTGGCCATGTCAGGTCGCTTGATGACATTCGCTGATGTTCCTGGCGGCGAGCGCTTTTTCGGTGGCTCTGTCTCGTCTGGATCATTGCTTGCGAGCGGCTCGGCTGAACTCAAAACCGACGATGGGGCCTTGTCGCTATCGAACTTCCCAGTCGATCTGCAGGCTCACCAGAGTATTGCTTCGCGTCGCAAGCGAGCCATTGTGACGGGTCAAGACATGAACACTACTGGTGTGCGCACCGGCACGTTCTATAACGACAAGACCATCCTTGCCGGACACTTCGCGACCACTGTCGATGGGCAAAATATCACTAACCTTCTCATCCTCGATGGAGCCAACAACAACAAGCTCTCCGGCTTCGGCGATCAATTGGACGCGAACTCGACCTTCACTGCCCTCGCAGTCTCAAAAGACATATTGTACGCCGGCGGTCAGGTCACAGGCCGCATTGACAACAATCGAGTTGTAGGCATAGTTGCGTATGAGCTTGCAAATCACAAGTTTGCTTCTACTCAGCCTCCTGTGCTGCAAGGTCCAGATGTGGTCGTCAACTCGATCTCTCCCAGGCCCAATTCGCAAGACGTTTATGTTGCCGGGCGATTCCTCTCCGCCGGCGCCCTGAGCTGCGCTGCCATGTGCGTATGGAACACGGACAGGAATCAATGGGCAAGTCCGGGTAATGGTCTCGCAGGAGAAGTGTCTTCGCTTACATGGATTGGAGACACCATGCTTTACATTGCAGGGAACTTGACGTCGGGTAACAACGTAACCACGATCCTCAAGTACGACTCCTCCAACAGCCAATATGCTGTGGTTTCTGGCGCGAGCAATCTCCCGGGGCCCGTGAACGCGCTTACCATTGCCACAGACAGTGGCAGTGAGCTGTGGGTGGCTGGGCAGAGTGGCGACAACACTGCATATCTTGAGAGGTTCGATGGTCAGGAGTGGAAGGCAGTCGACAGCAAGATCTTTGGCCCGGACACCGACATTCGCGGCATACAGGTTATCAGCTTGTCTCAAAATCACGGGAAAGCGGACTTGATCGACAACGACCAAGATCTTCTTCTTATGGGCAAGATTATTATTGCAAAGTCTGGACAAACTGTTTCAGCTGCGTTGTTTAACGGCACCGATCTCACTCCGTTTCTCCTGGCTACCAAGGGTAAAGACGGCTCAACTACTGACGGGAGCCTGTCTTCGATCTTCGTTGAGAACCCCAACTCGTTCTTCATGAGTTCTCGTAAGTCAAATCGCATGATTGTCTGAATGGTTTCTAACAGATAGCAGAAAAGCACTTGGCGCTCTGGGCTATCGTTCTCATTGGTCTCGCAATCGCCCTTGTCCTTACCTTCCTACTCGTTGTGGCCGGTATCATCCTCGAATGGTACCGCAAGAAGGCCAAAGGCTACTCACCTGCCCCACAATCGTACCCCGACCGGCTTGGCAACGTTGGACGCTTACCCCCGGAGCAGTTATTCGGGACTCTATCCGGCCCACGAGGACCGCCGGTGATCTAGAGAAGGGCGATGCTACATTACCAACAAAATTTCAAACAACCACCCCGAGCGACGCGAAGCTCATTCCCAACGACAAGATCCTCTCCGAAGGTCGAATACCTGCGTTCTAGAACAACGTTGATCGACCAAAAGCCCCTCGCAGCTTCAGCAACCAGAGCGGCTCCACCAGGACTAGCAAGTTCCACGAGCACTTATGATGACTTGTATAGTATGCACGAGTGGAAATAATTGGTGGCTGGACGGACTCGCGATATCATGCGTGTCTGTGCTGTGGATCACATCAGCGTCTCTCGGGTCACTCTATCGATACCAGCCTGCACTCTCTTTCTTTGCGCATTTGAGTTACGGTCGGGGCGTTTTCGCATACCACAGATGGTTTCGGATATCAGCATGTACCTGAGGTTACACGGCCCTTCCTTTCATGTTCACTGTTTTGGGGCAATGTTTGATACCACTGGCGCGCTTCCTGTAGCCCAGTCTTTTTCCATAGGACTTTTCTCATCCTTCCTTCACTGTATGTACCAAAGCGACCTTTTTCCTTGTGTATGTGTGTTTGTGTGTGTGCGAAACGTATGTAATGTGTACTGTGCTCCTTGTGAGTCTCGTAGTAATAAACCGAGGATGGAAAGGAGGCTGCAAGCCGCGGATTGAATGGGTGTGGTTCAGAAGAGTGTGTATATGGATATTGTATTTATGGGGATGGGAGAGAAGGTGGAGATTCGGTACTCACTTTGGTGATAGCAATTACACACTTGAATCACGGGCTGTTTTGCATGTGAAGGATTTCATCCGTCCGGTCGAACCATGTCAGCCTCAACATCAGAAATTCTGTTTAATTCAGGAACAGTGTTTGTCAGGCCAAAGTCAGAAATCCCCACAAGGCGGAAAATAACATCTCATTGGTCAGCATCAACGAGCCGAGGCGCGTTTATTGCTCTGCTACCGGTCAGACGTGTGGGCCTCGTTGGGCCGTCGTATACGAAGCATGTCAGAATGATAGTATCTCTGACATAACGCCAAAGACTTTCGACACTATAAAAATAAGGAACCCACGGCGTGCTGTAGAAGAACATCTCGGCAACTACTACGCCGCACCGAGAAGAACAGTATACTGATAAAACACCCGGAGGAATCCAAGAGTACACAACAATATCATCTCCGACATCCTCACCACATCCCAAACCCAGCCCACCATGTCCACCCCAAAACCCACAATCGTCCTCGTCCCAGGCTCCTTCTCCTCCTCATCAAACTACACCGACATCCTCAAAGCCGTCCGCGACCTCGGCTACCCAGCCGTCACACTCGAGCTTCCCTCAACACAGAAGCGCATGCCCCTCCCTCCAGCCAGCATGATGGACGACGCCGACGTCATCAGACGAGCTGTCGAGACGCTGCTAGGCCAGGGCAAGCAAGTCGCTGTGATGTGCCACTCGTACGGCGGTGTGCCGACGTCTCAGGCGCTTGTGGGCTTGGGCGTCAAGCGCGTTGTTTATCTAAGTGCGCTTGTGCCGAAGGTTGGGCAGAGCTTGCTCATGACTTCGATGGGGAGTAATGAGTTGCCGATGGAAGCGGTCGTAAGTTGACATATCATATTCATGGAAACAAGCTGGAGGCGAAGACTGACTGGTTCCCTTGCAGGAGGGCTACATGCACACCGACGCAGTAGCGATGGGCGGTGCCATGTGTAACGATCTCCCCTGGGAGCTTGCGTACGAGCACGGGCTCGGCGTTCCGCACCACTCTGCTGTGTCGTTTCAAGAGGCTGTCACGCAGGTTGCGTACTCGGGCGACGTGCCTGTTAGTTACTTGTTCTGCGAGAAGGACTTGATTGTGTCGCCTGAGAAGCAGAGGGCGCAGATCAAGACGATTGAGGAGAGTGGGAAGAGCGTTAGTGTTGTGAGCTTGGATGCGGGGCATTGTCCGATTTGGAGTATGCCGGGGAGGTTGGCGGAGGTGCTTGTTGGGGAGGTGGAGAAGGGGAATTGAGGTCTGGTTGGGACATCAGGAAGTAGACGACTATCACTTGCGAATAAGAACCAAAAAAAATACCCGTGTAGTGCTTCGTGACTAACCAACACAAAAGATTGGGATCTAAATACAGCGGTAGCCATCAGGAACTATGTTGATTGAGCGAAAACTCCACCAATATCGCTCGTAATGACTCAGCGACAGTACATGCTACCTTGTACAGCAACCCTCAAGCTGCCAACCTTTGCATCCTGTTCTTCCATTTCGTTGTCTGGTGCATTCATGACACCTCCTCAGGTGCCACATCGACATCATCCGTGGAGTCGTCCATGAAGTCTTCGAGATTGTCTTCGTCGAAATCATTCATGAAACCTTCTCCGAGCCCGTCCCAAGCAGAAGTCGCAGTATCCACGGGCCCATGAACGACGTATGAGCCACCACCCGATCCCAGCTCTGCAAACTCAACGCGGACCTCCTCGCCAGCTCCGAACTTCAAGAGTTGCGCCTTGTGAAAGCGCTACCTATCGACCCGCTCATCTTCGTTCTTTGAGTCGAAATAGTCTGTCGAGATTATGCATTGCAACCCAGGAAGCGTGTCGAAAGCTCGCTCAATCCGGAGGTCGCCAATCTCTTGCAAATGGACAATATCGGTCTCGATGATCTCGATAGCGCGAAGCTGTCTATCGCTCCACAAGTCGGAGAAGTTGGGAACTTGGCACTGGGAGCGGACTTCGAAGACATTGAGGCGGAAAGGTAAGATGGCGGCTTCTGCGTACATTTGTCGACAAGCAAGCAGTAGTCGAGTCGGTGGCGGGACTGTTCTGGACCCGTTGCTTGTCATGCTTGACCAGTGTCTCATTCCTCCGCCCAAGCCGTAATAGGTGGCGAATTGTAGTCCGACGATGGCGTACTCGTAGATAGCATTGCGTATTTCACCGGGGAGTTTGAGGAAGGGCGAGGTTTTCTGATTGTGATGCGTGCTGGCTACTATTAGTCTTGCAATTGCGCTCTTGACTGGTCATGACTTACATCACATCCTGGGTGTCGCCGTTGAACGCGCGCTCGAAAGCTGGCGGGGTCCTGGTCGCCATCTGTGCCACTGCGGTGATGTGGGTTTCGTTTGTGAGAATCGTAACCAAAGGTAAGAGTTGTGGTGTTGAGAGAGCGAGGGAGAAGATCAGGAGGCCGAGGCCTGATACAGAGGCAGGCGCGGCTGGACCCTTGACGCTAAGGTTTCGGGAACCACGGCGTGGTGAATGAAGAAGCCCGTGACAATTTTTTAAGATTTTGCAGCACTTGACCTTCTTTTGCCGAATACTTACATGATACTTAGTGCTTAAGACTCTTCAGTTGCAACCATACCAAATATGAAGCGATGTCAATCACGTGCCCTGAGGTGGTTAACTTGTTTCATAGCAGTTCCAACGTCTTGCTGCCACTTCTCCGTACGAAATCTCGCGTCGAGACCAACCAGTACATCTCGAAGCCTACCAAGCTTCGAGCCAGCACACTTCCCTCGAGTTGCTATCATGCCCAGGTCCTTCTTTTTCCAGCCGTACATGACCGTATAACCTTGACGCCGACTCAATGCAAGAAACCAGTACGGAGGTAGCAGGCTTACACAGCTCACGGTGTTCATTGCTTGACACATACTTTGATACTCTGATAGATCGAATAAGATATGGTGGATATTTCGATATCGTAAACGCATCGCTCGTAAGTTACTAGGTACGAGTTTTGTCATCTCCAAGTACCCTTCCTTACAATAAGCCTCTGAACTAGTGCTCCATCACTGATAACCTCGAGGTACCTCGACTACCTGCCCGCCGACCCGTGGCACTGCATCAACACTCACCTACTCATGATTTCATAACTCTCGCACCCTTTCCTCTCATTTTGAGTATTTTCGCAAGTATATTAAAAGAAGTGCGGGTGTGAAGAAGAGTCAAGTTCGTAGATTAAGTCGGGAAAAGGGATTGAATCACTTGCATATTACTTTGCTAGTACACGGCATTCACTTTTCGACGAGTGCAGGGTTGACCTTGGGAGGGTTCAATAGCATCGATTCGAATACGGGGATTTGAAACGTGTGCTTGCGGTCTATACACTTCACGGATCGAAAAAGCCTTGAACAACTCTTAATCACTACTTAAGCACCCAAAACTCCTACCCTCTAACAGCCTCAAATACCAACACCCCCACTCTCTATAACCCTTCCACCTACCCCTTCCTCCTCCTCTTCTCCCTCTCATAAACATTCTTCTCCCTCCCCTCCTCTCCCTGAATCTCAGCCACAATCCTCCTATACTTCTCCTCATACTTGCGATCCTTATCCTTCTTCTCCCGCAGCTGCTCCCTCGCAATGAAATGCGCGTCTTTGCGCAGTTCGCGCAGCGCACCCTTCTTCTCGCGCTTGTACTCCTTGGCCAGCTTCGCGGCTTCGGAGCGCTCCTTGTCGGGGTCGTAGTGCTTGTTGGGGTCGAAGGTTTCTTCGAATTTGGGAATGCTGGTTTTGATGGGGAGGGGGCGGTGGTTGTGCAGGAGTTGGGGGCGGCGGCGGAGGCGGGCGGTGGTGAGGTGCGCGTTTAGGGTGCGGAGGGTGGAGTTTTGGGATGTTGTGGCGAGGGGGCCGAGGAGGGGCGTGAAGATCTCGGTGAAGGCGACAGAAGATGACCACAGGTCGGCAGCTGTGAGGATGTTGTTTGAGTGTGCGGCGATGAGGGGCTTCGTGGCGTGCGGCGATTTGAGGCAGAGTGTAGTGTAGCGGATCATTTCAGGGACATAGCGCTTCGAAAGCTTCTGGTACTGCAGACATAAGGCGCCGATGTATGCTCCAGTCGCGACGTCCTTGGCTGAGGCAGGCGTCGTCAGCCCCATCCAACGCGCCATCAGTGTGATGGCAGGTGTAACGACCTGATGGAAGTGATCCGAGGTAGGATATATTGACCCGATAGCCGTGAGAAGTGCAAGGTCACCGGGTGTGGGTGCGTTCGAGATCTGGAGCTGCTTCAGGTGTACCCGGAATCTTGTCGCAACCTGTGCCGAATATGATCGAGACAGCGAATGGATGTGGCGGATGACTGACTCAATGACTGCCAAAGGAGCAGCTGGTTCTTGATTCGAAAGGAACGAGACGTGGTCGACAAGTGCGCAGGCAAAGTCGGCCAGCTTGTTCTTGTTGTCAGAATGCAGGCCAGAGTGATAGAGCGCGCGTATCCTTTGGACTACAGTAGGAACATCTTCGACCTTCACAGCTTTGAAGACCTTGAGTAGCTCCTCGTGCGATCGTGGGCAGGGGTAGGTGTACGCAAGCTTTGACGAAGTGTCTCCGAGCGTCAGTACACCGTTGACAGCCTTGGACTGCTTCTCCGGCTTGTCAGGCAATACGTCCTTCAGAAACTCTGCATCATCGTCGTCCATGGCCATGGTGTCATCAATCTCAGACGCATCGTCCGACTCGCCCCCTGAGATGTCAGCTTCTGAGTCCGTTGCGATGAGGTCGTCGTCCATGAGGAAGTCATCCTCATCGTCAACACCTTCTGGTCTGGTCGATGGCTGGGCCGTAGCCTTGAGGCCGAACTCTGCTGCGTCGTCCTCGCTAGCGTACTCCTCATCATCCGCGTCCTTCTGCTGCGGCTCATCGTCATCGCTTATGGGCTCGCCGCGCATACGCCTCATACGCTTCTGCTCCATCTCTTTCAGACGAGATGCCTCCTCCCTGGCCTTCTCCTCGTCGGTCTTTGTGCGCTCCGTAGGCTTCGCACGTGCGTCCTGCATCATCTGCCGCACTCGCGTATCGTACTCCTTGTCCTTTGCAGCCTGTGATTGTCCTTCGAGTAGTGCCGCACGATCGGAATTGATGGCGAAGTCGTTCTTGGGCGCCACTTTCGGTGCTTCAGGCTCTGGCTTCTTCGTAATGTGGCCTCGCAGCGCAGCCAGGACTTCGTTCAGATCCTTGTCGAGCTCATCTCGCAGGTCGTCGTCGTCCTCCTTCTGTGCTTGGCGCTCGTACTTGTGCAGCTTCGACTTTGCCATGACTTCCTTCATGACCTCGGCCTTGCTCTTCTTGCGCTCTGGCTGGTCCTCCACAGGCGCTGCATCGCCGCCCTCCTCGCCGTCAACATCATCTCTCCGCCTCTTCCTCTTCAGAAATCCGTCTTCGCCATCGCTCGAGCCACTGACACTCGCAGCGTCGTAGTCCTCGTCGCCAATCTCGTGATCGAACGTCAGATCTTGTCCGCCGTGCGTGAGCATGACCTCAGCATCCCCGTCCTCAAGATCAAACACATTCCCACCCCTCTTCTTCTGCTGCTCCCGCTCAAAACGCGCCATCATGCGGTCGTCCAAGCTCATAGTCGGATCGTTCTCGCCTATCCGCCTATCCAAGATCCCGCCAACCTTATTCTTGCGATTCATCTCCGGCAGCAGAGACTTTCTGCGCGCCTCTTCGCCCTGGCTCTTCGTGACGCCAGGCCTGCCGAGAATCTTCTTCGCATTGTCGGCATTCTGCGTAACGTATTCGAACTTCTTGGGCCGCGCGAGGTGCTTGAATTCGAAGGGATTGAACGATTCGCGGATGGAGGCGAGGGCGCTATATCGCTGCGCTTTTGCGTCGGCGTTCTTGTTCTGTGACTTCTTTTGCTTCTTTGACTTTTGCGGGCCGGTTATGCCTTGCTCGCGGAGAGACGCTTTGAGCCTTTTCAGCTGTGAGGGCGGCATCTTGTCGAGTATTTGGCGCTGAAAGGTTGGCTTGTGAATGTCGCGAGATGGTCTCGCTCGCGCTTGCCGACCAAAATTTCGGCCAAGATTTCGGGGGTCCACTTTA
>Ga0265780_10009247_pt1 | contig 11833 bp, 10 predicted proteins | sample P1T30metagenome_FD_192432 | JGI IMG/M metagenome (GOLD analysis project Ga0265780, IMG submission 192432) | Plant litter microbial communities from East Loma Ridge, Irvine, California - P1 T30 | ecosystem: Environmental > Terrestrial > Plant litter > Unclassified | place: USA: California... | reverse complement strand
CATATTCGCCTTATTCTAAATTTCGTGTAGGCACGGCCATTCGATTGGCTTCAGGAGAGGTTGTTTTGGGCAGTAACCAAGAAAATCTAGCTTATCCATCAGGCTTGTGTGCCGAGCGTGTAGCATTGTTTTCAATCGGATCTACTTACCCCGAAGCCATAATTGAAAGCATGGCCATCACCGCACAAACAGATCATTTCGAAATTTTAAAGCCGGTAACGTCATGTGGGGGTTGTTTGCAGGTAATGGCAGAATTCGAACGTAAGCAAGCGTCGCCAATTGAAGTAATCTTTTATTGCTTAAACGGCGAAGTTTTAAAAGTGCCTAGCGTACAAAGTTTGTTGCCATTTTCATTTGTAGAAGATCGATTGGCTGCAAAGGCATAAAAGATTTTCTGGAAATGAGCAGTTTTCCATCCTTCGGAGGCTGTAGTCCTGCTTTTCGCTGTAGCCCCGAAAAAATATCGGGGGCTGCCGCTGCAATCAGGTTTAAATTCAAAGAACTGTTCTTCTCATACAAAAGCATAGCTATCACTATTAAAAAGTATGGGTGCGCTGTCTTGCATTATTGTATTGTTTTTTGTTACAATCCATTTAACACTTCTGCTGTTACCTATAAAAAAGATAACTATGTGGATTTTATGGGCTGTGCTGGCGGCAATATCAGCAGCATTGGTAATTGTATTAACAAAGGCAGGATTGAAAAATGTTGATTCCAGTCTGGCTTTTGCCATTCAGGCAATACTAATACTACTCATTACCTGGGGTGTGGTATTTTACCAGGGTAATTTTAGCGATTGGAAAGGAATTGAAAAAAATGCCTGGATCTTTTTACTTTCCGCAGGTGTGTTTACCTCCCTGTCAACTTTGTTTTCTTACAAAGCACTTTCTATGGGTCCGGCATCTTATGTGGCTACTATAGAACGAACTTCTTTGGTTATCGCTATTGTTTTATCAATTATATTTTTGAAAGAGAAAATTACCTGGCAGATTGTTGTCGGCGGTACAGTAATGATTGCGGGTGCGGTACTGATAGCTTTATCAGATTCTACTGAATAATTCTTTGGAAAATAATTTAGATCGCATTACATTTAGAAAATAAATCATCCTAAATGAATGCTTTCTCTTCCATCTTCCGCTACATGCTAACTTTTGTTGTACTTACAGTAATTTCACAAAAGCTAGGAGCACAACAAAAATCTATTTTGGAAACTGTTGATAAGCATCAGCAGATTTACCCTTCATCATGTATTCCATCATCTATAGAGATGATTTTGAAATATAACAATAAGGTTGGTCTAAATTATTTCAATTTACAACATGACTGGAAAAATAGAAATGATGGTTCGTTTGATTATTTTGATGGCAAAACCATCAATGGATTAAAGTTCCGGCATCGGTTTCGGAATAAAAGAGGTGCTGGTTTTCCGCTGGTTGAACTTTACAAAACAATTTCTGATGAATTAGCAAATAGACGTAAAGTTGTTATTTCTTTAGTTTCAGGTCAGCGTATGTGGCACATCTGGGTAATAGATGGTATAGCCGAAAGCGGTGATTTTGTTGCTTACAGCCGAGACTTTAATAATGGCTATACTATGGTAATTGCTGATGTAAAAAAACGTGTAAAAGCTATGCAAGGTACTGACATCATAACGTACAGTTCTTTAAAGAAATAGGCTATGTGTGCGATTTTACTTGTGGGTTAAAAGGCATTAAACTGAGCTGCTATACCTGATTGTAGCGTCATCCTTTTAGCCGGCCATTGGCGTGCAGGGCTGAGTAGCTAAAAGATACAGCGAAGAGCAGGAGCGAACTTAAAAAATACAACCGAAACCTGCTATCCAAATCATTTTAGAAGAATTTCTCAACCATCAAATGTGAATAACCTCTCTTTATAGTGTGCAATCATTTTTATTATATTTACGGCTGCCAATTTCTGTAGATAAATGAGTGAAGAATCAGATCAAAACCTAAATCCAAACGAAGAACATAAACATACAATTACGCCAATTAACGGCTTGTACGAGAATTGGTTCCTCGATTACGCTTCTTATGTAATTCTGGATAGGGCGGTTCCGCATATTCATGATGGTTTGAAGCCTGTTCAACGCCGGATTATGCATTCGTTGAAGGAAATGGACGATGGGCGTTTCAATAAAGCGGCAAACGTAATCGGGAATACCATGAAATATCACCCGCATGGTGATGCCTCAATTGGTGATGCGATGGTGCAAATTGGTCAGAAAGATTTGCTTATTGATATGCAGGGTAACTGGGGCGACCCAATTACTGGCGATAGTGCTGCAGCTCCGCGTTATATTGAAGCCCGTTTATCTAAGTTTGCAAACGAAGTTGTTTTTAATCCTGATACTACTGAGTGGCAGTTAAGTTATGATGGCCGTAACAACGAACCGATTACTTTACCGGTTAAATTTCCGTTGCTGTTGGCCCAAGGTGCAGAAGGTATAGCCGTTGGTTTGGCTACCAAAGTAATGCCGCATAATTTTATCGAGTTATTAGATGCATCTATTGAATCGCTTAAAGGTGTTAGACCAAACATATTGCCAGATTTTTTTACCGGTGGTATGGCCGATTTTTCAAACTATAATGAAGGTCAGCGGGGTGGCAAGATCCGTGTTAGGGCAAAGATAACCGAAAAGGACAAAAAGACGCTGGTAATTACAGAGGTTCCTTACAGTACCACAACCAGTTCTGTTATCGATAGTATTTTGGCTGCCAACGATAAAGGCAAGATTAAAATCAAAAAAATTGAAGACAGCACAGCTGCTCACGTAGAAATTATTGTGCACCTGGCACCTGGTATTTCTCCTGATGTTACCATTGATGCACTTTATGCGTTTACTGCCTGCGAGGTGTCTATTTCTCCAAATACTTGTATTATTCAAGATGATAAGCCTCAATTTTTAAGTGTAAATGATATTCTGATTGAGAATACAAAGCATACTAAAAGATTATTGAAGCAAGAGCTGGAGATTCGGTTACATGAATTGCAAGAAAAGATTTTTTTTAGCTCACTGTTAAAAATATTTATTCAGGAAGGAATGTATAAAAATCCTGAATATGAAAATTCGAGCAATTTCGATACCGTTGTAGAGGTTTTACATTTACTTTTTGATCCGTTTAAGCCTACACTTTACCGCGAAATTCTTTCAGAAGATTTTAAAAAGCTTATTGATAAGCCAATGAGTAGCATTACTCGTTTTGATGTGAAAAAGGCTGATGAGCAAATGAAAAATTTGGAAGATGAAATTAAAGTGGTCAAAAATCACTTAAAACACCTAACTGATTATGCAATTGCCTGGTTTCAAAAGCTGAAAGATAAATATGCTAAAGGGAAAGAACGTAAAACGGAAATTCGCCTTTTCGATCGGGTAGAAGCGTCTAAAGTTGCTTTGGCGAATGTAAAGTTATACGTTAACCGTGAAGACGGTTTTATAGGTACAGGTTTACGTAAAGATGAATTTATTGCAGATTGCTCAGATATAGATGAGGTTATTGTTTTTCGAGAAGATGGAAAATGTATCATTACTAAAGTAGCAGATAAAACTTTTGTCGGCAAAGGCATTATTCATGCGCAAGTGTTCAAGAAAAACGATGAACGCACCATTTATAATATGGTGTATAAAGACGGTTCTTCTGGCACTTCTTATATTAAACGTTTTGCAGTAGTTGGCGTTACCAGAGATAAGGAGTATGATTTAACCAAAGGTTCTAAAGGTTCGAAGGTGTTATACTTTACACCAAACCCGAATGGCGAAGCGGAGATTATTAATGTTGCTTTAAAACCACACTCTAAATTACGCAAACTGCAGTTTGATTTGGACTTTGCAGAGGTTGCTATTAAAGGTAGAGGCTCGCAAGGAAATATTGTGTCAAAATACCCTGTCAAGAAAATTTTATTAAAAAGTAAAGGCGTTTCTACACTTTCGGGACTCAAAATTTGGTACGATGATTTATTGAAGCGCTTAAATGTTGATGGCAGGGGCAAGTATCTGGGAGAGTTTGATGGTGACGACCGAATTTTGCAAGTACACAAAGATGGCCATTACGAATTGAGCTCTTTTGATTTGAGCAATCACTTTGATGATGGTTTGCTTTTAATAGAAAAGTTTAATCCTGAAAAAGTATTTGCTGCCGTACATTTTGATGGGAAGGCGCAAAATTATTTTGTTAAACGTTTTAATTTCGAGCTACAATCTAATGGTAAAAAGGTTGTTTTCATAAGCGAGGAGCCGAAATCGAAGTTATTGTTTTTAACCTCGAATATAGCGGCCAAAGTAATTGTAGATGTTTTAAAGGGCAAAACCCAAATCCCAGAAACACTCGATTTAGTTTTAGCTGAATTGATTGATGTGAAGGGTTTGAAAGCAAACGGTAATCGCTTATCTCCACATGATGTGCAAAAAGTGGTATTGGAAGAACCTGAGACTGAAAATGAAGATGCTGATGAAGATGGAGGAGCAAGTGAAACACCGGCTGAAGATGAAAATTTAGAACAGGATGATAATACTGAAGAACCAGTTATTGAAGAAATAGTAACTGAAAAAGTTGAAGAAACGCCGGTTGAGCAAAAGCCTAAGCCAAAGTTTGAGCGTAAGGCCGAGCCGGTAGCAGAAGAAAGGGCAGGTGAGCAAGAGAAACCGATTGTTGAGCCGATCGCCAAAAAACCTGTGGAGGCACCGAAACCAATTCCTGCCAAAAAGGAGGAGCCAAAGGTTGAGCAAAAGCCTAAAGTGGAAGAAAAACCAGTGAAAAAAGTTGATTTCGAAATTACCAATCCAAATGATATCGAGATTGATGATAAAGGGCAGTTAGGATTGTTTTAAAAAATGTTTCGATGTGCGAAGCAATCTTTCCATTACCAATTGGTTAAGATTGCTTCATACATCATAATGAATAAGGTAAGTCAGATAAATTAAATCAAACTTTTTTCAATTTAAAACCTATATTTGCGTCACTCAAAGGGGTGCTTTTTGAATCTGCAATTTCTGTTGCAATTAAAAGGCTGAGATTACACCCATTTTAAGTAAAAAGTTAAAATTCAAAAGCTGAAAGTTTGAGGAACTTTCAAATTTGAACAGTAAACTTTCAACTTAAATGCACCTGATTCGGATAATGCCGACGTAGGGAAGAGGTTAAGTTTACATTGCTGTTTCGCCCTGAAAGCAGTTATCAATTATTTTTTATTGGTCGTTAGACATAAAATCGTTGTTAATGAATTTTCAAGAGTGGTTCAGGCTTTTTCAAGAGCAAATTTTAAACACATCTTTAATAGAATGGCTTGCGGTGGGCTTTGGTGTATCTGAGGTATTGCTGGCAAAAAAGAATAATATCTGGCTTTATCCAACCGGAATCATTTCAATTCTACTATCCATGTATCTTCTGCTAAATGTAAAACTCTATGCAGAAATGCTGTTGAGCATCTACTATTTGATCATGAGCGTTTATGGATGGTCTATCTGGAAAAAACGAAAGGCTGATGGTGAAAACCAGGTAGCCTGGAGCACAAATAATGAGTTGTTGATTGCAGTGCTGATTTCCATCATTGGTTTTTGTGTATTTTATTTTGTTTTAAGAAATCATACCGATTCAGACGTTCCATTACTCGATGCTTTTGTATCGTCTACAGCCTGGGCTGGCATGTGGCTTTTAGCAAAGCGCAAAATCGAAAACTGGATTTTTCTCAACATTTCGAATATCGTTGCCATTCCACTACTTTTCCATAAAAAACTTCCCTTAATGGCCTGCTTAACTATTTTCCTCTTTATCGTGGCCATCTTCGGATTTTTTGACTGGCGGAAAATTATTGGTAAACGAGGCCTCAGAACGACTTAAGAAACTCCTCCCGATATTCATTTTGCAATCCCTATGGAAAATACATTAACAAATACCTGGCAAGAAAAAGTAAAGGCATTTGCAGCTCAATCTGAACAAATGGGTAAACTGCACCCCGAGATTCTGGAAATCGCTTACCAGGAAAATTGGTTTAAACTTTTTGTGCCCGCGGTTTACGGCGGTGCAGGCAAAAAGCTTCCTGAAATATTAAGGTTAGAAGAAGAATTGGCCGAAAGTGATGGGAGCTTAGGTTGGACCATTACTTTATGTGCTGGCGCCGCCTGGTTTGCAGGTTTTTTAAATCCTGAGCTGGCGAAAGAAATTTTTGCCGATCGTGGAGTTTGTTTTGCGGGCAGTGGAGCAGTAGGCGGAACGGCGATTGAAACGGCCAATGGTTATCTGGTAAACGGTCATTGGAAATATGCAAGTGGTGCGCTACATGCCACCATATTCACCGCTAATTGTGTGCTTAAAAATGAAGATGGATCGGCTATTCTTGATTTAAATGGAGAGGAAGTGATCAAATCGTTTATCCTTAAAAAACATGAAGTAGAAATTCTATCCGGCTGGTCTTACTTTGGCTTAATTGCAACAGGGAGCCATGCGTTTGAAGTGAAAAATTTACAGGTACCGGCAAACAGAACTTTTACCATTAATAGCAATATTGAGGTAACTGATGAAGGATTTGATTATCCCTTTTTACAGCTTGCCGAAACTACCTTAGCCGTAAACAGTTTGGGCATGGCGAAACATTTTATAACACTTGTAGAAGAAGCGTTTTTATCAAGATCAGGGCTTAAGCGTTATAGCGAAGCGCAGATTGAATATTTTAACCACGAGCTTAATGCTTGTAAAAATGAAATTCAACAATTTAGGAAGACATTTTATCAAACATTTGATCAGTCATGGAACGAATTAATCACAGCTGGAACAGTTAATGAAGCGCTTTTAAAAGATGTAAGTTTGATTAGCAGAAAACTTGCTCATGCCTGCCGGCGAGCAAGTGATACTTTATTTCCGTATTGCGGATTAGAAGCAGCTAAAAGAGAAAGTGAGATCAATAGGGTTTGGAGAGACATCCATACCGCAAGCCAACATGCGTTGCTCACTTTTATAGAGTAGCCGTATTTATAACGTTTTGTCTTTCATCTTCTTTAGTTCCAATTCGAAATAAGCGGTATTAACTTTGTCTTTTTTGATGAGTTTAATGGCAGTTTGTTGGTTTTCTACAGCTTCCACATATTTCCCTGCTTTGTATTGCAAGTGTGCAAGGGTATCATAATAACTGCCGAACGGATTTACTTCAATTGCTCTTTTACTCCACTTAATAGCCTGATTAAGATACGCAGGATTTCTTGTTCCCGTTTTATAAAACATTTTCGATGCGAAATCTAGGTCGTTCGAATATGAAAGAGATTGATTGCTCAATGTATTGGAGATGCTATCTTTTTTTAAGTTTGATGTAGAAACAGATCCGTTTGATATTAATTTAATCAATGAATCGGTCTTTAAATACATGTAGTTTCTTTCATAGTACGGTACTGCATATCTGAGATAGTTAAGTGTATCTTTTGTTTCTATATAAAACCTTAACAATTGGGATGTTTGCGAACGTAAACCCTTTTCGGGCTCATTTGTCCAGCTAAACCTGCTGAATAAAGCTGCAGATTGTGCCATGGGTTGACTTTTTAATTTGATCGCCTCGTTCATCGTATTTCTAATAATGCGGCCATTTAATTCGAATCTTTTACTCATCGGTTCAGTCTTAAATATGCTATCAATAGTCGCTTTGTTTAAAAAAGCTAATTTAAGTGCTTTACTGTCAGCATAGGGCGACGCTTCTAAAACATACAAAACAGTTTGATAGTCATTAAAGTCTTTTACACTTAAACTAGTGGCATACATTTCGATATATGTTGCATTATTCGTGTATCCCAAAGACTTTCTCTTATCAATAAGCTTACGGATTAGGTCATTGTTGGTTGGTTCGGTTAAATAGGCCTTTTCTAATTCGGCAATTGATTTGCTTTTGTATGCTTCATCAGCAGCATCCAGCATTTTCATGTATGCTGGTTTATCACGAATATATCCATAGCTGCGGTAGTATAATTCTTTATTCGGACGGAAGAAAAGGTATACTGGAAATGACTTAATTTCGATATCCTGATAGATAGAGGTTAGCATGCTATCAGCACTTTGAGTAGTGTAATTAACGAAATTATTATTTAGCCGCTCCGTCAAATCCTCACTTCTAATATTTGTATACACCAAAGGTGGATGAATAGAATAATTTTGAACCAGATTATTTTTTACAATAGCACCATGGATGATCAGCATCAAAGGTTTATTTTGCTGCGAGGATGATTCGAAAGCAGCTTTAAAAGTTCTGGCTGTTTTTATTTGTTGACCAAAACTGTGAGAATAGAAAGCAAGGCAGCAAGCTATCGCTAAAAGAAAAATTTTCATGAAGAGCGCACTAGGATGATTTTAAAAAAGCAAAAGCCCACAGCGTTTGGCTGCGGGCTTTTAATATTATTGATACTGAATGTATATCGGTTTTGGTGTCAGCTTTAGCAATTCTTCTGGCGTCATTAACCTGTTCGGTGCTTTCTTCAAATCGTTTTTGTAAAATAATTTAAAGCCAGTAAACTGAACCGGCTCGCTCTGAATAAAATGTCTGTATGTTCCTTTTTTCAATTCAGGCTCACCCCATCCATCCATATGCATTACAACTTGCACTTCAGGGCGCAGTTTAATGTTTTGAGAATTGGTAACCATCTTTCTAGTAAAACGGTGTAATACAAAAACCTTTGGAGGCAGGTTATATTTCTTCACTAAATCTGCTAAATATCCCGTTACATAATTAATGTCTGCTGCATCGTATGTGCCAATTTTTTTTCCTGGAAGTGAGCCATCTTTCATTGAGAATTCAGGATCGATACCAAGGTGTACATAAGGCAATTGCAAGTACTTTTCAATATGAGGTAATTCAGCTTTAATGGTGCTTAACGCCACCTGAAGATCTAAAAATACAATCGTATTCGGTTGCATTTTAGAAATTTTCAAAACTGAATCAATCTGTTTGTTGCCCATGCGGTTGATGTATTTTCCATCTTTACCTGGGGTACCGCTAGCTACAGCAGCAATGTAATGTAAACCGGGTTGTACTGGTGTAGTTGGATCTGCTTTTTCCCATTTTTTAACCTCGGTATTTAAACGCTGCCACATTTCTTTTGGCGCATATTCTCCTAAAGCGCCCATTTTTTTAGAATGCAGGTTGCCGTAGTAAACCACAATTCTTTTAAATGGCAATATGGCGCCTGCCAATGGAGTAGGCTGGTTTTTTACTGGCCATCTGCCTGTTGTGTCGCCGTTAGCCAGTTTCTTATCTAAAGAGTCATATAGTTTTCTATCAACAGGTTTCATTACATTAACTGTAGAATCTGTTTTCTTTTTGGAAGTGTCGGCACTTGAGCCGGCACCGCTGCCGCTTTTACCATCTGCATTACAGTTGGCAAATAAGCTAATTGCGGCAAAACCAAGGATTAGTGTGCCTGCTAATTGAGGGAATTTCATAGATATTATTAGGTATTAAAGTTTAGACAGTTTTTCCGAATCTGTTTTACATGAAAGTAGGATGGGAAAACCAAAGTTTAAAATAAAGTAATTAACATTTACACATTACAGAATTTGCCAAAAACACCTAATGGCAATTTAATACCTGCTGTGGCTTGTAAATACAATTCTCCGGTTTCTAAATTTTTAACGCTAGGGAATGATGTGCGAATTAAATTTTCTACAATAACGGAAGAAAATCCTAAAGAATAAGTATTTAAGATTAGAAAGTGTTCTTTTTCATCCAAAAGCTGAACAACATCCTGCATCATCTCCTGAATATGGTCTTCGAGCTTCCATTTTTCTCCATTTGGGCCATGGCCATAGGCTGGCGGATCGAGAATGATTCCGTTATATTTTTTTCCTCGTTTGAGTTCCTTTTTAACAAATTTCAAGGCGTCTTCCACCATCCAGCGGGTGTCTTTTAACCCTGAAAGTTCCTGATTTTCATTAGCCCAGGTAACTACTTGTTTAATAGAATCAACGTGAGTGGTTTCAGCACCTGCAGCATTTGCAATGAGCGATGCTGCGCCTGTGTATGCAAAGAGGTTTAATACTTTGGGCTTGGGTGTTTTAAACTTTTTAATAGATGAAGATATGAAATCCCAGTTTACAGCCTGTTCAGGGAAAACGCCAACATGCTTAAATGATGTTAAACCTAAACGCAGTTTAATGGCGACTTCATTGTTTTTATATTCTACATGCCAACGGTCTGGAATAGACTGATTTTTCTTCACCCATTCTCCTGAGGTTGCAGAACGACCTCTAAAAGTAATATTGGCTGTCTTTTTCCATTCCTGCTCTGATAAAGTTTTTTTCCAAACAGCCTGCGGTTCCGGGCGGATTAAGATCGCAGTACCAAAACGTTCTAATTTTTCAAAATCCCCGCAATCGATCAGTTCATAATCTTTCCAATGTGTTGGGGCTAATAATTGTATCATGTATTTCTATGTAGTTCGTTATTCAGAGGTACGGAGCAATCTAAATCAACAAATCTAAATTGGAATGCTTTGCGCCTTACAACAACGAGTATATTTAAAACTTATCTTTTGCGGCTTTCATAAAGCGACTTGCGAATACAAAATCGTTAAGTTCTTTAATTTCGGTATGGGCAATTTCTTTGTTACTGCCTTCCCAAAATTTCTTTCCTTCGTGTAAAAATAAGATGTAATCACCAATCCCCATTACCGAGTTCATATCATGGGTTACTACGATAGTTGTAGTTTTAAACTCTTCTGTAAGTTCTTGTATTAATTCATCAATTACAATAGATGTTTTCGGATCTAAGCCTGAGTTGGGTTCATCACAAAACAAATATTTAGGATTCATGGAAATTGCCCGGGCAATACCAACACGCTTTTTCATCCCTCCAGAAAGTTCTGCAGGAAAAAGTTTGTTTTTACCTGCCAGATTTACTCTTTCCAAACAGAAATTTACCCTTTCTATTTTTTCTTTCCGGGTTTGATCAGTAAACATATTTAAAGGGAACATGATATTGTCTTCAACAGTCATACTATCAAATAGCGCCGATCCCTGAAACAGCATCCCAATTTCTTTACGTACTTCAATACGTTGCTCGTAGGTCATCGGTGTAAAATCACGACCATCATATAAAACAGAGCCAGAATCTGGCTGGTGTAGGCCAACCATACATTTTAATAACGTTGTTTTGCCCGATCCTGAACCACCGATAATCAAATTGGTAACACCTTCTTCAAATTTTCCCGAAATGCCTTTTAAAACTTCATTTCCAGAGAATGACTTGTATATATCTTTAACTTCAATCATTACAATAACAGTTGGGTAACTAAATAATCGCAAACAAGGATAGAAATACAGCTAATTACAACTGCTCTGGTACTTGCCTGTGAAACCTCTAATGCGCCGCCACGAACATAAAAACCTTCGTAAGCAGGCACTGAAGTAATGATAAAACCAAAAACAAAGGCCTTAACTAAAGCAACCACAATAGTGTATGGATTAAAGTCTGTTGTAATACCTTGTATGTATTCTGATGGGGTAACTGCGCCTGAAATAGAACCGCCAATGTATCCGCCAGAAATACTTAAAAACATGGAAATGATTACCAACATTGGAACCATGGTAATGCCTGAAATTATTTTTGGCAGAATTAGATAGCCTGGCGCATTAATTCCCATAATTTCCAGGGCATCAATTTGCTCGGTAACCCGCATCGAACCTATTTCTGATGAAATTGCTGAACCAATTTTACCGGCTAATACAATTGCGCTAATAGTCGGACTTAGTTCCAGAATACTCGAATCACGGTTTACAGAGCCAATAATTGTTTTTGGGATAAAATCGCTAACCAACTGGAAAGCAATTTGCAAAGTCATTACGGC
>Ga0265780_10009246_pt1 | contig 11835 bp, 19 predicted proteins | sample P1T30metagenome_FD_192432 | JGI IMG/M metagenome (GOLD analysis project Ga0265780, IMG submission 192432) | Plant litter microbial communities from East Loma Ridge, Irvine, California - P1 T30 | ecosystem: Environmental > Terrestrial > Plant litter > Unclassified | place: USA: California... | reverse complement strand
CCCTCCAAAACCCATCATCTGTTCCATCTGCACATCACCCCCAACCTCTACCTTCTCCCCCGCTTCAATCCGTCTCCTCTCTTCCCGCTTCTTCTTTCGATCTTCTTTTCTAGCTTCCTTCTCCGATCTCTCGGCATCTTTGACAGCTGTTAGGCGAGTCTTGAAATCGAAATTAGCAGCTGTCGTTTTATGTTTCGTCTCCTCGCGAAGTTTCGCTATACGTGCTCGAACTTGAGAAAGGGTTGATCGATCGGTTCGTTTTGTTTGACCCAGATTCCGTAGATCTACCTATTAGCTGCGATAGGGTTGATGGGAGAGGGAATGAACATACGGAAACCTGAATTCAAGTGGTCGAGGTATGAGATTGAGTCTTTTAGTGTTCTATTACATACTTCACACTGTTCATCAGAACACAGCTACTAGGATACCTGGAGGATACAACGACTCACATAGAAGCCGGGGCCTTTTGGACCTTTCCCAGAGGTAGAACTCTGTACAATCTGCGTTTTCCCAACGTTCTTGTTCAAATCCAGAGCTTCACGAGCTTGTAATGATTGTGTCGGTTCCGGTCTATCATCCTGTTCTCTGAACTTAGGCTTCATTCCTGCTCATCAGCTATCGTACCGTGGTCTGTCAGGTGACTGACCTTTAGCCATTGACTTTTCAGCTTCTATTGCTTGTTCCTTGTATTTCGCATCCTTCTCTTTGGCTTTAGCCTCCCATTCGCTCTTGTCCCATTTCTTCCTCTCTGGCAGCTGATTATCAGCTTGAGGTCAGATCTCTGCCAACCGCCGGAGCTTACTGGTGCTCCTTTACTTTCTGTCATATCCCACGATTGTGTATAGTAGGTGAACAAGTAGGCGAATACCATCAGTTGATGCACATTTGCTTCCGTCCATCATCATACACAAAGTCAAAATCAACCATACTTATCAGAACAGACACCTCTATATCACTCTGCCTATACCTCAGGATGTTCTCATCCCCGGCTAGACCTATCAAGAGGACTCCAAGAAGGACGGGTACTCTCTCTCGAGCACCGCGTACGCCCTCTGTTTACTCGGAACGGGAACATGAAGCTATACCTCCACCTTCGACTGCTAGAACGGGCCGACTAGCACATCTACGAAGGGACGACTCGCCTTCTACATCCGTTGCCGAGACCGTCAGGACAGTGAGAGAAGTAGAGGGTTATGAGAAGATAAGCTGGAGTAGGGATGACAGGAGAGCAGTCAACTCATTGGGGGCTTTACCTAAGGAAGTTAATGCGTTGGTTAAGAGTCTTGGTGAGTCTCCTGGTCTGCACTAAAGCAGCACTGACACGAAGATGGCGATGCAAGGCTTGTCAATGGAGTAGTGGATATCTCAAGTGGGTATGCCATGGTCGCCACGTCGTCAGGCTGCAGAGCGTGGAATTACGTCAAGGTATGTCCTCTGTGTTCACCACATAAGAGCGTAGTTAACGAGTAGCGCACAAACGCCTCGCCGACATGTTATACTTTCCCATCACCTCAAAGCAGAACATCGGATCCAGTGCTCGCCGAGTTCTTTTCCGGATCGAATTCAGAACCTGGAGTCTTGATGATTACCTCAGAAGGCGAGATCCGGACATGGGAGAATATAAGTTTGGGTCTAGGCAATCTGGACCGATACTTAGAAACCGACTTGGAATTGAGCGAGGACGACGGGGTGGAGAGGATGTACAAGTTGAATGTAAGCTTCTCTCATCGCGTCGCATATGGAGCTGACAATCAGGACCACGAGTTTGTCGTTACGACGCGGAAATCATTCGCTTTCCGAATAAACGTCACGGTCAGCGCTGGACGAGCTACACCAAATATTTCGCCCTTCACGACTTCAAGAGGAATGTTCAGTCGCTCCAGTCCAGTGATATTCGCAAACGAGGATGACCGTAATGGAGTTATCTCAATTGCTACGAGAGGTTCTGAATTATTCCTACTAGGCTGGAAAATCCTACAACGGTGGACACTGTCACAGGACAACCAGAAAGTAAGCTGATGTGAACTCGATTGGACTAAGCTGATGTACAGCTATTGCAGGAATACGACATTGTGGATATCATCGGGGAGGGTGCATTCCAGGACGATTGGGCAAACAACCGAGTCAAGCTGGAGATCAACGATATCGCAGGTCTTGATGACTCGCTCATAGCACTTGTGGCTTGGAGCGAGACTCAAGCTGCATCCAGCAGCTCGGATAGGGAATCAAGGTCATACGGTCTTGCGGTCCTCGAGACATCAGGCAAGACGCTTGCGGTGTCTAAATTCATTGAGCTCGCATATACACCTGTAAGCTTACAATGCTTCTAGACATTTTGGCACCGAGCTTATGAATAGGTCAATCGAAGTCATCCTCGATTGTTGTTACCTGCTGGTAATCCTATGGCTAATATTCGATTCTCAGACACCCTCGTCATGCTCTCCCTTTCACCTAGTGAGATGCAATCTTGCCAATGTCGCGGCGTGCTGACAGCCAGTTGCGCCATATGAAGATGTCATCACGCTGAAATCTCCGAATTCCTTCCTAGGCTACGGATGCCGCCAATTCCAAAAGAAATCCCCGAGTCAAGCCTCCCTGGTTCTAATGCCCGCTACTGGCGGTCTGATGTCTGTCGAGGCTCACGACCTCTCGACAAGATTAGAAGCAGAGTAAGCCATTTCTCCGGGGTAAGTAATACGAACACCTGGCTGACTGAGCAGAGGTAGCGCGTCTGCGACGGCCTTGCTTCAGTCCAAGATTGAACAAGCTGTCTTTTTCGGGGATCGATCCGATGTGGGTACTCTCACTCATCGATCTATATCTACTGATTATCAGAATCCTTTGTCATTTAGCCTGTCTTTCGACCTCATTCAAGGCGACGTGGGCGAGGCGGTGGAGAATGTGTCTAATGATATCGTTGCTTCAAGTAAGTCGTGTCTGTACAAAGAGCGAGTCGTGACTGACAGAATAGGTTCGAAATACATGCCGGCCATTTACGAGCTCCGGTCCCAGCTCTCAGATAGAGCCAGCAAATTGAGATATCTGATCTCGTTTGTACGAGAGAGCGGTATGATGAACAAGGTGAGCTACCGCAAACCCGATCCGCATAGAGCTAAGAGCCTAGATCACCCAGTCTAGTAGAAGACGCTTACAGCGCAATGCCGAGAAAGTTCAGGCAGCAACGGAACTGTGGGATCACCAGAATCGATTAATGGAGTTAGTCCAACAATTCACTTGTCGAGTTATGCTAACGGTAATAGCCAAGTCAACAAACGATCGCCCCAGTCACTGTTGTCTGATGCAATAAGAGCGTACATGTCGGCCGTCAACCCACTAGCTACCGAGGATGTCATCAGATTGTTCTTCCGAAGCCAAGTTGCCAATCTTGATAAACTGCTCGAATTAGTCTTTTCAACATTCAGAGCTGCTACAAATGGTCAGTCCGATATTTCCGATTGGACAATCGAGGTCAATACCATCTTCTTGGTAAGCTGCAACGTTCCCGCAAATTGGGATTGTAACTGAACTACAGCGCGCATTGAGAGAGTCCACTAGACTGCGTGAAGATGAACAGCAACTCTACGAGATCGACAGAATACGACCCGCCATCGAATTATGGACTTCTCAAGACTCATTCCTCGCTACCATGGAATATCTCTTTTTCGCCACTGAGCAACTGATTCAAGATCGCACAAGAGACCTCGGGACTGTGATAGACGAACGACCAGCTGAAGGTGGGCATGATAGGCTGCGCCAGGAGCAGGTCAAGCAAGAGAGGTTGAAAGATCAAATGACTTATATCGGGGCTTCACTCTGTATCAATATGGAGGACAGGGTTCGATTTGCTTCTACGTAGGTTCCTTTTTTACCGTATGACAATTGCTGATTAGACAGCCAAGTTGACGGTGATGCTAGTGATGCAGGTCGGGCGATGGGTGAGAGATGGATCGCACTGAGGCCCAAGATCATCAAGCCAATGGGTCAGCTCTGCTCTCACACGCAACAAGGACAAAGCTGATCATTAGTCGAGATAGATCGAATTGCGAATGCGTATAACTTAGCGGAACATCACAAAGACTGGGTCACACTCGTTTGGCTCTGCCATCACCCATTAGCTGGGCGCGGTCCGACTGAAGTTCAAAAATACATCGAACTGTATGGCGAGGAATTTGCGTTTGTCCTATATCAGTGGTATATCGATAATGGTACGTCGTCTCTTCTATCCATTGGGTACTCGGCTGATGATAGGTCACCGCCATGCCCTTTTATCTCAGGACAAAGTCTATTCTGCACTTGTCAGTCGGTTCTTTGCCGAGTCTGAACCTCGATATCCCGAACTTGCGTGGATGCACCACTTGGCCTGCAAGAGGTATGGCGAGGCCGCTTCAGATCTACTAGTTGTCGACAGGTCCGAGGAGGACTTGGCTCAGAAACATGTAAGCCGACTGATCCCTGCTCGGTGATGACTGATTGGTAGTTGCTAAGTAGTATTGGCAAACTTGCTGCTGTTATCGAGAGGAAAGCACTCGGCGTCCAGGCCACGCGGCGAGAGCTCCTGGAAGGTGCGTCAGTCTCACTTTGGTTGTAAACCGTAGCTGATCCCAGACCTCGACGACGAATTGGATGATATCAAAGTTCAAAACACCTTACGAGAATCTTTACTCGCAAACACCCCCGCTACTCGTCGTGGTGCCCGTCCGTCAATGGCCGATTACGCAAGTACGCATAGTAAATCTACCGAGACCCGACTTAGTCTCAGAAGTCTATTCGTTCATTTCGCACAGCGTTTAGTGGATGGCTGGGCACTTGATACCGAGAGCCTGGTAGATGTTCTGACACTCAAGGACAATGAGTCAGTATCGTCTAGAGATCCGATCCTTGCGCTCGAGAAGCTATTCAGGGATACTGTAAGTTTCTTGGTGTGTGATGAAGGGGGCTTATAAGGCAGGAATTACCCTCTGGTCGTAGACAGGTTGTCTTGCTTTCTATCTGGAGAAGGGTCTATATCCGTGATGAGTAGGTTTAAGAGAGTTTGCGGAGTGGCTGAGCTGATGATTAGCTGGGAGGAAATAGCCAATACCTCTGGACGAAGTGATGAAGCGCAACGGCAATTACTCAGGCAGACTCTCGCTTATCAGACACTCAAACATATGGCCGCTAGTACCGGTAAGCTCTGCTTGTTAGGCATATATCACAAAGCTGACCATCCAAGTACTACCTGTGGACTACGAGCTTGACCCGGAGCGGGCATCACAAGAACCATTAATGATTGAATTGTCAGCTCGATTTGGTGATTGGCCAGCGGAAGATCTAGAGGGTCTGATGCGCGATCACGAGAATGAGATTGAGCAATTGGGAATCTGGAGGGAGAATGGTCTCGATGGTATGATCAAGGAAGTCAAGGAACTGCTGAGAAGAGATACGGAACAAGACAAAACCGTAGATGTAGACATGAACTAGAGATAGATGATAATATGCTACATCAAAGCGGCCTGTAATATCCTGAAGAAGCAATTACCACCACCATCTTGCCTTTTCGCCCCACGGGTCCCCTTGTCTTTCTTGCATCTCCATCATCATGTCGGAACATCAAATAGATCCTGCACTACTAGAACTTGACCAGCCGCAAGTCGAAGGGAGAGGGACGAAACGTAAAGCCAGGACATCTTCTACTGCGGCTGCGGAAGTAGTACCGAGCAGGACTAGTACGCGATTAGCTGGGAAGAGTAATACTGCGGTGTCGAGCTCCTCTATCGGTGTGGGTGCTGGAGGTGGTGGAGGTAAGAAAGGGAAAGGGGGAGATGTGGGAGAACCAGCTAGGGGTGAAGAGGAGAATCTGAATAAGCTCAGAGGAGGGGTATGTTATTTGTTTTGCACTACACGTCGTCAGATAGCTGATTATAGAAACGCCCAAGGGGAAAGGATACATCTGCATCCAAATCGCCAGTCAAGAAACGAATAACCCTACCTCCAGGCAAAGGGAAGTTTAAAGAGAAGGATAAAGACAAAGACAAAAAGATAGAGACAGAGACAGAGGAGACAGCACGGATCGATGGGTTAGCAGAAGCAGCTTCTGTTTCGGAGATCCATAATAATGTACCCCATTCTCCTCTCCCTCCCTTCGTAGAGCTGGAAGCTGATGTTGATAGCTCCACTTTTTCCCCAAACCGCCTTATCCAATGGGAATTCGACCATTCTTATACCCCTGCCTTCGTCCTGGACAGCCAAATCCTTCACCTGGTGATCCCAGCAAGCCATTCAAGCGATTCGATCCACATGAATTTGATGATCCGAAATCACTACTGGATGACACAAATTCTTTATCTTCAGATGACGAGGACGATCGACAGGCTAAGGTCACGACGAATGAAGGAGGTTATTCGGATGGACCGTTTGGGAATGGTTCGGGAGCAGGGGAGATGGATTATGATACACAGGCGTATCAGAGTCTGGCGGCTTTATTGGAGGCTTCGAATGATTCCGACCTATTTCAAACGAATGGGAACGAGCTGTAGACTAGGTCTTGGGACCAAGTCAAAGACGAATGTTGGTCAATGGTGACGAGGCATGCTGGCAAAGACGAGCTAGATCTGCAGAAGTGTGCGATAGAGGTTGTACTGTATATAATCCTGTAATGGACAAAGATAACATCATTGATTGCATACACTGACTACTGCCTAAATAAGAGGGTGCGCACGGAGTTGGAATAGGGAAGATAATGTGGGACGCCATAATACACCAGTAAACGTCCACGAACCGCTTCTCACCTGATCACCTTAATGGAAACAGGTGAGAATGGTTATGAACAGATTACTGAGTAGTCCGAAATCTCGGATCCAAGCGCTACGACCACCTGCTGCTTCTCTCATCGTCTTTCCTTCCGTTATTGTAGGTTGGATCGATGAGATGCAGCGGTGCGTAGCGCTTGGTCTTTGATGGAGGGAGAAGAGAGGGGGGAGATGGGTGAGGCGGAGAAGGGGTGAAAGGGGTGAACGCGAAGAGGCCTGGTATAGGGGGGATTTAAATATGAGAGGGGTGGGGAGGATTAGACGGGTATGTGGGTTCGAAAGATAGGATCGTGAGATGAGGGGAGCGTACCATACCCATATATCTCCGCGATGTAAGGCATATAGCCTCGTGGTCTTCCCGAGTCTGGTCGGATCCACGGGGCGCAGCGTCATTGGTTCGCGTTGATTTCCGGGTAGAGGGTCCAGCTTGTTGCTGATCGCTTGTATATGCATATTGAATTGGTGATGTGAACAGAAGTGGAATTGATGAGAACTATACTAAATGTGTAATGATATGTGATGGGTTGTACGGGATTGGGGAAGATGAGAGGTAAGAGTCGATTATCGTTTCTTGGTTTTTGGCTGGACGAGGGTGAATCCATCATCGTCGACGACCGGTTCGACACGTTCCCGTTCGACAGGTGCGAGTTGAGGAGCTTCATCGACTTCCATACCGTCTTCTGACTCGTCGTCCCACTCGGAATCGGAGTCCTCCTCGCCATCCGCATTCACGAGTCCAGCTCCTTTCGTAGCCTGTACACCCTTTCCTTTGGTCTCTGACGCTTTTCGCTCCAATGCCTCGACTACTGTTGATGGCTGAGCACCGGTTGCGGGCTGTAAAATGTCTCGCCAAAGACGTACGATATCGGCGGCGACAGCATCGATAGAACCATCTTCGATATTCGACTCGAATTCATCCGACATCATCTGATTGATGAGATCGGCAAGGTCGTCATGCTCGAGAGGGGGATCGTTGGCAGTAGCGGGATCGGCGACATCTGATGGAGCGCTGCTTGATGAAGACGGCAGATACGAGGCTCGAGATTCAAATTCATCAATGATAGTCGATGCGATCCATGTCTTTTTGTCGGCTGACTCGGGGCCTCCCCATTCTTCTCGGACGGCAATAGTGAGTGCGGGCCAGAGATCGAGGATGGCAAGTACTCCACGGGCGAAAATGGGGATTGTTGGATATGTGGACATGGTGAATGAGCGGTTCTATATGAATAAAGACGGGGAAATTCCTTCTCGTTGGGGCGGCAAGGGCGTGCTTGTGACGAGTCGGGTGTACGTTTGGGGTGCAGAAACGTTGATGCTTCTGCTTCCTATGCTTCTATTCGGTGTATACGACGTAAAGTGAGGTAAGGTAGATGTGTGCACGCCTCTTGATTCGAGGCAAATTTCAGCTGTTCTGTTACCTTAACCTTATTCACTCCCTCCCTTCTGACACCACGTGTTATCCACGTTCTGATCTCTCCACTCTGTCCACCATCCACCATCCCCTTGTTGTTCCCTATACATACATAGACTCTTTAGACTACATACAAAACGCTGGTATACAGCTATCACCTATACGGATCATGTTATTCCCAAGATCCATCATTATAGGTGTCCTTGGACTAGCCGCTCAGGCTCTGGGTCGTTCGTCGACGGGGGATAAAGTACTGGTCGTCCTGGAATCTGGAATTACCAAGAGTGATTACTCGAGCTTCTGGGCTTCGTTAGAGGGTGTGTAGACTCATCAGGATAACTCGGACAGATAACTAACCCGCAGGACGAGGCTACGACTTGACCTTTGCTGGACCCAAGGATGACAAGACGGAATTAACTAAATATGGCGAGGCGCAGTATGATCATCTGATACTTTACACTCCTTCGACCAAGGGTAAGCTGAGCAGTGCTTTGCGTCACTCAGCTGATATGACAGTATTCCCTCGACACCTTTCACCCAAAGCAATCATCGACGCACAGCTAGCAGGTCTCAACACGCTCTACCTACTCTCATCGTCCATCTCGGAGACTCAGCGCGAAACACTTCGAGAATACGATATCGAGTTCTCTGAATCTGGTTCTCTCCTCTTAGACGCCTTCTCTCATCCAGCCTCTTCATCTCCATCGACTGTCCTCCTACCCCCAACTTCATGCTTGAAGCACAATGGCCCTTTGCTCTCCAACTCGACTCTATCCGGCGGCCCAATCGTCTTCCCGTCCAGCGCGGTCCATACCCTCGGCCAGAACCCTTACCTCGTCGAAGTTGCTCATGCACCCAAGACGGCATATGTCGGTGACGAGCGATCGCTCTCGGCTGATGAGGCGGAGGTCGAAGCTGTTGTAGGTGGAAAAGCAGGGAAAGGACCCGTTCAAAGTGGAAGAAAGGCTACACTGGTCAGCGCTCTGCAGACTAGGGATAATGTCAGGATTGGATTCGTAGGTAGTGGAGCTGCTTTCAGCGATGAGTACTGGGGAAAGAAGGTCAAGACTGTTGATGGACAATCGTGAGTCCTTCCGCTGTCTCCCATGACGTGCTCTGTTGACGAATCAGTCTTGAGACTGGAAACGCTGCTTTCGCGAATGACTTATCAAGCTGGATCTTCCAAGAGACTGGTGTCGTCAAGGTCGTCTCCTCAACCCATCACCGAGACGACGAGACTGAGCCTCGAGATCAGTACACCAAGAAGGATCCTGTCGTGAGTTCCCCCATCATTACGCTTCAGTATCCACTGACACTCCCAGACATACACAATCACCCTGGCTCAATATACCGGCTCATCATGGGGTCCGGTCTACCTACCTGACCTACAATTGGATTTCACGATGTTAGACCCCCATATCAGGATTGCGCTCAAGCAGGTCTCATCCACTTCAAGCGGTACAACCTACTCGGCATCATTCAAAGCGCCAGATAGGCACGGTGTTTTCAAATTTGTCGTAGAATACTGGCGACCTGGGTAAGCTCAACCGACCTCGATTGTATGCGTAGCTAATGGATAGATGGACCTATGTCCGATCATCAACCAAGGCGTCAGTTGTGCCATTGCGACATGACCAGCACCCTCGATGGGTCTCGGGTGCTTGGCCATTCTACACATCGACGGTCTCTATCTCGTTGTCATTCTTGCTGTTTTGCGGACTATGGATTGCGCTTGGAGAGGGTGATAGAAAAGGAAAGAAGAAGGCGGAGTAGATGAAAACAGAATTGCATGAACTATATAACAAGATTGACTGGCCTCGTTACATTCGCTTGTTCCGCGGACCCCCTGCTCTTCTTCTCCTCCCCGTCCCCCGGTCTCCTCTTCGTGATTCCTATTTCGACTCGCCCTCACTGTACTCTGTTTCCGAACCCTCACTCGTGATTGAGGCTCCAGCATCTCGACTGATCGCGGAACTCTCCATGGTTTGTCCCGAGAGGTGAGCTGTGACCTCCAACCTGGCAATAGGCTTGTCATCGCCTATCGAGGTCTGACACTTCTCCGTCTTTAGCACCCTTGGAACAGGATGCTCCTCAGTGACAGTGTTGACGCTCTGATGTACTAATCCCCATACCTGTACACGATGGAGATGGCAACCGGCGAGCGAGGCGATTGATTTCTCCATTCGCGTTCTGAGAGTCTTGTAGTCTGACATGTCGTAGTGATCAAGTAGAGTCTCGAGCTGTTTACTATAGACTAGTTTGACCGTGTAGGCGAGTTCTTCAGAGAACTTCTGCAAGCTCCACGTGTTGATCGAGGCTGGTGGCCCAGTCTCACGCGACACCGTGTCCTGAATCGAAATCTTGATGAGAGGAACGCGTCTCGTGTCTTCTCTCCTCTTCTTGCGCATTTGTGTGTGGATCGTGACATTTGGCCAAGACAGTGAAACAGGCCGATAAGCTCCGGTCACGCCGCTATGCGGTCCTGCGATTGCCAGATCCAATTTAGTGCCTCCGACATCGAAAGTTGCCGAGGGTGGTTCGATGTCGTCATGAAACTGGTAGGTATCTGAAACTGCATAGCCAAGTTTAGTGATCACATCGTGTCGATCCGAAGCGAGGCCTTCTTTCTCCTCCATCGTCAAACCCTGGAGTGTTTCCTTGATGGCGCGTTCAACGCGATATCGATGCGCGCGCTGACAGTAGACTTTGGTACCCTCGATGAATTTGCTGCCATCAGGATTGCGTTGATAGTGTGGTTCGACGCCGGCGTAGAGAGTGGATGTCACGGGACAGAAATGGAAGTAGGGTACGCCGGGCCTGTCGCTCCCGAAAAGCGATGGCAGTGATGTCGCGGATGTGTTATTCGGATTGCTTGACATTTGGCGAAATGAGTGTAGTGATTAATGTGAGGTAAGAAAGATACAGACCAAAGTAAGAAGTCACCCCGTCCCACCCTCTCTTTTTAGGAGAGAAGGCACTCAAGAGTATCCTTCCATCGTCTTCCGTTTACGTGGTGAGATGCCGTCGTCCTGCCCAATGGCGCAATACCTGAACCGCGAGGCACAATGGTTGTGGACATCCTTTCACGCCTTGCACTGCACAAGCGTTTCCTGTCGTCAGCTCCACTCTCGTAGCCTACTGATTAGGGGTCAGAGCAGTGAAAGCCGCCATCAAAGGATTCTTGGAAGGTGTCTCGAGCCCGGGACCACGTATGGCGGCCACCTGTTGCTGAGTGTACTGTTCTGCATCTAGTCTCGTTGATTTGTCTAATTAGGTATTTTGACTCTCCATGCACTCATTGGCAGGGCTATTCATCGTCAGTTTCCCAGCATATCGAAAGTGTGGAAAACTCACACTGAAGCCTCTTTACTGTAGGCAGAATGAACCCCATCAGAAGCATCGCTCCCAACGTAACACAGAAGACCGACATGATATAATAACCATCCCTGTCGACTATACATTCTCCTCCTGATCGATGACAAGCTAATTTCCCAAGTTCTGAGACGCACTCGCCGCCTTTTAGGAGTTGACCTTTTGTGGTCGTGTAGCATGATGCTTGAGTTAGGACGTCGACTGATCGAAGGATGATTGGTTTAGGCAGTGTGCCGCCTAGATTTGAAATGGTATTGAGTAGCT
>Ga0265780_10009245_pt1 | contig 11836 bp, 12 predicted proteins | sample P1T30metagenome_FD_192432 | JGI IMG/M metagenome (GOLD analysis project Ga0265780, IMG submission 192432) | Plant litter microbial communities from East Loma Ridge, Irvine, California - P1 T30 | ecosystem: Environmental > Terrestrial > Plant litter > Unclassified | place: USA: California... | reverse complement strand
TGCCTTTCTATCCTTCCTTCTTCGCACTATGCATACAACAACAAAACAAGAGAAGAAAAAAGGATCTTACCTTTACCTCTTTTACCCTTCTTACGTCTCTACCCTCTTCTTTTTAAGAAGAAACGAATTTCTTCTTAGGACCTCTTAACACAGAAGATGTAGAAGAAACAGCTTCTAGGAAGAGAGTGTCTAGAGGCAAGGCAGAGCATACAGCGTATTATGCAACAGTACAGCATACCACAGTCCAGGATGTAGAGTAACACAATCGCGATGTAAGATTTTGGAACGATGATATTGAATCGTAAACCTGACATACTGTATTTATACTAACGAACCATCTTTTTGCTATTCATACACTATCCTTCTCATCGCCACCAGAACCGCGCCCACCCATTCTCTCAAGCGCATCTCTAACCTCTCTGACGGCCTCTCTCGCCTTCCTTCTCTGCACAACATCATCCGCCTCCCTAACCGCCTTCTTCCCACCATGTTCGATGATAAATCTGATACTCTCCTCTGTACCCTTCAACGTACGTCTACCTTCTTCCCTCACAGTCCCCTGCCACGCCTCTCTCGCGCCCTCCCACAGTTTCTGCATGCGGCGCAGCGAGTACGTGAAACCTAGTGCTGCAACAGCCGAGGCTTCGAAGACGGAAAAGGACGAGATGGAGAGATACAACAGTGCGGAAGCGGCAGAAGAGATGGATGTCGTGCTAAAGGTTTGCAGGATAAGTCGTTGAGCGAGGGCCTGGAGAGGTGGAATGGTTTCGTTGATAAGTTCGGTACGAGCACCGGCAATTTGCTCAGACCAGGGCATTGGTTTGCGGACGTTGGTTGAGAGGTCTGTTCGTGGATTCGCTGCTGTTGGTGCCGTATCTTGCGTTGTTACTTCGGGTATATTGTTCACGGTACTGGGTCGCATTTCGTCTGGGAAGCCAGCTTGATTCATGCGGCCGGCGAGGTATATGCTGCTTTTTTCTGCGGAGACGAGCCATCGTCGCTCGAGAATTTCTGAGCTGATCATTGTCACGTCGTCGACGCGCCAGAGAAGCTTCCACCACGCTAGCTTGTGCCAATTCCTTGATGTGAAGGCTTCGTCAAGCTGGTCACGGAGTTCGGTGTGGGATCTCTCAGCCCAGGTCTCGAGATGGCCGACAATGGATGCTGTGACACCTTGATCCGTTGGTATGGAAGCCAGTTCCTGGAGTCTTGCAGTGTCTTCCTCCAAAATCTTTGCTTCTACGTCATCTGTGAGGGAAACGATGAGTGTCTTCATGGTAGGTTTGATGGCGTCTGAAGTCTGCACATCTTGTACCAGCCAGTTTGTCAGTGTTGGCAGCCCGCTCTTGAACCAGCCCCTCTCGTAGATGATGGAGTTTTGGATTGATTCGCGGAAGCTGTCGAGTGCTTTGGCGCCGACCTCGATATTGATGGGAGCGCTTCTAGAATGCGTCTCTGAACGAGTCTCTTCTGATGGCAGTGGAAGGTCAACAGCCAGTTTGACCGTGTCATTCACCTCATCAAGACCTTCGGCCAAGAATCTACCAAAGACGATCGCACTGTCCAACCCCTCACCCAGCACCAAGGTCTTGTGCACCGGGTATGGAACGGGTAGTGCTCGTGTAGAAGGAGCCTGCAGCTTGGGAACCAACAGTGACTCCGTGGGGCTTTCAACCGAAACGTGAGGGACAGGCTTCGCGACATTGGCGTTTATCGTGGAGACGAGTATCTCAAGGCTATGCGACTGTAGGGTCCGTGAGGGTACCGGGACGACCTTGTAGAGTGGCGTTGGTGTGTATTCGTCGGGATCGGTGCCGTATCTGTAGAAGAATAGTCAGCTGCTGGGCGGTTGCCACAATCCTACACATGCACTCACTTGAGCAATACAGCCCCCTCATTGCCATCGCCTGCCTTGACCAGCTCTTTCTCCCATTGTTCCTCAGCAGCCAGGGGGTCTGCGAGCAAAAGTCGTGCTAGTTTCTGCGCGCTTAATTGGCTGTTCAAACCAAGAACTGTGTCACATGATCAGCCTTTTTGTTGCCCGCACCCAGTTGCGCCTGTACCGTACCAGCAACCCTTGTGACGGCATCTTGCGCCTCCAAACCCCGCAATGCCAATTGGAGTCTGCTGAGGTTGACATATGTTTCGGCAGCTCCGCTTAGCGCGGATAATGCATCATACAACTCCTTGTTGGGCGGGGGTATGTTTGGGCGCAGATTTATCGCGGTCGGCGAGACATGTGTCGACGCGAAGCGGGCGCGGAGGTTCGTAGAGCTTGACTTTGTGACATTGCAACAGCGAAGCGCAAGCGGGATTCGATCAATCGGCCCTGTCTTGCGAAGAATCGTCAGTCGCGGCACTGAGGCCACCCATGGAGGCATCGGGCTTGAAGTTGAGCATTGAGCATCGCTTCCCACGTCTGAAATGTTAACGTTGACGTAGGTCGGCAAAAGCTAGCTTCGGTCCGCGCACGTGCCCGGCCGCCTCACAGCCATCACGCCAAGTCTGCCACCACTGCCACCACCATCATGTGCACAAAGGAGAAAGCAAGTCTAGTGGATCTTAGGGATGGCTTCTGGTTTGATTCAATAAGAAATCGGCTAATCGTAGCCCTGAGCAGTTGGCGAGCCTGATACTGCCATTCTTCGCAAGGTGAAACCCTCTAGGTTACGGTCCTGTGGTCCACAATACGCCTGCATTGGTGTACTGATGACATCTGGTGGCCCGCCAATATAGAAATCAAGAACCCAAACTCGCCGTCATAGCTTGTCTATCAGCCTCACTCTCCGACCGTGACCGCTTGAATCGCGCCTAGCTCTTCTTGCTACGTCCGGAGCCAGATGACCTAGAAAAATCAGTAACTGTACTACATGTTGATCTTCAGCCACACTTACATGCTGATGCGTCGTGCCACGGTTGCCAGTCCCTGGTCATTGTCTGCCTCCTTGGCAGCCTTCTCGAGAGCCTGCTCTCGGCTGGCCTCCTGCGACTTTCGTACTTCTTCGTGACTCGGTGGAAGTCTCTCATTCTGTAAGTCGACCTTGCGTGCGTCCTCAAAGCTGTGAATCGCCTGCTTGATTCCTTCAGCACCAAGCATAAGGGTACCTGCAGGGAGCCGACCGCCTGATGCTGTCTTCAACTCAGTAACGCGCTCAGACTCTTCACGCAACACTTGGAATACACGGGAAAGGCGACCAATGGCCAAAATTTTGTTCTTGATCGCGCGTCGCTTGAACTCGGTCGACTCTGGGTCCATGTTGGGGATATGAGGCGAGGATGGCCCGGATGCGAGCGAGCTGGGCGTCTCTTCCTCGAGTTCTTCCTTTGAGCATGTGTTCAGGATAGCAATGAGCATGTCGGTGACTGTATTGTATTAGCTTGGCTCCTCGATAAATGAATGACCACCACATACTCTTCTCACCAACAAACGGCAATGACCATGTGAAGACGTCCATAAAGTTAGGCAGCCAGTATGGATGCGGTGTGCAGTCTGATTGTGTCAGTTTCGAAACATATATATGTGCGGTTTTGAGCTTACTGAATTGTCGAATGTTCATGACATTATTTTCGTACTTCAAAACAGCAGCCTTGTTGTTGTACACGTCCAGGTAGTTTGGCGCGCTGAAGATTGTCATGACACTGGGAAAGCCAGTCGTCCGTGTCTTCCTGTACATTCGGTACCCAGCATCTTGGGCTTCGTGTGCGCGAATGATGGACAACAGATTGTTCTTTTCGAGGAAAGCGCAGGCGGCCGGATACGAGAAGAAGTACGAGCATCCGCGGACGTGGTTGTGGACGAAGAAATCGTTAGTCTTCTCCTGTCCAAACTCCTCGAGTGGATCGGCCCAGAGGATGTCGCACATGAGGCCGTGAGTGGGTGGCTCGCGGAAACGGTCAATCTGCGGCAGTCAGCATTGGCGTCGCAGGGTTCATGGTGCTACGTACGCTCTTCAGATCATCCAGTGTGTGGAGCTCGGGGCTCAATCCACCATGTATACACAGGAACTGCTTATTCATGACGGCGGCCAGAGGTAATGCGCAGAACGAGTCCATGCATGCTTCGTACACGGCCTCGGAGTATTTGTGCTTACATTCGAGCTTGAAGGTAAAGTAGTCGGTCAAATGGCGGCACTCGTGGTTGCCGCGGAGCAGCCAAAGCGTGTTTGGGTACCAGATCTTGAGAGACCACAGGTATAGAACGCACTGTGGTTGTCAGCGGATGCACACAGTTGGCTTCCTGGACGCCGCACCTCTATACTAAAGTAGCCGCGGTCTACGTAGTCACCCAAGAACAGGTAGCGCGTCTCCGCTGGGTCGCCGCCGACTTCAAACAGCTTCATGAGGTCGTAGTACTGCCCGTGTACGTCTCCACACACAGTAATGGGTGCGTCCATTTCCAGCATGTTGGGCTCCGACTTTAGGATCTCTGTTCCCTTCTTTATGATCCATAGCGCTTGCTGCTCGGTTAGGCGGCCTTCGCGGTAGAAGTGCTGCTTCAGAAATTGGATGTTGGGCTTGGTGCGGTCTTGCGGTGAGAAGAATTGCTCGTCGCTGGGCGGGTGGAAGGCGGGTGCTTGCACATCTGGGACACACGGCACGGTTAGCTGAATATGCTCTCGCAAAGTCGCAGATATTGTTTTTGCCAGCTGGCTCTCGGCTCTGTGCCCGCGGATCGAGCGCACCTTTGCAGACCCGTTCCTGAGTGCTCACTTGGCTTCCATCCTCCATAGTATGCAGGGTAAAGTCGATTTCAGGGAGCGGCTTCTTCTCCCGCACCGCGCGGATGGCATTGTCGATATACTGGGTCTGGTCGACTTCCTGGTTGTTCTCCATCTTGGGCGGTCTGTGCTGCAAGCCGTACGGTGTGGACGCAAGAAGACGGTGGAGTTGGAGGCAACGAGGTAGTGGGGCGGGCGCAATGACCTCCCAAGCTTCAGTGGCGGCGGCGTCTGATACGAAGGCCGAGGCTTGCTCCTATTTCCGATTTCCGCTTTTTGATCGCACAAAATAATACCGCTTGCATATGCAGAGGTGAATTGTCGTCTGCCTTGTCGTGTGTGTCTGTTCGTGGGAGGTGCTTAGGGCTGAACGTGGGAATACCTTCTGAGAGGGGATGTACGCTCGTCTTGGCTGTTCCCTGAGCGGCTATCCAATCAGCAGCCGAGTAACGTCATAATCCGGTGAATGACATGTAGGATATGCTTGGGTAGACAGACATGCATCTGTAAGCACCCGTATTCTTGTGCCAGGTCCGTACAGGTACGCAACTTGTGCAGTGCAGCTTGTGGTCAACTTTGGGCTGTTCCCTCTTTGCACAATTCACATCTCGCGCGCCATGGTGGCGATAGCGACTGCAAAACGATGGCAGATCAAGTGCGAGTGTATAATACGGTTAAAATCTCCAACATCGAACAACTCATCAACATTGATTCCGTGGTTAAGCAAACACATGACATCGATCAGGAGGCAATAAATTCGCGGAACGAATGAGTGTTTTCATTTTGGTAATGTACACAATGGGTACAGTGTATGTTGCGCCGGTAAACACGAGGCTTACCACAGTACTTCTCTCTATGCAAGACAACAGGGCATGCCGGCCCGATCTAGAGCCGGTCATGAACGAAAGAATGTAAGAATAGTAAAACAAAAAATCACCAGCCAGACCCAAGTGGTGTCTGTCCAACGTGATGAGCAATATGAACAGAATGACCAAATTTCCTACCCAACCCTATTGACAGCCTATTCCATCATCCAAACTCCAAGCGTTGCGTATCGTAGCCAAAAGGCTGTTAGGGTAACGTGAGAGTGTGCTTGACATCCCACTAACATGCAGAGCATGCCACTTAGATCAAGTGGGAAGCGCCGTGACGACGGTGGAGGTGGCCACGAGGGAACTTGAGCGATCGCCTCGTAGAGGCAACGACGACACCAGCAGAGCAGGACATGCCCTTGGCAAGAGCCTGAGGAACTGCGCATCCGTGGTTGCAAAGACCAAACATGTTGCCATCCATGCACACGACGGCACCCTCGGTCTGGCATGGAGTGCAGTCTGCATTGCCGGCGGGGGCGCTGGGAGTGCTGCTGCTGTTGTCGGGCACTTGAGGCTGTTGAGGAGCGCTGCTAGGCTTGGAAGCCGGTGCGTTGGGCGCAGCAACAGGCGTAGATGGTGTGGCTGGTGCGGCAGGTGCGGGAGCAGCACCGGGAGCGAAGACACCACCACCGCTGGCAGGAGGTGCAGCGTAGGCTGGAGCGCTGCTTGCGGGAGGGGCAGCATAGGCGGGAGCACTGCTGGCAGAAGGAGCGGCGTAGGCGGGTGCACTGCTGACGGGAGGAGCAGCATAGGCAGGGGCGCTGCTGGCGGCGGGAGCACCGTAACTAGGGGCGCTGCTTGGTGATGGCTGCGAAGAGCCGGGCTGGGGGGATCCAAGCTGTCCGTTACCGGCACCCATCTTAGTCATGGTGCTGCATCCAGCGCCGCTGATCTTGCTGCCTGGAGTAGCTTCTGGGCTCGTGATGACGTTGTTTCCAGGGTTGGGGTATTCAAAATCTTCACCCTCAGCAGTGCTGCACGAGGTGTCGGGCACGTTGGCGACGAACATATCTGGAAGGGTGGAGAGGGCTGTAGAAACGCTCTTGGTAGAGGCCTTGGAGGCTCCGCTGCCGACCTGGACGGGGGCACAGTTCATGTAGAACTCACGGTTGCCGACCTTGTTCAGCCAAGTCCAAGCAAAGGTGTACTGACCATCAGGGATGTCCTTGGGCATCTGGACGGGGAAGGTAGCCGCTCCATGGCCGTCAGGGTTGGCTGGTGTGATGTTACCGGTCACGTTGGAGGGGCAGCCTCCAATCACACTCTGGATGACCTTCCATTGCGAGCTTTCAGAAGGCTTAGGGTCGGTGGTGAGGGAGAATTGGCATGAACCACCGCCGTGGACTGCGGAGCCGATGAAGGAGATGGTCTTAGTCTCGCCGGCATTCCACTGGTTCATCTCGGTGATGTCGTACACACCGGTACGTTGCTTGCAAGGGTAATCGCCTGGTGCCAGTGGAGAGCTGTTCAGAGTAGCTTTGCCGTATGGGACGGGGTATTCCATGATCATGTGCGCAGCGGCACTGCTGGCAAGCGCCAAAAGAAGAGTAGCTTGGGAAAACATGGTGATTCTTGAAAGAATGTGGGGATTCTGGAATGAATGTGGTGAGAAGGTTTCTCGTTGGGTAATCGCTAGGCCAGCTGAGCGAAGAAAGGAATGTTGTGGGTAGTTGTGTCTGAAGTTTGGTTGAGTCGGTTGGGAGATGATATAGACGGGATGAGAAGATCGTCGAGTCTAGCTCTTGGGCAATGCGCACTGGGAGTAAAGAATGTGGTCTGCCGCAGGCAAGATGTTGAAAAGCAAAAGGAAGAGAAGAAGTACGGTACTGGTGTGGGTAGCCTGTAGTGAGGAAGAAAGCAATGCGAAAGGGATTGAGTTATATAAGGCTGGTCATGTCTGTTCCCAGGCCTAGCTTGTGGCGATCCTTAAGGCATTCGCACACCCGTGCACATAGTCAGGACACTGCCCCGGCGGATCATAGAGGAGGTGCATAGGCTATTCGACGAGGCAAGGTCTCTCTTGCAACGATATACACACTTGTTCGGTTAGTCTGCCCCTCGCAGTTTAGCGGTAAGGGTGTGGAGACGGGATAAGTGGTGCAATATGCAACGTTGAATGCTCTCGGCAGGTACGATGCCAACGCGATTGGCCATGTGGCCAGGACAAGTCAATTGTCCATGAAACAAAAGAGCGGAGATGGGCCCAGTTGGGAAGCCACTTGGTGCGAGGCTTGAGGCAGGGGTGCGATGACGGGTTTGAAGTTTGTGCCGGCGGCCTGTGGGCCATGCAGGGGCAATGTCGAATCCTGGCCTATCGATAACCCCAAAGCCGGCCCACGCTGGCCATGTGTCGGCATGTAGATCGCTTGCTGAAGCTGAAACGTCAACCTTGGTGCGAAGAGTAGGCTGCGGAGCGTCCTATTGGCTGTCACGCTCATCTCGACGCACACCTGGACTGGCTCTCGTGTGTTGTCCGTCGACAAACCAGGTGGCACGATGCCGACATTCAGCAGGTTATGCAGAGGGCAGTAACCGCCGTCTTTGCGATACGGGCGCGAGCTTGACTGCTAGCAACCGTCCACATTGCAAGCAGGCCGACCAAAAGACGCCTTTGATTGCAGGGCCTTGCGCCAGGCCGCGTCGATGACATCGAACTTCATGCGTCGCAGTGTGGGTATCCCTCCTCGTGTGCGATGTCTTTTTTTGGCGCCCCAATCCTTTTAGCCATGGTCACCGTTACGTCCAGTGATAGCAGGCCCGTATTATTGTCGGCGGCCGGTTCCTACACGAACGGCATTGTGCGAAGTTGCTAATCTGGGTGATCGACCTAATGCGGAGAAGGCGAGGCCTCGTATCCAGGCGGCTGTGCCACAGCGTAGTCGGCATGGTGTCGGAGTAGACGATGGGAGTGGGACTGTGGGAGCAGAGTCAGCGCAGCTTGGGCGGCGGAAGCAAGGCACCGAGAGAATGTGGCTGTGGACTGTTAGTGTGGTGGCGCGCCACGTCGGGCCCCGGCGGCAGCGATCCGTCGGCCTCGCTACCAAGCGATCAAGTGATCGGCCGCCACCTCGTGATTGGAAAGGCGTCGTCGCCTTCAAGCCCTCATTGCTTTTGCCGACGATTGGGCGTATGCGAACTCCAGCTCGTTTCACCAAATTGCTGAACACGCAAACAACCCACAACTAATCCAACTAATCCAATGCTGCATCCCCGAACACTCCCCCCTGAAGAAGGTTGATCAGTGGGGGGGGTGAAAAACAGGCTTGGTTCCGGGCGCACCGTATACGGCAGGCATTCGCCAATCCATCGTCAGCTGCAAGTTGGAAACAGTGGCAGCGGGAAAACAAGACGGTGGCAGACCTCCCTCATTGCACTTTCCCACGGAGCATGAATGGCCACCTGCAGACGAAACAAGAACAGCGCGAAACAGAGATATCTCAGCCATCCGATCATCAGCTGGTGACCGTGTGCTTGTATGGCATCTTGACTCCGTAAAAGACTCGTACGTCCACATCGTAATGGTGGGGACTAGACCGTACAGTAACATGTTCGAATGAAACATGCACGCTCAACGACGGCTTCTGCTGTCCTCTGGTCTGGAAGGCCCCCCATCTCCTCTCTAGGCAAAGGCGTGAGTAAGCGCCTATTAGGCTTCATGGGCTTGCAGAGAATCTGCTCTCGCCCCGGTCTGAAGCGCCACCATTACCACTATTACCTCTTCTTGGATTTCTCCTTCTCCTTCTCTTCTAGAACCTCGCCCTAGAGGATACTGGCCTGTGGGTGCACTTTCACATGTTGCAACATGCTAGCAGCCTCAGTACACGCACAAACTCTACTACGCGTCAATCTTCCCACGCCCCCACACCGATCAAGGCAACATCTCCGTGTTACGTCTCCATTACTTCTTTGGTTGAAAATAGGAAATTCAGATCATCCACAAGTTCGCAGGGCTTTTATTGTCCGCACGTACCAGCGCAGCGAGCCAACCGTCATCTCCGAACCGACCATGGCGGGTTACAGAATATCATTTCCGCAAAAAGCTTGTTTAAACAAGTCTCTGAAACTCGTCAATGAATACAGTGTGAGGGCTCACTGAACGATGCTAGTTGCATTTGTGTATTCGTCTCATGTCAGTGGATTACAGAGCTTCTGCAAGCGCCTGCTTTCAGCCATGAGCACGTCTGAACATTGAGCTCTTCGAGGAGAACCCCGTTTGCACGTTCTCAAGCACTCCGCGGACCGGCACAGTATCCACAAGCGGCTCTTTCTCAATACCTTCATGCAATTTCCCATCTGCACCAGCAAATGTCCCATAGCCATACGTTCTGCCCAGGCTTTGTAGATGCTTGCTCCGATCCCGTCTCGTCAATAGACTCGTTCCGCGCATTTCGCGCACGGCCTGGCTCGCTGCAAACAGTGCTATAATGGCTCCGATGGAAGTCGGCATGCGGCGTAGGAAGCGGCCTGGCCGCCATAGGTAGATGCATGTAGCGACGATGATGTAGACTCCCAAGATCAGTTCCGCCATGATGAACAATGGCGTGGAAAGAAAGACTCGAGTTTGACGCTGGTTCACCACACCCTCCACAACAAAAGTGGCGCCCTCTTCGCGTTGCACTAGTAACTTTCTTTTGTTGATGCCCAGCCATATGGCGAATAGTTTGTTGTAGACAGGGTACAATTCCCGCGTTACTTGTTCGAGTGTCGGCAGAGGTAGGCTTGGATCTACAAGTCGGCTATTGTTGCTTTGCTTGGTCATGAAGTAGTTCATGAAGTCAACAGCATATGAGTCGTTATGCCACCTCGGGAGGGAAAAGTCGGGGAATAAATATGCATTTCCCTGGCGCAGAAGGTTGGATGCATTGTTGCTGAAATGGCGGTCGAGAAATGCTGGAGACAGGTCCGACGTGATGTTGGCTTGTGAGACGTGTTGCACTCGTCCGTCTCTACTGACCAACACATCGCTCTCGCCACCAACCAGTCGTGATCGACATCCAAAGAAGACGGCGTTTTGCTCGTTGAATTCAGTCGTAGTGTTCCGCGAACATATGTTCGCATCTCGGATGTAGGCAAGGACAGCCAGTTCCGCACAGAAGGTTTGCTCGGCCAAAGAAGCATTCTGGCTTGCTTCTAATATACCAGCAAATTGCATGGATACCTTTCCAGTCTGACATACTGGATTCAACTCCCCGACGCCTGTCGGCCCTATCGACGTCATGATCTTCGTTTTTCTGCAGGTTATACCATCTACTGTCATAGAGATATTACTCAGCGACTCGCCATACTTCTTTGCGAACCAGCTAGCCGTCCAGTCCTGGGCCTGGACTTGCTGGCATTCAAGTTTTACTCCAATTGCTGTAGTACGGGCCTGAGTCTCGTCTGTGTTTTCGGTGCTCAACTGCTTTTCGTCCATGAAAGGCATGTACATGAACTGATCATCAGTCCACGCTGGGAGCGGCGTTCCTGCCGTATAGTTCGACTCGGCAACTAAGAATTGGTCTGAGCCTAAACCACCCGTATAAGCACCCGACGGTTTCATCGTTACTCGGTCCTGTATAGGCGTGTTTGGTCCCACACTTCCGTTGATCGCCGTGAACCTGGGTTCATATGGTGGCACAAGCGAAATCGTTAGAGGGACTGTGACAGCACGTTCTTCGAACACTCCGGAAAATGCAACTGCTAATACGTTCGCAAGCAGTGCCATCAGACAAACTGCTGCAAGCTTGAAGTGCGATAAACGCAGCGCTTTGAACATGACGAGTTGAGGCGGCAGAGAACTGTAGTCAGCGTCGATTGATTTTCTTGCTGCCGCTTTGCCCCCACGAAGCTCTTCGAGAGGCTGAAGTAGACATAAAAGGCGATTAATCAAGACCCAGACGGGTTCGATCAAAGTCGCAAGTGCAGTGGGAATGTAGTTCTCCAGAATTTGTCGTACAACAGTATTTGGAGATCGTGCAATACCTGGATTGTGTTCAGAGAAGTCAAAACAGAAAGAAGATACGCATACTTACCATGAGGCTGACTCTTCAGCAACAGAACGCCCAGAGCAATTATGAGTCCGATCAAAAGAGTGATGAAAGGTAAAACCATGAACGAGCGAAACTCGCGCGGACGTACCGGTTTCGGGTGCAGAGAGTCATCTGGGTCGGTACGAATCGTGCCGTGAGTGTTAGTATCAAGCGGGTCAAAGCTATCCGCTTCCGCAATGCTGCCAAGTCAATCAGTAAAGACACGCAGTATTAATCA
>Ga0265780_10009243_pt1 | contig 11837 bp, 8 predicted proteins | sample P1T30metagenome_FD_192432 | JGI IMG/M metagenome (GOLD analysis project Ga0265780, IMG submission 192432) | Plant litter microbial communities from East Loma Ridge, Irvine, California - P1 T30 | ecosystem: Environmental > Terrestrial > Plant litter > Unclassified | place: USA: California... | reverse complement strand
GCGCTGAACGAGCGCGTTTCATAGACGCGCACGAAGGAGCGCATGGTGCTGAGAAGGTCCATTGCTAATCGAGTTCTGTATTGATTGGGAATGGGCAAGCATACCGTCTTGTCGTGGGTGTTGCTGGCAGTGCCAACGGTCGAGCCATATGCGTTCCTTGTGAGAATGAGATATCATTATCGATCAGTCGCCTGTTGGCGTGATGATCGATACGCCAGGCGGCGCCGATGGCCGGCGCTATTCGCTCCTGGCGGCAAGGAGCTGCATGCAACAAGTTATTTCGAATACGGTCGGAAGTCCGGCGCCTGCCGGATCGCTGGTCCAGGCCGCCGCCAACCGGCGCCGGCTGCAAAGCCTCGATGCACTGCGCGGTTTTGTGATGGTCATCATGTTGATGGACCATATCCGCGAAAACTGGTACCTGCACCTGAGCGTGCCCGATCCGGTCGATCCGGCCACGGTCGATCCGGTGCTGTTCTTCATGCGCATCGTCACCAACCTGTGTGCGCCGATCTTTGTCGCCCTGACGGGCCTGGGCGCCTACCTGTATAGCCTGAACCATACAAAGGCCGAGACTGCGAGCTACCTGTTCAAGCGCGGCCTGCTGCTGATGGCGATCGACGTGACCCTGCTGACCTTCGCCTGGACCGTCAAGCTGCCGATGACCTTCTGGCTGCAGGTCATCTGGGCCATCGGCGTGTGCATGGTCGCACTGGCCGGCCTGATTTATCTCCCGAAAAAGCTGTTGCTGGCGCTTGGCCTGCTGATCGTCTGCGGCCATAACCTGTTCGACGGCTTCCGCCTGCTGCCAGGCGAGCCCGGCTTCACGCTATGGGCCTTGCTGCACCAGCGCGACCTGATCCCGCTGCCATTCGGCGCGGTCGCCAGGACCTCATATCCGGTGCTGCCGTGGATTGGCGTGATCGTGCTGGGCTATCTGTTGGGCAGCTGGTTCGAGCCCGGCAAGGACGCCGCGCGTCGTACCCGCCGCCTGCTGGCGCTGGGCCTGGGAATGCTGGCCGCCTTCGTCGTGCTGCGCGCGCTGAACTTCTACGGCGACAAGCCGTGGGTCGTGGGCGAGACCGCCCTGCATACGGCGATGGGCTTCATCGCCCTGACGAAGTATCCACCGTCGTTGCTGTTCCTGCTGCAGACGCTCGGTATCGGTGCGATCCTGCTGGCCCTGTTCGAACGCTGGGAAGGGCGCCCGTGGCTCACGGCACTGGCGGTATTCGGCGGCGCGCCGATGTTCTTCTACATCATGCACATGTACGTGCTCAGGGCGCTGTACCACGTCGCCTACCTGATCTGGGGACCGACCCACGACGTGAGCTTCGGGCTGGATGACTTCAACTGGATCTGGCTCTGGTATGCGGCGCTGCTGCCGGTGCTGTATGTGCCGACGGCGTGGTACTCGCGCTTGAAAGCGCGCCGCCGGGATATTGCATGGCTCAAGTATTTTTGAGCGCAAAAGACGACGCTGTTTGATGAAGAGGCCGGCGCGCCCCGTCAGTTTCGCTCGTCATGGCGGGTTGTTGGCTGTACCGCTTGCCATCCCGGCGCCAGGCCGCCTCTTCGATCTTGAGCCTTATTAGCCAAAGCCTCCCGCGCCGCCCCACATCTACCGTAACAAGTGCCTGACGAGACGCTCGAACCTTCTCGAGCTCCGGGCACGACACTCAACGAATATCTCCACGAACATGGTGCCGGCCTTGGCGCCAGCGTTCCTGCATCCAGCTCGTTATTTCCGCCCACTCCTGCCAACCCACTTGGCCAGGATCTGTCCGCATTGCGTCGATCTGAATCGCATTGCTATACACCAGAGGAGAACCCCTACAAATAATAATGGTAATGCAAATGAGAATGACAATGATTCGCATTAACTTTATAATTGTTTTTGCATCTAGAAATCCTCCCATGGAGAGAGGACATCGTTAACTTGTTTGCCTGAAAGAGACCACATGAACAGATACGCCGCACTGGATTCCGTCCCCGAGCGGGGCATGCCTGCCCTCCATCGTCCTACCCCGCTTCCAGAGCGTGCCGTTCTGGCTTGCGCTATCTCCGCCTTGCTCATGACGCCCGCATTTGCCCATGAAGACGTCGATATGCCCTCCGGCGTTGAGACAACCATGCCCCGCATCGACATCGTCGGGCAGGCATCTAACGAAGCAGGGACCACTACGACGATCAGTGGCGAGGAACTCGAGCGGGCCAACAATCTGAAAGACGTGGTGCGCAATCAGCCGCTGGTGTCCGCTCCCGGCACGGCGTCTGGCACAACGCGCAATCGCAGCACCTTCGACCGTTCCGGCAGCACTGGCTATAACATCCGCGGCATCGAAGGCAATCGTGTTGGCATGGACATCGATGGCATTGAAATGCCTGACGCTACCAGCCGTCCGTATGTGAGCCGCGTGGGCGCCAATACCTTTGGCGTCGGTCGCGATTTCATCGATCCTGAAATGTTTTCCTCTGCCGACATCCTGTTCGGCACCACCTCGGCCAAGCGCTCGGCAGGCGGCATTGGCGGGGCGGTGAGTTTCAAGACCAAATCGGCCGACGACTATCTGCGCGGCAGCAAGGTCGATTACTACGGCGGCAAAATTGGCTACGACTCGGCCGACCGCTCCTGGAACGAGAGCCTGACTGCGGCAGGCCGAAGCGGCAACCTGGATGGCCTGGTCAGTTACTCGCGCCGCGACGGACACGCGCTCAGGAACAATAGCGATATCGTCGACAGCATGCCCAACGACTGGGATTCCGATGCCTTGCTGCTCAAGGGCGCGCTGCGCATTAATGCCGCCAACCGACTCGAACTGTCTGTCGACTTGTACCGGCGCACCAACGACACATCGTTCCATGGCTGGGACACGAACAGCACTTTGATCACGGAAAATTCTCAGCAGCACAGCAAGACGGCGCGCAACACAGTGCAGTTGACGCATCAATGGACGCCGAACAACGCCTGGGCCGACGTGGCGGATTCGCGCCTGTATTTCCAGAGCACCGATACCGAAGACACGACCGACACGACGACATTGGCGACCAACGCCAGCGTGCGCAATCTTTCCGAGAACGAGACGGCAACGTGGGGCGTATCGAGCGTCGTCACGAAACGGCTGGATCGTCACCATCTGAGCTATGGCATCAATGCTTCGACCCAGGACGTCGAGCGGCCGTGGAATGTCGTCGGCTACATGAAGCCGCAGCCCGACACGACGACCACGCGGGCAGGCATTTTTCTACAGGATGACATCGACTTCGACCTTGGCGGGCGTCGCCTGGTGGTGACGCCGGCCGTGCGTGGCGACTATGTCCGGATCAAGATGCGTGACCTGGGCAATTTTGCGTCGGGCATCCTGACGCCAGCCGACGTGGAAAAGATGTATGGCAGCCCCAGCAATACCATCTGGAGTCCGAGCCTTGCGCTGAGCTACGCCGTGATGCCGAACATGCTGGCGTATGCGCAATATAAACGTAGTGGACGCGCGCCTTCTGTCGGCGAAATCTTCGGCACCTGGAACCTTGCCAGCAATTACGCAACAGGCAACCAGTATGCGCTGGTCGGCAACCGCGAGCTGGAAGAGGAAACCAGCGATGCCGTCGAACTCGGCATCAAGGGCAAACCGACGCCGGGAATGGCGTTGCAGACGTCGGTCTTCTACACGAAGTACAAGGATTTCATCGCCTACACGCGCTACACACGCGCCATGTCCCCAAGCCTGTTCACGAACGTGCCCGCGCACATCGGCACCATCTACCAGGCGGAAAATCGCGACGACGCCAAAATTTACGGTTTCGAACTCAGCTCCCGACTCGAGCACGGGCAATGGAGCCCGCACGCAAAAGGGTTTTATACGACCTGGGCCGTGGGCCTGAGTCGCGGCACTGCAAAATCGAATTACGCCGGCGACAAGGACGTCCCGCTCGAGTCCGTGTTGCCGCGCAAGGCGGTTATCGGCGCCGGCTACGATGCGCCTTTGAAAGCATGGGGATTGAACCTGATCGGCACCTTCGTCGCCGGCAAGCAGGCCGTAGCGACCAACCGCGATGGCTACACGAACGCCGGACCGGACTTGACCGATTCCACCACGGCGCTGTTCCGGGTGCCGGGCCGCGCCACGTTCGATCTGGTCAGTTACTGGCAGGTCAACAAGAACGTGCGCCTCGATGCCGGCTTCTACAACCTCGGTGACAAGCGTTACTGGGATTACTCCAGCTCACGCAATCTGCAGCCTTCTGTCGCACGGGACCGGCGCGATATCGAGCTGTTGACCGAACCGGGCCGCACGGTGGCCATGTCCCTGCGCATGGCATTTTAAGTAGCACCGCCGGCATACCGGAACACCATCGAATTCATCCAATTTTATCCAACACAAACGAGGGACATATGAACAAACAGAACACCCAGCCCGGCAAGCACGGATTTCGTCTCGCCATGGCAGCCATGGTAGTCGCGCTGACGGCAGCGGCGCCATCGGGGGCAGCCGAAGGACCTGCGGCGCCCGCGGGCGGACATGGTCTGGCGGCATTCATGGGCAGTTATGACGCCAACCGCGACGGCGTAGTCACCCGGGAAGAGTACGACACGGTGCGCAAGCAGCGCTTCGTGGCCGCCGACACCAATCGCGACGGCTGGCTGAGCGAAGCGGAATATGTGGCCGAGTACGAAGGGCGCCTGAAGCAGCAGTACGCCGGCCGGGCGCAGGACGAACGGTACGCCGGCTCGATCAAGCAGGCACATGTACGCTTCAATATCCTGGACACCGACCGTGACGGCAAATTGACAGTGGAAGAAGACATCGCGATCGCCGAAAAGACGTTCAAGCAGAACGACAAGAACGGCGATGGCAAGGTCGATCAGGCCGATGGGGCGAAGCCATGAGGCCCGCAACCTCGCTGCGCGCGCTGCTGCTGGCAGCGTGGCTCGCCGCCGCAGCTGGCGTCGCGCATGCGCATACGCCTTTCCTGTTGCCGAATAATTTTGACGTCCAGCCGAAGGGATCGATCGGTGTCGATGCGGGATTCACCGAAAAGTTCTTCGTTTCAGACGTTGCGTTCGGGAGTACGGCGTTTACGATTGTCACGCCACAAGGCGAGCGCATCCCCTTTGGCGACATCCATCAGTTCAAGCAGCGGACGGTAGCGGAGCAAAAACTTCCCGACGAAAAGGGCACGTATCGCCTCAGCACGGGCCCACGGCTGGGCGCCGTGTTCCGTACCTGGGAGCGCAACGGCAAGACCGAGTCTGCGCGGGATCCTGAGCAGGTCATGCCGCCTGATGCGAAGTTGCTGGCCCACTACCAGTCGCTGTCGATTTCCGAGGCCTACGTCACTGCCGACAAGCCATCGGCGAAAGCGCTGGCGCCAACCGGCAAGGGATTGGAAATCGTCGCCGTCACCCATCCGAGCGACCTGTTCGTTGGCGAGAAATTTGAATTCGTCGTCCAGTTCGACGGCAAGCCCTTGGCGGACCAGAAGGTCAGCATTTATCGTTCTCCGATGGACCTGGCAAGCCAGAGCACCGTGGAGAGCGTTTCGACCGACTCCCAGGGGAAAGCTGTCTTGCCGTTGGCGAAGCCGGGTATCTTTCTCGCGCTGATCCGGCACAGGGCGCCCGCACCGGCCGGTGCTGCTGCACCGAGCTATGGCCACAATTACACGTTGACGTTCCGCGTGCTTGATCAATAATTGGATGATTGCTCTTGGTGCGTGCCTTCGTTTCGTCTGTGAGACAAGGCACTTACCAAGTGGCGATCGCCTCGTGCTCGTCGAGTGGCCTGAATTCGAAGTTGGTTGACAACTAAGTTGGGCGAAACTGGCCTGAGAGAAGGCGCTGAGCACGGTAAGGCGGGGCCTTGCGTACATGTGCGATGCTGGCAGACCCAATCTCAGCAATAGCTTTTCTCTGTAGAGCCCCTGCCCGAATGCCAGGCCTGACCCTAACATCGCGCGATTACGGATACCTATTGCGGTGGTTACGCGTAAATCCGGCTGGGGTTTGGAGTGTCACTCGCTAAGAAAATTTATGCGGTCAAGCCCATTTATTCGTGTAGCTCGGTCACGCGGTCCTTGGAATATTCTAATGGAGTTGGTGGGTTCGTATTATCCCACATAATGTTAGGGATAATATTGGCTTTGCTACCATTTAAACAGATTTCCTGCATATAGTGGCTAGCATCAAATCCATGTCGATGTGGTCCAGATTTATTCCAAACCCAAGCCAACTTCAAATTCATATCTACTTCTGATGGCACGTTCCAAAACAAAGCGTCATTAGTCACAATAAGCCCAACGCACGGGAAACCCTCGGACTCCCACTCTTTTCTGTTGACGAATTTCGTCCAGGCACGGTCTATTTCGTGCATCATAGCTGAGGGGATATCCTCAAACGTATGTGGCACGTTTGCCTCGACGAAAAGCAGAAGCGGTAGTTCTGGATTTTTGCGTATACCGGCCACAATGTTCGATTGAAAGTCGATGCGGAACGGCGCGTCTGGAGCGTCTGTAGCCCCTGTAGTAAGGACGCCTGAGCGATGCTTACTCTTTGCTTCGACAGCAAATTTCCTACCACTTGTATGGGTTGCAATAAACTCTACATGTGGCTCATTTGAATGTGGAATCCACTCAATCTTGTAACCACAAACCAGCATTATTGCAGCCACATACACTTCATATCGAGCGCCTTGGAAGTTTTTGCCATTCCTAAGGCGCTCGAGCAGCGACAGCGGTAAATCGCCGTTTTCTTTCAATAAATAAACCTGGTACGCGAGCATTGTCCATGCTATAGACGCACCTAGTTCAGCGGTCGAGTTGCCGCCTGATTGTTGTTTTCGCCATTCTTCGAATACAGTATGCCAAACTGCTAGTGGATGACGGTCCTTCAGTTCTTGCTGCAACTGAGTTTCGAAGAAGTCTGCTCCTATCTCCTCATACAATATATGGGAGACGCAACTTCTGAATCCACTTAAATGACTATGCGTCCAATATTTAGGACCAACGCCAAACATGGCCGTGCCCGATTTTCGTACGAATACCTCCGGAAGCCTCACCTTTCCATAGTCCCCCGCCGCATGCCTCCGCATTACCTCGTCAAAAGTATGAGGACGTTGAAGTACATCTTGCCAAGGGCGGGGATGGCGACAGAAATCTAGGAGACCTGTTGGAATGCCGCCAGGTGGGAATATGTAATCACCGACCTGATTTATATTTGTGTACCGGTCCTTTTTGTAAGTAGATTTGGCAAGCTTTATACGCTCTTCTAATTTACCACGGTTGTTTGCTTGGCCCATAAAATCCCTCGTTATGTTTGGTGAGTACGAAAAAGTTATTGTTATATTTCCTGTCGCGGCCTTAGTCGGCGGTGGTCATAAGTAGCACTTAAATATTAGTACCAGCGGGGGAATTATCGAGCTGCTAATCATGAATTTTTCTGAACGAAGTGAAAATTGCGTTGAAACTTGTAGGGCAGCATAGCAGCTGGAACCCGCTTGGATACTAGCGCTGCTGCGAACTCGAGTCGAACCGATACATTTCGCTTCGCGTAATTTGAGTCCCCATGCTAGGCCACGGGGCGGGTGTCCGGGGCGGGTGTCAGGTCTGACATTCAGACACAGGCTTAACAATAGCCTTTCAATGCAGAGCTCGGGTCCGAATGTCAGACCTTAACCGCTTGACCCTAACCGCGCGTGCTTGATCGTACCTTCAAAGCGAGTGCTGTGATGATCCCCGCACTGATTGCTGACAGGACGATGATGTTCCCGACGGTTTCGACGTACATTCCTGTTGCAAAGATGAGCATGGCGATATACACAAGCACGGCCATTGCGAACGCGGCAGCCAGGGAAATGAGGGCGGTTTTCATTTGAACCTTTCTGCTGTTGGGCAGTTGAGATATAGACCCGCCTTGGAACCCCCAGCCTGCACAATCTCTTCCACGAAAGAGGCACAGTTATTCGGGATCAGCAGCCACTGCCATCTCTTCGCAAGGATATCTTCCAGTTTTCGATGCGCCCCAACTGGGTTGGAAATGGGTACAAGCGTGCGGCGGATTTCATGCTTGCCGCCTTCCTTCAGGTAGCGTTTGTATCCAGCTTCATTCATGAATCTTGGTACTTCATTGAATCCTGCCACATGGAAGTACCAGCCGGTTCCGCCGATGTGTAGTAGGGCATGGCCGCAGAAATTAATGCTATCGCCAGAGACGATTACAGCACACGCGTGATTGAAATCCGATGGTCGGAGGAAGCAGCTGTGCATGATGTCGCCAATGTACGGCCTAGGCTTGTTCGCGTTCGCCTGGATCGCGCTGTTTGTGGCCCTGCCCATCACCGCACCTTGGTCGCAGGATAGTTCAAGTTGCTGATCTTGGATGGTTGCTCGTCCGCCATGCCGGCTCCGTTAGTTGCTGATGTGGTCGGTATGATTCTCAGGCAGCCTTGCATGGGAAACGTTGTCACGGCTCAGCACAGAAGCGAGTCAATCGACAACGGATCTATCGGATAAGGGCGTAATTTGCATGATGCGTACAGCTAGCGCGTACCCTTGCTGCACCTCGACCGAATGTCCGTCAGCAGAATACTTGCCACAACCGACCGACACCAGCAGTGCGGCCCGACCAGCTTTGGCTTATCATGCCAGGTTCCCGACAGTATTCGTCGCCGTTCCACCAGGCGACCAGACCCTTCCAGCATGAGCACCACCTCGACCATTCCAGGCATCGCCCCAGCCCCCGTCCAGCCATCGCGCCGCCTGTCGGTCGCCCCCATGATGGACTGGACAGACCGCCACTGCCGCGTCTTCCACCGCCAGATCACCCGCCACACCTGGCTGTACACCGAAATGGTCACCACCGGCGCCCTGGTCTACGGCGACGTCGAGCGCCACCTGCGCTACGACGACGTCGAGCACCCGATCGCCCTGCAGCTGGGCGGCAGCGACCCAACCGACCTGGCGAAAAGCGCGAAGCTGGGCGAGCAGTGGGGCTATGACGAGATCAACCTCAACTGCGGCTGCCCGTCCGAGCGGGTGCAGAAGGGCGCGTTCGGCGCCTGCCTGATGAACGAGCCGCAACTGGTGGCCGACTGCGTGAAGGCGATGCGCGACGCGGTCTCGATCGACGTCACCGTCAAGCACCGCATCGGTATCGACTACGACGAGGAATACGGCTTCGTGCGCGATTTCGTCGGCACCATCGCCGACGCGGGCTGCAAGACCTTCATCGTGCACGCTCGTAATGCGGTGCTGAAAGGCCTGTCGCCGAAAGAAAACCGCGAGATCCCGCCGCTGCGCTACCAGGTTGCCTATCAGCTCAAGCGCGAATTCCCCGATCTCGAGATCCTGATCAACGGCGGCATCAAGAGCGACGACGAGATCGCGCTGCACCTGGAACACGTCGACGGCGTGATGCTGGGCCGCGAGGCCTATCACAATCCCTGGACCATGGCCGACTGGGACCGCCGCTTCTATGGCGACGAGGCAGGCCGCCCGCGCTCGCGGATCGAGGTGCTGGAAGCGATGATCCCGTATATCGAGGAACAGCTGCGCCGCTACGGTCCGCTGGGCCTGAAGCTCAACAGCATCACGCGCCATATGCTGGGCCTGATGCAGGGATTGCCCGGCGCGCGTTCTTTCCGTCAAACCTTGTCCGATTCGAAAAAGCTGGCGCTGGGCGATGCGCGCCTGCTGCTCGAAGCCGCCGCCAGGATGCCGGCTGCAGCCTGATCAATTCTCTCTAAAAGTAACAAAAAGGCGTGCCTAGGCACGCCTTTTTTATTTCATGTCGACAATTCGATACATTTGATTGTCGAAATAACCATACAAGTTTCAAAATTGCTTGCTGTGCGGCAATAGCCGTTCCATAATGCAGACCTGTTCCAATGTTGCACTGTATCAAGCCTGTTGTTGTGCCGAAACAATTCGGTCGAGCAAGAGATTTTCTGGCTAGCTAGGTGAAATCTTGATTTATCCTGTCGGAAACACCTGAGATCGCGGAGAAATACCGATTTCAGAAGCGCTTCGCACGGCGCCATCTCATCCGAGCGAGTTTCGATCAATAAGTTACAGGGAAAACACGAATGAATTTGAACAACATGAAGGTCGGCACCCGTCTGGCCCTCGGTTTCGCACTGATTCTGGTGCTGCTGGTGGCTGTTGCCGTAGTGGGTATCCTGCGCATGGCGCAGATCCAGGATCGCCTTGACCACGTGGTCAGCGTGAGTAATGTGTCGACCGGCCTTGTGATCGAAATGCGCAACAACGTCAACGACCGCCTGCAGTCGCTGCGCGTCCTGACCCTGATGGCCGATCCAGCCGACATGGAACCGGAGATCGCCAAGTTCAAGGAACAGACTACCCAGTACAACGAAACCCAGCGCAAGCTGACCGCCCTGTTCGCATCGAACGGCAACGATCAGGAAAAGGCGCTGCTGGGCCAGATCAAGGAACACGAAGCCGCCGCCATGCCGGCGATCGCCCGCGCCACCGAACTCTATCTCGCCGCTAATGCCATGGACGCCACCCGCGTCATGGTGCGCGAAGTGCGCCCTGTCCAGCGCAAGTGGACCGACGCCCTCAACGCGCTGGCCGCCCAGGAAGAAAAACAGAACGCCCAGACCAAGGCCGATGCCGAGTCGGCGTTCGACAATGCCCGTAACTTCATGCTGGTCCTGCTGGCCCTGGCCGTGGTGCTGGGTGTGGCGGCCGCTGTCGTCATCACCCGCAGCCTGCTCAAGCAGCTCGGCGGCGAGCCTGGCTACACCGCCAAGATCGCCGGCAGCATCGCCCACGGCGACCTGTCGATCGCGATCGACACCAAGCAATCCGACCGCGGCAGCCTGCTGGTCGAAATGAAGGAAATGCGCAACAGCCTGGTTGATATCGTGTCGCAAGTGCGCCGCGGCACCGAGACCATCGGCACCGCCTCGCGTGAAATCGCCGCCGGCAATATCGACCTGTCCTCGCGTACCGAACTGCAGGCCAGCTCGCTGGAAAAGACCGCCTCGGCCATGGAACAGCTGACCTCGACCGTCAAGCAGAACGCCGACAATGCCCGTGAAGCCAATGCCCTGGCCGCCGCCGCATCGGACGTGGCCCGCAAGGGTGGCGATGTGGTGTCGCAAGTGGTTGGCACCATGGGTGAGATCAATGGCTCGGCCAACAAGATCGCTGACATCATCGGCGTGATCGACGGCATCGCCTTCCAGACCAATATCCTGGCGCTGAACGCGGCGGTCGAAGCGGCCCGTGCCGGCGAACAGGGCCGCGGTTTCGCGGTCGTGGCCTCCGAAGTGCGTAACCTGGCCCAGCGTTCGGCTGCGGCGGCAAAAGAAATCAAGACCCTGATCGACGATTCGGTGTCCAAGGTCGAGCGTGGCAGCAAGCTGGTCGGCCAGGCCGGCGTGACGATGGAAGAAGTCGTCACCAGCGTCAAGCGCGTGACCGACATCATGAGCGAGATCGCCAACGCCAGCGCCGAACAGAGCGCCGGTATCGCCCAGGTCAACACCTCGATCATCGAGATGGATGGCATGACCCAGCAAAACGCCGCGCTGGTGGAAGAAGCTGCCGCAGCCGCCCAGAGCCTGCAAGACCAGGCCGGTGAACTGGCCCGCGTGGTCAGCATCTTCAAGCTGGAAGAGGGTGAACAGATTCAATTCGAGACGCATGCGCCAGTCGCGACCACCACTGCGGTGGTGGTCCGTCCGGCCGCCAAGCGTCCCGCACCGCCGGCGCCGAAAAAGCCTGCCGCCAGCGCCGCGGTGAATCCGGATGAGGCGGAAGTTGCGCCGAAGCCGAAAAAGGCAGCTGCCACCGTCGGCAACGACGAGTGGGAA
>Ga0265780_10009242_pt1 | contig 11838 bp, 9 predicted proteins | sample P1T30metagenome_FD_192432 | JGI IMG/M metagenome (GOLD analysis project Ga0265780, IMG submission 192432) | Plant litter microbial communities from East Loma Ridge, Irvine, California - P1 T30 | ecosystem: Environmental > Terrestrial > Plant litter > Unclassified | place: USA: California... | reverse complement strand
GACGACGCCGCGGTCGTGCGCGCCCCCGACGGCCGCTTCGTCGTCACGACGGACCTCATGGTGCACGGGCCCGACTTCCGCACCGCGTGGAGCACGCCGCACGACCTCGGCTGGAAGGCCGCCGCCTCGAACCTGTCCGACGTGGCCGCGATGGGCGCCCGCCCCACCGCGCTCGTCGTCGCGCTCGCCGTGCCCGGCAGCACGCCGGTCGGCTGGCTCGAGGCCTTCGCCGACGGGCTGCGCGAGGGCGTGGCCGCGATGGCGCCGGGCACGGGCGTGGTCGGCGGCGACCTCTCGGCGACCTCGACGACGACGATCGCCGTGACCGCGTTCGGCGACCTCGAGGGCAGGAGGCCCGTCACGCGCGACGGCGCCCGTCCCGGCGACGTCGTGGCCGTGTCCGGGGCCCTCGGGCGGTCGGCCCGGGGGCTCGACCTGCTCTTCCGGCTCGGGGTCGACGCCGAGGGCCGCCCCGACGAGCGGGCGGCCGGGGAGCTGCGCCGGCGGGACCCCGACGTCGGCTGGCACCTGGCGCCCACGCCGCTCGTCGCCGACGGGCCTCGGGCCGCCGCGGCCGGCGCGACGAGCATGCTCGACCTCAGCGACGGGCTGGCGCTCGACGCGGGCCGCGTCGCCCGCGCCTCCGGCGTCGTGCTCGACCTCGACCCCTCGGCCCTCGGCGACGACGTGCGCGCCGCCCTCGCCGGTGGCGAGGACCACTCGCTGCTGGCGACCTTCCCCGCGGGCACGGCGCTGCCCGGCGGCTTCCGCGCGATCGGCGTCGTCCGTGGGGCCGGATCGACGGGGGCGGGCGTCGTCGTGGCCGGCGTGGGGCCCGACGCGGCCGGCGGCTGGGACCCGTACCGGGCGTGGGCCGGAGGCGCGGGCTAGGCCCGCCGGCGCACGGGGTCAGTCCGTCGTCGGCCCCGGGGCGTCCTCGCCGGTGCCGGTGCCGGTGCCGGTGCCGGTGCCGGTGCTGTCGTCGTCGGCGTCGTCCGCGAGCGCCCACCAGAGCGTCGTGTCGCCGTAGGAGCGCCGCACGTCGAGCGTGAGACCGGCCGGCCAGGGCGGCTCGCCGTCGCGGGAGGCGCGCTCGACGACGACGAGCGCGCCCGGTGCGAGCGAGGGCACGAGCGCGGCGAGGTCGGCCGCGAGCTCCTCGGCGCCCACCTCGTAGGGCGGGTCGGAGAAGACGAGGTCGACGGGGGCGCGCGTGCCGGTGAGGTACGAGCGGACGGGCTGCACCACGACGTCGACCTGCGGCACGGCACCGCGCGGGGCGCGGGCGACAACGGCGGCGACGTTGGTGCGGAGAGCCCGCGCGGCGGGCACGGCGCGCTCGACGAGCACGACGGAGGCGGCGCCCCGCGACGCCGCCTCGAGGCCCAGTCCGCCGGTGCCCGCGTAGAGGTCGAGGACGCGCCGGCCCCGGATCTCGTCGCGGGCGTCGAGCGACGAGAAGAGCGCCTCGCGCACCCGGTCGCTCGTGGGGCGCGTGCCCGCCTTGGGGACGGCGAGCGTCAGGTTGTCGGCGAAGCCGGAGATGATGCGGGACACCCCGCCATGGTGCCAGTTCGAGCATCCCGACAACGCGACGCTCGGCGCGCCCCGTCCGCTTCGTGGACCGTGCACAACCCGGTGGACCCCGCGCGCCCGGTCGGGCGAGCATGCCGGGCATGGCCGTCGACCGCACCCCTCGCCCCTCGTTCACGAAGTCCCTCTTCGCCGGACGGGTCGCCTCCGAGCTCGTGCTCCCGTACCCGTCCCTCGCCGACGACGAGCGGGCCCGCGTCGACCGGGCCGTCGCCGACGTGCGCGGCGTGCTCGACGAGTACGACCCCTGGCGCGCCGAGCGCGAGGGCTGGGTCGGGGACGACACGATCCGGCAGCTCGGCGACCAGGGCCTCACCGGCCTGTTCGTCTCCGAGGCCTACGGCGGCCGGGGGCTGGGCCAGAGCGGCTACTGCCGGGTCATGGAGGAGTTCGGCGCGGTGGACGGGGCGCTCGCCGTGGTGATGGGCGTGCACCAGTCCATCGGGACGAAGCCGATCCACCTCTTCGGCACCGACGACCAGCGCGCCCGGTGGCTGCCCGACCTCGCGAGCGGCCGCAAGCTCGCCGCGTTCGTGCTCACCGAGCCGAACGTGGGGTCCGACGCCTACCAGCTCGAGACCTGGGCCGAGCGCCAGGCCGACGGCAGCTGGCTGCTCAACGGCGAGAAGCGCTGGATCGGCAACGGCGACAAGGACGTCCTCACCGTCTTCGCCCGCAGCGACCTCGGGCACGTGGCGCTCGTGGTCGAGAAGGGGGCCGAGGGCCTGGAGACCGGTCCTCGGCACGACACGCTGGGCCTCCGGGCCAACCACCTGCAGCGGGTGCGCTTCCGCGACGTGCGCGTGCCCGCCGAGAACCTGCTCGGCGAGCCCGGCGACGGCTTCCGCATCGCGATGCACACCCTCAACAACGGGCGCATGTCGATGGGCACGGCGATCTCGGGCGGCATGAAGAGGTTCCTGCGGCTGTCGGTCGAGCACGCCGAGGACCGCCGCCAGTTCGGCCGCCCGCTCGCCGACTTCGGCATGGTGTCGGAGAAGCTCGCCCTCATGACCCGGCAGATCTACGGCCTCGAGTCGATGTCGTACCTCACGACGGGCCTCGTCGACCGGGGCGACGCCGACTACGCGCTCGAGTCGGCGATGACGAAGGTCGTCGCGAGCGAGGTCGGCTGGAAGGCGCTCAACGACGCCGTGCAGCTGCACGGCGGGACCGCCTACATGGCCGGGCACCCCCTCGCGAAGGCGCTCCGCGACTTCCGGATCTTCCCGATCTTCGAGGGGGCCAACGATGTCATGCGCGCGTTCGTCGCCCTCGGCGGCCTCAAGGCGCTCAGCGAGGAGCTGCCCGACGTGCGCAGCCTCAGCATCGGCGCGCCGGGCCGTGCCGTGGGCGTGCTGGCGCCCTACGTGGCGGGGCGCGTGCAGCGCCGCCTCGCCCCCGAGCGGCCCGTCGGCGTCCACCAGGCGCTCGCGAAGCAGGCCGCGGCCGTGGGGGAGCAGGTCGCCCGGCTCCGCGACCGGGCCGAGGCGGCCCTCCGGAGGCACGGCTCGGCGGTGCAGGAGGCCCAGCTCGTCCAGCGGCGCCTCGCCGACGCCGCCTCGGGCATCACGGCCCAGACCGCCGTCCTCTCCCGGGCGACGGCCGCCCTCGAGCGGGGCGCCCCCGCCGCCGACGACGAGCGGCGCCTCGCGATCGGCTTCTGCGCCCAGAGCGCCCGCGACGTCGCCCGGCACCTCCGCGGGCTGGAGGTCAACGACGACGACCACGTGGCCCGCCTCGGTGCCGCGACCCGTGCCTCCGGCGGCTACGCCTTCGCCCTGTGACGGTCGGGGGCGGCCGGTAGCGTGGTCGCGTGACCGGATCCCCCCTCGACGCGACGCTGACGGGCGCCCTCGGCGGGCGCACGGCGCAGGCGCTGCAGCGCGGCTTCGGGTTCCGCACGGTGGGCGACCTGCTCAGCCACCACCCGCGGCGCTACGCCCGGCGCGGCGAGCTGACCGCCCTCGACCAGCTGCCGCTCGGCGAGCCGGTGACGATCGTCGCGCAGGTGCTCGACGTCCGCGAGCGCACCATGCGGGCGCGTCGGGGGTCGATCCTCGAGGTGCGCATCGGCGACGGGCAGGGGATCCTCACCCTCACGTTCTTCAACCAGGGCTGGCGCGCCAAGGAGCTCCTGCCCGGCGTGCGCGGCATCTTCGCGGGCAAGGTCGGCGACTACCGGGGCCTGCGCCAGCTGGCGCACCCCGACTACGAGCTCTTCGACGCCGACCACGAGGCCGTCGCCGACGTGGGCGACGCCTCGGCGCAGGCGTACGCGAAGCAGCCGATCCCGATCTACCCGGCCACGGCGACGATCGCGTCGTGGCAGCTGCAGAAGGCCGTCGGCGTCGTGCTCGACACCCTGGGGCCGCTCGACGACCCGGTGCCGCCCGCCGTGCGGACCGAGCTCGACCTCCTGCCGCTGCACCGGGCCCTCGAGCTCGTGCACCGCCCCGAGCGCGACGCCGACTGGAAGCGCGGGCGCGAGGCCCTGCGCTTCGAGGAGGCCTTCGTGCTGCAGGCCGCGCTGCTGCAGCAGCGGGCCCGCCTGCGGCGCACGCCAGCGATGCCCCGCCGCGCGGCGCCCGACGGGCTGCTCGCGGCCTTCGACGCGGCCCTGCCCTTCACGCGGACCGGCGACCAGCGGCTGGTCGGCGACGAGATCGCGCGCGACCTCGAGGAGGCCGTGCCCATGAACCGCCTCGTCCAGGGCGAGGTCGGGTCGGGCAAGACGCTCGTCGCGCTGCGGGCCATGCTCGCCGTGGCCGAGAGCGGCGGGCAGTCGGCCCTGCTGGCGCCCACCGAGGTGCTCGCGGCGCAGCACCTCCGCTCGATCGTGCGCACGCTGGGGCCGGACCTCGCCGCGCGGCTGCGCCCCGTCCTGGTCACCGGGCAGAGGAGCGCCGCGGAGCGCCGCAGGGCCACCCTGGCCGTCGTCAGCGGCCAGGCGCAGATCGTCGTCGGCACGCACGCCCTGCTCGGCGACGCGGTGCAGTTCTACGACCTCGGCCTCGTCGTCGTCGACGAGCAGCACCGGTTCGGCGTCGAGCAGCGCGAGGCGCTGCGCGGCAAGGGCGCGACGCCCCCGCACGTGCTCGTGCTCACGGCGACGCCCATCCCGCGCACGGTCGCGATGACCGTCTTCGGCGACCTCGAGGTGTCCACGATCGCCGAGCTCCCCGCCGGCCGGCAGCCGATCGAGTCGTTCGTCGTGGCGCTCGCCGACCACCCGACCTGGTCGGGGCGCGTGTGGGAGCGGTCCGCCGAGGAGGTGGCGAAGGGGCGGCAGGTCTTCGTCGTCTGCCCCGCCATCGACGACGCGCACGCGGAGGACGCCCCGGGCGAGGGGCCGGTGCCCGCCGAGGGCGACGAGCCGGGAGCGCAGGACGCTCCCCGCCGGGCCCCGGCGAGCGTCACGGCGGTGGCCGCCGCCCTGCGCGAGCACCCGGCGCTCGCCGGTCGCACGGTCGAGGTGCTCCACGGCCGCCTGGGCGGCGACGAGAAGGACGACGTCATGCGCCGCGTCGCCGCCGGCGAGGTCGACGTCCTCGTCGCGACGACGGTCATCGAGGTCGGCGTCGACGTGCCGAACGCCTCGACGATGGTCGTGCTCGACGCCGACCGCTTCGGCGTCTCCCAGCTGCACCAGCTCCGTGGTCGCGTGGGTCGTGGCGGCCACCCCGGCCTGTGCCTGCTCGTCACCCACGCCGAGCCCGGGACCACCGCCCGCGAGCGCGTCGACGCCGTCGCCGCCACCTCCGACGGCTTCGAGCTGGCACAGGTCGACCTCGAGCTGCGCCGCGAGGGCGACGTGCTCGGCGACCGGCAGTCGGGAGGGCGCTCGCAGCTGCGCCTCCTGCGCGTGGCCACCGACGGCGACGTCATCGAGACCGCGCGGCAGCACGCCGCCGAGCTCCTCGCCGACGACCCCGAGCTCGAGCACGCCCCCGCGCTCGCCGCCGCCATCGCCCGGAGGCTCGACGACGACGCGCGCGACCACCTCGGTGCGCACTGAGGGCGGCCGCGGGGCGCGCCTCCGGCCGTCTCGCAGGCTGGTGGCCGGTCCGTGCGGCTAGGGTGACGGCATGAGCCGGATCGCCGTCGTCCCCGGGTCGTTCGACCCCGTGACGCTGGGCCACCTCGACGTCGTCGAGCGGGCCTCCCACGTCTTCGAGGAGGTCCACGTCCTCGTCGTCCACAACCCCGAGAAGACGGCCCTGCTCCCGCTCGCGCAGCGCGTCGCCCTGCTCGAGGAGTCGCTCCGCGACGCCGGCCTCCCGGCCACCGTGTCGGTGCACAGCTGGAGCGTCGGGCTGCTCGTCGACTACTGCACCGAGGTCGGCGCCACCGCCCTGGTCAAGGGCATCCGCTCGCAGGTCGACGTGGCCTACGAGACGCCCATGGCGATCATGAACCGCAGCCTCGCCGGCGTCGAGACGGTCTTCCTGCTGCCCGACCCCGCGCACGCGCACGTGTCGAGCTCGCTCGTCCGCCAGGTCGCCGGTCTCGGCGGCGACGTCTCGCCGTACGTGCCCGCCGCCGTCTCCCGGGCACTGGCCCGCGCGTGACGACGACGACGCCCCGGCGGGCCGCCGCCGACGACGAGCCCATGACCCTCGACGAGGTCCGCGAGGCCGCCCGGCGCATCACCGAGGCGATCGCGACCGTCATCGACGGCAAGGACGGCGCGATCAGCACCGCCCTCACGGTCCTCCTGGCCGAGGGGCACCTGCTCATCGAGGACGTCCCCGGCGTGGGCAAGACCCAGCTGGCCCGGGCCCTCGCCAAGTCGGTGGACGCGACCGTCACGCGCGTGCAGTTCACGCCCGACCTGCTGCCCAGCGACATCACCGGGGTCTCGGTCTACGACCGCGAGCACGGCGGCTTCCGCTTCACCCCGGGGCCGGTCTTCGCGAACGTCGTCATCGGCGACGAGATCAACCGCGCCTCGCCCAAGACCCAGTCCGCCCTGCTCGAGAGCCTCGAGGAGCGCCAGGTCACCGTCGACGGGATCACGCACCCCCTGCCCTCGCCCTTCATCGTCGTCGCCACGCAGAACCCCGTCGAGATGGAGGGCACCTACGCCCTGCCCGAGGCGCAGCGCGACCGGTTCATGGCGCGGCTGTCGCTCGGCTACCCCGACGCCGAGAGCGAGCTGCGCATGCTGCAGCAGCGCGAGACGCGCAGCCCCCTCGACGCCCTGCAGCCGCTCGTGTCGCTCCGGGACCTCGAGCGCATGATCGCCGCCGTGCGGGCCGTCTACACCGCCGACGTCGTCGAGCGCTACGCGGTCGACCTCGTGCAGGCCACGCGCGTGCACCCCGAGGTGCGCCTCGGGGCGAGCCCGCGCGCGACCCTCCAGCTCATGCGCGCGTCGAAGGCCTGGGCCGCCCTCAACGGCCGCCGCTACGTCGTGCCGGACGACCTCGACGCGCTGGCCGGCCCGGTGCTCGGCCACCGCCTCCTGCTCGCGGGCCGTGCCGGCGCCGGAGCGGTCGCCGCCGCCTACGACGTCGTCGCCGAGGTGGTCGAGGCGACGCCCGTGCCGCTCGGCGACGACGCCGACCGGGGCTGAGGGTGCGCGGCGGCGGACTGCCGCGCCCCACGGCGCGCGGATGGTGCGTGCTGCTCGCGGGCGTGGCGCTCGGCGCCGCGGGATGGCTCGCCGCCGCCCCCGTGCTCGTCTTCGCGGGCTGCACCCTCGTGCTGCTGCTCGGGGTGGTCCTCGTCGGGCTGTCCCTGCGACGCGCCGACCTCGTCGTGCAGCGCCGGTTCACCCCCGGCACCGGCACCGCGGGGCGCCCCGTCACCGAGACCGTGCGGCTCTCGGCCCCCCGCCGGGGAGCGGGGACCGTCGCGTTCGTCGAGGACGTCCCCTGGCTGACCACCGCCACGCCCACCGCGACGTCCCGGCTCGCCCGCGGCGACGCCACCGCGGCGGCCTTCCGCCTCGACGACCCGCCCCGCGGCCGCCACGTCGTCGGGCCGCTGCGCGTCGACCTCGTCGAGGCCTACGGCGTGGCGCGGCGCCGGCTGTCCGTCGGCCCGACGGCCGAGCTCGTCGTCGTGCCCGAGGTCGACGACGTGCGCGGGTCCCGGCCGTCCCGGTCCCTCGGCGAGGGCGCCCGCCGCCGCCGCGAGCACAGCCTCACCGGCGGCGAGGACGACCCCGTGACGCGCGAGTACCGCACGGGAGACCCGCTGCGCCGCGTGCACTGGAAGGCGACCGCGCGGCAGGGCGAGCTCATGGTGCGGCAGGAGGAGCAGCACGGCCTGCCCCTCGTGCGCGTCGTGCTGGCGACCACGTCGGGCGGGTGGGCCGACGCCCGCCCGGTCGGCTGGCAGTCCGCCCCCGTGAGCGAGGCCTTCGAGTGGGCCGTCGCCGTCGTCGCGACGCTCGCCGCAGACCTGGCCCGGGCCGGGTCGGCGACGCTGGTCTCGGGGCTGGACGGCCGGCTCCTCGCGCGGCACGACGGCGACGACGCCGAGGGGTTCCTCGAGCAGGCCGCCGACGTCTCCCTCGACGACGCCTCGGGCACCTCCGCCCCGTCGAGCTCCGGCCGGGAGCCCCTCGTGGCCGTGCTCTCCGGAGCGACGGCCGACGAGCTCGAGGCGCTGGCGCGCCTGCGACCGGTCGGCTCGCGCGCCACGGTCGTGGTCGTCGAGCCCTCCATGCCCTTCGCCGTCCACGGCAGGGGCGCCGCGAGCGCACCACTGCCCCCTGCCGAGGTCGCCGGCCGGCTCCGCGAGCAGGGCTGGCGCGTGCACGAGGCCTCCGCGGACGACGACCCGGTCGAGGCGCTGCAGCTGGCGGGAGCGGTCGATGGCTGAGCGCCGAGCGCAGGAGGCCGGGGCCGCGTCCGCCACGGGCGGCGGCTGGGCGGCGACCCTGCTGGCCTGGGCGACGCTCGCGCTCGCGCTCGCCTCGCTGCACGTGGTCTTCCTCGGCACCGCCTGGTGGCTCGCAGGGGCGGGGACGGCCGCGGCCGTGCTGCTCGTGGCGGCGCTCGGCCGGGCCCTGGGGCTCGGGCCGTGGGCGTCCTGGGCGGCCGGGGTCCTCGTCGGGGTGGTCGTGACGACCGCCACCGTCAGCGGCGGCACGGCCATCGCGGGCGTCGTCCCCACGGGCGCGACCCTCGACCGCGTGCGTGAGCTGGCCGCCTCCGCCGAGACCACCGTCGTCGAGGGCACCGCGCCCGTCGAGGTCACGCCCGCGATCCTCGCGATCGTCGTGGCCTCGGTCGCGCTCGTGGCGGCGCTCGTCGACCTGCTGGGCTCCGTGGCGAGGCTGCCGCTGCCCACCGTGCTCGTGCCGCTCGGCGTGCTCGCGGTCCCCACCTTCGTGCCGGGGGTCGCCACGAGCTGGCCCTGGGTCGTCGCGACGGTGCTCGCGGCCCTCCTGCTGCTCGCGGTCTCGAGCGGAGGGCGGATCGGCCGTGCCGGCGTGCTCGGCGCGGTGTCGGCCGTGGCGCTGGCGGGGCTGGCCACGAGCCTCCTGCCCGTCGGCCAGCTGTCGCCGGTGCAGGGCGTCGGCTCGGGCACGGGCCTCGCCACGGGCGTCAACCCCATCGTCGACCTCGGGGACGACCTGCGCCGCGGCGCCCCGGTCACCGTGCTCACGTACCGCAGCGACGACGAGCGCGGCACCTACCTCAAGCTCGTCGACCTCGTCGACTTCTCGGGCGACCGGTGGAGCCCGGCCGAGGTGGAGCTCGACCCCGACAACGGGCTCGACGAGCTGCCGGAGGCCCCGGGCATCGCCCCGGGCACGACCCGGCGCGACGTCGTCACCGACATCGACGTGACGTCGCTGCGCAGCCCCTACCTGCCGCTGCCCGTGCCGCCCACGGCCGTCGAGGGCCTCGACGACGACTGGACCTGGGTCGACGAGTCGGGGGTCACGGTGCGCAGCGACGTCGCCGGCACGGCCGGCCTGTCGTACCGGGTGCGCAGCGCCCCCGTCGACCCGAGCCCGTCGCAGGTGGTGGCCACCCTCGGCGCCGACGGCGACGACATGGCCGAGTACCTCGCCGTCGACGGCGTCCCGGAGTCGGTGACCGCGCTCGCCGCCGAGGTGACCGCCGACTCGGCGAACCCCTTCGACGCCGCCGTCGCCCTGCAGGACTTCTTCCGTGACGGCGACTTCCGGTACTCCGAGGAGACCCCGGTCGAGCAGGGCTACGACGGCAGCGGCCTCGACGTCCTCGAGACGTTCCTGCGGGTGCGGAGCGGCTACTGCGTGCACTTCGCCTCGGCCATGTCCGTCATGGCCCGCACGCTCGGCATCCCCTCGCGCGTCGCGGTGGGGTTCCTGCCGGGCTCGTCGACCGGGGTGGGCGAGACGGCCGGCTTCTCCGTGTCGAGCGACGACCTGCACACCTGGCCCGAGCTGTGGTTCGACGGCCTCGGCTGGGTGCCCTTCGAACCGACCACGGGGCTCGGAGACCCGCAGGACTTCCTCCAGGAGACCGGGGTCGAGCCGGCCGACGTGCCCTCGGCCTCCGACGCCGCATCGGACGAGGCCACCGCGCCCGCGTCGGCCGCCCCGACCGCCACGAGCACGACCGACGCCGGCGCGGACGACCCCGACCTCGCCTCCGGTGCCGAGGGCGGCGCCGGCGTCGACGCCGTGCCCGCGGTGGTGCTCTCGCTGCTGGGCCTGTTCGTCCTGCTCCTCGTCGTGCCCGGGGTCGTGCGCGGCTCGCGGCGCCGGCGGCGTCGCGCCACGGGCCCTCCGCACGCCGCGCTCGCCGCCTGGCGCGAGGTCGTCGACACGGCCGTCGACCTCGGCGTCGCCGTCGACCCCGGCGCGACGCCCTCCGCCGTCGCGGCCTCGCTCGCCGGTCACCTGCCCCGGGACCGTCAGGAGGCGCGCACCGCGCTCGCCGCCCTGCTCGCGGCCCTCGAGGCGGAGCGGTTCGGCGCGACGGCGGCGGCCACGTCCGTGCACGACGACGCCCGCGCGGTCGTCGTCGGGCTCCGCTCGTCGGCCACGCCGGGACGCCGGGCGACGGCGGCCCTGCTGCCCCGTTCGCTGGTGGCGAGCCGGGACCTGACCCGCAGGGCGGGCGCGTAGACTCTCCCCTCGTGCCTCACTACGCCAAGACCCCGTACACCGTCACGGTCCACGACCTCGTGCACCGTGCGGGCGAGATGCGCGAGCACCTGCTCACGGTGGCCGTGCCCTCCCAGCTCGGCGAGGGACTCCTGAAGGTCCCCGAGGGCGCGCCGCTCGAGATCGACCTGCGCCTCGAGGGCCTGCACGACGGCATCCTCGCCTCGGCGCACGTCTCGGGCACCGCCGTCGGGGAGTGCTCGCGCTGCCTCAAGGCGATCGAGCAGCCCGTCGAGGTCGACCTCGCCGAACTTTTCGCGTACTCTGCTGATGAAGCCTTCGACTACCAGGTTCACGACGATCACGTGGATCTTGAACCTGTGGTCAGGGATGCAGTGGTCCTGTCACTGCCCTTCCAGCCGGTGTGTCGACCAGACTGCCCCGGACTCGACCCCGAGACGGGGGAGCGTCTGGAGGACGTCCCCGACCGCCAGCCCCGCGTGCAGGTCGACCCCCGGTGGTCGGCGCTCGCAGGGTTCCAGGCCGAGACGGACCCAGCGTCCTCCACCGCATCACCTGACACCGACGTGCCCGCCGGTGACGACGACCCAGGTGCCCCCGAGGGCGCCGAGACAGAGAAGAGATAGCCATGGCCGTTCCCAAGAGGAAGCAGTCACGCGCGAACACGCACGCCCGTCGCTCGCAGTGGAAGGCCACGCCCGTCCAGCTGGTCAAGACGGTGGAGAACGGCAAGGTCACCTACAGCCTGCCGCACCGTGCGAAGGTCGTCGAGGACAGCGCCGGCACCCCCCTGTACATGGAGTACAAGGGCCGCAAGGTCGCCGACGTCTGAGCCCGATGAGCTCCTCCGATCAGCCCGTGCCCGAGCGACGCTCCGGCCGGGCTGATCTCGTCTCCCGGCTCGGCGTCACGCTCGACGACGCCCTCCTCGACCAGGCCCTCACGCACCGTTCGTTCGCGTACGAGAACGGCGGCGTCCCCGACAACGAGCGCCTCGAGTTCCTCGGCGACTCCGTGCTCGGCCAGGCCGTCACCGTCGAGCTCTTCCGGGGCCACCCCGACCTCGACGAGGGCGAGCTCGCCAAGCGGCGCGCGAGCCTCGTCAGCACCGTCGCCCTGGCCGAGGTGGCCCGGCACATCTCGCTCGGCGAGCACCTCCGGCTCGG
>Ga0265780_10009241_pt1 | contig 11838 bp, 3 predicted proteins | sample P1T30metagenome_FD_192432 | JGI IMG/M metagenome (GOLD analysis project Ga0265780, IMG submission 192432) | Plant litter microbial communities from East Loma Ridge, Irvine, California - P1 T30 | ecosystem: Environmental > Terrestrial > Plant litter > Unclassified | place: USA: California... | reverse complement strand
TCGCGGCGCATGGCGGCACCAACGCGACCGCGCAAGGATCCCTTGCGCACCCGCGCGAGACCCAGATGATCGCCGACGTGACCGAGCGGCTGGCGACACTCGGCGTACGTCCCACCGGCTGGCTGGGACCGTGGATATCGGAAAGCGACATCACGCCGGACCTGCTCGCCGAAAATGGCTATCGCTATGTCCTCGACTGGGCGCATGACGACCAGCCGACCCGGCTCGCCACCTCTCATGGCGGACTGCTCTCCATCCCCTATTCCCAGGAAATCAACGACCTGCCCGCGATCATCGCGCGCAAGCAGGAGGCGACGACGTTCGCCGCCATGATCCGCGACGGCGTCGAACAGCTCCTGTCCGAATGCGACCGGCGTCCGCTCGTCCTCGGCATCGCGCTCCATCCCTATATCATGGGACAGGCACACCGCGTCCCCGCACTCGCCCGCGTGCTGACCGAACTCCGCGCGGCGAACGATCCGCGCATCTGGTGGACCACCGCCGGCGACATCGCCGCGCATGTCGAGGCGAACGGCCTGGCCGCCTGACCCCGCACTTACTCAGGCTTCACGACCGCCGCGCCACAGGCTCTCCTTCAACGGGCCGATCAGATAGTCGAGCGCGGACCGTTTCCGGAGCGGGACGAGGATCTCGGCGGGCATGCCCGGCGTCAGCGCGCCGGGCCCCTTCAGCGCGACGAGCGTCCGATGGCTTTCCGGCAGGAGCGACGCCTCCGCCCGGAAGAAGCGGTTGCCGGTCCGCTCCTCGGTAAAGCTGTCCGCCGACACCGTGTCGATCCGGGCGTCGAGCGCGGGCATCGCGCGGTCGTGGAAGCCGGTGAAGCGGACCTGCGTCGTCTGGCCGGGGCGCATGTCGTCGGCATCGTCGGGCGAGACCTGCACCTCGATCACCAGCGCCCTGCGATCGGGCACGATTTCCATCAGCGTCTGCCCCGGCGAGACCACCCCGCCGATGGTGTAGATCGTCGGGCCGACGATCGTGCCGGCCACCGGCGCGCGCACCATCGAGCGGGCGAGCTGTTCGCGCGCCGCGAGCAATTTGGGCTGCAGCTCGTTCATCCGCACCAGCAGATCGCGCAGGCTCCCCTCCACCTCCTCGATCTGGCGGCGATCGACGCCCGCGGCCGACAGTTCGGCTTCGCCGATCGCATCGCGCGTCTGGAGGATCTGCGCGCCCAGCGCGCCATGCTCGCCGTCGAGCGCGGCCTGGGTCCGCTCGAGCGCGCGGATCCGGTTGATCGAGGCAAAGCCCTTGGCGGCGATGACCCGCATCCCCGTCAGCTCGTCGTCGAGCAGCGCGCGTTGCCGGCGGTTCGCCACGATCTGTTCGCCGAACCCGCCAATCTGTTCGGCATTGGCGTGGGCGCGCCGCATCCACACCGCCTTCTCGGTCTGCGCGGTCCGCAGGCGCGCCGCCAGCAGCAACCGCTGCCCGCGCAGCGCATCCTCCGCCAGCACCCGGTCCGCCGCCGGCAGCGCGCGGAACTCGACCGGCTCGGCCATCACCGCACGCCGGTCGCGTTCGGCGAGCAGGCGTTCGCGCTGCGCGAACAGCATCATCAGTTCGGCCGTCATCCCGCGTTCGAGCGCGTGCAGGTCCGCCGACGCGATCTCGAGCAGCACCTGCCCGCGGGCGACCTTCTGGCCTTCGACGGCGCGCAATGCCGTGACGATGCCGCCGTCGCGGTTCTGCACCGCCTGCCGCTTGCCCGACACGATCACCGCGCCGCGGGCATAGACGCCGGCGTCGAGCGGCATCATCGACGCGCCCCCCAGCAGCCCGATGAAGAACAGCGCCGCGACGCGCAGGCCGCGCCGGATTTCCACCCGCGCCGAATCGTCGATCATGCTCATGACACAGCCCCCTTCAGTCCGACGACATTGCCGCGGCTTCCGCCGGCGCGGCGCGCCAGCTCGGCCAGAACCTCCTCGGCCGGACCTTCGCAGTCGACCGACCCGGCGTTGAGCACGAGCAGCCGATCCGCGGCGGCCAGCACGCTGGTGCGATGCGCCGCGATCACGATCGTCGCGCCGCGCTGGCGACTGGTTTCCAGCGCGCGCATCAGCGCCGCCTCGCCCTCCGCGTCCAGCGCGGCATTGGGTTCGTCGAGCAGGAGGATCGGCGGGTCGTCGAACATCGCCCGCGCCAGCGCGATCCGCTGCCGCTGACCCGCCGACAGCGCCAACCCGCCGCGCCCGATCGGACAGTCATAGCCACCGGGCAGCGACAGGATCAGCGCGTGGCACCCCGCGACCTTGGCCGCGTCGATCACCCGCCGGTCGAACGAGACCGGGTCCACCGCGTTCGGATCGGCGAACCGGGCGATGTTCTGCGCCACCGTGCCCGTCAGAAAGCCGGGTTCCTGCGGCACATAGCCGCGATACCGCGCGAGCCGCTGCGCATCCCAGAGGATCGAGTCCGCGCCGTCGAGCAGCACCTGTCCGGATTCGGCCGCGATCCCCCCGGCGAGGATGCGGATCAGCGTCGTCTTGCCCGCCCCCGATGCGCCGACGATGCCCAGCATCTGCCCCGCCTGCAGGTCGAAGCTCACCCCTTTCAGCAGCATCGCCGCGCCATCGGCGCTGCGCGTGGTGACCTTGCGCGCGGTGATCCGGCCGAGCGGCGCCGGCAGGACGGTCGCGGGCGCCGCCGCCGCGTCCGTGTCGAACAGCTGCTTCAGCGATTTCAGCGCCTCGTTCGCGCTCTGCAGGTTCGACCAACCGCCGATCAGCAACTCGACCGGTTGCAGCGCGCGGCTGAGCAGCACCGATGCGGCGATGATCGATCCGACCGAGATCTGCCGCTGGACCGCGAGGATTGCGGCTAGCCCGAGCGCCAGCGACTGGAGGAACAGCCGCATGAACTTGGCGATCGCGGCATAGCGCGCGGTCGCCATCTGCGCCGCCGCCAGCGCCGCCTGCCCGTCGCTGCGCTCGGCAATCTGCCGGTCGACCATCGCCCGGCCCATGCCCATCGCGCGGACGAGTTCGGCCTGCTGGGCGATATCTTCCTGGACGATCGCCGACCGGGCATTGGCGGTGTGCGCGACGGTCATCAGCCCGCGCGTCCCCCGCTCGGACATCCATGTCAGCACCGCGAGGCACGCGCCCGCAGCGATGATGAACAGCCCCAGCAGCGGATGGATCAGCACCGCGGCCAGGACATAGATCGGGGTCCAGGGCGCATCGAAGATCCCGACCAGCGTCGGCGCGGTGATCACCTGTCGCAACGTATCGAACTCGCGCATCGCCTGTGCGGTCGTCGGGTCGCGCTGCCGGGTGTGGCCGCGCTCGATCAGCCGCGCCAGGATCGCCCGCGACACGCGCTGGTCGAGCCGCAGCGACACCTTGACCATCAGCCGCGACCGCAGGGCCTCCAGCACCCCGATCGTGGCGATCGCCGCCCCCAGCACCAGCGTCAGGATCACCAGAGTGACGACGCCCCCGGTCGGCACCACCCGGTCATAGACCTGCATCATGTACAGCGTCGGCGCGAGGTACAGGATGTTGACCAGCGCGCTGAACAGCAGAGCGGCCACCACATGCGACCGGCACTGCCTGACCGCGTCACGTACCGGCAATGGCAGCCGGTGCTCGAACATCTGCATCATCGATCAGAACCCGAAATCGCTGTGGTCGATCGTCGTCGCGTTCACCCCGGTGAGCGTGATCGTCTGCGTGCCGATCGTGATCACCGTGTTGACGCCGACCTGCGAAATCAGCACCTGTGCCCCGAAATTGGCGGCGGTGATGCCGCAACCCGAAACATCGAGCAGGTCCTGTCCCCCGGCCGCATCGAAGTCGAAATCGACCACCGTGTCATTGCCCTGCCCGGTCACGAACACGAACACGTCGTCGCCCGTGCCCCCGGTCAGCCGGTCGCTGCCCGTGCCGCCGACGAGCCGGTCCTGCCCCGCGCCGCCCAGCAGCTGGTCATTGCCCCCCAGCCCCTGCAACAGGTCGTCGCCGTCGAACCCGGACAGGATATTGCCCGCGCTATTGCCCGTCAGTGCGTTCGCGCCGGCATTGCCGTTGCCGTGCACCCCGGAAGTGCCCGTCAGCGTCAGGTTTTCGAGCCCGTCGGCCAGCGTGAAGGTGATGCTGCTGGTGACGAGATCGACGCCGTCCCCGTCGGTCTCGTCGACGCTGTCGCCCAGAGTGTCGACGATGTAGATATCGTCGCCCAGGCCACCCGCCATCACGTCCGCGCCGGTGCCGCCGTCGAGCGTGTCGGCGCCGCCACCGCCGAACAGCTGATCGTTGCCGGCCATCCCGCGCAACGTATCGGCCCCCTCCATCCCCGACAGGATGTTGACGCCGGCATTGCCCGTCAGGATGTTGGCGTCCGCGCTGCCCGTCGCATCGATCGCCGCCACCCCGCTCAGCGTCAGGCGCTCGACCCCAGCCCCCAGCGTGAAGGACACGCTGCTGGTGACCGTATCGAGACCGTCCCCACCGGTCTCGTCGACCATGTCGCCGATATCGTCGACGACATAGCTGTCGTTGCCGCGCCCGCCGGACATCACGTCCTGGCCGGTGCCGCCGTCGAGCGTATCCGTGCCCGCGCCGCCGAACAGCTGGTCGTTGCCGGCAAAGCCCGACAGCGCGTTGGCGCCGTCATTGCCGGTGATGACGTTATCGGCGGCATTGCCCCGCCCCGCGATTCCCCCCGTCCCGGTCAGGGTGAGGCGTTCGACGCCGGCGCCGAGCGTGTAGGTGATGCTGCTGGTGACGGTGTCGATACCGTCGCTGGCGGTCTCGTCGACGATGTCGCCGGTCGTGTCGACGCTATAGAGATCGTCGCCGTCGCCGCCCGTCATGATGTCCGAGCCGGTGCCGCCGTTCAGGATGTCCGCGCCCGCACCGCCGTTCAGCCGGTCGTTGCCCGACAGCCCGATCAGCGTGTCGTCGCCGTCGAGACCCGTCAGCGTGTTCGCCGCACCATTGCCCGTCAGGATGTTGGCGGCGGCGTTGCCCGTCGCGCTGGGCGAACCGCTCCCCGTCAGCGTCAGATTCTCGACACCGGCGGCGAGCGTGAAGGTCACGCTGCTCTTGACCAGGTCGACGCCATCGCCGTCGGTCTCGTCGACGACGTCGCTGACATTGTCGACCGTATAGGTATCGTTGCCCGTGCCGCCGGACAGGAGGTCGGCACCGATGCCGCCGTCGAGGTCATCCGCCCCGTCGCCCCCGAACAGCTGGTCGTTCCCCGCAAGCCCGCGCAGAGTGTCCGCGCCTTCCAGCCCGGTCAGCCGGTTCACCCCGGCATTGCCCGTCAGGACGTTCGCATCGGCATTGCCCGTCGCGTTGATCGCTGCACTGCCCGTCAGCGTGAGATTGTCCACCCCGGCCGCTAGCGCGAAGCTCACGCTGCTGTTGACCAGATCGACGCCGTCGCCGCCGGTCTCGTCGACGACGTCACCGAGATTGTCGACCGTATAGGTGTCGTTGCCGAGCCCGCCCGCCATCGCGTCCGCACCGGTGCCGCCGTCCAGCCGGTCGTTGCCGCCGCCGCCGGTCAGCCGGTCGTCCCCCGCGAGCCCCGCCAGAGCATTGTCCCCGTCATTGCCGGTGACGATGTTCGCGACCGCGTTGCCGGTGGCGTTCAGCGCCGCGTTTCCAGTCAGCGTGACGTTTTCCAGCCCCGTCGCGAGCGTGTAGGCGATGCTGCTGAGGACGGTGTCGGTCCCGTCGCCCCCGCTTTCGCTGACGACATCGCCGGTGCTGTCGACGACATAGGTGTCGTCACCCAACCCGCCCGCCATGGTGTCGGCGCCCGCTCCCCCGTCGAGGAAATCGGCGCCGGCGAGCCCCGTCAGCGTGTTGGCGGCACCGTTGCCGGTCAGCACATTGTCGCCGCCATTGCCGGTCCCGCTGATCCCCGCGGTGCCATCGAGCACGAGAGTCTCGACGTTCGCACCCAGCGTGTAGCTGATGCTGCTGGTCACCGTGTCGGTGCCGCCCAGGCTGCCCTCGACGACCGTGTCGCCGGCGTCGTCGACGACATAGGTGTCGTCGCCCAGCCCCCCCGCCATCCGGTCGGCGCCACTGCCGCCGTCGAGGCTGTCATTCCCCGCCTCGCCGAACAGCCGGTCGTCCCCGTCCAGCCCGAGCAGCGTGTCATCGCCGCCACGCGCGAAGACGAGGTCGGCGTCCTCCGTGCCGGTGAGCGCATTGGCCTCCTCGTCGCCGAGGATCGCGTAATCGGGGATCGCGACCGCCATCGTCGCGTCGGAATAGACCACCGCCTCCGGCTGGTTCGTCCCCTGCGTGCTGAACCCGCGATTGTCGGTATAGTTGGTCGCGACGCGCAGCGGCTGGCCGATATCGTCGACCGTGACCTTGTACGTGTCGTCGGTCGCCCCCGCGATATCGACCCACGTCCCTTCGACCTGACGCTGCCACTGCCGCGCAAAGCTCGTCGTGCCGTCATAATCGATGAAGCTGCCCGTCGTGACTTTCAGCACCTGATCGATTTCCGGCTCGACGTTATCGATCTCGAAGCTGCCGACATGCTGGCGGTTGATCTCGGCGACGCTGTCGGCGAACTGGATCCGCTCGACATTGCGCAGCATGTCGCTGCCCTCGTCGCCGATATTGTCGACGACGCTGACCCGCCCGTCGGGCCGCAGCGTGATCGTGAAGTTGGAGCGGTTGCCGATATAGACCGCGGTATCCATCCCCGACCCGATCGTCGCCGCACCCGTGGCATAGCCGTTGACGGTCTCGCGGTAGACGATCTCGCGCGACGCGACGAGCTGGCCGGGGTTGATCGTCCCGTTCAGCAGCCGCGCCTGGATCTCCGTCAGCGAATCCGCGCGGAACAGCTCGGCACCCGACCCGTCCTTGTTTTCGCGCACGCTGATGAAGACGTGCATATAGGCGTCGCCGTCGATGACGTCGTTGCCCGCGCGCCCCTTGATGACGTCCGCACCGCCGCCGCCGATCAGCAGGTCGTCGGTCGTGCTGCCGTCCATCACCAGCGCATCGACATCGTTCGCATCCCAGGTCTTGAAGCTCAGCAGCTCGCGCAGCCCGGTGATGAGCCGGACGCCGTCCTCGTACAGGTTGTTGCCGAGGATCCGGGGATTGTCGTCGCCGAGCAGGTCCGGGAAATTGGCGCCCGTGCTGACGAGCCCGAGCGGGATCTGCCGGCCGGTCAGCGTGTCGGCATATTTCCAGCCCGACAGCGCCTCGACCAGGTCGTTGCGGTCGCGCAGCGTGAACGCCTGCTGGTTGACCGCGGCACTCAGCCCGAGATCCGAATTGGCGGCGGTCGTATCACCCTGGTGGATGACCCAGTCGAACCCGGCCATGCCGTTGTTGCGCTGGATCCCCGCCCCCTGGATCATGATGTCGTCGCCGCTCTCCCCGTCATAATCGGTGTCGTTGCCGCCGCCGTTCAGGATGTCGTTGCCGATGATCGGGCTGTTGAAGAACAGGTTCGAATTCTCGCCCGTCACGCTGTCGAAGCCGTCGCCGCCCTCGATCCAGTCGTCGCCTTCATTCCCCATCAGACCGTCGCTGCCGCTGCCGCCCAGCAGGAAGTCGTTGCCGCGGCCGGCGAACATCTCCTTCGCGTCGGTGCCGCCGACCATGAAGTCCTGGCCGCCGCCACCGAACATGATGTCGAGCCCGGAGCCGCCGCTGACGACGTCATTGCCCTCGCCACCGCGCAGGAAATCGTCGCCGAACGGATCCTCGATGATGTCGTCGCCGTCACCGGCATAGACCTGATCGGACTCCGTGCCCGCGTTCAGGTAATCGTCGCCGCCATCGCCCCACAGCGTATCGATGCCCTTGTCGCCATAGAGCCGGTCATTGCCCTCGGTCCCGCCGAGCACGACATGCTCGCCGCCGCTATATTTGAGCATCCCGCCATCGTCATGGCCGTCGCCGTCGACGTCCTCGCCCGGGGCGATCCGATCCACCTTGGGATCGAACGCCTGCTGGAAACTGTCCTCCCAGACCGGATCGAACGTGCCGCCCGCCAGATACGTGCCGTCCTCGCCGATATTGGTGACCTGCGGCGTCAGCGGATCGAGCTCGAGGATATAGTCCGCGGTGTTGAAGATCTGGCCGTCGACATGCGTCGAATGCACGTCGCCCAGGTCGGAATTGCGCATGACGAGATCGGCGAAGCTGCTCTTCTCCAGCTCGTTGAGCATGTTCATGCCCTGGGTGCGGCTGAGATAGTAGAAGCGGTCGCCGTTCTGCAGGCTTTCGAGCTGGTGTTCGAACACATAGTTGAACGTCGAACCCAGCATCCCGCCGAATTCCATCTTCTCCTCGGCCAGACCGCCGATCCACAGATCGACCAGATTCAGCCCGGTTTCGTGGCTATTGACCCCGTCGACGATGCTGGGCGCCCAGTTGCCCTTGCTCTGCAGGAAGTTGAGCCGATCGGCCGGCGCCTGGAGCACATGCTCCTCGACGCCCATCGCGGCATTCGCATGCACGACGATATCCGCGCCGCCCATCACCAGCAGGGTCGCGGCGGCGCGCTTGCCTTCCAGCGTCGTCTCGCCGGTGATCAGCGGATGCGTGCCATAGGCGGCGATGAAATTGACGATCGACAGCGGGTTCTTGATGTTCTGCGCGAAGTCGAGCCAGCTCGTATAGGGTTTGAGCTGCGACTCGTTGGTCGAGGCATAGAGCTCCGCACGCACCACGTTGAACGCCGCGACCCCAGCATCGCGGCCGCGCGCGATGTTGAGCGCGGCGAGATCGAGCGGCAGCCCGACGAGAAAATTGCGCAGCGAATCGGGCACGAACTCGTCGATCTCGCTCCCCTCGACGCGCGTCATCCCGCGGATGATGGCGCCCGCGGCGATCGCCGCATCCTCCTCGCCGGTGACGGGATCCAGACCGGCTTCGCCAAAGGCCTGCGGGTTCAGGAACGCCTCGACCAGGCTCAGCGATTGCGTCGACAGCGTCGGATCGGTGATCTCGATCGTGTCGGTCAGCATCGAATGGCCGAACCGGTACACGGCATGCGCGAATTCGGCGGTGATCGCGGGGTCGATGTCGGCGGTATTGCTGAAGATGAACGGATCGATATTGGGCTGGATCCGGCGCGCGAACTCCTCGAACACCAGATGCTGATACTGCATCTCGGTGCTGAACCGCCCCGCCTGGAACAGCCTCTCGCCATCCCAGTCGAGGGCGTTGATCGCCAGCGTCTTGGCGGTCCCGCTCAGCGCCTCGATCGCATCGAGCTCCGCCTGCGTGATCGCGCTGCGCGTGCCGTCGGCCGCAGGGCGCAGCCATTCGTTGACGATGGCAAGGTCACCCGATGCGATGATCGTCAGCTTGTCCGCCTCGACCACGCGGTTGTGCTCGGAATGGAAGACCGTGTGAACCGCGGTCAGCCCGATATTCTCGTTGCCGCGGCCATCGCCGGTTACGAAATGCGCGTCGAGCATCTCGTCGTCATAGGTCAGCGGGTTGTTGTCGTCGGCGATCAGGTCGCGCGCGTTGATCACGCCGTCCAGATTGACGTCGCGCAAGTCGTCGAGCGTGATCGCTTCGTCGCCGTCCACATCCACGATCCGCCCCAAGCCCGCGACCAGGTCGGCCTCGTCGGACACGCCGTCGCCATTAAAGTCGAGCAGGTCGGTATCGGCGGTCTGCCGCACCGCGGGCGTCGCCGGATTGTGATCGAGGTCGACCAGCACCGGTTCGGCATGGTGTGCGATGTCGTTGAGGAACGCGTGGCCGGTGAAGTACGCGTTCGCGGGCACCGCGACGCCCTCGGCCGTCCCCTCGAGCAGCGTGCCGTCCTTCAGCATGATCTGCGCATAGCCGTTCGCGCCGGGGATGAACCGGCCGTACGCGTCGGTCAGCAGCAGCGGCACATTGTGCACGTCGTAATCGTCGAGCCGGATGCCGAGCATCGTGAGCGCCTGCGCTTTGGTCTCGGCCCAGTTCGCCATCCCGCCGATCGCGCCGTCGAGCAGCCGCCCGGTCGAGATCGCATGCGAATCCTTGACCCCGTCGCCGTCCGAATCGACCGAGAACTTGTATTCGCGCAGGAACACCTGATGCGATGCATGCGAGGTATAGGTCTGGTTCTGGTCGATGAACGGCGTCGTCGTGTTGACCGTCTCGGTCCCGCCGACGACCGGGTTGCCGTTGGCGTCATATTGCGTCGACCGGGTCAGCGGCATGAAATTGGGGCCGCCGGGGACATAGAGCGGATCGTCGGGCTGGAGCGGGATCAGCACCGTGCCGTTGCCGCCCTTGGTGATCAGGTCGAGCCCATGATCGAAGAACTGGCCGAAGAACGTCATCCACGCGTTGAACGACGGCGACAGGCCGATGTCCGGCGACAGGTTCGGGATCGACGCCAGTTCCTCGTTGGTCGGGATATAGCCATCGGGCGGCGCGTCGCCGCCATGCGCATCGGCATAGGCCGCCTGCGCATGCGCGTTGACGTACCAGGCGGCGATCGCCGCGGGATTGGTGTTGGTCATGTCGGCGATCAGGTTGCTGATCAGCCGCGGATCGGCATCGACCACGCTGCCCGGCGTGCCGTAATCGGTGTTGGTCAGGACCGGCCCGCCGGGCCCGGTGCCGAACGTCGCGCCGTCGTTCAGATTGCGGAACACCGGCGTCGTCAGCCGCGGCAGCAGCTGGTCCGCCGCGCCCAGCACCGCATTGCCCGGCAGCAGGTTGTTGTAGCTGCCATCGACGGTCCGAAGACCATAGGGGATTAATTGCGCCTGGGGGCCCAGGATATCCGCGAGCGACTCGCCAGCGGCATTGCGCTCGCTGATCCTGATCTGCGCCAGGATGAAGTTCAGATCTCCCAGATCGACGGTAAAGTCACCAGACATGATGCAATTTCCCCTCTGAATGACGAAACGCGAAACGTCTCGAGCGATCGTGATCGGGTCGTGATCGAAGACCGGCACACGTCGTGACGCCAACCTTCCATTCTTCGTTCGGCGGGATAAGGCCCATGAAGGACCTACGCCGGGCCCTGGCAGCCTAGGCCCTGTCCTAGGCCGAACGGCCGGGTTCGCGGCCGCTCCGCCCGGCGATGGATCCGAACACGCTTCGAATCCCGGTCTGTGCGCGGTCGAGCGGGGCCATGCGCGGCGCTACCCCGCCGCCAGTGAGGGGGGGCTCGTTCCGGCGGCGGGGTCCCGATCCGGCGAGCGAGTCAGCCGGTCGAGACGATACTGGACACAAAAGCCGCCGGGTCAGCCCCGGCGGCGTGCCAGATGACGGATCATGTCCTCGAGCGCGACCGAGGGCTGGTCGTGCATCGCATAGCCCGCGACACGCGTGTCGGGCGCGAGGACATAGATGAGCGAGGAATGGTTGATGCTGTGCCCCATCTCGCCGGGCCTTGGCGGGATATGTTCACGCGCGACGTTGAACGCCTGGGTCGCGGCGTTCAGCTGCGCGCGCGTGCCGGTCGCCACGACCAGCCGCCCGTCGAACTTCTTCGCCAGCGCGCGCATCGCCGCAATGCGGTCGAGCTCGCCATGGCCATGATGCGGCGGCGCCTGCAACGCCATCGCCGCCGCCGCGCCCGGCCGGCGGAATCGCACGACGCCGAGCGGCGGTACGTCGATGTCTACGAACAGCGCACGCGCCGCGATCCCCGACTGGCGCAGCCGTTCCGCCGTCTGCACCATCCGCGGAATGGCCATCGGGCAGCTCGCGCGGCAGCGGCTGTAACCGAAGAACAGCAGCGTCCAGCGATCGCGAAAGTCCGAAGGCCCGATCGGGCGGCCTGCGACATCGGAAAAGTCGAACGCCCCGCCCAGCTGCGTGGGCATTGCCGCATGCGTCGCATGGCCGGGAC
>Ga0265780_10009240_pt1 | contig 11840 bp, 7 predicted proteins | sample P1T30metagenome_FD_192432 | JGI IMG/M metagenome (GOLD analysis project Ga0265780, IMG submission 192432) | Plant litter microbial communities from East Loma Ridge, Irvine, California - P1 T30 | ecosystem: Environmental > Terrestrial > Plant litter > Unclassified | place: USA: California... | reverse complement strand
TTGGTAATTCCTGCGCATTCATTTGTAGTACGCCAAATGATAATAAAACGGCAGTTAAAGTAAAACTATAAATAAATTTTTTCATTTTTTGGGTTAATAAAATAATAGAATATTGTTAAAATGTCTCGCAAGGTATTCAAATTCAGAAGATGAAAAAAAATTTTTGAGTTAAAATATTTACGGTGTAAAACTAATTATGGTTCATTAAAAACCAAAAAATAGTAAGTGTAGTTGTTAAAAACATCGGTAAACAACTTTTAAAAAGTTAAAAGTACTTAGCCAAGACATCTTTATGGGCGCCTCCTATGGGAATAATAAAATTTTCTGTAGGTACGTTTTTATTAAAAATACTCTTAATTTTTCGCAATGGAATGATGTACGACCGGTGCACACTTGCAAACTCTTTACCGAGCAATTTTTCAATGATATCTTTCATCGAAAAGCGTGCTGTTATGGGTGTTTTACCTTTCAAATTGTATCCTTATATAATCATCGAGTCCTTCGATAAGTAAAATATCCGAAAAGTCTATATGATGTTGGCGGTGAACTATTATAAACATTTATTTCTAGCCCAAACCCCGTGTTTTCTATTTCAAAACGCTTAAATACTCAGTAGGGTATTTACAATTTAAGATGTTTTATACATTTGGCCATAAAATATAACATATATAGATTTTAAATCCAGAGTTTTAACATTGGATTTATGCTTAGTTTAACCTTATTTTTATATTTTTATAAAAATTTTAACGAATTGCTATGCTGTGAAACTTTACTCTTACCTACTACGGTTTTTTATATTGGCATTACCCTTACTCGCATCGGCACAAAATGACTGCCCCGATGCTATAATGGTTTGCGGCAGTGCCGATTTTATTGACCTATCTGCGGAAGGTCCCGGTAACATTCTTGAAATAACCAGCGGCAATGCGTGCTCCAGCGGAGAGAACAATACCATTTGGCTCGAAATTCTAATTAAAGATGGCGGCACACTGGGTTTTGTTATTACACCACCCACAAGCGACCTTGTAATTGACTTCGATTTTTGGATGTTTGGACCTGACGTGCCTTGTAATGCGCTTGGCACCGCCATACGCTGCAGTACTACCAACCCTTTGCAGGCCGGAATTAACTATAACACCACCGGCATGAATGCCGAAAGTACTGATGTGTCTGAAGGCCCTGGACCCGATGGTGACGCCTTTATAAACTGGATAACCGTGGAGGATGGAGAGCGGTATTATATTATTGTAGACCGCCCACATGGCTTTGGTAACTTTAATATCTCTTTTACAGGTACAGCAACTTTTCACGATATTCCCGTCTTTTTAAACCCGGATAATATTCCGCTGGATATGTCAGATTGCGACAGTAACACGCAGTATGATCCTGAATTTGCCTTTAACCTTACGCAATATGAGGCAATGTTTATAGGCACCCAAACCTATGCAGATGTTACCTATCACTTAAACAATAATGACGTTACTACCGGCGAAAACCCAATAGTAAGTCCGGAAAACTTTCATAACACCCAAAACCCGCAGGTTATTTATGCACGGATGACCAACACCGTTACCGGTTGTTTTTCTACCGAGACGTTTACCGTTAGCCGCGATATTTTTCCGGCAGGAGAGCCTGAAGACCTGTTGCTTTGCGACCCTGATAATGATGGCTACGAGGTATTTAACCTTACCCAAAATAATGCCTCCGTAATTGATGGCCAGCCGGGTTGTGTGGTTACCTATTACAACAACCTGCAAAATGCACATGCCGGTACAAGCCCCATTGCTACACCGGCAGCCTATCAAAACCAGGTGCCGGGTACAGAAACCATTTATGCAAGGCTGATGAAAACCAACGGCTGCCTTGGGTATGATCTTAAAACGTTTACAATTACAGTTTCCGGGCCGGAGCTTCAAAACCCATCAAACATAAATATAAATCTTTCTGATTGCGATGATTATGGTGCTGATGACGAGGCTACTCTTTTTGACCTTACCACACACCAGGCGATGTTTAACGGCAGCCAGCAAAATACTACTTTTACGTACCACACCAATATACCTGATGCCATTACCGGGGCCAACGCTATAGACAGCCCACAGGCCTATTTAAATACTTCAAACCCGCAAACGGTATATGTCCGCATAAAAGACAACCTTACAAATTGCAGTACATATATAGCCTTTACACTTACGGTAAACAGTGCTGTTGTAGCGGCTTCGCAGCCCTTTTTTGCCTGTGATTATGATGCTGACGGACAAGAAACAGCAAACCTTTCACAACACGACACCAGTATTCAAAACGGTAATACAACCGCTATAGTTACCTATTATTTAAGCGAGTCTGATGCCGAAAATGAAACAGGCCCTATAACTACGTTCTCTGCCACATATACCCCGCAAACGCTTTGGGCAAGGCTTGAAGGCACCCAGGGATGCTTTGGACATGATGTGGTTTCGTTTGCCATTCAGGCTACGCCCGTACCGGTTGCAAACAACCCGCAAAACATAGACATCAACCTCAAAAAGTGCGATGATGATGCCATAGATGATGGAGCCACTGCCTTTAACCTTACAACACATCAGGCAATGTTTATCGGTAGCCAGACCGATGTGCAGGTTAGCTACTATACGTCGTTAGAAAACGCGCAAAATGCTACTTCCCCTATTGGTAATCCTTTGGCTTATATAAGCACAGTGCCGCTTAAAACTATATATGTTCGCATGACCAATACATACGGATGCCCGATTATCTTTGATTTCACCCTCGAAATTGAGAATGTGCTATTCCCCGGGCAGCCTATGAACCTGAGATTATGCGACGACAATAAAACCGGCTTTAATGTATTTGACCTTTCTCAAAACGATGCCCTTGTAAAAGGCACTACTCCTACCGCCACTACAGTGACTTATTATACAACGCAGGCCAACGCGCAAAATGGAGTAAACCCCTTACCTACACTGTATCAAAACCAAACACAGTATGGCCCGCAGGTAATATGGGCCCGCCTGCAAAGCACAACCGAGTGCCAGCAGCATACACTAAAACACTTTACCATAACGGTTACGCCGCTGCCTTATTTTGAAAACCCGGCCAGCATAAACCTCAACCTGGAAGATTGTGATGATTATGGTGCTGATGACGAGTCTACGCTGTTTAACCTCACCGTGCACGAAACCATGTTTAAGGGGTTCCAGATTAACATGCAGTTTTCTTATTACACCAATGCCTCTGATGCGGCAATGGGCCTAAACCCCATACCTACGCCTCAGGCTTATGCCAATATAGCAAATCCGCAAACCATATATGTTGCTATAAAAAGCACTACTACCGGCTGCCGGAACATACTACCGTTTGACCTTATAGTTACCAACCTTGTTACTGCAGGGGCGTTACCCCCACTGGTACAATGCGACGCTGACGGCAATGGTACCGAACAATTTGACCTGACCTTAAATAACAGCGCTGTACAAAACGGCAATACAACAGGCGCAGTAACCTATTATACATCCGAGGGTAATGCCCAAAACGAAACCGGCGCCATAACTACCTATCAGGCTACTTATACACCACAAACATTGTGGGCAAGGCTTGAAAATACCGTGGGCTGTTATGGCCACGATATAATATCATTTACTGTACAAGCCATGCCGTTACCGGTATTTAACGTTACACCCGGCACCGGTGTTAACCTCACACTGTGTGACGAAGATGCTAACAGTAATAACGCCACTGCTTTTAACCTTACAACGCATCAGGCCATGTTTATTGGCACACAGACCGGTATGCAGGTTACATACCATACAACGGCCGAGGATGCCGAAAACGGCACATCAGCAATAGCTAATCCGTTGGCTTACATAAATACGTCGGTACTGCAAACCATTTACGTTCGGATGGAAACAACGGGCGGATGTTATACTGTATTTAGCTTTACCATAGAAATATTAAACCCATTATTTCCGGGTGAACCGCTTAATATGATATTGTGCGACGATCACAAAACCGGATTTAACCTGTTTGACCTTACCCAAAATGACAATCTGATAATTAACGGTACCGCAAATGGCGTGGTAAGTTATTACGCAACCCAGGCCGATGCCCAAAATGGCATTAACCCTATTACAGGGATGCACCAAAACCAGTGGGCTTATGTGCAGCAAATAATATGGGCGCGCCTTGAAAGCAGCGCTGGGTGCCTTACCTATCGTTTAGTGGTATTTACTGTAAAAGTGCAGCACCTGCCTCAGTTTATAAATCCGCAAAATATTGTGTTTAACCTGCAGGATTGCGATGATGATGAAGCCGACGATAATTCAACGGCATTTGACCTTACGACACATACTGCGATGTTCCTGGCAAACCAGCCCAATATACTGGTTAGCTATCATACAGATGCCGCTGAGGCAGCACTGGGCACTAATGCTATTGGCGTCCCAGAGACCTTTGCAAATACATCGAATCCACAAACGGTCTACCTTCGTTTTTATAGCTCTATGACCGGTTGTTATGATGTATTGCCGTTTAATATAGAGGTTATCAACCCACTTGAAGCGGGCGAACCCGAAAACCTTGAATTGTGCGATGTTTTTGTAAACGGGTACCAAACGTTTAACCTTGACCTTAATACAGCAGCTATTCAAAACGGGCAACCCAATACACAGGTTACCTATTATGCCAGCCAGGAAGATGCGGAAAACGAAGTCAGCCCTTTAGATAATTATTTCACGAATACCCAACCGTATATGGTGCAGACCATTTGGGCCCGGATTGAAAACATAAGCGGGTGCTACGGGCATGACATAACTTCTTTTACTCTCGAGGTATTAGAGCTGCCCGATACTACACATACTATCGAGGTACATGATTTTACGGTTCAGGAGAACACTATAACCGTACATATGACAAGTAACCCGGCTGACTTTGAGTTTTCATTAAATGGAGTGCAATATACCGATGATAACTTTTTCGGCAACTTCGCAGCAGGTATTTACACAGTCTATATCCGCTCTAAAAATGGCTGTACAGTAGTCTCTGAAAAAGTGATAATACTTAATTATCCCAAATACTTTTCGCCCAACGGAGACGGGATAAGTGATCACTGGAATATATACTTCCTTTCTTACTATCCCGGTGCACGTGTAAACATCTTTGACCGTTATGGCAAACTTATCAACAGTTTTTGGGGCTATGAAAAAGGATGGGACGGCACTTATAACGGCCAGAACTTGTTTGCTACTGACTATTGGTTTGTACTGGAACTGGAAGGCGGACGCAACATCAAAGGCCACTTTTCGCTGGTGCGCTAATATAAATTAAACAATAATGCCGGCACAATAACCATGAAACACACCGCCACCTTACTATTATTATTTTATTCGCTGGTTTCATTTTCGCAAAAAGAAGCCAACAACTGGTATTTTGGCAGCAATGCCGGAATAAAATTTCTTGATGATGGCTCCATAGAAATACTTACCGGAAGTCAGATGGTTACCAATGAGGGCTGCAGCACCATATCAGATGCTGATGGCAACCTTCTTTTTTATACCGATGGCCGTACCATCTGGGATCGTAACCATGTGGTTATGCCCAATGCCAATTATGCAGCAGGTACAGGCCTTTTAGGCGACCCCTCGAGTACATTATCGGGTATTATTGTACCCAAAAAAGATAACCCGAATATTTATTATGTTTTTACGGTAGATGAACCGCACCAAACAAATGCCACCACATATCCTGCACAATATGTAGGCTCTTATAATGAGCAGGGCAATATACAGTTTCAGCCGGCAGCCGATGATGGTTTTAACAACGGGCTTAATTACTCTGTTGTAGACCTTTCAGTTATAGGCGGTAACGGTAGCATAGGCGATGTTACCACCAGCAACGTGCCGCTCTTAACTTATGACCCAAATAATATTGAGGAGGCAAAATATAAATGCTCAGAAAAAATTACTGCCGTTAAAAATCATAATGGCACGGGCTTTTGGGTGCTATCTCACTTTATCGATAAATTTTACACCTTTTATGTAGATCAAAATGGGGTTAACAGCACACCCATAGTAACACAAATAACACCTGTGGTACCCACATCGGGCTACAGGCGGAACGCCATAGGCTGCATAAAAGCCTCGCCGGATGGCAACTACATAGCCATAGTGCACCAACAGAGGGGCACCGTATCAGGTGGCTCAACTTCTAACGGCTGTGTATACCTGTACAATTTTGACAATGAAACCGGGGCAATATCAAATCCGCAACTGATTATAGAAAACATAAACCCGTATGGCATTGAGTTTTCTGCTCAAACAAAAAAGCTGTATGTATCTACCAACAGCGTGGTGTGGCAATTTAACATGCTAAGTACAAATATATCCGCATCGGGGGTAGTAGTAGCACAAGGCGTCTCAGACAGCGCACTGCAGCTTGGCCCTAACGGAAAAATATATAAAACCGTAAATGGATCTGCGCTGCTGGATATAATCAACGATCCGGAAGAAGACGGCATTTTGTGTAATTATGTACAAAATGGCTTCGCACTTCAAAGTGGTACTTTTGGAATTTTTGGCCTTCCTCCTTTTATCACATCGCTATTTTCCGCTTCCATAACATTTCAAAATACCTGCCTGGGCGATAGTACCGCATTTGAACTGGCTGTAAACAACACCTTCGATTCTGTTTCATGGGATTTTGGCGATGGCTCAACACCGTCTGCCGATACAGCACCAGAGCATATTTTTGCCGCTACAGGCACCTATAATATTGTAGCGACCATTACCCGACAGGGTGAAACCAGTAATGTATCAAGAGAGGTTATCATACATGCAGTGCCCGTTGCAAATGCAGCTCCGGCACTGGTTGAGTGCGATCCGGATAACGATGGCTTAGCTTCTTTTACATTATCTAATAATAATGCATCGCTTTTAGGTTCGCAAAATGCCGCTAATTTTACCGTGAAATATTACACCTCTGAGACCGATGCCATTGCAAATAATGTTACAGCACTTAGTGCAAGCGCATATACTAATACATCGAACCCGCAAACGGTATGGGCACGCATCCAGAATAATGCAAATGCCTCCTGTTATGCGATAGGATCTTTCCAGCTGATAGTATCTAACACGCCCACACTGGGCACCGATAGCTTTGCTACCTGCGATGATGCGGCAGATGGTGACGATGTTAACGGACAGGCAACTTTTAACCTAAATGATATTACTGCAGAGTGGGTAGAGAGCACAGGCTTTACCACAACCTACTATGCCACACAGGCCGATGCAGCAGTGCCACAAAATCCGCTACCCCAAAATTTTTATACCACAACACCCAATGCACAAATCATTTATGGGCGCATAGTTAATGATACCTACACAAACTGCGTATCTATTTTACCGGTTACGCTTACCGTTAATCCGCTACCTACAAAGGTGCTGGATGCCGTACTTGTACAGTGCGACCCCGGCTTTAACCCCGATGGCTTTACACCATTCAACCTGACGGAAGCCGATGACTCTTATACTAATGGTGATGCAAATTTTTCTGTAGCTTACTTTATTGATGATGCAGCTGCACTGGCCGGCACCAGCCCAATAACAGGGTCGTTTACAAATACAATTAATCCGCAAACGGTAAGCGCTAAAGTTACCAACAACACTACAGGTTGTTACAGGATATTGCCGCTGGAACTACAGGTTACAGCTAATGTTTTTGCTGCCTCAGAAATTGAGCGTTGCGATGATGACGGTACCGAAGATGGCTTTGCCGAGTTTGACCTTACACTGGCAGGTTTTGAGGCTCCGGGCTTTACAATAGTTTACTTTCCTGACCTGGAAAATGCCCTGATGGAAGAAAATGCCATTGGCACCACATATACTAATGAAACAGCCGTACAACAATCAGTTTTTGCACGGATAGAACAAAATAACCAGTGCATGGCAATACGCGAAATTATACTGCACGTACGTCCGTTGCCTAATATCGAAATTGAAGACACTGAGATTGTATGCCTTAACACTATGGATTTTATAAGGCTTGACTCCGGCGTAACAGCTAATGCTCAAAACTATACCTATGTGTGGAGCACCGGTGCTACTACACGCACCATTATGGTAAACCAGCCGGGTACATATACTGTTACCGTAACTGATATAACACATGCTACGCTGTGCAATAAGCTGCGCACCATAACGGTAGTACCCAGTAATATTGCCCATATAGATAATATAGAGGTTGTAGACCTTACAGAAAACAATACCATTACATTATTCGTGTCGTCGGTGGGTGGTGTAAATACAACCTACCTGTATAGCCTTGATGCGCCAAACGGGCCATGGCAGGAATCTTCTTATTTTGAAAATGTGGCATCAGGCATACATAGTGTATATGTATATGATGTAAATGGCTGTGGTATTGTAAGCCAGCAGATAGCCGTACTGGCCATACCTAAATACTTTACCCCTAATAACGATGGCACTAACGATTACTGGCACATTACCGGCATAAACGGCATTAATTATAACAACAGTAAGATTTTTGTTTTTGACCGATACGGCAAATTGCTAAGTGATGTTAAGGCCACGGGCCCGGGATGGGACGGCACTTATGACGGGCATGATATGCCAAGTACCGATTACTGGTTTTTGTTACACCTGGAGGACGGCCGCACTGTAAAAGGGCACTTTGCAATGATTAGGTAATGTAGGCAATTAAATTTATGCCGAATCCAACTTCCAAAAGTGAAATATTAAGCGTTTTTCGGTGTATCTGAAAGCTAATCACTGAACCCCAAAAGCTCTTTTGCAGGATCCCAAAGCAGGGTGTCAAAATTAACTACTTTAAAGTCTTTAATTTTCACGCCTTCGCTTTCCAGCAGTTGCTGCATAAGGTTCGTGCCTTCAAAATGATGCTTACCGGTTAAAAGGCCTACGCGGTTTACCACCCGGTGAGCAGGCACGTCTTCAAGCCCGTGGGCAGCATTCATAGCCCAGCCTACCATTCGGGCAGAGCGGGCAGCACCAAGATATTTAGCAATGGCACCATAGCTTGTAACGCGCCCATGGGGCACCAGCCGCACTATATCATATACTTTTTCAAAAAAGTTATCTTGCTGCTGTGCCATGCACTAATGGTTTTTAATTATGCGTAGCGCCGTCATTATGGCAATAATGCCGGTTATGGCGCCTATAAAGTAATTTACATTGCGCATAAAAAATTCTGTTTTATGCTGAAACTTTTTAAAGAAAACAATGTAGAGGTAAAACACCAGATAAGCGGCACTTACAATACCTGCAACAAACAAAAATATGGTAAGGTTATTAAATTCAAAAAGCTTATATGCAGTAAAAGATACACTTATGAAAACATAATAGGGAATAGGAAAAAAATTAAGCGCCGAAAGCATAGCTCCTAAAAAATAGTTACCCGTTTTACTACGCTTTTTTATAAGCCCATCGTTTGATTTTTTCTTTTTACCCTTCTTCGCAAAAAGCAAAAAATATATGGTAAGGATGCCAAAGATAACCACACCCACCTCTTCAAGGGTGGCAATAATTTCCGGGCTGCGGTTTATAAGCTTAGCAAAGGTAAGCGCTATATAAGCCTGTACAAGTACTACGGTAGCGGCACCACATGCAAATATAAGGGCACTCGTGCGGCCTTCTTTAAGGCTCACTTTTGCAGCCGTCATATTAAGCAAACCGGGAAGAAGCGTGCCAATAAACGAAATTAAAAAACCCGCTACTACCGGTAGGATGTACTCCATACTATTTTATTTTAAACCTTATATATGTTATGGCTTTGTCTTTTTCAAGATATTGCTGTTCATAAAATGTTTGTATTGTAGTAACAATTTCCGGCGAGCCTTCGTTACGGTAAACATTATGGTTAGCATATAATACTAAATGGCCCTGCCCATGCAGCAGCCCAAGGGTATAGCCATGCATAAACTCGCTATCGGTTTTAAGGTTTACAACCCCATCCGGCTTTAATATTTTTTTATACCGCTGCAAAAACTCGCTGTTGGTAAGCCTGTGCTTGGTGCGTTTGTATTTTATTTGCGGATCCGGAAACGTAATCCAAATTTCGCTAACCTCGCCTTCGGCAAAAAAATGTTCAATAAGCTCTATTTGAGTACGAAGAAAAGCCACATTAGTAAGGCCCTGCCCTACGGCTGTTTTTGCGCCGCGCCAAAAACGTGCACCCTTAATGTCTATGCCTATATAATTTGCTTCGGGGTAGCGCTCTGCCATACCTATGGTATATTCGCCTTTGCCACAACCCAGCTCTAAAATAAGAGGTTTATCATTTTTAAAAAAGTCGCTGTTCCATTTGCCCTTTAGTTCAAAATTTCCGGCCATTGCATCTTCCCTTGTAGGTTGTAATACATTGCCAAATGTTTCATTTTCTCTAAAGCGCTTTAGTTTATTCTTGCTTCCCACTACTAAAATTAAATTTTTGGTAAAATTAACGAAATATATGGCACTGGAAATAATTTTAGATTGCAGTTATTAAATACTTATCAAAAAACAGCCTGTTTTGCAAACCAAGAAAAAAATTTTAGTGGCTCCGTTAAACATGGGCCTTGGGCATGCTACACGCTGTATACCCATTATAGAAGCGCTTGACAGCCATGGGTACCAACCTATAATAGCATCAGACGGTGCAGCGCTTGTACTGCTTAAAAAAGAATTTCCGCAGCACATAGCGTTAGAGCTACCTGCCTGCCGTATAGAATATCCTTATAAAGGAGCCTTTTTTAAAGTTAAGCAATTGCTCGGCATGCCGCGCATATTACGGATAGTGGCAAGAGAACGCAAGTATGTGAGCCAGTTGGCAAAAAATATGGGAATTGAGGGTATAATTTCTGATAGCCGCCCCGGAGCTAGGTGTCCCGGCATACCTAACGTGTTTATTACGCACCTGCTTAATGTGCCCGGCGATACCACTTTTATAACTGCCGAACTGCACAAGCAGTTTATAAGGCAGTATACTGAATGCTGGGTTCCTGATGTTAAAGGCAGCCCTAACCTATCGGGGCGTTTGGGCCATACCGAAGATGCATCGCTTAACCTTAAGTATATAGGCCCGATGAGCCGCCTGCACAAAAAACCTGCCGAGAAAAAGTATGACCTTATGGTACTGCTTAGCGGGCCCGAGCCCCAACGTGCACAGCTTGAAGAAAAGCTTACCAAAGACTTATTTGGCTATCCGGGCAGTGTGATTTTTATAAAAGGCATAGTAGAAGAAGTAGAAAAACAGGAAAAGCGGGGCAACATACTGTTTCATAATTTCATGAATACTGAAGCCCTGGAGCAAACATTTAATGAAAGCGAATTAGTGCTGTGCCGTAGTGGCTATACCACAATAATGGATCTTGCCAAACTGGGTAAAAAAGCGTTTTTTATACCTACCCCAGGACAATATGAACAGGAATACCTGGCTAAAAAATTAAAAAAAGCAGGATTGGCACCTTATGCCCAGCAAAAAAACTTTAAAGTAAAAGATTTAGCAAAGACTGCCTTTTATAAAGGCTTAAAAGAGGTGAACAGCATTGCGAAATGGAAGGATTTATTTTGTCTTTTCGAGGGTAAAACTAAACTCTGAGCCCTTGCCAAATGTACTTTCTACATACATTTTTTCGTCGTGAGCTTCAATAATATGCTTTACAATACTAAGGCCAAGGCCTGAACCGCCCTCGGTACGGGCACCACTTTTATCAACCCTGAAAAAGCGTTCAAAAAGGCGTGGTATGTGCTTTTGCTCAATACCCTCGCCGTTATCTTTAACACGAACGATTACCTTATTGTTAACCAGGTCTTCTATAGCAACCTCTGTAGTGCCGT
>Ga0265780_10009239_pt1 | contig 11840 bp, 9 predicted proteins | sample P1T30metagenome_FD_192432 | JGI IMG/M metagenome (GOLD analysis project Ga0265780, IMG submission 192432) | Plant litter microbial communities from East Loma Ridge, Irvine, California - P1 T30 | ecosystem: Environmental > Terrestrial > Plant litter > Unclassified | place: USA: California... | reverse complement strand
GAACAATTTGCCAAACGGGAAATTAACCACGAAAAAGCCTGCCGTCACGGCGCAGATCACGAAGCACAGCTGGGCAAGGTGAACGTCGCCGGCGCCCAGGGCGATCACACCCAGGGTGGCCAGGCCGATCACGACCGTGCCGCTGGCCAGGCCGTTGAAACCGTCGATGATATTGACCGCATTGGCCACGCCGCCCACCGCGAAGGCGGTGAACAGCACCGAGAACGGCAGCCAGCCCAGCAGGCCGTCGAGCGGCGCCAGGCCGGTGTATTGCAGGGTGACGCCGGTCAGGAACCAGCACACCGCGCCGCTGGCCATGGTCGCCAGCAGGCGTGCACGTACCGAGACGGTGCGGGTCAGGTCTTCGGCCAGGCCGAACACGAAGGCCGGCAAGGCGGCCACCAGCACCGGCAGCAGCAACTCCTGCTGCGGCTGCGGCAGGACGCCGAGCGCGATCCACAGGCCGATCATGATCGCCGCGCCACCGATGCGCGGGGTTGGGGTGATATGGAATTTCTGCACACCGCGCGTCGCGTCAAGCGAATAGCGCCCATGCCAGCGTGTGGTGAACACGAGCAGGAGGGAGCAGATCAGCGATGTGGCAAAGCCGATTTCGAGTCCGGCCATGGGAAGGTTATTAATACTCATAGAACCACTTTGTTAACTCGTCAATTCTATCGCATTTCTTGTTGATCATCCGGCAAACGTGCCCGGGCGGGGATTCTAACCTAATGTCACAAAATCGCTGTAGTGACGTGCAAGCCATTGATTGTGCAAGAACAATTTGACGATTCTAGGGAGGTTGCGATCAGACAATCAACTACCCTGAAACTTCTCCTACTATTTCTCCACAATTTGTTACATCTTTTCTCCAGTGATATTTGGATAGATTTATTTCTCATTCACAAATAATAGGTGAGCAATGGCGAGATATATTCAGGAATTCCCAAGTTTCATTTTTATCATCGTGCTATGCCTGGGCCTGTTTTATTCACCGCCAGCCCCGGCCCAGGCGCCTTCTTCCGCGTTGCTGGAACAGCGCGCGCGCCTGCTCGAGGCCGAAACCCGCCAGGCGCTGGCCGAAGCCGAGCGCGCCGAACTGCTGGCACGCCTGCCGCCAGCCCAGGCCAAACCCCTGGGCGGCAACCTCGAGGCTGGCAAGCTCGGCGCCGCCGGCCTGGCACGCGCCTTCGACCTGGCATTGGCGCTCGCGGCCGAGGTCTGCGCCGTGCTGCCGCCAGACCGCCACGTCATCGTGTACGACCCGCTGGTCAGCCAGGGCGTGGTGGCGGCGCGCACCGTCGACAGCGCCCTCGAGCGGACAGCCCAGGAGCTGACGGCGCGCAATATCGAACTGCAACGCTACATTAACGCGCAGACCCCCGAATCGGCTGACCGGCGCAGCGCGATACCGTTAATCTGGCTCACCGCGCCCACGGTATTACTACGCGCCGGCGCCGACCTGGCCAGCCTGTTCAAGAACAACGCCACCCTGACCGGCATTGCCTACGGCGACGGCGCGCGCGCCCTGTTTGCCAGTGCGCTCGCGCGCTCCTGCCCTGCCCGCCTGGCTGGCCTGGGTGGCGGCTATATGGGCGAACTCGACGCGGTGCGCCATGCGCGCCTGCTCGAGCGGGTCCGGCTGCTGGCTACCGAACGCTCGGTGCTGGCCCGGCACGCCGCCCGCCTGGAACTGCTGGCCGACGCCGCCAAGGGCGAGCTCAAGCAAGAGCTGACGGCGGTCGAGACCGCGGCCAAGGCGCAATTGAAGGCAGTCGACACCTTTGCCGAGGGGCTGCGCGCGGGCGAGGCCAGCGATAAAAGCCCCCTGTTCACGGCGGCGCGCTACCTCGGCCAGGCCGAGCGCAGCGCCGGCGCGCTGGTGCTGGACGTCGACCTGCGGCTGGAAGGCTTGAGCGTGGTCCGCGGCAACCTGTTTACGGGTGAACGGTTGTCAGTGTCGGGCGTTGCCTTCCTGTGGTACCGGCTGCACGCGCCGGATGGCAGGCTGCTGCGCGCCGATGCGCTGCGCCGGGTCAGCAGGCCGGTCGAGGTGGAGTTGCGCGGCAAGCCTGCAGACGATAACTTCTGGCATACACCGTAGGGTGGATGGCTTCGCCGTCCACCCTACGCGGTTTTCATTGTTTGCTCTATCGCGCCAAACAACGATTTGCCGTTCTCATCCAGCATCTCGATGCGCACCGTATCGCCAATACGCATGAACTGCGTCACCGCCTCGCCGCCATCGATTATTTCTTGCCAACGCTGCGCGGCAATACTCGCATAACCCGGCGTATGCCGCCGCGTCGCACGATTCGATACCACACCGCCACTGACGATCGTGCCCGCGCTAACGTGGCGACTGCCGGCCAGCGCCGCCAGCAGTTGCGGGAAATTGAAGGCCATATCCTCGCCCGTCTCGAGCGTGCCGACCGGATTGCCATTCCACACCAACCGCAGCGGCAAGGCCGCCTTGCCCCCGCGCCAGGCCTCGCCCAACTCGTCCGGGGTCACCGCCACCGGCGCGAACGCCGTCACGGGTGTCGCGTGCAGCAGGCCGAAGCCGGTTGCCAATTCGTCGGCCACCAGATTGCGCAAGGTGATGTCATTGCCCAGCAGCAGCAAGCGGATCTGGCCATGCGCCGCGTCCACAGTCGCACCCTGCGCCACATCGCCGCTCACCAGCGCCAGTTCGGCCCCGAAATCGATGCCCCACTCTTCATGCGCCAGCACCAGGTCCTGGCGCGGGCCGAGAAAGCCGTCGCTCGCCGCCTGCCGCATCATGGGCGACTCGCGCCAGGCCGCGGGCAGTTCGGCGCCTGCGGCGCGGCGTTCCAGTTCGTGGTGGTGCAGCCAGGCCGCGCCGACCACGCGCCCACTGGCACGCGGCAGCGGCGCCATGCAGCGGGCCGGGTCGAAATCGAAGGCGCGGCGCACCTTGCCTTCGTTGAGCTGGCGATAGAGCCCGTCGAGCTGGGGCGCGATATAGACCCAGTCGTCGATGGCGGCGCGCAGGCTGGACGCGATGCCGTCGGCGATGTGGGCGGTCTTGAGGTCGCGCGACACCACGGCCAGCTGGCCGTCGCGGGTGCCGTCGTCGAGAGTGGCGAGTTTCATGGGCGGGCTCCGAAATGCAAGCCCGCCATTCTACAGATCAATACTTGACGACGACACCGGCGCCGAGGCTGCGCTGGAAGTAGTTGTAGTCGATCATGCTCTGGCCATAGCCGGCGAAGGCGTTGATATAGCCCTTGACCGGACCGGCCAGCGGGAAGGCCCAGCCGACTTGCACCGCACCCTTGTCGGTGCTGAAATTGCGCCGCACCAGGGCCGACAGCTCGTGGCCACCATCCAGACGGTAATTGCCGGCCAGCTCGAAGCGGCCCATATAGTCGATGATGTCCGGGTTGTTGTCGTCCTCGAACGATTCATTGACCCGTTTCCAGACCTTGGCGGTCATGGTCAGTGGGCCGCGCTCCAGGCCGACCTGGGCATAGAAGCGGTTCCAGCTGCGCGACAGGGTCGACGACTGGCCATTCGACTGGTGCACGAAGCCCAGGTTCAGGAAGCGCACATTGGTGCCGAGCAACGCGAAGTCGAGCGGCGTGACGAACATCGCCTCGGGCTGGTAGTTGGTCTCGCGGAACGGGCTCGACGCCTCATGGTTGGCGGCCTGCCAGAAGCTGTTCTGGGTATAGCCGAACCAGACATCGACCGGCAATTCGAACAGCGTCTCGACCAGCTTCATCTTGAAGCTGAGCTGGAATTCAAGCTCGGCCTTCGACAGGCCTTCGGCATCCGGATCGGTGGCCAGGAAATCGCGGTACGGCTCTTCGTTCGGGCGGTGGGTACGGGTCGCGATCAGGTAGCTCGGATGGTGCGGACGGAACTTGAACACGCCGCGCTTGTCGCGTGGGTCGAGCTCCCAATGGCTGCTCAAGGTGTACTGGGCGGCGGCCTGCACCACTGGATCGACCGAGGCGGTGCGGTCTACCGCACTGGTACGCGGCGCATCGAAGGCGCCTTCGGCCACCGGTGGCGTGGTCGGTACCGGCGCCGCGCCGGCCGGACCGGCGGGCGCGGCGGCGGCGACAGCGGCCGGCGCGCTGCTGGCGGCAGCGGCTGCCTGGGCGGCAACGACCGTGTCGAAGCACGCCAGGCGCTGCGCGCCGTCGGTGATGGCGCTGCACTCGGCCAGCGTCTGCGGGGCGGTCTGGGCCAGTGCCGGCAGGGCCAGCAGCAGCGGAATCAGGGCGAAGGTATGGGAGAGTTTCGGGCGGTTAGCGTGCATGTTTATTGTTTTATATCAAAACGTTCGTGCGGCAATTGGGCACCCAATTGCCATCGCGACGAAGTGTCGCGGAAAATTGTTAACGATGTCGCACGTATTGCATTCAGGCATGCGCCGCCCTCACCGCCATCGCTGCGCGCGCTGCGGATGGAATCAGGCAGGCACCAGCAGGTCGAGCTGGGCCTGGTCCAGGAAACACCATTCGCCCTCTTCGAGGCCGAGCGATTCCAGGGTCAGGCCGCCGATCTGCGAGCGGTGCAGCGCGCTGCAATGGTTGCCGGCAGCGGCCAGCATCCGTTTGACCTGGTGGTACTTGCCCTGTTCCAAGACGATCTCGAGGGTGTGCTCGCCGCGCTGGACGCAGGACACCGCCTTCAAGGGCGCCGGCTCGTCGTTCAATTGCACGCCAGCCAGCAGATGGGCCACCAGCTCATCGGTCACCGGCTCGGCCGTGGTGGCCTGGTAGACCTTCGGCACGTGGCGCTTGGGCGAGGACTGGGCATGGATGAAGGGGCCGTCGTCCGACATCAGCAGCATGCCCGTGGTGTCGTGGTCGAGGCGGCCGACCGGCTGCACGTCACGCCAGGTGAACTGTTCCGGCAGCAGGGTCAGCACGCCCGGATGGTGGCTGGGCTTGCGCGAGCATTCGAAGTTGGCCGGCTTGTAGAGCGCGATATAGGCGTGCTCGCGGTACGGCCATTCTTCGTCGAACACGGTCAGGACCAGGCCGTCGGTATCGAAGGTGGCCTTGAAGCTGTCGACGATCTCGCCGTTGACGGCGACGTCACCGTCCTCGATCAGGGCGCGGCAATATTTGCGGGTGCCGAATCCCTGCGATTGCAGGATCCGGTCTAAAGACAATTTACTCATGGGCCGAGACTTTACCAGATGCCGCCGGGCCTTGGGTTGCCGATGGCGTTAGCGTTGCCTCCAACCCATTGCGCATGCTTCGTTCATTTGAGCAGGGTCAAGCCTTTTGAAATTCGCATTGATAGACTTCAATACGTTAGGAATCCGCCTAACGGCACCTACGGCTTCCATGATGTGTGGCAGCCATAGCCAGAGGATAGGAATGAACGTGAACGACGATCTCGACACAACAAATGGAAAGCTTTCCGCCCATGAGGTGTATTGTGCGCGCCAGCGGCTCGCCAAGCACCACGCGGTGCTTTTCCCGACCCGACTCGCCATGGCGCGCTGGCGCGGCGGCCTTATTAACCTGCATAGCGGCCAGGCACCGCTGCGCGCCGCCTGGCATGCGGGTGCCGTGCGTGGCCACCAGGCCTGGCTCGAGCGCGGCGGTTTTGCGCAGCACGACGAGCTGGCGCCCTTGCGCAAGCCGGTCATGTGGCAGCCGCCGCAGCCAAGCTTCAAGCAACGTGGACTGCAGGTAGTACAACAATATAGCCAACCCCAAACGAAGCAGAATTCGCAACAGAAAGCGCAGCAGAATTCGGAGCCGCCATGCCGTTCGGATCGCGATGGCGATGCCCGGCCATGCGGCACTTGTACCTGAACCGGCAGCGCCTGCCGGCATGACGCCGAAGGCACCCGACGAGACCGGCAACAGGCTGGGCGGAGACGGGAAAAACCATGTTTGGGTTTCCCAAAATGGAAACGACGGCCTGGGCCGTCGTTTCCGCTCCTGGGGCAGACATGCTGTTCAAGCAAGCCTCCCAGGCACGTACTACCATGAGGAATGGAATTCTCTCGAAAACCGCACACGCGTGCGGTGGGATAGCGGGTCGCGGTCAGGGCCGGTCGAAGCGGCTGCCTCTCCAGGTCTTTGCTGCTCGCGCTACCGTTTTACTATAGCCCCTCGGCGTCTGTATGCAAGGACAAAATGTTCAGCGCAATTTCGGCACGGCGCCGTGATAGGCGGCCTTGACCGCGCTTTCACCGACTGCCGCGCCAAACTTCTTGAGCACCCGTTCCGGCAAACCTTCATGCGCCGTGTAGTCGACGATATCCTCGGCCTTGACGATGTCGCGCGCCACCGTGTCGACGGTGCCGAAGGCATCGGCCAGGCCCATGTCCACTGCCCTGGCGCCGGTCCAGTACAGGCCCGAGAAGGTCTCTGGCGTTTCCTTCAGGCGCTTGCCGCGCCCGGCGCGCACCACGGCGATGAATTGCTGGTGGATTTCGTTGAGCATCTCTTGCGCGTGTTCGCGGTGCTTCTCGGATTGCGGGCTGAACGGATCGAGGAAACCCTTGTTTTCGCCAGCCGTCAGCAGTCGCCGCTCGACGCCGAGCTTGTCCATGGTGCCGGTGAAGCCGAAGCTGTCCATCAGCACCCCGACCGAGCCGACGATCGAGGCCTTGTTGACATAGATGCGGTCGGCCGCCGAGGCGATGTAATAACCGCCCGAGGCGCAGATTTCGTCCACCACCACGTACAGCGGCTTGTCGGGATAGCCGCGCTTGAGACGCTGGATCTCGTCCACGATGATGCCGGCCTGCACCGGGCTGCCGCCCGGGCTGTCGATGCGCAGTACCACCGCCGCCGAGCCCGGATCCGAAAACGCCTTGTTCAGCGACGGGATCACGGTATCGGCCGCGCCGCTGCCTTCTGCTTCGATCTCGCCGTTAATTTCGATTAACGCCGTGTGACGGCCCAGGTTCTCGACGTCGCCGCTGCCGAAATTGAAGTCGTAATAGGCCCACAGCGCCAGCAAGGCGACGGTCAGGAAACCCAGTTTGAAGAAAATGCTCCAGCGGCGAGCGCGGCGCCGCTCCTGGACCGTGGCGAACACCAGCTTCTCGAGCGTTTCGCGCTCCCAGTTACTGACGGTCGGATTCGCTGCGAGCCGGCTGTCGCCGGGGTGGTCATGGCTCGTTTGGTCACTCATAAAGTCGGATGGTCGTAGGCCGGGCTATCCCTGCGCGGGGGCGCGGAAGCGCTCGTCGGGCAGCCAGTATATCTTGCCCGCGCCTTCGCGTACGGCGATCGGATGCAGGCGCCCGCCGCGGCAAGGTCCGCCCATGCATTTGCCGCTGCCAGGTTCGTAAATGGCGCCGTGGGTGGCGCACATCAGGTACTGGCCGCCGGACTCGAAGAACTCGCCTTCTTTCCAGTCGAGCTCGATCGGGACGTGGGCGCAGCGGTTCAGGTAGCCAAGCACCTGGCCGCCATGGCGCACCACGAAGCCGGTCGCCGCCTGGCCGAATGCCAGCAGCGGGAAGCGCACGCCGCGACCGCCATCCTGCAACACGTCAGCATCGCACACGAACAACTGCGCATCTTCGGTCAATTGCGCCCCCAGCTCAGGCATGCTCGAGCAGCCACGCATGCAGCTCGGGAATATTGCGCGCCGAGAACAGCGGATTGCAGGCCTGCAGCTGGGCCACCGGATGCGCACCGAACTCGACGGCAATGCCGGAAGCGCCGGCATTGTTGGCCATCATGAGGTCGTGCGTGGTGTCGCCAATCATGACGGTGCGCCGCAAGTCCTGGCCCAGCTCACGCGTCAGCTCTTGCAGCATGGCCGGATGGGGCTTCGAGAATGTCTCATCCGCGCAACGGGTAGCGTCGAAGATCGACAGCAGGCCGGTGGCATTCAGGGCCCGGTTGAGGCCTACCCGGCTCTTGCCGGTAGCCACGGCCAGGAAATAACCCTCGTTGTTCAGCTCGGTCAGCATGTCCCTGACGCCCTTGAACAGGACCAGTTCGTGGTCTTTGGTCAGGAAGTGATAGCGATAGCGTTCGACCATGCGCTGGTACATCGCCGGCTGAATGTCGGGCAGGACCGCCTGCATCGCCTCGGCCAGCCCGAGGCCGATGACGTGGGCGGCCGAGGTATCGCTCGGGACCGGCAGGCCAAGGTCGCGCGCGGCCGCCTGGATGCACTTGACGATGGCGGCCGTGCTGTCCATCAGGGTGCCATCCCAGTCGAACACGATCAGGTCAAATTGTTTTCTTGCCATTATTTAGTGGCGGCACGGGCCGCCGGTCTCCGGTGATTGTCGTTGGCGCGCTTGACGGTCACGCGCTCGGGCTACCCAAGCTTACCAAGAACCGTTCGCATTCCTCAGGCATCGGCGCGCGCAAGGTCATGCGCTCGCCGCTGTCAGGATGGGTGAACGTGATCTGGTGCGCGTGCAGGAACATGCGCTTGAGCGCGCCACGGCCCTCACCCGCCTTGTGCAACTGTTTATTGAATGCGAAATCGCCGTACTTTTCGTCGCCCAGGATCGGGAAGCCGCTCGATGCAAGATGAACCCGGATCTGGTGCGTGCGTCCCGTCTTGAGCTCGGCTTCGAGCAAGGCGAAATTTTGCCATTTTTTTAACAGGTTGAAAATGGTGTGCGCTTCCTGGCCGCCGGCTTGCACCACTACCCGCTTTTCGCCCTCCGCCGTCGTGTATTTGTGCAGCGGCAATTTGACGTGCTGGCGCTTGTTCTGCCAGTCGCCCTTCACGGCCGCAAAATACCGTTTGTCGGTGGTGCCGTCGCGCATCTGGTCGTGCAGGTGGGTCAGCGCGGTGCGCTTCTTGCCGATCAGGAGCAGGCCCGAGGTTTCGCGGTCGAGCCGGTGCACCAGTTCCAGGAACTTCGCTTGCGGCCGCGCCGCGCGCAATTGCTCGATCACGCCGTAGGACACGCCGGAGCCGCCATGCACGGCGACGCCGGCCGGCTTGTTAATCACAAGCAGGTGCGTGTCTTCGAACACGACCGGGAATTCGGTCCCGGGCACGGTGTCGGTATTGGCTTTTTCGGCGACACGGATCGGCGGGATGCGCACGGTATCGCCCTCGACCAGGCGATACAGCTGGTCGATGCGGCCCTTGTTGACACGGACCTCACCCGAACGGAGGATGCGGTAGATATGACTCTTCGGAACACCTTTACAGACACGCAACAGGTAGTTATCGATACGCTGTCCGGCGTCTTCTTCGCCGATTGTCACGAATTGCGCCTGCAGAGCCTGTTGTGATGAAGGGGATACAACGCTTGTTTGGGTCGCCATTCGCTCTGTCTTCCCAGAAATTCTCTCTAAGTCCTTCATTTTGAATATATAATCGACAGGCGGCGGTCAAACCTCTGCTGGTGTAAGAATTAAAACGATATTTTACACAGGGGCGCGCTCCATCGGCCCTGCTCATTGCAAATTCGATGGAAAGTAACGTGTACGCACATCCTTGCGCCGATCAGGGTTGCACCTGCAGTTGTAATCGGCTTGCGCGCAAAGATGCAGGATTGGATTGTCAGGATTCTTAAGGATAAGTACCGGCAAGCAAATCTTGCTTGTCGGGTGATGGTGTCGATAACGCTTGTCGTTTTTCGCCGGGCTCGATGCAGGACCATCCTCATGACTTGAGCAAGGCTGTCTGTTCGCCTCCAGGTCCTGGACGGTTGCTGGCATCGGCCCGGCAGGCTGTTAGCACGCCCCCCTTCGTTCGCCGCTGTGCCAACCCCAACGTGGTGGCAATCGGCCGGCTGGAGTCGCGGCGTGTGTAGACAATGACGTTCGGCCCCACAGCGCCCTGTTGCGGCAGCGGTAGTTTTCGCTGGTTCGCACGCCCGGGCATACCCCCTCCTGATCTCCCTTCCCCGCATACATCCCTGTAGCTGCGCCGTCCGCGAGGGCGGCCATCAACACGGCCCACGGGTCACGGAGTTTATAAAAATGAAACGTATGTTGTTTAACGCTACGCAGCAAGAAGAGCTGCGCGTAGCGATTGTCGACGGTCAAAAACTGATCGACATCGATATCGAGACTGCCGGTCGCGAACAGCGCAAGTCGAATATCTACAAGGGTGTCATCACCCGCATCGAACCCTCCCTCGAAGCCTGCTTCGTCTCCTACGGCGAAGACCGCCACGGATTCCTCCCCTTCAAAGAAGTCGCCCGCACGTATTTCCGCGAGGGCGTCGATGTGCGCAACTGCACCATCAAAGAAGCGCTGAAAGAGGGCCAGGAAATCATGGTCCAGGTCGAGAAAGAAGAACGCGGCAACAAGGGCGCGGCCCTGACCTCGTTCATCTCGCTGGCTGGCCGTTATCTGGTCTTGATGCCGAACAATCCACGCGGTGGCGGCGTCTCGCGCCGGGTCGAAGGCGAAGAACGCCAGGAACTGCGCGAAACCATGGACAAGCTCGACCTGCCACAAGGCATGTCGGTAATCGCCCGCACCGCCGGCATCGGCCGTAACGTCGAAGAGCTGCAGTGGGACTTGAACTACCTGATGCAGCTGTGGCGCGCGATCGAAGGCGCCGGCAAGTCGGCCAACGGCGCTTTCCTGATCTATCAGGAGTCGTCACTGGTCATCCGCGCGATCCGCGATTACTTCCAGCCGGATATCGGCGAAGTGCTGATCGATACCGACGAGATCTTTGAACAAGCCCAGCAGTTCATGAGCCACGTGATGCCGGACATGGCGCATCGCGTAAAACGCTACAGCGACGATGTGCCGCTGTTCTCGCGTTTCCAGATCGAACACCAGATCGAAACCGCCTACGCGCGCACCGTGCCGCTGCCATCGGGCGGCGCGATCGTGATCGACCACACCGAAGCGCTGGTCTCGATCGACGTCAACTCGGCGCGCGCCACCCGCGGCTCGGACATCGAAACCACTGCCTTCAATACCAACTGCGAAGCGGCCGACGAAGTCGCCCGCCAGCTGCGCCTGCGCGACCTGGGCGGCCTGATCGTGATCGACTTCATCGACATGGAAGTGGCCAAGAACCAGCGCGAAGTCGAACAGCGCCTCAAGGATGCCCTGCACCATGATCGTGCACGGGTCCAGATGGGCAAGATCTCGCGCTTCGGCCTGATGGAGCTGTCGCGCCAGCGCCTGCGTCCTTCGCTGTCCGAAGGCTCGCACGTGACCTGCCCGCGCTGCTCGGGCACCGGCCACATCCGTGATACCGAATCGTCGGCCCTGCAAGTCCTGCGTATCATCCAGGAAGAGGCCATGAAAGAGAATTCGGCCGCCATCCACGTGCAGGTGCCGGTCGATGTCGCTGCCTTCCTGCTCAACGAGAAGCGCGGCGAAGTGCTCAAGATCGAGAACCGTCACCGCATCACCGTGATCCTGATCCCGAACAAGCACCTCGACACGCCGCACTACAAGCTCGAGCGCATCAAGCACGACGATCCGCGCCTGGAAGACGCGCACGCCAGCTATGCCATGGCCGAGACCGCCGACACCGACATGGCCTACGCCAAGCGCCAGAAAGAAGAAGCGAAACCGCGCCAGGAAGCCATGGTCAAGACCATCACCCCGGCCCAGCCGGCGCCCGTGGTCGACCGCAGCGAAGCGGCCAAGCCAGTCAAGCCGGTGGCTGCACCGGCTGCCGCCCCTGCCCCGGCGCCAGTCGAGAAGGGCTTCTTTGCCCGCCTGCGCGACTTCTTCTTCGGCAAACCTGAAGAGCCGGCCCCGGCCGCGCCGGTCGTGACCGAGAAGCCGGCCGCGCCAGCGCCAGCCGAGCGTGGCGATCGCAACAACCGCAACAAGAATGGCCGCAACGGTGGCCGCAATGGCGAACGTGGCGCCAAGCCAGGCCGTGAGCGCGAAGAGCGCGACGCCGTCGCCACCACCATCGCCAAG
>Ga0265780_10009238_pt1 | contig 11841 bp, 11 predicted proteins | sample P1T30metagenome_FD_192432 | JGI IMG/M metagenome (GOLD analysis project Ga0265780, IMG submission 192432) | Plant litter microbial communities from East Loma Ridge, Irvine, California - P1 T30 | ecosystem: Environmental > Terrestrial > Plant litter > Unclassified | place: USA: California... | reverse complement strand
ACTTCCCGGGCGCAACTGCACAGGAAGCATGGAATTTCAGTAAGTATCCCTCGAAATGTTTGTTTACTAACTTACATCTATTCAGCTGTACTTCTGCGGATACTTGAGCTCATCCACAGTGGTCTTGTCGATGGTACCATGATGACCAAGCGGTACACCTCCCTACTGTGATTGACAAGAGTAGACATTGATCGAATATAGGGATATCTACTACCGACATCCCGATCTGTTTGTCAAACAATCCGTGGTCGATCGATATGTGGACGATTTGGCTTGCACCTTAGGCATCACCAGATCCCAACTAAATGTAGTACGTAAGTATCATTTCTGCAATACTGCTAAGATTGACAACATGGTCATAGACTGCTGCGGCAAAGGGCTTAGTGGCCGGCAATTTTCGACTAGACCGAGAGAATGGCCACAGGATACATGGCATGACTGACAAAGAAGTTGGGCAACACTCTTCATGCGCAGTGCAGTACTGACATGGCATTAGGGCATGCTTGTGCCGATAGTCGGTGAAAGTGACGCTCTAGACCTGAGAGAGGTGCACTGGATTCTCGTCATAGAGAAGGAGGTAGGACTGATTCTCGCTGGTGACATGGGGCCACACTAACACAGAGCCGTAGGCGACGTTTCGTTCATTGATGGCATCACCACAATGGGCCAGTTTGGGCTCGTACGGCGTGATACTGACTGTAAGTCCAACTATGGTGATAGCAGACGTTCCCTAATACCCAGCATAGGCAAAAGGCTACCCGGACGTAGCGTCAAGGAACTTCTTGCGCCAGGTGGCGGTCTGCGCCCCTCATATTCCCATGTATGCTTTCGTGGACCTGGATCCTGACGGTATTGCAATTCTGTCCACGTACAAATACGGCTCGTACCGCCTTGCTCACGAAGGGGTTACACCCACTGATACACCCGCACCAAGCCTGCCCGATATTCGCTGGCTTGGTGTAAAGAGTCACCACATGAGCCGAACTCCGGTAGGCGAGCATGACACAGGACCAAGGGCAACGCTCCAACTCCAGGGCCTGATGAGGTTGACGGCGCGCGATCGTACGAAAGCAGCGCGAATGTTGGAATGGAACTTGTGCACGGAGGATGGACCGGAGCCCGGTTGGAGACAGGAACTACAAAAAATGCTTGTGCTCAACATCAAAGCCGAGATGCAGATTCTTGATGAGATGCCGGGTGGGCTGGTAGGGTGGTTGAGTGGTGAGCTCGGCAGTGGTTATCCAGAAGACGGGATGCTCTTCTGAGGGGTTGACTAGGTAGGGCTTTGCAATGGGCGCAGCCCTCAAAGGGGAGAAGCTGTACACCAAGGCATATAAGCTATGAAGCCCCGTTCTCTAAGAATCATATATGACTACACTACCGTCTCATATGTGCTGGACATATACAAGCCATATGCGACACTGGTAAACATGTCAAGACGTAGGCCGGGTCTAGGGTGGTACGAATCTTCGCCAAGCCTTGTCTGCGTCCGGCCAACGCATCCTTCTCGACCACCGCAGCCCACACAACAACCCAGACGGCGTTGGATAGCGGCGCTGCAATGCATTGACCTGCAGCTCACAAGTAAAACCCACAATGGCCGGATCCGCAGCGATTCCCAATGACCCGCGCGTCCCGTTTCAGGCGCCATTGCTCCAGCAAAGCTCTTCCCCTCCCAGCAGCTGCGAGCGACATGGCCCAGGTACCGCCGAGTCGAATGCACTTCCACTTCCACTTCCACAACCATTGACGCCTGCAACAACGGCCAGGCAGTCGGTACCTCGAGGCGTCTTTTCCACTCTCCTAGGGAGCAACACCACGTCGACGCTGAGTGCCCAGCCCATACTGTCCGACGAACCTGTCCCCGCCATCCTCGTTCACGCTCAACCCCCAGACGCACAGCACCACCCGTCTGATCTGACGGCGAGTTCAGGCTCACTGCCCAGTGCGACTACCACATTGACCAATACCCTGCCACCGACTCAATCGGCCGCCCTTCGCGCCCTCAATGCTCCCGCCTTCCACTCGTCGCCTTCCAAGAGCAAGTCGGCAAAGTCCACCTCCAGCCGAACCACCGTCACAAGCCAGCCCGTCGTCGTACGCACCTATTCGGGTTCGAGACACACTTCACGTCCTGGTTCGGGCTTCAGCACCCCACGTACGTTTGCCATGAACAGCCATTCGAATCCCTCGGCCCTCTCAGCAGGATTGGCAGGCAGGACCGAGCAACTGCCGTCTGCAGATGAATTCTCATTCTCAGCCATCCTACGTGCTGTCGACCCAGAGATCAGAGACGCAATTGATGCCATTGCCGAGATCTGCGCACGAAGCAGGATGAGCCTCGCAGATGAGTATGACTCCCATCTTCCTCCGCAGGGCGAGATAACTGGAGGTGGCCCGGCATGGGTCAGCACAGGAGCGTTGGCGGGGCGGGGTCGCTTGAGCAGAGTGACTCAAGGTTGGACCGCCGCAGATAACACGCTGATGTCAGTGCCTGAAGCGAGTAGCTCGAGCGAGAGACTAGCACAAGAAGGCAGGGTGGCGAGCAGCAAGAAGCGAAGCCAATCCGCATACGGCAGCTTGAAGAGCGTCATCAGCGGAGGTAGCGGTAAGAGGAAAGCCATTGATGGTGACACCTTCCGCGAGCAAGAGGCCGGTAGCTCCAAACACGCGGTGGGCACACAGAACCAAGGGCCCGCTTGGGCAATCAACGCTTCCACGTCGTCGTCTTCGCAACCAGCCATCACCATCGCTGCACCCACAGCCTCCAAACATCTCTCTCTTGACACATCATCCGCAGTGCCCGATACTATGGGGGCCAACGGCGAAACATCAAATGCTCGCCCTCAAACTGCCACGGCTCGCAGAAACCCTTTACACGCACGCAACGCATCTATGCGCAACCTCCCCGCGTCACGAACTCGCTCGGCTACCCTGGGCTCCTCGATACGATCATGGCTGCCTTGGCCCCGGCCATCGCATCTCAGCCACACGCATCAGCAAGAACTGACAAAAGCTGAAGACCGTCTTCGAGAGATGCTAATGTCTTCTTCGCAGGCTATGGGCAAAGGCAATGTCTCCTCCATCAGCGTTGTATAACTACTGATAAGAAGAAGAAGAAGAAGAAGAAGAAGAAGAAGAAGAAGAAGAAGAAGAAGAAGAAGAAGAAGAAGAAGAAGAATTTTCCCGGATCTCCCTTGGCGTACAATTGAAGGAGCTGCAGATACCCAGAACTAAAGATGCAATATGCACATGAGAAAGGAAAGCGGGTGGCTAATCTTTTGATTTGATTTGATTTGATCACGATTCGCGACATGAAACGCTGGTACCATATGATGGATACGAATTCACGCCCTTTTATGATTATGACTAACGACATGAAGTAGTTTACTAGACTGCAAATATAAATCAAAATGTATGACACAAATCGTTCACAGCCGACCTTTTCCCTTTTTTTCTTTCTTCGTCTTGACAACCATGATTCAAACTCGGCAACTTGTGAACAACAAGGTTATGTACATACTTAGATATCGTGGAGATTGAATGTACAACAAATCCTAGGAACCAGCCATCGGCATAGGCCTACTGTAGCTTGTTACAAATGGACACGCCGAATTGTGGAGTGCAATAGTTCTGCTTCATCATCACCATGACCATCGTAGCTACATACACACATATACACGCATGCACAACACAACCAATAATGTAAGGAAAAAAAAACCAACACAGTATAAAGAAGTCATGCTAGAGAGGGGTAAAGTATAGTGTTATCAATCTTCGCAGGGAAGAGATAGAAAAGAAGCACTTTGCAAGAAAACCAATTACACCCAAATGCAAGAAGCTTCAAAACGGGATAAAACCCGTAGCCTATAACCCATGCGCACACACATACACACCGTTTCTAGACGCCGAAAGTTTGATGCAATTCAACCCACAACATGTGTTTGCCATCCATCGTACAACCTAGCCTACTTCTTCTCAGACACCCTCACGCGAACCACAAATGTCTCTTGCATTGAGCGGCCAGTCAGCTATCGGCCATAGCCATTGTTTGTTGCTGTCCCACTGCCTGACGGCATCGGTGATGCAGAGGCTGGTTTCCAAATCTTGACGCGCATGTCGTCACCTGCCGATGCAAACGTTGTGGGATCTTTGGGATGCCATGCTACGCTGTTGACGCAGCCGGGGTGTGCGTCGAGGGCTTCAATCAGCAGTCCGTTAGAGCGCCATATGTATATCCTTGAGTCTGGGGGATGGAGGTTAGTATAATGGGGGGTTTTTGGGGGGTGGAGGATGCAAGATATACCTTCACTACCGCTAACGACAAAGTTCTCGTCTGCACCGCCAAATGCCGATCGGATGATGAATTGCTTCTGAATGTGTGCTTCAAATCGCTGGATCACATCGCCAGTATCAATTTCCATCAGCTTGATTTGATCTGGACTCATGCTGACTAGCATATGCCGCGAATCCTGGCTGATGGAAACGCTCGTCAACTTGACATCGTCGAGCTGAAACTCGGCAATCTTTTCGTAGCTGACAAAGTCGAACACAACAATCGAGGATTCCGTGGTGACGACGAGTCGTTGGCCGTCGGGCGATACTGCTAGGTCATTGGCGCGGAGTTTCCCGCTGTCACTGCAAAATTTGTGCTTGAGATGGCCGTTGAGGTCCCAGATGCCGCAGCCCATCGTATCGTCCTGCGATCCGATAATGACGCGTGTACCGGAGGGGTCCCAAGCTGCTGTCGTGCATGGATAGGTGAAGTCGCTGATGAGCAGTATGCATGTGCCAGTCTGCGCAAATTAGTTTGTGATTTCTAGAAGAAATGCAATGATCGTACCTTGACGTCCCATATCCGGGCAGAGTTCTCCGGTTGTGAGCAGCAGGTTATAATCCTAGTGTCGTCCGGGCTCCATGCTAGATGGGTTATACCTGATTCCCGGTGTTCGTCGAGTTGATGCAGGACCTTGTACGTGTTTGTTTCGTAGATGATTATGGTCGTGTCTTTGCTTGTCGATGCTAGCTTTGTGCCGTCATTTGAGTACTGTAGAAACCACACCTCGTCCTTGTGGTGTCTTAGGTCGAGCACAGCCTTTGTTGGAAAGTCGTCTCTTTCGCAATTGTGGTCAAGATAGAGCGAGGGTGAAGCGGCTGTATTGTGGTATAAGCAGTTCGCGATCCAGCTGTCTTTGACTTCGTCTAGTAATACCGCTAATCGATGTTCTGGAATCATGATACTGGGTGAAATGGATTCTGAATGGTGTTAGCGTAGGCATGTTTTAAAGTTCAGGACAGATATCACCTACTTGAAAGATCGGATAGTAAATGGATTCGTGATTCGCCATTGGCGCCGTCCCATTGCGCCTGATGCCTGAGCTCCTCGGCAGATTGGCACATGATGAAACTGGCGATTGTTAGCTAGATGACGTAGGCAGGAGTTTGCGGAAACTCACGCTGAGAGTGCATGTAGCCTGCTGACATCTTGGTTGAGCGGGGTCAGCTCCTGTCGAAGGACCGCAAGCGCTTTGCTAAGATCTCTTCGCTCAAGCAGTTCCAAGTACTTTTGCTGCTTTAGCCAAAACAGCATCACCTCCCGATTCGCACCCTCGGCCAGCGTCAAGCCTGGCGAATGCTGCGAGCTTGGCCGCGATGCTGACTTCCCCCATGATTTTCTGTATGAGGCGTCCAGGCCCACGCCTCCTCCATTGTCGTACGTAGTCGAACCGAACAGCAGCTCTTCCGCCTCTTCCCAATCACCATTCAACACTGAGCTCCGGAAGGCGGCGACAGTAGGCCCCTCGAGCTGGAAGCCGCTCTCCTTGCACAGCGCGCCGGCTGCACCGTGGTAGCCTAGATCCGTCAGACTCTGTATCAGTATCCGCGTCACTTCTTCCCTATCGTGGCCAAAGAAGGTGGCGGGCACTGAGCGCCCATTCGCTACCGGACCGCCATTGGTGTAGGAGCCGTTGCTCTCGTTCCTGCCATGTGCACTCCCATTTGCATTCTTGCCCAGCGGCGACCTGGGCCCTGCTGACTGTGATGATCCGTTGGTGAAGTTCCTCGAGGGCGATTGTGATGATTTGGAGCTGTCGTTGTCAAGGCGCATTGTCCCGTCCTTGGTGCGCCTGCGCTTGGAGATGTGTTGGACTTGTCTGCCTCTGTTGCTGTGCGCGAGGGGCTCCTCTTCTTCTTCTTCGTCTTCGTCGTCGCTGGCCGAGAAGCTGTGCCTGCGCTTTCCGGCTGGAGCGTGTTCGGACGGCGTGGTAGTGGCGGCGGCGGCGGCGGCAGATGGGTAGTCGGAGAGCCGAGGCGTGGGTTCGGGGATATTGGAGTGGGCAGAGAGTACTGGGAAAGGAGAAGCGGGGGGGTTCGGAATGGCTGGGTAGTCGGCGGCGATTGGGGAAGGAGGATTTGGGGCGGTTTCGTCTGCCAGGACGACGTTTGGTCCTGGTTACCCGCAGATGACGCGGGTATGAGTTGGGGGCAGCGCTGTGCCGTAAGGGCGTCGAGTATGTGGGATGGGATTAGGCAGCTGGCATGGATTGGATGGGCTAGATAGAAGGGGGTCGATGGTTCGTGTGGAGCGCCCTGAGTAGCGGGGGTGGGTTTGTCTGGCGAGCTGGTTGAGGAGATGCGGAGTGAGGGCGGAGGTTTACAGCAGCAGGCGATGTCACGAGCCGAGCTACGATGATGCCACTGTCAGAGCCCAGGCGCGTACAGAGCGTAGAGCTTGCCGTAGCTTTGGTGATGATGGAGTAGCTGGCACAGAGAGGTGTTTTCAAGCTGCAAAATGCGACAAGTCGTGGTTTGCAGTGAAGCTTGTCAATGTTGGTAGCTGGGCTATGCGCAGGTGCACCGGATGCGTGAACCTTGGACGAGCTTTCAAAGCGCCAAGTGGCAGCCACAACGTCTGAGAAGTGGCCCAGCCCGATCGCAGTATGGGTAGAATCGTGGGCTTGCAAACATGCAAATAGCGGCGTGGAATGTTTGGGCATGCATGCATGCATTCATGTGCAGGCGGCGAGTATGGTATGCTATCCAGGGCAGCGAGCAGGCATCAGCATCGACCTGCGCGGGTGGAGCCGTTCTTTGTCACAAGGTCCCTGATTGCCCGATAAGAAAGCGAGCTAGCCACCCACTTATCGGCCTGCCGCTGCTCACTCACTTGCTCACTGCTAACTGCTCACTGCTCACTGTTTACGCCTGTTGCATTTTCTATCTGTCTTCTCCTTTGCTATTCCGTCTCAACGTGGACAAGACGGAGATGCATCCAAACACAAGCGCTGCAGCAAGTTGCTACCACAGACGTGCCACCACGTCATAGTGAACACGGCACCCGCTGTCATGCAGACCTGCCAACCCACTGCCTACAACTTCATGGTCGCATTCCCATTCGTCTCATGTTCCTTGAACCAATTCACAAACTGAAACATGCTAGCCTTGGGCGTCCTCTCCAGGCTCGTATAGTTGACATACTGCACTCCAAACCTCACAGCCGTGCCCAAGGCCCATTCGTGATTATCGTAGATCGCCCAACCGAACGCTCCGGTGACGTTTACTTTATCTACGTGGATTGCCAGCAGTATGTTGTCTAGGTACTGTTGGAAGTAATCGGCACGTTTGAGATCCCAAAGGGCAGAATTCAGATTCTGCCATTGCGCCTCAAACGGCTCGGCGAAGCCAAATTCACTGACGATTATGTCAGTGATCGAGGGAAAGAGCACTTGAGTAATGTGCTTGAGGAAGCGACGCACACCCGCAGGAGCAGAGTAGAACCACGACATTGCTGGGTCCGCCGCAGGGCCAATAGGGAACCCATTGGGAGCTACGCTTGCCGAGCCAGCGCAGTCGGGGAAGCCTGGATGTGATCGGTTGCTGGTGCATGCTTCCAGGCCACCGCCAACTTCAAAGGCCATGAAGCTCGAGTAAGGGTCGATGGCGTAAAAGTCACACGATCCCTTGATCATGTCCTTCTCCTCTTGCGTAAACTCTGGCAGCAGGTCTCCAAGCGTATCTTTGAGCGACTGTGGGTAATCCCCATCTGTCCACGGCCCACCAAACCAGCCAATGCTAAAGTCAAAGTTTCGCTGTCGCGCCACCTCGTCCTCGGGCTTTGTGCTGTTGGCTTCGTAGTAGTTGCCGCTGTTCTTGAAGGTGATACGTCCGCGTCCTTTGAACTCTTCGTGGTACCATTTTGCTACCTTGGCGTGTGCCAGCAGAGTATAGTGGCCACACAAGAAGCGTGCTTCGACACCGCCCGTGACGCCATTGGGCGCTGCGTAGTACTTGCCTGCCGGGTAGCCCGCGTATTGCCAGTTGCAGTACTGGGGCTCGTTGATGGTGAACCACTCGTCCACATAGGCGTCGTAGCGCGTAATGACAAACTTGGCATAGTTGAAGAAGTCGTCGACAACTCGGCGGTCTGTCCAAGCACCGTACTCGTTGAAAATTGCTAGTGGTGTATCCCAGTGAAAGAGTGTAACAGCCGGATGGAGGCCGTTTGCATGCAGCGATGAGATTACATCGTCGTAGTGCGCCACGGCTTCTTCATTGACCGGGCCATGGCCAAATGGGAAGAACCGTGGCCACGAGAAGCTAGGACTGAACGACTTGACGCCCAAGCTCGCCAGCCTAGCAAAGTCTTGCTTGTACAAATAGTAGTGCTGGGCAACCACATCACCAGTCGTGTTGTCTGCCACGTAGTTGGGCACTCGGTGTGCCAACAGATCCCAGATGCTAGGTCCTTTGCCCTCATCCTTGGCTGCGCCCTCAATTTGGTATGCCGATGAGCTGAAGCCCCATTGGAAGTTTGCCGGAAGCTTCAAGCCCTGTGCTTCTGGATAGCTACTACCAACAAGGGCGTGATAGTATTGGGCATCTGGTTGTGGATAGGCAGTAGGCTCCGGGGTAGGCGTAACAGTCGTTGTGACTGGGCCAGTGGCTATAGGGCCCACCAAGTCCCATAGCGATGCAAGTGCATTGGGCGAGAAATCAGTCCGTGTGTAGGCAGTAGGCTGTGCAGAAGCATTGAAGTTCGAGGCCGTGTAGCCAGAGGGCAGAGCAAACGAGATGGTGGATGTCCCGTTGCTCTCGGCCTTGATCAAAGAAGCAAATAGAACGGACCCTAGAAAAGATGACAACCGGCCCATGTTGATCTTTCGGAACTGGATTGATGGCAGAGAATCGGTGAAGAGACAAGGAAAACAGTGCTTGAAATAAGTACTCTGGAAACCCAGATTACACACTACCGGATGTCTTGGTGAAGCTCCGTGTCGACATGCATTGCTTAGGCACGCCATTCTTCACCTCACCAGCATTCCCTGATGCTCTTTCTCTCGGGAATCGCTAAAAACATCTCGATGCTCCTGGGGCGGTGGTCTGCCAAAGTCGACCAGACCAGTCGTTGGCCAATTGAGAAGTGCTAGTGTGGTTCCAAGCTTCGCCGCGGTACTGGCATTCATGCATGAGCTTTCATCCGACCGTTTGTCGTCATCGGCTTGGAGGTTGACGGAAGAATCGGGGTAATGTCCCGTGCCGAAACGGGTATGGAAAAGCCAAAAACGCCAGTGATTGGTGGAGCATTGCTTCTCGAAGCCATTGGCGCAGCTTTTGCGGGGAAGTACCAACTGCATCGTTGAATGTGCAAACTCCAACACAGAATCCGAGCGACATTGTGGACTAGGCGGCGCGGTTGGCGGTCAGCGGTAGGTGTAGCCGGCCCGTCCACCGAACCATGGCTGAAGTATCGGTGGCATGGCGACGCAACAGCATGCATAGTGTATTTATGTGGTCCCGTGAATACTTGCTGCACAGTTAGCAAGAAGAAGGCGAGACTAGAAACATATGCTTAGTATTCGATTCATCAAATCCTGGTATGTTTATTGAACCTTGCGTATATTATCAATCCGGTCGTTACATGTGAAAGTCTGGCTGAGATGGTAAAAATCGCCGGGTATATGGTATGCGTTCTTCTCCTCCTAACCATAGAGAAGCAGTCATTAGGCCACCACGATGAGTTGATGTATTCAAGCTTTGCGCTGCTTCTTCGCAGGCGGCTCCTGTCCTGCTTTACGGCCCTTTCCCACTAAGGCACGGATATCAACGGGCTCTTGCTCATCATCGTCATCGTCATCGTCGGTAGCGTCCATGACATCGAGGTCCGACAGCTCTTCATCGTCTTCATCCTCGTCAAAAGTTCCCTCTGTATATCATTAGCGTCAACAGAAGAATGCGCTGATATGTAACGTACTGTAGTACTTGATAGCATTGGGCCACATATCCTCAGCAATGATGGTGGCAACCTCGTCACCACCGGGGAAGACCTCGATCTCCTGGTAGTCTTGTGGGTCTTCTTCGTCGTCGTCGTCCTCTTCAACCTTCTCTCCTCGCTTGATCTTCTCAAACCTCTCCTTCTCTTCCTTGGTAGCTTGCTCCGACTCTTGAGCGCTCACCCATCGGTATCCGGAGACGAAGGAGAAGAGGCCGAAGAAGCTCACCGAAGCATCCGTAGCAGTTTCGATCAACTGCGCCAGCTTCTTGTATTCCTTGGACTTGGCCTCCTCTTTTCTCGCAGCACCGCTCGCAGTGTCGGCTCCAAGCTTATTCCTCAACTCGCCTAGCTTGTATGCCGCGTCAGTCAGACCGCCCGTAAGGTCCTTGCCCTTCTTCCAATGAATCTTGACAGGCTCGGAAACAAGGCCCTGCCAGTCCTTTGTCTTCCTAAACCAGAACTTCTTCTCGAGTACCTTGTCCTCGAAATATTCGTTGTCGGTGAATCCAAGCTTGAGCGAGAAGCTGCGGGGCGAGCCATTAGGCTCGTCTAGCTCGAATCGCGAGACTTCAAATGTATCGAGGCACTCTGCGAAGACCTTTGAGTCGGTGGGCTGGATGAAGTTGTCAATCTCGGGAGGTGCTTGCTCGAAGACGAGCGACCAAAAGTGTGGAATCTTGGCCACAAACTCGGCGCGCTTCTTGTAGAGAGGGCTTTGGAGCGCCTCGGCCTTACGGACTGTATCTACGTTAGTATTGCTGCCTTTATAGTTTGGATGTGACAAGAACACATCTTCACAAGATAGCGCAAACACCCGAAATGATAACGCATGTGATCAGACCTCAGTGCCATGTATGCGCCTTATGCAGGACACAAAGTGAGGAGTGCGACTTACTGATTTCAAGCTCGGCATCTTCAAACTCGTGCTCGAGAGCAGCGAGCTCCTCGAATCGCGCAGTCAATTCTTCAGGCATTTGATCGTCCATTGTTTCTGAGCAGCCGGATCCTGGCTTACAACAATCTTGCATTGGGGTTGTGTTGTGTTGTATTGTGTAGAAAATGTGTTGACGAGCTATCTGCCTTTCTCACAAAATTTCCGGAAGGCTGCAGGGATACGAGCGAGGCTATCGATAATTCGTCATAGGCTCCACCCGTAGAGCGGGGGTATTCCGCCCCGCATTCAAAGCTCATCAGTCTTAGAACTCTTCCATCTTTCATCGCATGATATACCGGACTACACCCTAGTTGTAGAGTACAGTCTCGGTTCTGCAATATGAGCGGCTTCAGTGGCTGTCAGTTGCAGCTACCTGTTACCCACAGCACGGGCCTGCTCGTCAAAAGTGCTTGACTCAGCAATTCATCACTCATTGTGCCGCACGTTATGGGGCATTGCAACTCACATGTACTGACTTTAGGCAACACTGCGCCAGCCTCTTAAATCTAAATAAAACTCTCGACATTGCCACAAACACGCTCTTGGTGTACCCAGCTGCAACTTTTCTGTTGACTTCGACCATGGGAGGCTTAGCATTTGCCAACGTTCCGACCGAGTCCGGAGAGCCAGTCAA
>Ga0265780_10009237_pt1 | contig 11841 bp, 9 predicted proteins | sample P1T30metagenome_FD_192432 | JGI IMG/M metagenome (GOLD analysis project Ga0265780, IMG submission 192432) | Plant litter microbial communities from East Loma Ridge, Irvine, California - P1 T30 | ecosystem: Environmental > Terrestrial > Plant litter > Unclassified | place: USA: California... | reverse complement strand
AGCGAATGAAGGTGCTGGTAGTGGACGACGACATCGTGGCGCGCATGATGCTGATGCATCTGGTCGACAGCTGCGGCAACCATGCGATCCTGGAAGCGGAAGACGGCGCCGACGCCTGGCGCCAGCTCGAGGCCGGCCTGCGGCCCGACATCGTGTTCTGCGACCTGCGCATGCCGCACCTGTCCGGCCTGGAGCTGCTGCAGCGGCTGCGCGCGGACGCCGCCACGGCCACGCTGCCTTTCGTGCTGGTCTCGGCCGCGTCCGACGCCGCGACGCTGGACGAAGCGGCGGCCATGAAAGCCAGCGGCTACATCGTCAAGCCTTTCCGCCAGGAAGACGTGCGCGGCCAGTTCGAGCGCCTGTTTCCTGCAAAGGGTGAAGAAGTGCCGCCTGACGAAGCGGCGCACGAGGTCGCGCGCCGCCTGGGCATCGACGCTGCGCGCCTGCGCCTGTATCTCGACGGACTGGCGCGCCAGCTGCAGGCGGCCACCCACGGAGCGGCGCCCGGCGACGCAGGCATGCAGGCGCGCCTGAACCGCCTGCGCGAAGGCTGCAAGACGCTGGGCCTGTACGGCGCCGCCGCCGGGCTGGCGAAGGTGGCCGAGATGCGCGCGCCGGCGCCGCACGAGGTGGCGGCGGCGCTGGAGAGCGCGAGCGCCGCGGTGGCGCGCCAGGCCGAGCGCGCGGCGCGTGGCTGAGCGGGTACGAGCATGCGTTGCGAGCGGGCGCAAGACAGGACAGCGAATCCGCTTGCCGATGGGTTTCTTTAGATTTAAAGTATCTCTCGATTGTTGCTTGAGCGCTTATTCTCGTCGCCTCGTTTCACGCAGCCGGGACTCTTCATGAACGACGCCACCTTTGCAACGCTGTCACCGTCCGGCCATTCGGACGACTTCGCCCGCGCCAACCTGCCGCCGCCGCACGCCTGGCCAGAATTCCTGTTCGACCTGCCCGAGCTGCATTACCCGCAGCGCCTGAACTGCGCCGTCGAACTGCTCGACAGCGCCGTCGAGCGCGGCTGGGGCGAACGCACGGCGCTGATCGGCGCGCGCGAGCGCTTGACTTATGCCGAACTCCTGGACCGGGTCGACCGCATCGCCCACGTGCTGCGCCACGACCTGGGCCTGGCCACCGGCAACCGGGTGCTGGTGCGCGGCGCCAACTGCCCGACGATGGCGGCCTGCATCCTGGGCGTGATCAAGGCCGGCTGCATCGCGGTGCCGACCATGCCGCTGCTGCGCGCGCGCGAACTGGGGGCCATCGCCGACAAGGCGCGCGTGAACGCGGTGCTGTGCGGCGGCGCCCTGGTGGACGAGGTCGATGCGCTGGACCTGGCCGTGCCGGTGCTGTCGTTCGACACCCCGGGCCCCGATTCCCTCGAACGACGCATGGCGCGCCATGGCGGGCCGTTCGTGGCGGCCGACACTGCGGCCGACGACGTCTGCCTGATCAGCTTTACTTCCGGCACCACCGGCGTGCCGAAAGGGACCATGCACTTCCACCGCGATATGCTGGCGATCTGTGACTGCTTCCCGCGCCACGTGCTGCGCGCCCAGGCCGACGACGTCTTCATCGGCACGCCGCCGCTGGCCTTCACTTTCGGGCTGGGCGGGCTGCTGCTATTCCCGCTGCGGGTGGGGGCGGCCGGGGTGCTGATCGAGAAGCTCTCTCCCGACACCCTGCTGGGAGCGATCGCCGACCACCGCGCCACGGTGTGCTTCACGGCGCCCACCTTCTACCGGCAGATGGCGGCGCAAGCACGGCGGTTCGAGCTCCAGAGCCTGCGCGCCAGCGTGTCGGCCGGCGAGGCGCTGCCGGTGGCGACGCGCGCGGCCTGGCAGGCGGCGACCGGGCTGGCAATGATCGACGGGATCGGCGCGACCGAGTTGCTGCACATCTTCATCTCGAGCGCGGGCGACGATGTCCGTCCCGGCGCCACCGGCAAGCCGGTGCCGGGCTATCAGGCCTGCATCCTCGACGCCCAGGGCCGGCGCGTGGGGCCGGGCGTGATCGGCCGGCTGGCGGTAAAGGGGCCGACCGGCTGCCGCTACCTGGCCGACGAGCGCCAGCGCGACTATGTCCGCGATGGCTGGAACCTGACCGGCGACGCCTATGAGATGGATGCAGACGGCTATTTTTATTACCGCTCGCGCCTCGATGACATGATCATCTCGGCCGGCTACAACATCGCCGGCGCCGAGGTGGAAGAAGCGCTGCTGCACCATCCGGCGGTGGCCGAATGCGCCGTGGTGGGACGCAGCGACCCAGAACGTGGACAGGTGGTCGAGGCGCATGTCGTGTTGCGCAGCAGCTATGTTGGGACCGAGGAACTGGCCCACGCGCTGCAGGAATTCGTGAAAGGCCAGATTGCACCGTATAAATACCCGCGCGCAATTCTATTCAAGGAACAACTACCGCGCACCGAAACCGGTAAACTGCAACGGTTTAAATTACGCACTGAAGCGGTTTGAGGACTTGCATGGATGACGACAGGCGCAAAGAGGTTGCCGACGCCGAGGGGAGAGAGGCGGCCGAGCTGGACCTGGAAAGCCGCCTGACGGACGAACACCACCAGTCGCTGCGGCTATGGCTGCGCATGCTGTCGTGCACGACGCGGATTGAAAACGAGATCCGCAGCCGCCTGCGCACCACCTTTGGAATCACCTTGCCGCGCTTCGATTTGATGGCGCAGCTCGAGCGCCATCCGGACGGGCTGCGCATGGGCGAGCTGTCCAGGCGCATGATGGTCACCGGGGGCAATATCACCGGGATTACCGACCAGCTCGAGCGCGAGGAGCTGGTAATGCGGGTGCAGGATGCGAAAGACCGGCGGGCGTCGGCGGTCAAGCTGACCGAGGCGGGACGAACGGCATTCGCCGGGATGGCGGCGGTGCATGAGCGCTGGATCGAGGAGATGCTGGCGGATGTGCCGGGAGAGGACAAGGCGGGCATGATTGCCTTGCTGTCGACCATGAAGCGCAAGCTGCGGGTGAACGACGAGGCCTAGCCGGCGCCGTGTCAACACCTGTCGGGCAGGCCGTCGGCGCGCTCATGCGCAGTCGTACGGCTGCGAATCGCGGAAGGTGCGCAGCCGAATCGCTTGCGAAAGCGGATGGCGAAACGCGAGGCCGACTCATAGCCGACATCCAGTGCGATCCGGTTGACCGGCAAGCCGGTCGACTGCAGCAGGAGCAAGGCGGACGTCATGCGCACATCGGCAAGCAGCGTACCCACGGTGGCGTCTTGCGCCGCCAGCCGGCGCCGCAGCGTCGCCTCGCTCATGGCGAGCTGGCGGGCCGCGAGGGCCGCGGTCCAGCGCTCGGCGGGGGCGGCTTCGAACAGCCGGCGCACCCGGGTGGCGAGGGATGGCGCCTGCATAGGTGGAAAATGCACGCTGCGCAGCGACAGCCATGCCAGCACTTCGGTTAGCCGGTGCTCGGCGATCCGATCAGGGACCGGCGCCGTGATCGCGTCGAATGCGCGGCCAAGGGCGGCGCAGAACTCGGGCTCCAGACCGTGGACGGTCCTGGCGCCGTCGATATCGCCGATCTCGTCAATCTCGCGCATCTGGCGCCTGGCGCGCTCCACCAGGTCGGCGTCCAGGATCAGCCAGCGCGCTTCGTAGCGCCCGTCGCTGGCCAGGCGGTTGGTGACGTCGAAAGTGCTGCCGCCCGCGATGGCGATGGCCTCGCCGGCGCCGACCTGCCACGCGCGACCGTCCGCATGGAGCGTCTTGCTGCCGTGGCGCACGAGGATCACGGTCGGCTGGTCGATGGCGAGCCGGCTGAACCGCAGATCGCTGTGTTGTACGACGCCGGCGGTCGCGCCGATGCCCACGCGCATCCTGAGGGCATTGGCGCCGTGGTCGGTAGCTGCGGTCATCGTGTCGTTGTCGAGTGGAGACTGACGGCAAGCATGAACGGTGCAGCAACGGCAGTCAAGCCAACGCCCTCGGATCGGGCTCGGCCCTGCGCATGGCGCGCAGGTAGGCCGGACGCGCCGTCATGCGTTCGACGTAGGCGCGGATATGCGGGTAGGGAGACAGGTCGTGGTCCGAGAAGAACCGCATCGTCGTCAGCACGAACAAGGTCATGATGTCGGCAGCGGTGAACGCATCTCCCGCCAGGAACGGCACACCTGCCAGGCGCTGCTCGAGCAGGGCGTGGGCGCGCCCGTGCCGGGCGCGCAGCGCCGTGACCAGCGGGTTGTCGCCGCCGAGCCGCCTGGCGACCGAATCGATCAGCGCCGCAGGCATGAGCGAGCCGTTGGAAAAGTGGAACCAGAACAGGAAGTGGGCGTAATCTGGTGCATCGGGCTGCACCAGCAGCCGGCCCTGGCCGTGGATCCGGGTGACGTACTCGACGATGGCCGCCGATTCGCCGAGTGCCAGCGCACCGTCGGTGATGACCGGCGCCGTGCCGAATGGCGTCAGCGCGCGATACTCCGCGGGAGCAAGGCGGGTTTGCGGGTCGCGTTCATAGCGTTTCAGCTCATACGGGAGGTCCAGTTCCTCGCACAGCCAGACGATGCGCTCGGACTGGGATTTTTCGAGGTGATGGATGGTCAGCATGGAATGCACCTTTCATGTGAAGGCAAGGCGGACGGAATCGCCGTGCTGAACGCATGATAGGAAAACGCTGGCGGGCCGGTGGCGCCGGGACGATCGTTTTCGGTGCCGATCCGCGCAATATGCCGCTGGTCTTTCGCTGTAGAAATGACAGATCACGCTGGCGACTGGTACAATTCGCGTCGCGTGTCGCCATCGTACAATGGATAGTACAAGCCCCTCCTAAGGGTTAGATGCAGGTTCGATTCCTGCTGGCGATACCATTTCCACTCTTGCAGTCTCTCAGGGCATCTGAGATTTGGCGTCGCGGGCCGTTCAGTCGGTACAATGTGCGCCTTACTTGTCCAACCAATCAATCAACTTACGCCTTCATCCGCATCCCGACAGGGTCGCGCCGGGCCGCACATCGAATATGGCAGTCATCTCCCTCTCCTCCGCGCAACTGGCCTTCGGCCACGTCCCGCTGCTCGACCACGCCGACTTTTCGCTGGAAACCGGCGAGCGCGTCGGTCTCATCGGCCGTAACGGCACCGGCAAATCCTCGCTCCTGAAGATCATCTCGGGCCGCTCGAAACTCGACGACGGCCTCCTGGTCATGCAGCAGGGCGTGAGCATCGCCTATGTGGAGCAGGAACCGGTATTCGATCCGCAGATGACCGTGTTCGACGTGGTCGCGCTCGGCATGGGCGACCAGCAGGCGATGCTGACCGAATACGAAGAACTCACCGGCAAGTTCGGCCAGGGCGACGACGATGCGCTGATGGAGCGCATGCATGTGCTGCAGACCAAACTGGACGCCACCGACGGCTGGAACCTGGCGAACAAGGTCGAGACCACGCTGGGCCGCCTGAACCTGGCGGGCGATGCCAAGATGGGCACCTTGTCCGGCGGTATGCAAAAACGGGTAGCGCTGGCCGTGGCCCTGGTGTCGGCGCCGGACGTGCTGCTGCTCGACGAACCGACCAACCACCTGGACTTTACCTCGATCAAATGGCTGGAGAGCCTGCTGCGCGAATTCCGCGGCTCGATCCTGTTCATCACCCACGACCGCAGCTTCCTGGACAATGTCGCCACCCGCATCATCGAGCTCGACCGCGGCAAGCTGCTCTCGTTCCCGGGCAATTTCACGACGTACCAGGAACGCAAGCGCGAACTGCTGGCCAACGAGGAAGTCGAGAACGCCAAGTTCGATAAATTCCTGGCGCAAGAAGAAGTGTGGATCCGCAAGGGCGTGCAGGCACGCCGCACCCGCGACGAAGGCCGCGTGCGCCGCCTGGAAGCGCTGCGTCTGCAGCGCGTTGCGCGCCGCGACCAGCAGGGCCAGATCAAGCTCGACGTCGCCACCGGCGAGCGCTCGGGCAAGATCGTCGCCGACCTGGAAGGCGTGTCGAAGCGCTACGGTGACAAAATCATCGTCGACGGTTTCACCGGCACCATCATGCGCGGCGACAAGGTCGGCCTGATCGGGCCGAACGGCGCCGGCAAGACGACCCTGCTCAAGATTATCCTGGGTGAAGAAACGGCCGATAGCGGCACCGTGCGTCTGGGCACCAAGCTGAACGTGGCCTATTTCGACCAGATGCGCACCCAGCTCAACGAAGAGGCGAGCCTGGCCGACACCATCGCGCCCGGCAGCGACTGGGTCGAGATCAATGGCCAGCGCAAGCACGTGATGACTTACCTGAACGACTTCCTGTTCTCGCCGGAGCGGGCGCGTTCGCCGGTCAAGTCGCTGTCCGGCGGCGAGCGCAACCGCCTGCTGCTGGCGCGCCTGTTCGCCAAGCCGGCCAACTGCCTGGTGCTGGACGAACCGACCAACGACCTCGACATCGATACCCTCGAACTGCTGGAAGAATTGCTGGAGGAATACACCGGCACCGTCTTCCTCGTCAGCCACGACCGTACTTTCCTGGACAATGTCGTGACCCAGGTCATCGTGGCCGAGGGCGGCGGCAAGTGGCGTGAATATGTCGGCGGCTATACTGACTGGGAACGCGTCAGGGCGGCGGCTCCGGCGGTGCAGGCGCCGGCGTCCGGCGCGGCCAAGGCCAGCGCCGCCAAGGTGGAAGAGGCGCCAGCGCAGGGCGTGGCCAAGAAGGTCAAGCTGAGCTACAAGGAACAGCGCGAGCTCGAAGAATTGCCGCAGCTGATCGCGTCGCTCGAAGACGAGCAGTCCGCGATCACCCAGCAATTGAACGCGCCTGACTTCTACAAGACGAATCCGGCCGACGCCAAGCGCATCAATGCGCGCTTCGCCGAGATCGAAGACCTGCTGCTCGACGCGCTCGACCGCTGGGAACGCATCGAGGCGCGCGCCAGGGGCGAGTAAGACCGAAGGGACGGCATCGATGCGCGAACACGACGATTCACATGCTGTCCCTCCAGCGGCCGCGCTCGCGGCCGACGAACCCTTCCGCAACCGCGCCGCCTGGGCGCGGATCCTGCCTTTCGGCACCTATCTCTTCTTCATCGTCCTGGGCGACGTGCTCGAGCGCTTCGGATACAGCCGCGCCGAGCTGCGCTGGCTGTATCCGGTCCAGGTTGGCGCCGTGCTGGCGCTCCTGGCCGCGTTCTGGCGCGGTTATGACGAGCTGCATCATTTTGCGCTGACGCTCAGGCAGGCGCTGGTCGCCACCGCTTCCGGCGTCGTGGTGCTGGTCTTGTGGGTAAATCTCGACGCACCCTGGATGACGTTCGGCAGTGCGCCCGGCTACGACCCGCGCACGCACGGCGAGATCGACTGGCTGCTGGTGGCGATTCGCATCGGCGGCGCCGCCCTGATCGTTCCCGTGATGGAAGAACTGTTCTGGCGCTCTTTCTTGATGCGCTGGGTCGAGCGGTCCGATTTCATGTCGCTTGATCCCGCGCGTATCGGCTTCAAGGCTTTCGTGATTCCATGCCTGTTGTTCGGAGTCGAACACCATCTTTGGCTGGCCGGCGTCATGGCCGGCGTTGCCTATGGCTTGTTGTATATGCGGCACCGCAAGCTGTGGTCGCCGATACTGGCTCACGCTATCACCAATGGATTGCTGGGAGTCTGGGTGGTGCATACCGGAGGCTGGCAGTTCTGGTAATTCCTTCGGCGCAGCATCTACCGGGAAGCTTAGGACATGCCTTTCAACCCTGCAGCGCATCGGCTTCGAACCGTGGCGGCCCTGGCGACGGTGTTATGTTCTTTCCCGGCAGTGTCTGCACCGAACGACGCGCGGCAAGAAGACGGTCTGCGGCTGCTTGGCGGCATCGGCTGGGCCTACGACGACAATCTCTTGCGCGTCGCCGACGATGAGCAGCCGTTCGAAGGCCGGCGCAGCGATTCCTATCGCACACTCGATGCCGGCGTCGTGCTCGACAAGACCATCAGCCGCCAGCGCATCGCGGCCACTGCGAAGGTGTCGAAGGTCAAGTTCGACCACTTCGACCAGCTCGACTACGACGGCCGCGATTTGCAGGCGAGCTGGTTCTGGCAAGCCGGCAAGCAGTATGAGGGCCGGGTCGAAGCGCTGTACATCAAGACGCTGGCGCCGTACACCGACTTCGACAGCGACGAGCGCAACTTGCGCCGGCAGCGGCGCCAGTTGCTCGATGCCGGCTGGAAGCCGCATCCGAGCTGGAAGCTGCGCGCCGGCGCCGCGCGCGACAAGTACACCTACGAGTTGCAGGCCCAGCGCTACAACGACCGCACCGAAAAAACCTATGAGGCCGAACTCCAGTACCGGCCGAAAAGCGGCAGCACGGTCGGCCTCGTCGCGCGCCGCGTGAAGGGCACCTATCCGTACCGGCGCCCTTACAACAGCAGTGTGCTCACCGACGATTTCACCCAGGACGAACTGAAGGCGCGGGTGGACTGGCTCGCCAGCGGATCGACGACGCTGCAGGCGCTGGTGGGCTATGCGCGGCGCGAGCAGCCGTCGTACGGCGAAGGCCGCACCAGCGGCGTCAATGGCCGCGTCACCTGGCTGTACAAGCCGCAAGGCAAGATCAGCTACGGCGCCTCGCTGTGGCGCGAGTTCGCGCCGATCGAAAGCGTGCGCGTCAGCACGACCCTGAACAAGGGGGCGAGCCTGCAAGCCACCTGGCTGGCGACCGACCGCATCCGGGTGGACGCCCGCGCGTCCTACGAAAAGCGCGACTACACGGCGCGCGACGAGTTTGCGGGCCTGGATGGCCTGAACGACGCGATCCGCAGCGCCAGCCTGCGGGCGCTATGGCAGGTTCGGCCCAAGGTACAAGTGGTTGCCGGCTACGCCTACGAGTCGCGCTCGGGGTCGCAGGCACTCGGCACCGGCAAGTTCGACGCCAATATGGTGCAGCTGAGTGCCAATGTGCTGTTCTGATCGAGGACGTAGCGGCGCATGACGGTCAACGACATTCCCATCATTTCGTTCTTCCAGCGCGTGCTCGATCCGCTGATCGTGATGGGCAGCCTGTACCTGGCGACATTGGTCTTTGGCGAACCGTTCTCCGGCTATTGCCTGGTGCTGATGATCCTGGCCTTCTTCATTTCGTCGGCCGTCTACCAGCAAATCGATCCCTACCGCACCTGGCGCAGCGGCCGCATGCTGGCCTATGCGCGCGATACGGTGTTCGGCTGGTGCCTGACGCTCGCCGTGCTGTACTTCGTCGGCTCCGCCAGCGGCATGAAATACTACTATGACGAGCGGGTGCTGCTGGCATGGGCGGTGGCCACGCCGCTGACGATCCTGGCCAGCCATATCGCGGTGCGCTTCGCCACCGGGGGCCGCAAGCACCACGCGCGCGAACTGCGCTCGATCGTGGTGGTCGGCGCCAACGATGCCGGCATCAGGTTCGCCGGCGTGTGCGAGCGCCATCCGAACCTGTTGATGCGGGTGCAGGGCTTTTTCGACGACCGTGCCGACGGGCGCCAGCCGCCCGGCCTGCGTTATCCGATGCTGGGCAAGATGGCCGAGGTCGCCGCTTATGTGCGGCGCAAGAACATCAAGATGATTTTCATCAGCCAGCCGGTCTCGGCCCAGCCGCGCATCCGCCAGCTGGTCGACGAATTGAAGGACACCACCGCCTCGGTCTATTTCTTGCCCGACGTGTATGTGTTCGACCTGATGCAGGCGCGCTTCGATACCGTGGGCGGCATGCCGGTGATCGCGATCAGCGAGACGCCATTCATGGGCTTTAACAGCGTGCTCAAGCGCGGCACCGACGTCGTGGTCAGTGCGCTGGCGCTGTTGCTGCTGGCGCCACTGATGCTGGTGATCGCCCTTGCCGTGAAGCTCGGTTCGCCCGGCCCGGTGCTGTTCAAGCAGCGCCGCTACGGGCTGTATGGCGAAGAGATCTATATCTATAAATTCCGCTCGATGACGGTGCTGGACGACGGGCCGACCATCGTCCAGGCCAGGGCCAACGATCGCCGCATCACGCGCATCGGCCACTTCCTGCGCCGCACGTCGCTCGATGAATTGCCGCAGTTTATCAATGCGCTGCAAGGGCGCATGAGCGTGGTCGGCCCGCGTCCGCATGCGGTCGCGCATAACGAGGAATACCGCAAGCTCATCAAGGGTTACATGCTGCGCCACAAGGTCAAGCCGGGCATCACCGGCTGGGCCCAGGTCAACGGCTTGCGCGGCGAGACGGCCACCCTCGACAAGATGGAGGCGCGCATCCGCTACGACCTCGATTACCTGCGCAACTGGTCGCTGTGGCTCGATCTGTGGATCATCCTCAAGACCGTCAAGGTCGTCCTCACGCGCGAGAACGCGCACTGAGACTTAAGTCGCCGTGCCTGAAAAGTGAACCGTCGGGCTTTGCGCGCATCGAATGGCAGGGTGGCGGCGATTCCAGCCGGGCCTTCGAGCCAATCAATTTTGTCCTAGAAACGGATGAGTGGTAATCGACGCGCTCTTTGATCTGGACGATTACCGACAAGCTTGCGCGGCCATCCGGGCTGGGTAGAATCGTTAACTGCAATGCAAGAGCAATGACCGATTTTCCGCTGCAATAGGGGCGGGGACATATCGTCATTGATCATGGGAGACAATGTGCACAACAAGCCACGCATCTACGTTGCCGGCCACCGCGGCCTGGTCGGCTCGGCCATCGTGCGCGCGCTGCGCGCCGCAGACAAGGCCGAGATCGTCACCCGCAGCCATGACGAACTCGAGCTGACCGATCAGGCAAGCGTAAGCGAATTCTTCGGCAGCGAAGGTATCGACCAGGTTTACCTGGCCGCGGCCAGGGTAGGGGGCATCCACGCCAACAACAGCTATCCGGCGCAATTCATCTACGACAACCTGATGGTGCAGGCGAATGTCGTGCACGAGGCCTGGCGCGCGGGCGTGCGCAAGCTGCTGTTCCTGGGCTCGTCCTGCATCTATCCGCGCCTGGCGGCGCAGCCGATTCGCGAAGAATACTTAATGAACGGCATGCTCGAGCCGACCAATGAACCCTATGCCATGGCCAAGATTGCCGGCATCAAGCTGTGCGAAAGCTATAACCGCCAGTACGGCACCGACTATCGGAGCGTGATGCCCACCAATCTCTACGGTCCCGGCGACAACTACCACCCCGAGAACAGCCATGTCATTCCCGCCCTGCTGAGCCGCTTCCATGGTGCAAAGACGAGCGCCGCCCCCGAGGTCGTGATCTGGGGCAGCGGCAAGCCGATGCGCGAATTCCTCTACGTCGACGATATGGCGGCGGCCAGCGTCCACGTCATGGAGCTGGCGCCCGAGGCCTATGCGGCTGCTACCGACCCCATGCATTCGCACATCAATGTCGGCACCGGCCAGGACGTGACCATCGGCGAGCTGGCGCGCCTGGTGGGCCAGACCGTGGGCTATACGGGCGATATCGTCTTCGATGCCAGCAAGCCGGACGGCACGCCGCGCAAGCTGCTCGACGTCTCCAAGCTGGCGGCGCTGGGCTGGCGCGCCAGTACGCCGCTGGCCGAGGGCTTGCAGCGCGCCTATCTGGCCTATCTTGCCCACCTCTCTGGCGAAGCCGGGCTGGACGCCCGATGTGAAATGGACAACAGAGCGGATGGCGCAAGCGGTCCAGAATGGCGGATTTCAACCCGGACCGCGCATGCCTGAGGGGCAAGGCCGTCCACGCTGGAGAACACCATGCAGAGCTCGTACCGGAACGCCGTAAATCTGTCGCTGTCATTCGCACCCGGGTTCATCCCGAGGCGCGCCTTGTGCGCCGCCCTGGTCCTGGCCAGCGTCGCGCTGGCGGGCTGCAACCGGGACAAGCCGGTGCCCGAGACGAAGCCCGGCCAGGCCCTGGCCAGCGTGAATGGCGAA
>Ga0265780_10009236_pt1 | contig 11843 bp, 13 predicted proteins | sample P1T30metagenome_FD_192432 | JGI IMG/M metagenome (GOLD analysis project Ga0265780, IMG submission 192432) | Plant litter microbial communities from East Loma Ridge, Irvine, California - P1 T30 | ecosystem: Environmental > Terrestrial > Plant litter > Unclassified | place: USA: California... | reverse complement strand
ACACCAAGCCTGATCGAGTGACAAAAAAACACATCCGGTGCGGTATCCTCCACAGGTGGCGCAGTAGGATCTAATGGATGATGCCTTCTAACAATTGCGATGTAAAGTGTGCGATAGGCGGGCAAGTGCATTGCTGACGCGCGAAGAGCTGTAAACAGAAAAAGGGCCGCTGCAAGGTTGCGATCGGCCCTAGCTGTAGCCAATGTCGAATAAGCTTTGGTGCAGGTGAACAAGGTAATGGAATTACAGCTTCATCCTGTCACACCTGTGATACTGATCTATGTGAGCCTAGCCTATACAAGGTAAAAAAGTCGCCCTACCCGGGTGCTCCGCAGATGTCAGCATCGTCCTTTTTAGGACAGCATCGCGACAGGTTGCGCGCCCAATGCGCGATGAATCCGCCGCCCAGGCTGAAAAAGTCAATCTCCGGTCGAATCGCTACTGCCCTGGTCAAGTCGCCTGGAAGGACCTCTGTCCAAATTTCCAGTAATGCATTCTCCATCATGGTAATATGACTATTATCATCGTGATACTGGGAGAGAGAGGGAAGTGGAAGCGCATGAGCGGTCAGTCGATCCGTCTTGCCGTGAGCGTTCACTGGGATCCTGTCGAGTGGTACCAGGAGGGCCGGACACATGTACCTTGGTAAAGGAAGACGAGATAGAAGAGACTCGCGGAATTGTGCCTGCTCTTGCGCCCTGTAGTATCCTGGCTCCAACTCGACGTGCCCAACCAGGAAGTCCGGATTGCGTCGAGCTGAAACGACAGCGTTTGCAAGCACTCCATGTGAAGCCCGCAGCACAGCAGATTCTACTTCAAGCATCTCGATACGGATTCCCCTGAGCTTGACCTGTGTGTCTCCTTCCATGCGTCCTTCATAGTAGAGCTGCCTATCTCCGCCGAAACGTCCGCTGTCACCAGTCCGGTACATTAGAGATTCTTTTGCTCCCTCCACGAATTAGCCAGTTGGGGTCAACGAGTCTGCAAAGAAGGCAACTCTTGTAAGCGAATCTTAGCCAAAGTAGCCGTTTGCAACGCCAGCGCCCGTGACGGCAATCTCTCCCGAAAATCCGCTGGGTACTGGCTTCAAGTCCTTGTCCACAACGAAGACACCACAGTTGGCCATGGGTCTACCCACTGGAGTTACCGTTTCTTTCTCTCCCTTCGCGCTGTTGTCAATTTCGGCCGTCGTGCACCACACGCTAGCCTCGGCTGGTCCATAGATATTGACAAGCTTCAAATCGTTGTTCAACTGCCTGAAGGAAGTCTTAAGTGTATGTGGCAGAGCTTCGCCGCCTGAGAAGGCATATCTGGAATTTGCAGCCTCCATCAGCTCAGTCTCTCCATACCGGAGCCAGTAAGCTAGCTCAGAAGGGGTGGCGATGATTAGCGAGACGGACTCGTCGCGTGTAATCTTACATATCTCCTGTGGGTCGCTGCGCTGATCCATGAAAGCTACTACTACGCTACCTCCAGAGCACGGCCCCATTACCACTTGCCCGAAGCATAGATTGAAGCTGACTGCGCTCTGTTGCAATGCTATCAGAGACTCGCCTTCACGGCAGTGGCGTGCTAGACTGCCCTGGATGACGTTGGCAAGGCTGACATGGCAAAGCACGTTTCCTTTCAGCGCAAAGGCGCATTCTAATACATGTGTAGTTATGTGGAAGAGACGCTGCGAGCAAAGCAAACCTTGAAAGTCATCGGTAGGTCGGGATCGGATTCGGGGTTAGCAACCAAGCGACGTCGGGCCTCGGGACGCCCTAAAGCGTCCGCATCTTGTTTAAGAGCGGCTCTGCGCTCACAGTCTCTCTATTATTGGCGCATGAGTTCCGTGCCCTTCGGTTGCAGAAAGGTATTGTTGTAGAAGATGCGAAGCTTCACTAAGCCAGTTTCGAGGTATAACAAAGCTGCACCCAGATGATGCAGACAAACTCCAGACCCGCACCTCCAGTGCCTGTAGTATCACTTTCATCAACACGAGACTTCATGATCGTAGCCCTCCCAATCACTTGTACACGCCTCTTTTCGCGTCATCGCGATGAACTCAACAATCAATACTCCGCGTCTGAAGCTCACGCTCATCACGACGGCAGATCGTGGCAGTGAAGAATTCGAGTGGATTCATAAACTCCGAAGCAATGAGCAGAGTTCATGGTGGAGGTACTGTACTTCACCAGCACCCTTCTTGAATTATCCCACTAACATAGGCTTAGTCTGCAGGGTCCTTCAAAAACTCCTGAAGACACTGAGAGAGCTTTGCAGCATATGCTTGCAACACCTCATGTTGAAGGCAGCGACAGAGTGCATCGCTATCCGTACGCAGTGCACCAATTGCTTCAGAATTCAATGACGCGCTTCATCGGCTTGATCACGCTGCGCACGCTCTCCGCCGAAGAGTGCAAATTACCTCCGCGCAATGCCCATGGATCTACTGCCACTACTTTATCATTGGAAATTGCTTACATGTTCCTGCCAACATCCTGGGGCCAAGGCTTCGCTACGGAGTCGATCACCGCCGTCTTTAAGAGTCTTGAGTCTGCTCCGACTGTTCTCTGGGCGCCTCGTGAGAAGGTCATGGTTCGGGCTATCGTGAACGATGAGAACGTGCCATCGCAAAGAGTCATGAAGAAGTGCGAAATGGGCGAGCCGGGGGTGCTGGAGTTCGAAGGCGGTAGATTCTTCATCGCAGGGAAGTGGAGGACAAAGCATCGACTGTTCGTATTTGGAAAAGAACTCGTCTTGCGATGACAATAGCTTGTAGTTCTAGTAATGGAGACGTACACTGATAGAAAAGAACTGTTCTGTGTACTTAGTGCAATCAGTGTCGCTTTACGGATATGTAGATACATGTCTCTCATTCCACCACATTGCACAGCATCCACTACAGACCAGCAGCAAAAAGAAATTGCTCGACACCTGTGTGATTCGAACACACGCTCCCGAAGGAACTAGCTCACTCGTATAGCAGGCCAGCGCGTTAACCTGCTGACGTTAGTACTTTGTCCGCTTGGAGGATGGAGGGAAAACTCGCCACTCCGCCAAGGTGCCCGCCCATTGGTAGTTTTGCTTCATGGGAGAACTGAGGTTTGTGGGCGTGATGTTGATGGGCTGTGGGAATAGAAATCAAGACATGTGGAAGGAAAAAAGAGACGAGTACAAGGCCCGAGGCTGGTCTAAAGCTCAGAACAGACAGTCAGCGTCCTGTTGTTTGCTTGAAGATGGAACCGATAGCAAACGCCGGTTGACGAATGACCTTGTCAGCCTCAGCATCAAGTATTGGAAGTACCGGCGGGTGTCAAGTTCTTGTTTCTCTGCCACCATGACTATGCTTAATGTTTGTTCGATAGATGCTCACCGTGTGAAAGCTAGACTGAGGAACAGCTTATGAATACATATGTAACAGTCTCATGTAACGCAGTGACCATTGATTTGATTAAATTGCTCTTCATCTTTCATCATGCACATTATTAACATTTCAGGCCGTGACACTGAGGGAGCATAAGGCGACGATTCACATCTTTAGCAGAACAAAAACGATAACTTGACGGTCTAGAGCAGCACCTCAAGTCTCTGACAAAGTATTCGCCTGTCAATTTGTCAACCTGAAATACATTCAACCAACAAATGTAAATTATTGTACTCCATTCTTTGGCCCGTATTCAAGAGATACTGATAAAATCCGCACAGAAAACCTTCGATTCTGCGATTGGATACATGTATTTCTGTCTTGACGCTGTCATTTACGGCACTGTCGCATGCTCCAATGTCAATGCCAATCCCAGATTTCGAAACCCGCATATTCGCATGCGTGTGTTCTGATTAGCCCCAACCGTGTCCGCCGTTGAGTTATATGCTTGGTATTGAGTGCAGTATTCTATATCTGCGTGCTACTAACTAAAAACAGGCTATGCACATGCAAATCGTTGAAGAACATGTACACGGCGTCTCGAAACGAACCAATCTTTCCATTCTGGCCTAGCGTGCAAGGTTTTATCAGATCATCAGATAAAGCCGACATCGCTACTAATGAGTGCTCTGCCTTTGCTCCGAACCATCTCCAGCCACTTTGGAGCGGTACCGAGCTTACGTACTAGACAGGATGTGATTCGTCACGCTGCGTCGTTTGCGTCCGAAATGTGGAGTCTGGTCAGGTGAGTTGGTGCTCTCGGATGACGGGTGCAGAGACGGAGCACGTAGCGTGACATGCACCGAATTCGACTGACACGTGTTTGGAGAAGGATGCAAGTCTGCAGCGGGTATTGCGGCACGTCAGCGGCTGAAGAATTATGTAGAGGGTTTGAACTTTATTGCATCAGACAGGAGTATGTACACAAGGGACTGATTGCAGCGGGCCATTATCGAACATCCGCCGCCTGAATTCCCAAAGCAGTGAAAGGAGAATCATCTCTGGACTCTCAGTCATGTCGCCGATTTCTAGAAACTTGCAGGTGCGCGAACCGGCGCACAGGCCAAAAGCCCTCCATGCGGTGGTATTAGTGGTCATGGGTATCGTATGTGATGAAAAGGAAAGTGGGGCCCCGTGCTCAGCTAGGGCGTCGTGTCCATGTTGAAGTCGGACATGGGTATCTCTTGACTTTGATGCTGCGCCTGGGTATATGGCGAGTTGGAGGCTTGGCGGAGTTCTTCGGCCTTTTCGACAATGGTGGCGAGACGGCCATCTGAAGGGCGAGGCTTGAGTGGCCGACCGCTGTGTTGGAGGGTTGTGAGGATACTGCCAACATCGACCTCCATGGCGCTGAATGTGCCGGGTTCCATCGACGGCTCCATGGACATGAGCGTGTCTCTGCGAGTGTCTGGGTGGGTAGACTGGAGCGGCCGCAGTTGTCTCCACTCTGGGCTGTCCATGTCCATGGAAACTCGGCCGTCGAGTAGACCAAAGGCCTCGGAGCAGCCGACGGAGCGAATGCCGGGAATGGTGGTTGACTTTTGAGCGAGCTTGTCGATGCTTGGCTCGAACCTTGGCTCCATGGTGGATGGCGAGTTGAGCTGGGCTGCAAGGCCTTGACAACGCCTCTGCTGCTCTGGATCTGCCAGACAGGCTGCACAGCTGCCGGGGGTGCCCTTGGGCGGGACAGAGAGACTGGAGACGGACGTGGCGCTCGTGACAGTGGACAGTGGAGCGCCGGCCGAGCTGGAGCGGAGTGACTCGTCTCGGCAGAGGCAGTTGTCGGGACGGGTGCAGAAACCGCAGCTCTGATGCTCTCCATCCATGGTGAAGTCGACTTCCTCACGTGACGGGACGGGGCGGTATGTGGTGAAGTCGACCTCGAGGGCAGAGGGATCCTCGGTCTTCTGCGGCTGCGATTGCACGTCCTGCATGGGGGTGGTGCCATTGCGGAGGGGCAGGGGCACGGCCTCGATGAAGGGCGGATCCTGGGCGTCGTCCAGGGCGAGCTTCTCGTCGAGACATTCGCAGCGGTCGGGCGTACACCTGCCACAAAGATGGCTTGCGGCGTCGGCAAAGTCGTCGCCATGACGTGCGGCCATGGTCAGAGTCATGGGGGCAAAGTGGGCGGGCGGCTGCGAGGTGAAGATGGCGGGGTTGGCGTCGTGGGCATGGTGGGCATGGTGGGCATCGTGCTGGCGCGCCTGCCCCTCGTAGGCGTGCTTGTAGAAGTCGCGATCGGCCATGATGCCCAGGTTGAGCTCCTCCAGGCGGCGGATCTGGCTGCGCAGGTCGTTCATCTGCATGGTCATCTGGGCGACCTCGTCGCGGTGGGCCTGGCGGGCGCTCTCGGCGGCGAGGGCCAGCTCCTCGAACTTGGCCTTGTTGCGGGCGCGGAAGTCCTGCTGCGACTTGCGGTTCTGCGCCTTGCGCTTCGTCTGGGGCTCATCCTGGGCGGGCTTGCGGCCGGGCTTGGGGCGTGGGGGAATCGTGTGCCGCTTGCTCGCGGGGCCGCCTCCACAGGGGGAGGGGCCGGCTGCATTCTGTGCGAGGGACGTGGTGAGCGGCGGGGCGTCGTGGGCCGTTGTGGTTGGGGTTGCGTCGGCGGGCTTCACGTGGTTTGGTACGAGTGCTGTGCAGCTGTCAGTCAGCCTGCGACGTGCAAAGTAGCCGAGGGAGAAGAGAAGAGGCACTGACTCCGGGACCGACGGCGCGCAGTCTCTGCACCTTCTGCACTTTCTGCGGGCACAGGCAGCGGCGACGCAAGAGGCGAATTGACGTAGCTGTTGCTGTCCGAATTGGGCGTATGGCTGGCGTCAGACATGATGGCCGTGGACGTCGAGTACATTTCTCCGTGTGAAGACGCCATCAGATAAGATCTTTGAGATAAACTCACGTGATCTCCGACATCACCTGAGCAGCCGGCATCGGCGCATCCTCTAGTCTCTCCGCATCGCATCAACGGGACACTGAATCTGCCAAGCTTGCCCGCCCTGTCTGCCCTTCAGGCCTTCTATCCTTCATAACCACTGTGTCAAACCTAGTCATGCCACATGACCTTACATACTTTTCTCGCTCTTAATTCTGTTGGTCCTGTTGTGATCGTTGATCTTGGTGTGGTTTCAGTCTCGTTGTGGTAGTTGGCCTTGTTGCCCAGGCGTTATTTATAGCATCACAGCGGAAGCACCCATGTCTGGGTAGTACAACTTGAACATCTGCAGGTCGGCGAGGTTGTTAATTTGACTACCACTTCAGGCCTTCAACCTTGGCTACATCATCCGATCGGCAGGATTGCATCGTACACAACAATGAGCAAAGCAAGGGCAACGAAGAAAGACTATAAGAAGCCATTGTTCTGACCGAGAAAAACACAAATCTACAGCAGAGCATCTTTCTTCCGTCAAACCGTTACACAGCCAACTCTTCAACCTTTCAACTTTTCCACCATCTTCACAAACACCATGAAGGCCTTCACTACCATTACAATAGGAGTATTCCTGCTTCAGACCCCATCGGCGCAAGCGAACCCGGTCCAAGTTCGTTCGTGGCGAGCAGTCCCTGATATTGCCAACGCCTTTCTAAAGTGGATCGGCGTTGGCAAAAGGTTTCAGGTCAAAGACCCGTATCTCTGGTGAGTGTTTCTGCTGTTTGATTCAGTAATTGCACACTAAATAGACTCGGGCGCTTCAAAGAATACCCCCAGATGTGTTCAGTCACCATGGAAACAAAAGACGGTGGAAACTGTAAAGCAGCGGTCGAATGCAATGACGGCAAGAGAGAATACAACCCTGCCGGTTCTGGTTGGAATGTCTGCTTTGTTGGCGGACGACAGTACTTCCACGATCCCCGCATCGGCGACTTCAGCATCACTTTCACAGAGAAGGATGGCATGGGTCAAGGCGAGGGCCTGACGACGCCTATAATCCAGGTCAAGTATATCGACAACTGGACAGAACTTCCAGTGAACGGCCTCGCCGAACAGTTCCTTAAGCACGAGAACTGCAATCGACAAGGTCTGTTCAACTGTAACAAAGGGCCATACATCTGTCGTCATGGGTAAGCCGTCCCTCTCCGCTATGTGTACAACATCATTCATATTAACTACCTGTCAGAGACATGAATAATTCATACATTTCAGACTCTAAACTCAAGAGATGGATGTGTGGTATCCCTAAGATCGGATTGGGTGAAGGTCCATTAAATTCCAACGCACCGGCAAACAACCAAGGCTATGCACCAGGATGGTGTGGCGTACACGTTGTCCAGTACCAGAAGCCAAACCCTGCCAAGGACAGCTACTCACTCGAAGTGACAAGAGTCAACGATGCAAACGAGGCTGATATTGGCCGTTCTCCCAAGGGCGGACCCACTGCCAGTGTCACCAGCAAGCTCCCATGGACGATTGAGGTCAAGACCGGCGCAGTCGATGCTGACCCTGTGAGGTTTGCATATGGAGGACAGTCTTGGGATTCGAACGATAAGACACGCTGTTCTGTTGGCGCCTACGACAAGGGAAAGAGAGAATTGGACTGTGGCTTCACTTGCTAGTAGGCGCGGTTGTGAAACGCGCTCTTGCCTAGGTGGGGTTGACATACTTGTGGCGATTTGGCTTGAGTGGAAACTGTTCCACTACGGATGAACACGATATAACATCTTCTATCCTTTAGAGAATTAAATCTTTCTCTCTTACAAAGACCGGGCGGAGTTTAGAGCTTTAGTCTTTCGCTTTGCAATAACAAGATTTATCTCGCTACAGTATCGATCAACAAATCAAAATGCGTGCCGTGGAGTGGACAGTTGCAGCATTCAGATGCAACCATACGTAGGACGAGAATCGACTATATATGTAGCGAATGCACAAGAGGTTGGGCACCACCAAATTCTTAGTGTATTCCATTTCAATGTCCCGGAAGCATCCATGTTTAGCCTTTTCTGTCATGAATCTTGATAGAATTCAAGGGCAGTTTGATAAGATGTGTCTCGGCAATCACGCTCCTCATTTCGATCCGTGCATAAGATCAATTCACGAGTGTTTGAAGATTGTGTATTGTGATCGTACAACTTCGTCTCCAACACCTCACCGAAACCCTGGTCTCTACACCATGATAGATTTTGAGCTCCTCCCTGTGACTGATGAAGATAAGGCAGCTGTCGCTCGCATCATCGACCAATTGAAGCTTGATTCACACACACCACATCACTCTGTCGTTGACGTCGGACCCTCGTCGCGCAACACTTCTTTTACGCCTGCAACAGGCTCAGGCTCCGAGAACCAACTGAACAAATCATAGCCGTCTAGTTCAGCGCTACATACACCAACTCTGCCTCTAGTTGCTGAGTTACATACGGATGTCAAGGGCAGAGGCAGAGTAACGCTTAAGACCTCTGCTGCAAACATATCTCTTTCTATAAGCGAAAATAGTGGGTGTGCTGATCACATAAAACTTGAGGGTGGAGAGGATAAGTTCCCTGTTTCATGTCGCTATCGCGGTGATCGATTCGTCTGTTATCAACACAGACTCATTTTCGGATCTGTTGAGGAACTGCGCCAACACAATTCAGATGAGGTTCATGATTGACTGTAAGTTATGTCCGTAGATATGATAGCTACCGAATACTATTGTCTGCCTAGACTGAACAATATCCATCTCCGTTTATTATTGCATACGACTCGCATCACTGTGACGCTGATGTCGGATCCATTTGCTGCTGGTCCTTGTGTTGTATGTATTAGTTATCAATATAGCAACAGTAGTAGCGCCTCTCACCGTTTGCAGACCTCCGCCTCATCAAACTCAACCTCGTCAGTCTCAGTCTCATTGTCTATCGTAACCACTCCCCCACCCCCAGCGACGGCGTCGCCGCCGTTGAAATACCCATCATCTCCGCCAACTTCTCGTACTTCATTTCCCTACTTGCGCCTCGAGCGCTTGCGCCTCATCTACACACACTTTTGGGCGCGTACGCTTCGACTGTTCGCTCGACCTCAGCAGCTGCACCGCCGCCAACTTCTCGTACTTCTCGTACTTCACGTCCTCCACTTGCGCCTCATCCAACGCGCTTCTAGGCGCGTACGCTTTGACTGTTTGCTCAACTTCAACAGCTGCGCCGCCGCCGACTTCTTGTAATTCACTTCCTCTACTTCCGCCTCATCCAACGCGCTTCTGGGCGCACACGCTTCGACTGCTTGTTCGACCTCGGCGAATGCGCAGGAATCTACATTAAGTGAGCGCTACCTACTTCTCTGTTTGCTCGCCGCCTTCTCGTCCTCCATACTAATGCTTCCATATTCTAGGTTGATAGCTACCTCTTTCCCCATCATCAGTGCTTGATTCTGTTGGTTCTGTTGGGATTGACAGCAGTAGTATGTCTACCATCCTTCGCCTTGTTAAACTACAGCGCTAATATCTGCTTTGTAGACTTCTCAGCCACGACATCGCGAGAGCAGCTGCACACCTTATCTCCTCTACGACCAAGACCTCGCTGTATGTATTATCCTGCCCCAGGGCTGCTTTTTCAGTCTACAAAAGCTGACTACTTTATGATTCAGTCGGATCACTGCACACGATTCTACCGCTGCCACGTCACACTCTCTACGCTCTCTTGTCGCCAAGCGCTGCCTTCAGCTCTGTCATCATGGAAAGTCCTACTTTACAAGAGCGAGAATCGTCGTTCACGAATTCTTCATACTACCAGGTTCGTGGTGGTCACCCTGTTCTGACAATAGCATGGTATCGAAACGAAGTTAAAGGAGTCCATACCGCCATGAATTTCACTATCGAGAACGTGGTTATAGGGTATAACTTAACCGCAGCACGCTTCGTCATTCTGCGCTAGGAACTAGGTACTCTTATCTATGCTACTGTTGTCTAAAAGACCTATAGGGATATTCCTAAGGAAGAGCGCAGCAAGCATTATAGGTTATAGGAGATTAAAGCTTAAGACTACGACAGGCACAGCTATTAGCACAGTTACGAGACTACTATCTCTTATAATAGCTTAGCTTTCTAGAGCTATTCTTTACCTAGATAATACTAAGTTTAGCTCTAGCTAAATAAGGTAAGCTGTTAAAGTTTAGAGCTATTATAATTTGCATATTTTTTTTAAAGAAGTAAAGCTAAATACTTAGCTACTTATTATAACGTACCTTATAGATTAGTAAGCTATATAGATTAGTAAGCTACTTTTGCTAAGCTCTTACTAAAACTACTTTATTCTAGCGTAAAATAATCTACTTTAGCTCTATATAGTATAAAGTAAGATATAATATTATTTAGAGTCTACTTCTACTGCTTTCTTATATATATATATATTATACTTAGTTTTATTATACTATCTATACTGCCTTTAGAAAAGCTTATTTGCTTTAGTATATACTAGCTTCTTTGCTTTTTTTCTATTACTATATACTTTAAACTTCTTTAAAGTTAACTATTAAAGACTGTTCTTAATAGTTAAGGTCTCTTCTACTTATATATACTTTCTTTTATATAATTTATATTATATAGTAGCTTTATTAGCTACTTAAAGCTTAGTAATCTTCTTCTATACTAATACTAGCTTATATATAATAATTACTACTCTCTTTAAGATCTTCTTAAAGGCCTCTATTATAAATATTAGTAAGCTATTTATATACTTTTAAATTCTTGCTTTTATAAGCGTTAATTATAACTTTAATTTAAGAGTATTACTTAAAGTTTATAACTACTAAAGATAGTTTTTAATAGTAAGTAATAATAAGATATAGATATAGATATTAAAAGCTAATATAACTTACTTTAGATTAAATAGAACTAATTTAGTGCTTTAAAACCTTTCTTAGATATTACTAGAAGTAATTGCTATATTAAAGGCGCGCTTAAAGTATAGTAGAAACTTAATTTTTATAATATATATAATTTAGTTATATATAAGCTCTTTAGCTTAGTATTTATATACTTTCTTTAAAGAAGTAAAATAATCTATATTAAAAAACTATAGAAAGTATAATAAGTAAAAAGATATATAGATAATAATAATCTTATTATTTTTATAGTATTACTAGAATTTAAGTAAGTTATAGCTCTTATAGCTATTAATAATAAGTAGCTAATAAGCGCTAGTAACTTTTCTCTTTATATACTTATTAAAGTGCTTTAACTACTATAGACTAAGCTTATTTATTATTTAGCTATTCTTAGAAACTATAATAACTTAATTATAAGATAGATTCTTTTTCTTATACTAAGCTAAGAAGTAATAGTAGCTTTTAAAGATAATAAAGAGTAGAATAGCTTACTCTATTATATTAATACCTTAAATAACTATTATTTACTTTTAATTACTCTATTATACTATCTTTAGCTATTCTTATTACTTTAAAGCTATAATAACTACTTTAGTTAAGATCTAGCCTATTATAAAGCTAGACTTATTAAAGTTATATATATTA
>Ga0265780_10009235_pt1 | contig 11844 bp, 8 predicted proteins | sample P1T30metagenome_FD_192432 | JGI IMG/M metagenome (GOLD analysis project Ga0265780, IMG submission 192432) | Plant litter microbial communities from East Loma Ridge, Irvine, California - P1 T30 | ecosystem: Environmental > Terrestrial > Plant litter > Unclassified | place: USA: California... | reverse complement strand
GGCGTCTTCAGCGCGGCGTGCACCGCCTGCAGGATGCGGTCCGACAGCGCCGGGTCGGACACCGCGCGCGCCAGGCTGAGGGCGCCGACGATGGCGGCCAGCGCCGCCAGCCCGCGTTCCTCGTCCTGGCCGCCGGTGTTGTCCAGGCTGGTCGGCCGGAGCCGTGCGGCGAAGCGTTCGACCAGTGTGTCGGTGGCTGGGCTGGGCGTGCCGCGCAGGCCGAGTTCCGACGACAGCGAAGGCAGCGGACAGCCGTCCGCGGCATTGTCGCGGTGCCCCGGCGACAGGTAGCCGTTGACGAAGTCGTGCAGCTCCCCGGCGTCGTGCGGGTCGGGCCAGTGGTCCAGGGTCTGGCTGATGGCCTCGTCGAGCGCGGCCTCGACCAGCGCGTGTTTTGAAGCGAAATGGGCGTAGAAGGCGCCGTGGGTCAGGCCCACGGCATGCATCAGGGGTGCCAGCCCCGTGCCTTCGATGCCGTCCTTGCGCAGGCGGTGCGACGCTTCGTCGACGATCCGCCTGCGTGTCTCTTCCTTGTGGTGAATGGAGTAACGCACGATCCGTATGTCATGTTCTGTGTTGTCGGAATGTCAGCCCAACAAGGCTGCCTGTTCGGCAGCGGGCTGCGGGACGTCGTGGTCCGCCGTTGAGTGCGTGGCGCAGCTTGGGCACACGCTGACAAGGATTGTAGCAAGAAATTATCGAAATTGCCGATGTGTAATAACAATTTCTTGCAAATCAAGCAGATTTTTCCAACAGATGGCTCTGGCGGCGCAGGTAATCGGCACATTCGTCAGCTGGCAGCGGTTTGCTGAAGATATAACCCTGGATGTGGTCGCAGCCGGCGGCGCGCAGCGCGTCCAGCTGGGCCGTGTACTCGACGCCCTCGGCGATCACCTCCAGGCGCAGGCTGTGGGCCATGGCGATGATGGCCTTGACCATCGCCAGCGATTCCCCGCTCTGGTGCATGTCCATCACGAAGGAGCGGTCGATCTTGAGCTTGTCGACCGGCAGGCGCTTGAGGTAGCTGAGGCTGGAATAGCCGGTGCCGAAATCGTCGATGCTGAGCGTGATGCCGAGTGCGCGCAGGCGCGCCATCAGGGCGGCGCTGCGTTCCGGGTCGTCGATCGAGATGCTTTCCGTGAGTTCGAGTTCGAGCATCCCGGGCGGCAGGTCGGCGCTACGCATGGCCTGGTCGACGGTCTCGACGATGTCGGTCTGCAGGAACTGGCGCGCCGACAGATTGACGGCGAAGCTCACGTCCGGCACCCCGGCCGCATGCCAGGCGCGGCTCTGGGCGATGGCGCTTTTCAGGACCCATTCGCCGATCGTGACGATCAGGCCGGATTCCTCGGCGATCGGGATGAATTCCACCGGCGACACCGTGCCGTGCTCCGGATGGTGCCAGCGCAGCAGCACCTCGAGCCCGGCCACCACGCCGCTGCGCAAATCGATCTTGGGCTGGTAGACCAGGAACAGTTCGTCCTGCTCGAGCGCGCGGCGCAGCTGGCTTTCCAGCGCCAGCTTGCGGTTGACCGCCTGTTTCAGCTCGTCCGAGAAGCGCTGGATCTGGCCGCCGCCCAGCGACTTGGCGCGGCGCATGGCCATCGCCGCGTTGTTCATCAGGAGGTCGGCGTCGCCGCCGTCGTCCGGGTAGATCGCGTAGCCGATGCTGCAGGTGAGCGGAATCGGGCCGTTCGGCGTCATGTATTCGTGGTTCACCGCCTGCATCAGCTGGCGCAGGCGGTCGCGCGCCGTCGTGTCGTCGCCGAGGCCGGGCAGCAGCAGCACGAACTCGTCGTTGCCGGCGCGCGCCAGCACGTCGCCGGGACGCAGCAGCGCCTGCAGGCTGCGCGTGATCGTCACCAGCGCGCGGTCGCCGCCGTGGTGGCCCAGCAGTTCGTTGAGTCGCTTGAACTTGTCGATGTTGATCGAGGCGACCAGGGTGCGCACCGGGACCTCGCCGGCGCTGGCCAGGTGCTGCTGCACGGCGCGCACCAGCGCCTGACGGTTGGCCAGCCCGGTCAGCACGTCGTGGTTGAGCAGGAATTCGACCTGGCCGGCGGCCGCCGACAGTTCCGGGTTCGCGGTGCTGGCCGCCAGGTGCGCGTGCAGCGACTGGGCGGCGGTGGCCAGCTGGCGGTGGTGGATCAGCTCCTCGGCCATGCGCGCCAGGTCGCGCAGGATGTCGAGTTCGTCGGCGGCCAGGGTGCGCGGCTTGCGGTCCAGCACGCACAGGGTGCCGATCGCCTGGCGCTCGATCGAGTACAGGGGCACGCCGGCGTAGAAGCGGATGTGCTCGTCACCAGTGACCAGCGGGTTGTCGTGGAAGCGCGGATCGAGCAGGGCGTCCGGCACCACCAGCGGTTCGTGGTCGAGGATCGCGTGGCCGCAGAACGAGATGTCGCGCGCCGATTGGGTCGGCTTGAAGCCGCAGCGCGACTTGAACCACTGGATGTCCTTGTCGACCAGCGAGACCAGCGCGATCGGCACCTTGAGCAGGCGCGTGGCCATGCGCGTGATGCGGTCGAAGGCATCTTCGGGCGCGCTGTGTAGCAGCCGGGTGGCATGGAGGGCGGCCAGGCGCCGCGCTTCGTCGATGGGGATGGCTGGAGTCTGCATCGTCTCGGGTCCGTGAACTGGTCGATGTGCTTACATTGTGACATGACGAGCCCAAGCACAGCACATTGTTGACGTGCGGACAGATGAGCCTGTCATTGACCGATGCGCACGATCCGTTTGTCCTTTGTCATTGGACCCGGTTGCGTTAACATTCGGCGATGTCGTGCCGACCGGCGGCGGCACCAGGAGAAGATCATGAAAGCCATTGTTACCGGCCATACCAAGGGCCTCGGCGCCGCGCTGGCGCACAACCTGCTGGCACGCGGCGTGCCGGTGCTCGGGCTGGCGCGCACCCGCGCGCCCGGCCTCGCAGCCGATTATCCCGAGCTGTTCGAGGAGGTCGAACTCGACCTCGCGGACACCGGCGCCGTGTCGGGCTGGCTGGGCGGCAGCGCGCTGCGGGATTACCTGGACGGCACCGGCGCCGTCCTGCTGCTGAATAACGCCGGCATGGTCAGCCCGGTCGGCCCGCTCGAGGAGCAGGATCCGCAGGACGTATTGCGCGCGGTGGCGCTGAACGTGGCGGCGCCGCTGGCGCTGTCGGCGGCGGTGGCGCGCGCCAGCAACGGCGGCCAACGCCGCATCCTGCACATCTCGAGCGGCGCCGGGCGCAACGCCTATCCCGGCTGGAGCGTGTATTGCAGCACCAAGGCCGCGCTTGACCACCACGCGCGCGCGGTGGCGTTGGACGCCCCGGACGGCGTCAGGATCTGCAGCCTGGCGCCGGGCGTGATCGACACCGGCATGCAGGCCGAGATCCGCGCCACGCCCGAAAACCGCTTCCCGCTGCGCCAGCGCTTCGTCGAGCTGAAGGAAACCGGCAGCCTGATCGACCCCGACGAATGCGCCGAGCGCCTGGTCGACTACCTGCTCGGCGCCGGCTTCGGCGACGAGGTGGTGGCTGACCTGCGCACGCTGGGCTGAGCGGCCGGCGTCCAGGCGTTCATCACGGCTGGGGCATGGCCGGTATTTTCAGGCCTTTGATGACCGCCGGCCGCCGCAGGAAAGCCTGCAGCACGCGCAGCAGGTTCGGACTCCGGTCCAGCCCGACCAGCTCGCCGGCCTGGTAGAAGGCCTGCAGCGCGTTCACCCAGGGGAAGGTCATGATGTCGGCGATCGTGTACTGGTCGCCCATGAGCCAGGCGCGGCCGTCCAGGCGCTGTTCGAGCACGCCGAGCAGGCGCCGGGTCTCGTCGACGAAGCGGTCGCGCGGGCGCTTGTCTTCCCAGTCCTTGCCGGCGAATTTCAGGAAGAAGCCGAGCTGGCCGAACATCGGGCCGATGCCGCCGTTCTGGAACATCACCCACTGCAGCGTCTCGTAGCGGCCGGCGGCGTCGCCGGGGATCAGCTGGCCGGTCTTCTCGCCCAGATACCAGAGAATGGCGCCGGATTCCCACAAGGGCAGCGGCTTGCCGTCCGGGCCATTCGGGTCGAGGATGGAGGGGATCTTGTTGTTCGGGTTCAGCGACAGGTATTCGGGCGAGGTCTGCTCCTGCTTGTCGAAGGCGACCCGGTGCACCTCGTAGGGCAGGCCGGTCTCTTCCAGCATGATCGCGGCTTTCACGCCGTTCGGCGTCGGCATCGAATACAGTTGCAGGCGGTCCGGATGCCGGGCGGGCCACTTGCGGGTGATCTCGAAACTGCTCAGGTCGTTCATGGCGTCTCCTGTGCGTGGATGAAGTGGGTCGAAGCCGGTCCATGGTAGCAAAGCTTCGGGCCGAGCACGGTATTGATGGGCCGCAAAGACTGGAAAAGAGTTGGGTGGGAGCATGGACATTGGTCCCAGACAACTTTGCCGGAGGTCCACATGGACGAGCTTCTGCGCTACTACGAGGAGGAACTGGGCCTGTTCGGCCAGTTCGCGCGCGAATTCCGCGCCCGCTACCCGAAGCCGGCCGGCGAGCTGCACCTGTCCGGCGAGACCTGGGAAGACCCGGGCGTGGCGCGCCTGATCCAGTCGGTGGCCTTGATGAGCGCGCGCATCAAGAAGCGCCTCGACGACGATTACCCGAAGTTCACCGAATCGCTGCTGGAAAGCCTGTACCCGCACTACCTGCGTCCGATGCCCTCGTATTCGGTGGCCCAGGTCGGTTACCGGAGCGAGGCCGAGACCCCGGATGCGGCCACGACCCTGCCGCGCGGGACCATGCTGCGCACCAGCGCCGAGCACGACAACATCTGCCTGTTCCGCACCGTCTACGACGTCGCGCTGGCGCCGCTGGCGGTGAGCCGGCTGGCCTTCGTGCCGGTGCTGGCGCAGGCGCTGCCGGCCGGGCGTCCGGTGCGCCTGCCGCGCGCGATCGGCGCCGGCATCGCGCTCACGATCGCCAGCAGCGGCGGCCGCAGCGACCTGGCCGCCAGCCTGCCGCCGCGCCTGCGCCTGTTCGCCGAGGGCGAAGCCTCGCTGCGCGCGGCCATGATCGACGCGCTGTTCCTGCGCTGCGGCGGCGCCTGGCTGCAGGTGGGAGAAGAGGGCGCCTGGCTGCCGCTGGACGGGGTGCCGCTGCGCCTGGCGGGCTTCGACGGCAGCGACGCGATGATCCCGTTCCCGGCCCGTTCGCATCCGGCGCTGCGCCTGCTGGCCGAGTATTTCTGCTACCCCGAGAAATTCAACTTCATCGACATCGACGCCGATGCCCTGCGCGCGCTGCTGCCGCCGCGCTGTTCCCGCTTCACGCTGCACTTGGGTTTGCGGGGCATCGCCCCCGACTCCGACAGCGCGCGCCTGCTGGCGGCCTTAAGTCCGCGCAACCTGCTGCCGGGCTGCACGCCCGTCATCAACCTTTTCCCCAAGGCCGGCGCCCCGCTGCAGCTGTCCTACACCAGTGCCGACCACCCGCTGCTGGCCGACACCGCCCATGCCAGCGCCTACGAGATCCACAGCGTCGACGCCGTGCGCCTGGTGCGCGACGGCGCCGGCGTCACCCATTTCACCCCCTTGTACACGCCCACCGGCGGCATCGAACCGGCCATGGACAAGCCGGGCCGCATGCATTACTGGATCACGCGGCGCGACCATGCGACGGCCGCGGTCAGCCCCGGCCACGAGATGCGCATCGCCCTGCTCGATTCGGACTTTCGCAGCACCGACACGGCCGGCGCCACGCTCTCCACCGACCTCACCTGCAGCAACCGCGACCAGCCCGCGCGCCTGCGCTACGGCAGCCCGCAGGGCGATTTGCGGACCGACGAATTGTCCGGCATGGCGCCGATCCGCCTGCTGCGCAAACCGACCCCGACCTGGCGCTTCGACAGCGCGCGCGGCGCCCACTGGCGCCTGATCTCGCACCTGTCGCTGAACCTGGCCGGCCTGTCGATGGCCGGGCTGCCCGACTTCCAGAAGATGCTGGCGCTGTACGATCTGCCGCGTTCGCCCGTGTCGCAGCGCCAGATCGCCGGCATCGTCGGGCTCGAGCACGGCGCGGTGCGGGCCTGGGTGCGCACCGCGCCGGTGGCGACCCTGACGCCGGGGATCGGCATCCGCCTGACCGTCGACGAGGACGCCTTCGCCGGCACCAGCCTGTATGCCTTCGCCCAGGTGCTCGACCATTACTTCGCCCTCAACGCGCCGCTCAACTGCTTCACCCGGCTGCAAGTCGTGTCGCAGGGGAGCGGCCAGGAATTGCTGGCCTGCGCGCCGCGTACGAGCGTGCGGGAATGGCCGTGATCGAGCGCCTGCTGGCCGAGCCGCAGCGCTTCGAATTCTTCCAGGCCGTGCGCCTGCTCCTGGCGTGGCTGGAAGAACGCGGCGTGCCGCCCCAGCAGGCGCTGGACGGCCACCTGCGCTTTGCCAACAGCCTGTCGCTGCGCTTCCCGGCCAGCCAGGTCGAGGCCCTGGCGCTGGTGCACGACAAGGCCGGCGCCGGCGTCATCCCGCGTCCCCAGTTCCGCCTCACGCCCAGCTTCATGGGCCTGCTCGGCGCGCACGGCACTCTGCCGGCGCACTACACCGAGCGCATCCAGGCCTGGCAGGCGGCGGAGCAGGACGAAGCGCCGCGCGCCTTCCTCGACATGTTCTCGACGCGCATGCTGGCGCTGTTCTACGGCGCCTGGAAGAAATACCGGATCGAGCACGCGGTGAGCGGCCCGAGCGACCGCTTCCTGCCCCTGCTGCTGGCGCTGGCCGGCTTCACGCCCGGCGGCCATGCGCCGCTGCCGGGCGTCGACGAGCGCACGCTGGCCCTGTACGCCGGCGTGCTGCGCCAGCGCCCGGCCTCCGCCGCGGTGCTGGGGCAAGTGCTGTCCGACGTGCTGGGCGTGCCGGTGGTGCTGCAGGAAGGCATCGGCCACTGGGACCGGCTGGCGCCCGGGGAGCGCAGCGCGCTGGGCGGCGCCAACGCCCAGCTGGGCCAGGCGGCGTTGCTGGGATCCGGCTGCTGGCGCCCGGACCTGCGCGTGCGCGTGCGCATCGGGCCGCTGGACAGCCGTGATTTCGAGCGCTTCCTGCCCGGCGCCGGCGGCGCCGTCACCCTGCAGACCCTGCTCGGCCTGTTCGCGGCGCCGACCCTGTCCTACGAGGTCGTGCTGGTGCTGCGCCGCACCGAGCTGCGCGCGCTGCGCCTGGGCCAGGCCAGCGGCCGCCTGGGCCTGGACAGCTATCTGGTGACCGCACCGGCGCTGCTGGACCGCGCCGACATGCGCTATGAATTGCGGCCAATGGCGCCGCTGCCACCCTTGACCTTCCCGCGATGAGCAGCCATCTGCTTCTGGTTGTAAACTGGAGGCATGATGGAACACAGCTTGAATGAAACTGGTGCGCTGCAGCTCGACATCCGCGGGATGACCTGCGCGTCCTGCGTCGCGCGCGTGGAAAAGGCGTTGCGCGCGGTGCCCGGGGTGCAGGACGCGAGCGTCAACCTGGCGCTTGAGAAAGCCAGCGTGCGCGCCGCCGGCGTCGATGCCGGCACCCTGATCGCCGCGATCGACAAGGCGGGCTACGAAGCCCTGGTCGCGGATGGCGCGCGCCCGGCTCCCACGTCCTCGCGCTGGCCGGCGTGGTGGCCGGTGGCCGTCGCCGCCTTGTTCAGCCTGCCGCTGGTGGCGCCGATGCTGGGCCGGCCCTTCGGCATCGAGGCGATGCTGCCCGGCTGGCTGCAATGGCTGCTGGCGACGCCGGTGCAGTTCTGGCTCGGCGCGCGCTTCTATCGCGCCGGCTGGAAGGCGCTGCGCGCCGGCGCCGGCAACATGGACCTGCTGGTGGCGGTCGGCACCACGGCGGCCTACGCGCTGTCCGTGTGGATGCTGCTGGCACATGGCGGCCAGGGCGGCACCCCGCATCTGTATTTCGAATCCTCGGCCGTGGTCATCACGCTGGTCCTGCTCGGCAAATGGCTGGAGCAGCGCGCCAAGGGCCAGACCGTGGCCGCGATCCGGGCGCTGGAGTCGCTGCGTCCGGCCGAAGCCCTGGTGCGGCGCGACGGCCGCGACGTCACGGTCGCGCTTGACGCGCTGCGCGTGGGCGACCTGCTGGTGGTGCGTCCCGGCGAGCGGGTCCCGGCCGACGGCCGCGTGATCGAAGGCACCAGCCACCTCGACGAATCGCTGCTCACCGGCGAGAGCCTGCCGGTGGCGAAGGAACCGGGCGAGCGCGTGACCGGCGGCGCCGTGAATGGCGAAGGCCTGCTGCTGGTCGAGGCGACCGCGGTCGGCGCCGCCACCATGCTGAGCCGGATCATCCGCATGGTCGAGGATGCGCAGGCGGCCAAGGCGCCGATCCAGCGCCTGGTCGACCGCGTCAGCGCCGTGTTCGTGCCGGTGGTGCTGGGCATCTCCGCGCTGGTGCTGCTTGCCTGGGGGCTGGCGGGCGGCGACTGGCAGCAGGCGCTGCTCAATGCGGTGGCGGTGCAGGTGATCGCCTGTCCCTGCGCGCTGGGCCTGGCGACGCCCACCGGCATCATGGTCGGCACCGGCAGCGCCGCGCGCCACGGCATCCTGATCAAGGACGCGGAGGCGCTGGAAACGGCGCATGCGCTGCAGGTGGTCGCCTTCGACAAGACCGGCACCCTGACCGAAGGCCGGCCGCAGGTGGTGGCCGTCGAGGGCCAGGATCCGCGCCGCGTGCTGGCGCTGGCCGGTGCCGTGCAGCAGGGCAGTACCCACCCGCTGGCGCGGGCCGTGACGGGCGCCGCACAGGATGCGGGCCTGCTGCTGCCAGCCGCTTTTGATGCCAGGGCACTGCCGGGCAAGGGCGTGCAGGCGCGCGTCGACGGCCGCCTGGTGGTGCTCGGCAACCTGCGCCTGATGCGGGAACTGGAGGCGCCGAGCGCCCACCTGATGGATGCGGCGCGCCGCCATGAAGCGGATGGGCGTACCGTGTCGTGGCTGGCGGTCCGGGAAGAGAACGGCATGCGGGTGCTTGGCCTGCTGGCCTTCGGCGACCGCGTCAAGCCGACCAGCCGGGCCGCGGTGGCCAGCTTGCAGGCGATGGGCATCGAGGTCGTGATGCTGACCGGCGACAACCAGGGCAGCGCCGCGCTTGCCGCGCGCACGCTGGGGATCACGCGCTTCGTGGCCGAGGTCCTGCCCGGCGACAAGGCCGAAGCGGTGCGCGCCCTCAAGGCGGGCGACCGCAAAGTGGCGATGGTCGGCGACGGCATCAACGACGCCCCGGCCCTGGCCGCCGCCGACGTCGGCATCGCGCTGGCCGGGGGCACCGACGTGGCGATGCACACGGCCGGCGTGACCCTGATGCGCGGCGACCCGCTGCTGGTGGCAGACGCGATCGCCATCTCGCAGCGCACCTACCGCAAGATCCGCCAGAACCTGGGCTGGGCCTTCATCTACAATGTGGTGGGCATCCCGGTCGCGGCGCTCGGACTGCTCAATCCCGTGCTGGCCGGGGCGGCGATGGCGCTCAGTTCGGTGAGCGTGGTGACGAATGCCTTGCTGCTGCGGCGCTGGACGCCGGCGCAGGCGTCCAGCGCGCCGGCCGCGGAAGCGCTGCCGGCGCTGGTCCTGCCGGCGGCGCCGCCGGAACATGAGATATCAATGAAAGGAGCAACACCGATGTATGAACTGACTGTGGAAGACATGAGCTGCAAGCACTGCGTAGGCCGCGTGACCAAGGCGGTGCAGGGCATCGATCCGGCCGCGAAGGTGGACATCGATTTGCCGACCAAGAAGGTCAAGATCGACAGCGCTGCCGGCTTGGACAGCATCGCCGCGGCGATCGACGAGGCGGGTTATCCGGTCAGCGCGCGCGGCTGAACGCCGCCTGCGGATTCAATCGGGCATGGCCGCAAGAATCGCGCGTGCCTGCGCGGCGGCAGCGTTTCTGCCTTTCGCGGTTTCGCGAAGCGCCTGGCGTGCCGGCGGCGCCAGGGTGCCACTGCTGATGATCAGGCCGGCCAGTTCGTCCAGCCGCGTTGTCTTCGGCGCTGCCACCGCATCGACCAGGGCGGACTGGGCAGGCGCCAGCAACTGCCGCGCCGTGCCCCGCCGCGTCTCGACCGGCAGCTGTCTGACCAGGTAGGCGAGGGCGTGCACGGCCGCATCCCGCTCTGCAGGTTTGGCATGATGGATGCCGCTGTTCAGGGCCGTACCAATGCGGTCCAGCGTCCGTGGCGACATGTCCAGCTGCCGCGTATGCCATAGATGGGCCAACGCCACCAGATTGCAGGTCGGCGACATGTGGAAGAACAGGCTGAGGTTCAGCTCCCACTGGTCCAGTCCAACGGTGCGCAAGGCGGGTTCGCCCGACGCGGATGCCGCACCGATGTAGACGCCGCAGACCTCGCGCAAGACAGGCTCCGGCGCCTGCCCGCCGATCGTCTGCAGCAGCGCTTCGAGTTCGCCGCACTCTCCTTCGCCTTCACTGCGCATGTCGAAGTCGACGGCGGCCGCGCGATGCAGGATGTCGTCCACTTCGGGAAAACCGACGACACCGCGCAGCCTGACCCGCGCCCATCGCTTGCCGCAGGCGGCGATCACGGCCTTGTCGCGCAGCGTGTATCGAGCGCTGAAACCGAGTCCGAGCGAGAACGCGGGCGTCTCGTACAAGGCCGGCGCGGCGGGCCAGGCATCCACGACAGCCGAGGTACTGGCTGCGTCGATGGCGGTATCGTAGTCGAGGGCATCGCGGTAGCGCGCCAGCGCCGGCGGTACCGCGTAGTGGAACGCCTGCACGAGCGCGGGCGCCGGTTCGACGCAGGACCCCGACGAACTCGGTACCAGCACGACGCGATGCGCCGGACGCGGCGCCAGCTCGATCGCATAGCGGCCACCGGTAGTGACCGTGACATCGTCGATCGTGACGCGCATCGCATCGGGATGGCGCCATTGGCCGTGCGCGGGCAGGTAACGGAATGCATACTCGGCGCCGGGCTGGAAGCCCCCCGACAGTTCAAGGCGGACGGTGCCGCGGGACGGGAGCGGGTGCACCCGCAGCGTGAGCGGCCGCTTGTCCTGCCTCGAGTCCACGCGAAAATCGCCGGGTCTTGGCACACCGTTCTCCGGCAGGAAGATCACGCCCCTGGCGTTCTTCGGCAGGTGTCCGACATCGTGGCGCGAGAAGCCCGCCGCTTCGAGTTGCGCCGGCGGCGTGCATGCAAGAGCGGCGCTTGACGCGGCCCATGCGAGCAGGGCGGCACAGCAGCGCAGGACCGGCACGTGCATCATTCGAGGATGAAGGAGGTCTTGAGCGGCAGCACCGTGTTCGCCACCTTGTCCTTGAGGGCGACGCGCACCGTCCAGACGCCGGCCGGGTCGTCGGCATCGCCGCTGAACCCGATGACGGGTGCCGACAGCCGCATGTTGTACGGGCTGCCCGGGGTGGCGCCCTGGTAGCACATCACGTCGGCCTGGTGCATGGCCGAGCTGCCGTCCGGCTTGAGCAGGTCGATGTCGCAGGCCAGGTCGGCCTTGCCCCCGGCATCGAGTTTCGGATTCGCGAACAGCGTGAGGATGAAGACCTGCTTGCCTTTCGGGACCGATTTCGCCTCGGTGAACTGCGGGGTCGTCTGCGCAGGCGTATTCCATTTCTCGCGCCAGTCGGCATCCGAGGTGATGAACACCGAACCGGCAAGGCCGTTCAACGATCGTCTCGCTTCGGTCTCGGGCACCGGATTGCCGTCCTTGTCCTTCCAGACGGCGGTCTGGGCGGACGCGGCCGACATCAAGGCAAGGGCAATCAGGCAGATCGCTGGTGTTTTCATGCGCGGCGGCTTTCGAATGTTCAAGAGCCCCAGCATAGCGCAGCTGTCATGCGGCGATCAATGCACTGCGCAT
>Ga0265780_10009234_pt1 | contig 11844 bp, 7 predicted proteins | sample P1T30metagenome_FD_192432 | JGI IMG/M metagenome (GOLD analysis project Ga0265780, IMG submission 192432) | Plant litter microbial communities from East Loma Ridge, Irvine, California - P1 T30 | ecosystem: Environmental > Terrestrial > Plant litter > Unclassified | place: USA: California... | reverse complement strand
CAAGTTCACATATAAGTTTAAGAGCCTAATTCGACTGCAGCTTCCGCTAGACTAAAAGACGACACCCTTGGTCTGCTTAACATCCTTGATGTTCTTGTTGTTGATCATCAACATGAAGATGAGCATCAGGCTGGAGAACGCAACTCCAGCCGCAAGCATTCTAGTATGTCCGTATCCATATGCAAGCTGGATGGCCAGCCTTTCTTCGCTGCCGACAGGGTAACTGAGCTGTTTTGGGAGACTCGCAGCAATAAGCGCGACCTGATCCTTCGCAGACTCTGGAAGATAGCGCGAGAGCGCCGACGGAAAGACATTGGTTCATATTGCTCCGGAGATGGCGGGTCCGATCGCACCCCTAAAGGCGCCGGAGACGTAAAGCAGCGACATCGCTGACGAGGTATGCTGGTGGTCGACGGCTCAGAGCACAGAAAGTTGACACACTAAGATAAAAACGGCTCCTCCAATGGAAATGAACATCTCACACATGATGATATAGCCGATGTTGCCATTGGGTTGGCGGAAATGGATCATTAGACCCAGAGTGAATGTGTAGAGCGGCACCGCGATGTAAAAAAGCCACCGATAGAGACCAGTACGGCGGATTGCATATCCAACGATAAATAGCAGGACGCCAGATACCACAGAGAAGGTGTTGTTGATGTAGCCGGCTTCTGCTATCGAGAGATAGAACACGACCTGCAAGAAGGATTGGAAGTAGAGATTCCATGTGTAATAGGAGATCTGGTACACCATGTTGAGAGCGCAGGTTCCGACCATGGAGCGATCTGTTAGGAAGTGCCAGGGTAGCCAAGGTGAGGGCGCCCAATAATATTCGTGAACGCAGAACAGACCCATGGCAGCGAATCCGATCATTATCATGGCAATGATCCATCCGGTAGCCCAGCCGTCCGGCGCGGAAGCTGCAAGGTTGAATGGCAGAAGGAATATCATGAGACCGCCAGCAAAGAGGACAACCCCAATGACTGAAAGTGGAAGTGCGTTAGCTCACACTTTCAAGTGAGGTCTAGGCACATGACTTACTATCAAACTCAATGGCAATTTGCTTGAGAGTCTGCGATGCATTCCTTCCACTACTCACGGTCTCGTCGGGCATGAGTCCGGTTTTCTTGGCCTTGTTGAGGTTCACCTTCAGGATTGTGCACAAAGGGATCGCCACAAACGGTGTGATGATGGCAAAAGTTCCAAAAGCCCATCTCCAGCTTCCAACATTTAATTCGAAAGCTTGGGCAGCTCTGGGCCCTGCAAATGCAGTCACCATGTAGGGAGACGAGGTGAAGGAAAAGGCAAGCCCGCGATTTCTCAGGCTCGTCGTGTCCACTGCAACGATAACATACGCGTAGACAGCTCCAGCAGCTCCGATCGAGGAAAAGACCTTCACATCATGTAAGTGACGGTTGCTTGAAAATGGATTTTGCCATCTCACCCTTCCCGCGCAGAGTGCTAGCAAATTTGGGGCAGCGGCTTGCAGAATCATACCCATAGTGAGCATACCCACCATGAGCATGAAGCCTTCGGCACGGCCCCAAAGATCGAGACCCTTTGCTAGCGGTATATAGCATGCAGCTGTCATAGCACCGGAAACGATGTCCACGACCGTGAGCAGTGGGTGTAAACCAAACTTGCTCGTGGCGTAGGCCGTCAGGATAAATTGATAGAGGCTCTGAAGCCACCCGAGAGTGTGTAAATCCAGATACTGTTGTCAAGTATTGATTAGTTCCACTGCCGATTGACCCAATATGCGTTATGGCGAGCTTACCAACTCAGAGTCGTGTACAAGGCCGTCTTCGTCCATGTTAGAGTAGTGGCTTGAGCTTTCTTCACACCGAGCTGAGCATTCTTATCGAGTTCTTCGCTCCAGGCGAGACCTGCAGCTCCGATTTCAGGTTCTGTAGCTGCTGGAGTTCCCTTGACGTCAATCACGACCGATTCTGTCACTGCTTCTGACCGGGCATGGTCAGAAACCGAAGCTTCGGTTGTATCTGCGCGGCCAAAGGTAGGCCGCATCTTGAACGACATGATGCCGATGCGGAAAGATTGCAATTATGAATACGAGAGAACGCGAGAGCAACAACGTAGGAGATGACAAAAGTTCACGGAGGCCACCACAGCGTACGTATGTGGTGTGCAAGGTTCCTTGGTGTCTATTCGTATATCGAGATCGGCTCACTTGGTGACTCGCTCCCGCTGCAGGCAAACAAGGGCATAGCGATTCCCTAGAGTCATGCGCCGTGGGTACGGGTACTAATTAGGAGTAGCATAGCGGGTCCTACGTGCTGCCAGGTGGTGTAGAGCTCGATGAGCCCATGAAGGATGCGCAAATCCTTATCAGATGGTACTTGTTGATCAACTAGATCCAAATCAGCTGTTCGTCGGAGAAGAGCGGAGCACAGAGGCGATATGATAAAAGTCTTCATCTACGCACTCGTTCGCGAGCCTTGGCTATTAAAAAAGCGGGTCGGAACGGTGCACTCGGCTTCAGCGACTTGGCACAGAAGTAACCACAGCTCATAACATATCGTTGTTGAATTTAAGACGTACTACAAATAATCCAAGAGATGTCATGTCTTATTTACGAAGCAATAAGAAACAATTACTACACGTCGTACCATGGAGACGCCAGATCTTCGCTCTTTTATACGCGCCGCCAACTCCTACTTTTGAGGCCCTGCAACTCTACAATGTCTTGTACGAGATGATAACTTGGTATGGATGCTTGAATGACTCTTCTTCACTAGTGTTTAAACATTAGACTCGGCACGACAGAACATTAGACATATTCGTCAACACGATCCCTCTTCTCCTTCTTCTTCTGTCTGCTGTGGGCTGCCGTCGCGCTAAATAATGACCTGATCTGCCCATAGCCTTGCAAGTAAAACCAAGAGCAGACATAGACGAAGACAAAGTTGAACAAAACATAGGCCGCGAAGATGCGAAAATCTTTCCAAAAATTGCGTTGAAACACGTTGAAGGCGGCTCCCTGGAGAGCGGGCATTAGTACTCGTCTGGTGAACAGAGTGTTGCACACTTACAAATTGGTCACCGTTTGCAAATTGACAATATCCGCAGAAGCCGTCGGGCAAGGTCTGGACATAGCCCCCAGCGTGCATGACATAGGAGCTCATGTACTCGTCGCAAGTCGACCATGGCGGGGGTTGAATGATGGCCAGCTCGTCCCGCGAGCAGACAACGGGAACCTTGTGTATAACCAAACCGAGCATGGCTTCCAGCAAGTAGGTGAATGGTGTTACATGGTACATCCACTTCCAAAAATCGGGCAGGGCGAAGAAGGGCACAGCGATGCCACAAAAGGAGATGACGAACATGAAGAAGAGGGGAATGAAGAAGGAAGCGAGGGCCTCGGATGCGGAAAAGGCGGCTATGCCCTGGCCGAGCCCCAGGTAGAAGAGCTCGTACAAGACGATGAGCATCCAGATCTTGAAGGGGACCAGGTCGCCTCGCGGGAAGCCGATGCCAAAGTACCAGCACATCCAGTACAGGGTTCCGGCGAGGATGCGGTAAGGGATCTCGGAGACGACGGCTCCGGTGACAAAGGCAAACCAGCTGTAGATCTTGGCCTTGGCCTCGCGCGAGGCATACAGGTTGCGGGCCTCGAGGAAGCGTGGCTGGAGCTGCTGCATGAGCGGCGGGGCGACGATGAGGGTCATGAAGACGGTGAAGAGTCGGGACTGCATGTCGACTTGCGAATGGCCCAGCATCCAGAAGCTGGCGGTGCTGAAGAGGCCGACGAAGATGTGCAGAACCAGGATGCCCGTGACATAGTCTCGGCTGCGCCACATGGAGCTGAAGGAGCGATGGACCACGGTGCTGATCTGGACGCTCATGGGCATGGCGTACTCGGCAACGTCGTCGTCGTCGTCGACGCGGGGGCCCGAGGAGCCGCTTAACGTTACCATGTCTTGGAGCTCGCGCGTCAGGCTGGCGTTCTCTTGTGACCGGCTCCAAATGTCGGCCCAGTCGCTGCCCTTGTGATGGGGATTGGGATTCCCCGCGCCGATGGCTTCGAGCATGTACTCGGCGGGATTCGCCGTCGATGGGCACGCCGGCGCGCCGTTTTTTTCGAGGTAGTTGATCAAGACGCGGCTGCCTGGGCCCAGCTCGCCGAAATACACCATGCGGCCTCCCCGCTTGAGCAGCAGAAGCATGTCGAAATAGTCAAACAGCACCGCCGACGGCTGATGGATCGTGCACAGGATGGCCTGGCCTGCGTCGGCCAGCTTGCGCAGCAGCCGCACGATGTTGGCTGCCGCCAGAGAGTCGAGCCCAGAGGTTGGTTCGTCGAGGAAGATGAGCAGCTGCGGCTTGCTCGCCAGCTCCACCGCGATAGTCAACCGCTTGCGCTGCTCCTGGTTGAGGCTCGTTCCCTGCGCGCCAATCACTGCGCCAGCAATGTCCCGCATCTCCAGAAGGTCAATCACCTCCTCGCAGTACCGGTACTTCTCCGCGAGTGAAACGTGCCGCGGTTGGCGGAGCGTTGCTGAGAATCGAAGCGCTTCTCGAACCGTCTGCGTCGGCTCGTGGATGTCCATCTGCTCAGCAAATCCAGAAGACCGCTGAAACGAGCTGGGCAGCGCCTGTCCGTTCACTCGGAACTCACCCGTCACGACCCCAAACCGGATCCGCTGCGCGAGGACATTGAGCAGCGTCGTCTTGCCCGCGCCCGACGACCCCATTAGCGCCGTCAGCTTGCCCGGCATCACATAGCCTTGGACGTTTTGCAACAGCCGTCTTGTTCCCTCGCCGTAGGGAATCGTGTACTCGACATTCTGCCACGTAAACGTCGACTGCAACTGCACATTGGCGTCTGGAGATGGACCACGCACAGCCTCTGCGTATTCCTTGCTGTACGCCTTTTCGTTCTGGTCCACCTCGGAACCGCCGTCCTCAGAGTCGTCGTCTCCGTCTCCATATCCGTCTTCGTATCCGTCTCCTTCCGCGTCTTCTTGTATCATGCTCTTCTTGCGCGGCGCCTCGTCTCGTTTGAATATGGTGATCCCGCTGCTTCCCTTGCTCGGACCCTGCATCTCCATGCCCAAGGCCGTCACACCAACGAAGAAGAGGAGAAAGGCCATGATGATGCCCAAGTTGCGCCAAAGATGGGACCTGCGGAAACCAAAAGACACTTCCAGATAGTCTTTGCCGCTGACAGACGACGCTCCCGGCCTGCTTCCCTGCACCGTGCAAGACTGGAATTGAGCGTCCACCAACCGCCCCGAGGGGATCAGGTTCGGAGCCACGCAAGCAATGTCCAAACCATCGAATTCGTTCACCATGAGCGATTCGAAGCAGTACTGGATGGGATTCAGCCAACGCAACCATGCGAGCGACGCTTTCATCTTCTTCGGCGGAATGATGTAGTCTGTGTACACGACAAGGGCCTGCATCCCCAAGCCTGTCAGCCGCGTCGCCGCGTCTAGCGAGGGCGCCGTCGCTCCAATAGCCCGAAATGCTGCGTACACCGTCATGGTAAGCAGGTACAGGAATACATTTGCAATCAAGAATCGTGTCGCCGTTCGTTGAAGTCCCGACATGAAGTACACGATCAAGTTGAATATCGTGACCTGCACGAACAAGAGAGGGATGTCGAGCAATGTCTGCGCAATTGCGTATGCGGCTGGGCGATAGAAGGAAAAGCTCTTGTGCTTGATCAGAAGCGGACGTGCCTCGAACGCGGCTGTGATGCTATGTTAGCCAAATCAATGACAGCAAGGGTTGAAAGTAACGTACGAGTCAACTCCGCGAGCGCTAGCAGAGCGTTGAAGAGAAGCATGAAGAATAGCACGCCTCCACGAAGGAATATGCCGTCCGACGTTTTAGGCATGTCGAAGAAGAGAGAGCCGATGATAACGGCTTCGAACAGCACACCCCCCCACTTTGCAACTGTTCACGTCAGTACAATCTTCAGCAAGAAATCTTGGGCCTTAGCTACCGAGCGTTTGGGGGTCGCCTTTGAGGACCAAGGCCTGGCGATGGGCGAGTATCCAGACCTGTTTCCAGAAAGGCAGCGCATAGTTTTTGGTCTTGGTGGCGCTCGATTGCGCGTCCCTTCTCTTCTCCATCATGCCATACAGTCTGGATTCAAACTGCGTAATTTCCATGAGATTGTTGCTTCGCTGGTCGCTGGCCTGGAACGCCTCGGCGAACTCTGACGGGTTCCGTGGGATCCAGTCCTCGAACCCGGGACGTATCTTTCGCTGGTGTTCGCTTGACAGCGATATCAAGAAATCCGCGCTGGTCGACCGTTCGGGCTTTTCGAATCCCAAGTCCTTGAAGTACTGCACGGCGGACTGGGTAGGGCCGAAGTAGCAACACTCGCCCCCGTCGATGAGCAGGACCTTGTCGAAGTAGTCCCACATGTCCTCGCTTGCTTGGTACAGGCCCACGGCAGTGGACATGCGTGCAGTGTTTGTCATCGACCGCAAGATGCGCACGTACTCGAGCGCGGCGCTCGAATCGAGACCCCGAGTCGGATCGTCCCAGCATTGTGTGGTGGCCTTTGTGACCAAGGCTTCCGCAATCGACACCCGCTTCTTCTCGCCCCCCGATACACCTCTCTTGAACTCGTTCCCGACGATAGTTTCCATGGTGTGTTCGATCCAGAAGACCTTGGTGGCCATCTGAAAGAACTCTCGGACGTAGTCTTCCTGTGTCTCACCTTCCGTTCGAGAGTGCGGCGCAGGAGCCCGAGATTGGAGCGCGAACCGCAGCGTGTCCTTGACCTTGAGCGTAGCATAGTGCAGGTCCGCCTCAGGATTGTATAGGATCTCGCTGCGAAACGTGGATGCCATCGTCTCCGCACTCTCACCGCCGTACGAGACCTTGCCTTCCACCCTTTCGAACCCGTTTCGCTGGTTTCCAAGCACCTTTAAGAACGTGGAAACGCCCGCTCCCGGTCTTCCCAGCACGAGGAGCATTTCTCCAGGCTTTATGCAACCGGTGAACTTGTTCAGGATGGTCTTTGTGGACGGAGATGCCTCGGTGGCTCCGCGTCCAAAAATGCCCCCCAGTGCTCGAGGGAGTCCGAGAAAGACGTCTCCCATCGTTGCCTGGATCGCGTCTCCCAGCACCTGGCCTTTGACGGTCACATTCTTGAAGATCACGCCAAGGTGTCTCGTCCTTTCTTCTTCTGATTGCTTCTGTCGGGCTCGACCAAAAATCTTCGCCATACGCCTGTCGAGGCCTTTCACCTTGTTATCCCTGTGATCGGTCACGGAGCCGATCTCGGTGACGCCGCTGAAATTTCGTTGATGCTTCGTCAGCAGCTGCTTCGTGTCGCTATCGGCTGTCTCTCGGCTGAAGAAGGGCCCGGACCGTGAATGAAGCGTCATACTGGACGACGTTCTTGCGGTTCGCCTGGCATTCGGCCTCGCCCATCTTGGTGGATGGATGGGGAGCGTGGGCGTTGTTGGATTGCTGTCTAACACTGTTTCGCTGTCTGACGCTATTTCGGCCTCGGAAGGGAACATGGCGCTGTTATTTGGCAACGATGCCGTTTCCTTCTCATCCACGTCCAGCGCTTGAGGAGTTGTAGTGGCGTACGGGACCGTTGCGTTTAGTTCTCTAGCATCATCCCATCCGGTACTAGATGTACCAATCGTGGAGACATCCGATTCCACACTCGACCCATCCCTTTGACCGTTCCAGGTCCGACGCTGAGTGGACATGGTATCGAAATCAGACGTAGGAAATTAGGTACAGGAAGGACTTTCAAGCCGGGCAAAATAAAAGCGTAGTCGATGTGACGTTTGAAGAACACGTCAACTTGAATGCATACATATCAACAAGAAAAGAAATAGGTATGCGGGTATTGTGTGATCGGAGTGAGGATTCTATGCGATGCTTTTACATTGTACCTTGCCCGGTTTCAGCGAGGAATCGCCATCAAACGACAAGTGGAGGCCCACAGAGAACCAGTACGGGAGTCTCCGAGTCCCCGACTGGGTTGCGAGCGCACCTCGTTCCGATTCCACTTGTTTCACTAGGAAGACCGTTTCTTCCTCCCTAGTCGTGTCGCGACCCGAAAACACCTCTCGAGTAGGTCGTGACCCGGAGGGATGGGTATTCTCCCGGCACAGACCAATCAAGCATCATCATGGACCCGGTCTTTTCTTTTCGTGCTTCACCTATTTTCTATGCGCGACAATTGAAACATTCTGGTTCGGAATAAGCTCTTACAAGCCACGATGCACCCTGGAGTGATGGACGCATATGTCTCACGTTCGAGGCGGATCCGTGGACACGGACTCGGTACAGTTCCCGTATTGAGATTAAGTCGGCTCCACAGCAACCCGTCCCCCCGCGACGCTTGGGGAAACAGTTCTAACCAAAGTCTGATCGTCCTACCAAGCGCCGGCAACGCTAGTTTCAGGTGCTCGTAAACAAGGTTACAGGTTACCAACAATGGAAGCTAAGATGAAAGCGATTTGAAATTTCACGCGATGCGTGGGATTCTTCGTACCCGCGTAGATCATTTCTAAGCACTATGTCTATCTAATGCTTGATAGTGCGTAGCAAGTACATGTAGATCAAGGTAAAATTTAGACCTCATAGAATCTAACTTGACTGCAATTTAACTTGCAATCTAAATATCTTATACTATTGCAGTAAGAGACAACCAGTGTCTAATTTGTATTGCATGCATATGTTCTTGAGGCACGGTACGCGATTGCCTGATTGGGAAGAATCAGAGGTCGAGATCACGGTGCTGTCTCCGATGAAACCACCCCAACCTTAAACCCTATTGGCGCAAACGGTGTTTAAGAACATCCAGATGTGTCGCGCCTGTACGCTGATCCTCTTAGGGACGCCGGGTACTGTTTCTGACGATCTTCCCATTTACGCGTGCAATTTTTTCCGCTTTCGTCTACAGTGCAGCCGCAGCCGCGACGCCTCTGGACATTTTCGAGTTCCATTCCCTGAGCGAATCACATTGTGCTCCTGTTTCACGATTTGTCGTTGCCACCGGGTGTGCACATGGATCTACAAGCGATTGATGGCGTCTGGAAACCTACCCTTGGCCCTTGCGACGTCAGACGGAGCAGGCAATGTTTGAATTGGCTGAGTCTTCTGTGCAGCATTGCGCGATCTAGAAGATGACACTCCTTTGGAGGTGGATATGTCGCGCGCGCGGGATCGTGGAGCCTGGCCATGGGTATAGGGCAAGCCGGATACAATCGTCTGAGAATGAAGAGGGGCTGACTAGGATGGTCGTACATACATACACATTGCGTGGGTATCAAGGGTCTAGGGTTCAAAATGGTGGGTTATATGGTAGATTGTGCCAAACAACGTTTGCTAAGAACGATTTCGTGCGCGGTGTGTGTTGCTAGGTACTTCGGAAGCGAGAGTACCGTCTTGTAGTGGTCGTACTGGCCACCACGCTTAGTATAAGCTCCGTCTTCCAAAAGATCGTCGTCCACCATCATACGGTCACCTTCCTTATGCCTCGGTTGGTCAGGTTCGACAGCAGTCCCAAATTTTCTCATGTGGCAATCCGTATGATTTCTGACTCTGAAAAGCCAAGCCTGACTACAAAAGCCTGAGCATAGACCACGACAACACCATAGAACAGGACCCACTTCGTTCACGGAAGAGTTAGGCGCTTTTAATCAAGGCTTTTGAAATGTTTTCAGACATTGTCCAACGAGAAGCCGTCACTCTGCCACCATGAAACGCATGAACATGTTAATTGTGTGCCAGAGAGCGAGCACAGAACGCTGGACACTAGTTGAATTTGGCTTATTATGACTACGGAACGAAAACTCCTCTCAGCCCGACTCCACCTCCAAGGCAGTGACCTGCACCGCGATATTTGCTCTTCGCCTGACTACACCTCCACGGCAGTGACCTGCACCGCGATATCTCCTAGCTTGTTTACTTTCAACTCCTCCCCTCCCTTGCTGTGTAGTACTTTGGGCTCTGCGGGTGTCAGGTCGAAGAGCTTGCCTTGAGAATCCTTCACTGCGATGTCGGTAAGCTTGTACCTCTTTTGGTTCAGGTACCAAGCTATGTACCCACGGAAGAACTCGTCAACCGAATCTTTCATTTCAGGATAATCTTTCAGCACCTTGCGGACCGTTAGGACATTTTCCGTAACATTCTCGCACACCAGCTTCAGCGCATCAGAAGCACTGAGCCCGTGGGTATTGGCAATATTGCAGACATAGTTCAACCGCTCGTCTCCGACAACAGACTCCTTGTAGAAGGAGAGGATGTCGTTGGCGTAGCTGATGAACTCGATGAGGTCCTGGATACACGGCATGTACACGTGTAGGTACTCCTTCTCGGGGCACGTAGCTTCCGGGAAGCAAAAGTGCGCGTAGGGCTCCGTGTAGCCTGTCTTCTCCCGAAAGTAGCCGGGAAACTTCTTCGCGCCGACCGGCGGCACGACTTTCCCGTCGTAATCCCGTTCCATGATGCAACCGCAAATGAACTCAATGGTCGCCTTGGTGTTCATGGCCGCGGCATAAGGTCCCATGTAGGTACTGTTGTCGAGCAGGAAATGGACCAAGGATTGTAGGATCGGCGACTTTTGCGGTTTGCCGCTCACGAGGCGAGATTCAAATTCGTCCAGAGCGTCTCCAAGCTCGTGGATGATGTCGTCGATAAAGAGGACATAGGTGGCGTGGATGCCGTATGCAATTTGGATGTCCTTCTTGGCGAATGGGTAGCACATGCCGAGGCCAGTAGACATCCACTTGGCCATGTAGACCGCCTTTGCTGTGAGGTGAGAAGGCCAGTTGGGCTGCCTGGCAAAGTAGGCCATTACCGGCCCTTCGAGAGAGAAATCATACTCGGAAGGCGGCATGTAGAAGTCGACATCCGAGAGGAACTTTGTCAGGATTTTGCCGTACTCTTCTTTGGAGACATCTCCCAGTGTGGAGAGCTGGGAGGCAGCGGAGTCGTGACGGGAATGGGACATATTAAATTACTAAAAGTACTGCAGGGGGAGGCACAAGTCGTTGGAAAAGGTTGCTGGAATGAGTTTTTTATTGAAGTTGGAACGGCATCTCCCTGGGTTTATATCTCTCTGTGCACCCTCGAGTTTTCCAAGTGCTCTCAGTACAGACCTCGAAGAAGCGTAATAGAGTCGGTTCTACACAGGCTATGAGACATCGTTCGCAACATCGTTGTAATGCAGAAGATTCAGACATGTTTTGCGTGAAAGACGTGATGAAACCAACGCTGCGAGCCGCTTGAATAGAGGCCAAGAGCACTAGAGTTGACGGATAGCGAGTCCATTGACTCGATAGTTTCTCGAGCCTGTTTCAATTAAGTCACAATCTTCCAAAGCCGTCTCAATTAAGTCACAATCTTCCGCGCCCGTTTCAATCTAGCAACATCTTTTAAGGGCGTTTCAATCTAGCAACATCTTTTAAGGGCGTTTCAATCAAGTCACAATCTTCCCCGCTAGTTTCAATAAACAGTGCGATCCCAATCCAGCAAGCTCAGTGATCGGACCACGCTTGGAGTGGCCGGTGGCTGCTTGACTTTGGCGCTACATGAGTGTATCTCACCACAAAGTCCGTACACTTCTATATCCTCGTCGCGTGTCATATGCGCCCGTAGCCTGTAACTGTTTTGGGACAGGGCATACCGCAAGAGAGAGAGTGTGTGGAAGTACGGTGCTGAGTAAATCGCACGAAGAAACCAGATGCTACCTGCCTTGGCAAGAACATTTTGACCACCGTTGTTTCTGGCTTATATCGGCTGCTGTGTTTCTATGCGAGGTTATCCCGACGCGCTTGGCTCCAGATGGATACGTGAAGATACTAGACGTCCGTATTTTGACTTAAACACATTGCC
>Ga0265780_10009233_pt1 | contig 11845 bp, 6 predicted proteins | sample P1T30metagenome_FD_192432 | JGI IMG/M metagenome (GOLD analysis project Ga0265780, IMG submission 192432) | Plant litter microbial communities from East Loma Ridge, Irvine, California - P1 T30 | ecosystem: Environmental > Terrestrial > Plant litter > Unclassified | place: USA: California... | reverse complement strand
CCGTTACTGACGAGACAAACAAAGGCATCGTTTCCGGAGCTTCTATTGCACGCAACGAGTTTGGGATTTCGGGTGGGATTTTCTGGTCCCCGAAAGCAAATCTGCTCGCGTTTTACCAAAAAGATGAAACTGAAGTAGCCGATTATCCGTTGCTCGACATAAACGAAACGCCTGGTAAATTGCAGAGCATTAAGTATCCGATGATCGGGCAAAAGAGTGAAAAACCGAAAGTTGGGATTTACAATCTTGCCTCGGGAAAATCCGTATTTATTTCGCCAAAAGGCGCATCTGACGATTACCTGACCAATCTTGCCTGGACGCCTGATGAAAAATTTGTGCTTATTGCCGAAGTGAACCGCGGGCAAAACCACATGCATTTAAATCTTTACGATGCCAATTCGGGTACTTTCGTGCGCACCATTCTTGAAGAAAAATCGAATGCATGGACGGAACCGGAACATCCGGCATTTTTCCCAAATCCGAAATCAAACAATTTTGTCTGGACGAGCGAACAGGATGGCTTCAATAATTTCTATTACTATAATCTCGAAGGAAAGCTGCTAAAAAAGCTGACGTCGAACAAATTCATGGCGCGCGACATTCTTAGTGCAAATGCGGCCGGAACGGAATTTTATTTCAAGGCGACAGGCCCGAACCCGACGAATATGCTCGTGTATAAGGTTGATCTGAAAGGCAAGCAAACGTTGGTAACCAAGGACGAAGGTGTGCACAACGTGGCCATTTCGACTGACGGAAATTTTGTGTTCGATGAATATTCCAACCATTCGACTCCGGGAAAATCATTGCTTTGGAATAAATCTGGCAAAGCCGAAATATTGATCGAGAGCCCGAACAAATATAAAGACGTCGTAATGGGCACGTCCGAGATCAAAACGATCAAGGCGGCTGACGGAAAAACCGACCTTTACACGCGACTCATCAAACCAAGCCATTTCGACCCGAACAAAAAATATCCGGTGTTCGTGTACGTTTACGGAGGCCCACACGCTCAATTAATTACAAATTCCTATCTCGACGGAGCCAATTTGTGGATGTACTGGATGGCCGAACAAGGATACCTTGTGTTTACCGTAGACAACCGCGGGTCTGACAACCGTGGCGTGGCTTTCGAAAGCGTGATCCACGGGCGCGTAGGAGTAAATGAAATTGATGACCAGATCAAAGGAGTGGAATATCTGAAATCGCTTCCATATGTCGATGCAAATCGTCTTGCCGTCCACGGATGGAGTTTCGGCGGCTTCATGACAACATCACTAATGTTGCGCCAGCCTGACGTTTTTAAAGTTGGCGTTGCAGGTGGTCCAGTTACTGACTGGAAATATTACGAAGCGATGTATGGCGAGCGCTATATGGATACGCCGGCTGAAAACCAAAAAGGTTTCGACGAATCGAGTACGCTTAATTACGTAAAAAACCTCAAAGGAAAATTACTTTTGATCCACGGTACAAGCGACGATGTGGTAGTTATGCAGCAAAATTTCGCACTGGTCAAGAAATTCATCGAAGCCCAGAAGCAGGTGGACTTTTTCCCTTATCCGATGCACAAACACAATGTCTCGGGACGGGACCGCGTGCATTTAATGCAAAAGGTGTTGGATTACGTGATCGACAACAACAAATAAAATCAGAATTCTTAGATAAAACGTCCTTGGAAACTCGGGCGTTTTTTTTTTTGGAGCCGGGAAACTGGCTTTTCTGGTAGCTTTTTGAAACCTCAAAGGTTTGTAAAACCTTTGAGGTTTGGTAACAGTAATCAACAAAAAAAAATCCCGAAGCGCGAACCCCGGGATGAAACATGGCAGTTTCCTTTCTAGCATTAATTTTTCCAAAAGTTCCACAACTTTCCTGAGAACTTTAAATAAACTGAATCTGGAGCCAGGCGCACTTTATTCTGGACCGGGATTTTACCTTTTAGAAAATCAAGACGTTCGGCATTACTCCTCAGCGAAAACCATTGCTGTAACAAATTTTCTGCTGTTCCGGCCAAGTGCTGCCTCGTGTTTTCGTAAGATTGGAATTCGTTCTGAAGTTCATAATCGAATTTGCCAATCAGTTCGAATAACGGGTAATTATACCTCAGGCTAAAATCGTGGGCCGAACGCACCACACGGAATAAGTTGCCGTCGGCCAGGATTGTTTTAAGCGTATTCTCAAACTTGTAGAGCGCATATTCGTCTGTATCGAAATTGGAGAGCAACTGGGCGAATTCGTATCCGCTTTTGCTGCCGTAATTAAAATTGTAAAACGCTTTCCATAGCGCGCTCTTCTTTAGGCCGTCGCTGTCTTCGAGCGAGTAGAGCCATTTTTCGAATTCTTTTAATGAGAGGTTTTTCTCAAGGACGTCGAAGAATTTTAGTGATAATGCTTTCATGATGATTGTATATGCGTTGTGTTGTGTGATTCGGTTTGTTCGGTAATTATTTCCAACTCCGGTTTTCATTTGGCTTAAACTGCGCTACGTTTCTACTCGGGTTGACGTTCATTGCTGTTGGTTCGATATAAGACAAAAAAAAAGCACCTGCTGTTGGCAAGTGCTTCGTATCTAAAGGGAAAGAACGTCATTTTCTTCGCGTTTGTCTACTTGTACACTTGCCGGTGCGCCCGTTTCGGTCACACACAATGAAAAGCTCAACCTGTTTAGGCTGCTGCATCGTGTGGTTGTGATTCGAAATTGGGTTCATTGTTTTCATTTTAAATTGGTGCTCGCTTATTGAACGATGCAAAGAAAGTAATACAATTTGAAATAGACAAGAAAAATGTTATTTATTTTATTGAAAATCAATATGTTACGATAATATTAAGCAATAGTTATCCGGTCCGTCAGCGACTGCGGATCTTTAAAAATCAATTTTCGGCTTTACTCGGGATGTTATCCAAGAATTAGCTTCGGTTATGTTTACACTTCAACATCATTGCGGTTTAATCATAAAAAAAGCGCCCCGAAATGAGGCGCCTTGTGTATATATTCTTATCAATTTCTGATTCAGATTATGGGTTTACACAAAACGCCCCGGCACACGAACGGTTTCACGTCCTGGCGCAGGTTACAAGTTGACATAATGTGGTTTTGCGTTTTCATCTGTCGCGAAATTAGGCATTTAAGTTGGATATGCGATCATTAAAAGATACGCCTGTCGAACTTTACCATTTTTTTGTGAATCTGTTTTGGCAGCTTTTCCCGCTGTACGCTACTAGTCCTCACTGCGAAACCTGGTTTTTGAGGTCGCGGTTCCGGCTTCCTGCGGTCGCCGTCCCGCGACCCAAAAACCAAAATTTCGCAATTGCGGGCTATCCGCTGCCATCGGGGCTGGAAGAATCGGCACGTTGACTCAACCCGTTAAAGAAAAGGCTTCCGAAATATCGAGGATAATGTTATGGATTTGTCATAAGCGTGAGCCTAATTGCGACATCGTGCGTTTAAAGGCTTCCACAATTTCAGGATGCGCTTCGTGCTTTCCGTTGCGAACCACCCACTTCCCGGCGCTAATCGTGCCCAGAATATTTGATACATCGGCAGCGTATACAAAGGTGTTGCACAGGTTCTTAAAAGACGTTGTGGCCACCAAGGCACAATCGGCATCCATAATAACGGCATCGAAAAAGTCTCCAGGTTTAAAGAAAACGTCATTTTGTTCGCCCATAGCTTTGCGTCCGGATTCCCAGGCTTGCTTAATTGCGTTAAATCCGCTGTCGCCTTTTCCGGGAGCGTAAAAAGTGGTCCGCTTGTGCGAGATCAGGCGCTGTCCGTAATCCAGAATACGCAATTCTTCAAAAGGGTTGAGCCCGATGTGGCTGTCGGTTCCTATCGACCACTTTCCGCCCAGAGCCGTATAATCGGCAAAGCGAAATAATCCGTCGCCAAGATTTCCCTCAGTGCTCGGGCAAATTACCACGTTCGCCCCAGATTTCGCAATGCCGGCGACTTCCATATCGTCCAGATGCGTCGCATGTACCAAATGATAATTTTGAGATACGTCGCAATGGTCAAGAAGCCATTGAACAGGTCGTTGCCCGTGAAAGGCCACGCAATCCTCTATTTCCCTGAGCTGTTCGGAAACGTGTATGTGAAACGGTTTTTCCTTGTCCATTTCACGTGTGAGCCGCACAACATCTTCTGGTTTTACGGCACGAAGCGAATGGATTCCGATTCCCCAATTGGCGCGCTCATAGGTTGTAACCGATTTTTTTGTAGCCTCGAGCAAGCGCATATAATCTTCGATCTCAGGCGAGATAAAGCGTTTTTGCTTGTCAACGGGTTCCTGCCCGAAACCGCCTTGCTGGTAAAACATCGGCACAAGCGTAATGTGGATCCCGATTTTTTTTGCGGCCGCAATAAGGCGCTCACCCATTTCAGATACGTTCTCATACGGCTTTCCCTCGCGATCGTGATGCAAATAGTGGAATTCGGTCACAGCTGTGTAACCATGCCGGAGCATTTCCGAATACAGCATTGTCGCAATATCTTCAAGCTGATCGGGCGAAATGGTCAATGCAAGATCGTACATGGCGGTACGCCAGCTCCAGAAATCATCAGGAACACCGGTGCCTTCATGCAACTCGGCTAAACCCGCCATTGCATACTGGAACGCATGGGAATGTGCATTCTGGAATCCTGGCAAGGCAAAGCCGTTGATTTTTTCTCCGTTGGAGTTTTCTGAGATGGAAATGATTTTTCCGTCGTCGCCGATAGTCACGCAGGCATTCTCAAGCCACCCGTTTTCGGTCAGTAATCCGTTAAAGCAAAACGTATTCATTATTTTAGCGTCGCGATGATATTGATAAACATGTCTTTTAATAAGCTGCGCATTCCTTCGGCCCGGCCCTCATGATACTTGATTTCATCATCATCCATATAATTCGTTTTGGACATTTCAAGCTGAAGGGCGTGTATGTGATTTTCAGGCTTTCCGAAGAAACGCGTGATATAACCACCCTTGAACGGAATGTTGTGCTGCACCTCAAAGGGTCCTTTTTCCAAAACTTCGTAAGCCGCGGCAATGATGGCAGGCGAAGCAGATGTGAGATCGTTATCGCCCAGGATCAAATCCGGAAACGGTTGCTTTGAAATTCCCGGAACCGATTTTCGGATGGAATGCGCGTCGAACAACAACGCAATGCCGTGACGTTCCACCATTCCTGTTAGCAATTCTTCAACTTTTTTATGATACGGAATGAAATAGTCTTCGAGACGCTGTTCAATTTCTCGATAATCTGGCTTTTTACCATCGTAAAGGGCCAACCCGTTAAAGTCGGTTACGGGGCAGAGCCCGGTAATAACGCGTCCGTCAAAATATAAAGGTTCACGCTGCGGATAGCGATTTAAGTCAATAACCCACCGGCAATAATTGGCCTCGATCATTGTGATTCCCATAGAAGGCGCAAAATCGTATAATTTATCGATGAACCAGTCGGCATCATCAGGACGTGCCGCGAGCTCAGGCTTGATACGCGATTTGATATGGGGCGGAAAATACGTGCCGGAATGCGGGGAGCTGATGAGTATGGGAACCTCGTCAGCGATAGGATTGTGAATCGTATACAGTTCCATGGGATTCTTTTTCCAAATGTAGGCAAACCCTCTGGCACGGCCATAATGAATGGCAAAACGATTTGGTTTTGAGAATGAAAATAAGCATTATAAAATGTTTTGGTGCCTTAGGCAATTTAGGATTCGGCAGCATCAGTTCTCAAATTGTCTAAGAGGACTTTAATTTCAGAGTTACTAAAGTTAACGACCAAACTGGTAGGATTCGGCTTCAGGCTGCAATCGATATCGTTATTTTTATCCGAATCAATATCGGGCTTATGAAATCGCGTTTGTTCTACCTCTTTGTACTATCTGCCACGTTGCTTTTTGCGCAGGAACGAAAAAAAACAGATTTTGACTTCGGCTGGAAGTTCCATTTGGGACATGCCGCAAACCCTGAAAAGGACTTCAACTTCGGCGTTTCAAACGTGTTTTCCAAATCCGGGCATGGTGCCAAAACGCCAATTGACCCGACTTTTGATGATGCTACCTGGAGTAAAGTGGACGTTCCTCACGATTGGGCCGTGGCGCTTCCGTTTAAATACGCTGATAATTTCGATGTTCAATCTCACGGCTATAAGCCCGTCGGCGGACTGTTTCCCGAAACGTCAATAGGTTGGTACCGCAAGTCTTTTAAACTCGACGCTTCGGAAAGCGTCCAACGTTTCGAGCTTCAATTTGACGGCATTTATCGTGATGCCCGGGTTTGGGTCAATGGTTTTTATTGCGGACGCAACGAGAGTGGATATCTCGGTGCCCGGTATGACATCTCCGATTTTGTGTCCTTCTATCAGGAAAATGTTGTCGTTGTCCGGGTTGACGCAACGCAGTACGAAGGCTGGTTTTACGAAGGCGCCGGAATATACCGACACGTGTGGCTCAACCGCTATCAGGATCTTCATATAGATTCCGATGGTATTTTCGCCCACGCAAAACTTTCTGGCAAAAAAGCAAACCTTACCGTAGAAACTGCTGTATCAAATGATGGCAATGCGCAAGCGGAGGCCTTTGTGCAATTTGTAGTCAAGGACAGGCTGGGTAAGGAAATCGCCAAATCTGCGCAGGCGAAAATGATACTGTCGGATGGGCAAAAAAACACGATAAAGCAAAATGTTGTAATTCCCGGCGTCCGATTATGGTCACCCGAAGATCCGTATCTCTACAGAATTTCTGTACGCATCACCCGCAACGGAAAACGCATCGATTCTGAGCTCATCCCTTTTGGATTCCGAACGATCGATATCAAAAGGAACGGCGTTTTTGTGAACGGAAAAGAAGTGAAAATTAAAGGTGTCAACAACCACCAGGACCATGCTGGCGTAGGCTCGGCCATTCCAGATCATCTGCACTATCACCGCGTCATGCTCGAAAAGCAAATGGGCGCAAATGCCTGGAGAATGAGCCATAACGCACCCGATCCCGTTTTGCTGATGGCCTGTGATTCACTCGGGATGTTGGTGATGAATGAAAACCGGTTGGTCAATTCCGGCAACGAATATGCTGATCAGTTCCGGAAATTGCTCAAACGCGACCGCAATCACGCTTCCATTTTTATGTGGTCGATTGGCAATGAGGAAGGGATGATCCATAAGAATGATTTCGGGAAACGCATGGCAACTTCTTTGCTCAAGATGCAACGCCAGTATGACCCTACGCGAACCTCGACATATGCGGCCAATTTCGGAAACGAATTCAAAGGCATTAATGAGGTAATCCCGGTGCGCGGGTTCAATTATAGCCACAAAGCTGTAGCCGATTATCATAAAGCCCATCCCGGCCAGCCGATAATTGCCACTGAAATGGGTAGCACGGTGACCACGCGTGGCATTTATGAAGTAGATTCCGTACGCGCTTATGTGCCCGATCAGGATATTTCTTTTCCATCCTGGGCCAGTACGGCAGAAGAATGGCAAACGCTTTCGGCTGAAAACGACTATTGGCTTGGCGGATTCATCTGGACAGGATTCGATTACCGCGGAGAACCGACGCCGTACACGTGGCCCAACATCAATTCGCATTTCGGGGTTATGGATATTTGCGGCTTCCCGAAGAACCTCTATTACTATTACCAAAGCTGGTGGACCGATAAGGATGTCATGCACATTTCCCCTCACTGGAACTGGCCGGATAAGCGGCATTGGGACAAACCGTCTGACAATGTAGAGGTTTGGGTGAACAGCAATGCAGATGACGTCGAATTGTTCCTCAACGGGAAATCACTCGGGAAAAAAGTGATGCCCCGCAACGGCCACCTGAATTGGACAGTGCAATATGAGCCGGGAAAACTGGAGGCCATCGGGACTAAAAAAGGGAAAAAGATCAGCGGTGTGGTGGAAACAACCGGTCCTGCGGCCGAAGTGGTGGTAACCCCTTATAAAACAACGATGACAGCAGACGGAAAAGATGTCGCCATTGTCAACATTTCGGTCATTGACAAAGAAGGGCGCACGGTACCGAATGCCGACAATATGATCCGGTTCGATATTAAAGGCGATGCCAAAATAATCGGGGTAGGCAATGGTAACCCGAGTTCGCATGAACCCGACAAATGCACTGATGGCGCCTGGCAACGCTCGTTGTTTAATGGATATGCCCAGGTGATCGTTCAGGCCGGAACCAAGTCGGATTTTATCCATTTTGATGCAAAAGCCGCGGGATTGGCTACGGGAGCTACCGATTTTATTACAGTGGAACCCGAGAAGAAAAAGATCGTTACATCCGATAAAAAATATGCGCTTTCGGGAGAAGCCGCTAAACCGCGTGAAGTCGATCAGATGCTCGGCGCCGATATTTCGTTCTTGCCAGAACTTGAAGCGCGCGGCATGAAATTTTCCGATAAGGGAATAGAAAAAGACGCGATTGTCATTTTAAAGGACCACGGGTTCAATTACGTACGGTTACGGATTTTCAACGAACCGGCGAATGAAAAAGGGTATTCCCCGGGAAAGGGATTTTGCGACCTTGACCACACTTTAGCCATGGCCAAACGCGTCAAAGCTGCCGGAATGAAATTGTTGCTCGACTTTCACTATTCTGATTATTGGGCCGATCCGGGTAAGCAATTCAAGCCCAAAGCCTGGGAAGGACAATCGATGGAACAACTCAAAGCATCGCTATACGACTGGACATTCAAGGTCATGACCGAATTAAAAAAACAGGGAACGCTTCCAGAAATGGTGCAGGTGGGCAACGAAATAAACCATGGATTAGTCTGGCCTGAAGGAAGTATCGCAAATCCCGACGGCATGGCCCAATTGTACAACGCCGGGGTCGCAGCCGTGAAAGCCGTTAATCCTAAAACACAAATGATGTTCCACCTTGCGTTGGGCGGACAGCATTTTGAATCGACCGAGTGCCTCGATGAAATGGTAAAACGCAACGCGCATTTTGATGTGATCGGCTTATCGTATTACCCGAAATGGCACGGCACGATCAATGATTTGGAATACAACATTTACGAATTATCCCAAAGGTATGACAAGGATGTGATCGTGGTTGAATATTCGCATAAAAAGCAACAAGTCAACAAAGCCGGTTTTGATTCACCAAACGGACGCGCAAAGGGAACTGCTATTTGGGAACCCCTTTCCACGTGGGAGAAATTCTTTGACAGGGACGGGAAATCGAATGAGCTGTTGCTCGAGTATGATGACATCAGTGGCAAGTTTCTTCGTAAGTGATTGCGGCTTGGTCGCCCGATGAATTTTTAAAGCTTTACGGTTCCAAACCGTTCCCATTTTTTAGCTGCAAAGTCGCGCATGGGTTCTGATGCTTTGGCAAACGCAGCATCAAATTTGGAACCGCCATCAAAAGTGCCTTCAGGCGTAATTATTTTTTCAAACCCACGCAGGGCATGTTTGACACCGTTTTCATACATGATGATTTTCATGGCGCGTCCGCTAATGTCGCCGCGGCACGTTGTTTTATAAACGATCCATATCTCGGCATGCCCGTCCTGGTCGAGATCGGTTGCTTCAATTGCTTCAGTGATGAAAAAAGCCTCAACGTCAACCGGACATTCGGTTTCGAAATCATAAATTTTCCACGAAGGGAAAGGGTTCTGGTTTAGAAAATGAAACGCGGTAATTTCGGCTTTTCGGTTTCCTGAAACTGTTTTTCCGTCAGGAATCGCTCCGGTTTCGCTAAAAATAAGGGAATGGGTTCCGGCGGCATCTTTCCATTGAAACGCTTTTTTAACTGACTTGTCCATTGTAAAAGCAGCCGGCAATTGTGATATAGGAAGATCTTTCAGCGCCATTTTCGGTTGTGCAAAAATGGAAGCCGACGCCAGCATCAGAATTGCAACTATTATTTTCCTCATTATAATTTAGTATAGTGACAAGCGCGAAATGCAACGTTCCCTAAATGCCCAAATCTCGTCAAAAGAAAGGTTATTATTTTCAGATTTTATCCATTGTCGTATAAATTCCTGATGCGTCCTGACCTTAAAATCGACGACCTGAGCTGGCGATATTTCAAATTCTTGTAAAATATCGGGTTCGATCAGGGTAATATCAGCATGTGGATTTGTAAAATCGAATCGTTCCTTTCCGATCATCAGATAACAATGTGCCTCGGGAATATACTTCAACCCGGAATCATCCAATGCATTGCCGATGCCTTTTGTATTTTGTGCACTCATTTTGTAAATGCCTAAAAACAGGCGGACGTCTATGTGGTTCTCGTCGGCGGCCAGCTTTAATAAAGTATGTTTTGAGCTGCAACTTCCTTTCGCTTCAGACAAAACAAGGGTAAAGTCGCTCCTGTCGGAATTACGTCCGTAAGGCAAGCTACGCACATGTTCAACAAGTGCATTCCAGTTATTAATGCCGTATTGCCGTGCCATGGTGGTGATCAAACCATCAGATTTTAATTGTGGAGAACGAATGCCCAACGTCACAAGAAAACCATCAGGATCTGGCAGGCTCAGCCCGTTGAGGTTCCAATATGGATTTTTGGCTTTTACGGGAACGATACCCCGACGCACGGCCCTTTTCAGGACAGCGTCAATTTGGGCACGCGTGTCGACATAGAAAACCAATGTATCGTCTTCATCAGCAATATGTCCCGGTTTTTCATCGGAAACGGTAAATTCCAGTTCCCAATTTCCATCATCGGAACCCAAAAAAATCCCGTCATAACCTGAATGGTTTTCGAACTTGCCTAAAAGACGAAGCCCGATGACTTCGGTATAAAAACCAAGCATCGGGCTTAAATCTCTGGTATGTCTTGCAACGCGCAGCCGCATTTAGAAGATGTAAGTCATTACTTCGCCGGCACCCAACTTCCCGATAAAACTTTTGGCCTGGTGATTGACCGAAAATTTCTTCTGTTCTTTGGAAGTATTGACTACAATGATGACGATTTTTCCATCAGGTGTCATAAAACCGACGTTCGGAAGGCCGTTTACCGCCGAAGTTTTAATGCGTTTTGATCCCGGACGTACAAATTTTGAGGCGTGTGCCATATGGTAAAAGGCAACATTTTTGGCATATTTTGACCCTTCTATCGTTACGGCGCCCATGCATGTGGTGCATCCGCCGCGGTCTGTGTGAGGATCGTATTTCGGGTCTGATGCCAGGTTCCACTGTAAAACGGTTTTAGCCCAATTTTGTGTCGCACCAACGAGCAAATGCTCAACATTCCATTGCAGGTCTTTCGGGAAATCCCCGGGACCGCCAGTCCATTGTTCCGTAAAATAAATGTGTTTGTCAGGATGTGCGTCATGCACTTTGCTCATCGCATCGACTGTACCTCCGTAAAGATGAAACGCCGATCCGTCAACATATTTTTTTGCCTTAGGGTCGTTGAGTATTTCCAACGGATATTCGGGCTTGTCGCAATTGTGGTCGTAAACAATAATCTTGGTCTTGATGCCTGATTTTTGGAACGCGGGCCCGAGGTGGTCGCGAACAAAAACCGCCTGGTCTTTAGCTTCCATGTACATACTTGGATTGTTGCCCGGGTGAAGTGGCTCGTTCTGGATCGTGACAGCGTCAATTGCAATTCCTTCGGCTTTCATGCCCTGGATGTATTTCACAAAATAATTGGCGTAAACTCCGTACCATTCTTTTTTAAGGCTTCCGCCGCGCGTATCGTTGTTGTCATTCATCCATACCGGTGCCGACCATGGCGATCCCATAATTTTGATTTTAGGATTGATAGCGAGGATTTTTTTTAGTATCGGAATCAGGCCGGTTCGCTTATCATGCTCCAGGCTGAATTTTTCGAGTTTGGGATCGGTTTCTCCGGCAGGAAGATCGTTGTACGAAAAAACACGGTCGTCAAGATCAGATG
>Ga0265780_10009232_pt1 | contig 11845 bp, 14 predicted proteins | sample P1T30metagenome_FD_192432 | JGI IMG/M metagenome (GOLD analysis project Ga0265780, IMG submission 192432) | Plant litter microbial communities from East Loma Ridge, Irvine, California - P1 T30 | ecosystem: Environmental > Terrestrial > Plant litter > Unclassified | place: USA: California... | reverse complement strand
CCAGCCTCCCGGGCGAGTTCGGTCAGCCGCAGCACTTGTGTGCGCGGTTCGTCCGGGCAACCGATCGAGCGCAGGTCGTCCGCGTCGAGACTGGTCAGTGTGGTCACCGCGACGACCTTGGTGCCGAGCGGGGCGGCTGCCTTGGCGTCCTCCAGCATGGCACGCCCGCCGGCGGCATGAACGGTCAGGATCGCCGGATCGAGGCCACGCAAGGCCTGGATCGCCTTGGCGACGGTGTTGGGGATGTCGTGCAGTTTAAGATCGAGGAAGATCGGCAGGCCGAGGTCGTGCATCTCCATCACGCCATGGCGACCGTTGGCCATGAAGAACTCAAGCCCGAGTTTGATGCCGCCGACGTGATGCCGCACGCGCTGGGCGATCGACCTGGCGCGCTCCAAGTCGGGCGTGTCGAGCGCGACGAAGATCCGGTTGGTCACGGCCGTGTCTCCGGAAGATCGGTTGCCATCACCTCGGCCGCGACCGGCGTCGCGATCACGGGCGCCGGCGCGATCACCTCGCGTAGCGTCGCGATCGTGCGCTCGGATGTGGCAAGCCGGCTGCGCAACCGCCAGCGCGCGGCATGGTAGAAGGCGAGCATCGGCACCAGCCCGCAGAGAAAGGTGATGAGCAACAGCAGCGGCAGGTTGATCTCCGCGATCAGCCCACCCCACAGATTGACCGGCACCGTGGTCCAGTTGTTGCGCGTGAACATCGCCGCGACGAACGCGAGGAGGCACCAGAACAGCGTCTTGAGGAACTGCATAGCCGTAACGACTAAACGGCTTTGCCGCGCTTTGCCAGTGGGGCGTTCAGGCCGGCTCCAGAACCGCCCAGATCGGCAGGTGATCGGACGCGCGACGTGCGGTGGGGCTGCAATGGACGCCACAGTCCACCACCCGCAGATCGCGCGAGACCATGATCCGGTCGAGCCGACCGACCGGACGACGCGCGTGAAAGCTCGCCCCGGTCGCAGCGCTGGGGTAATGCGCGCCGAAGTCGCGCAGGCACCCGCCCGCCGGTGTCCATTCGTTGAGGTCGCCCATCAGTACCGCCGGCATCCGGTGCGTGCTTGATTCGACATGGGCGATGATCGCGTGCGCCTGCCGCCTGCGCCACAAGCCGGACAGGTCGAGGTGCATGCCGACCACCCGGATCGGCGCGCCGCCGACGCTCAGATCGGCGGAGACCGCGCCGCGCGGCTCCAAAGCCGGCAGGTGGATCGTCTCATGGTCGATCACCTGCGCGGTCCTGCGCACCAGGATGGCGTTGCCGTGCCAGCCCATGCTCGCGGTGTTGCGACCGAACGGCACCGCGTGCCAGGTGCTATGCTCCTCAAGCAGATGCTGCGGGATGACGCGTGCGCGCGTGCCGAAACGGCGGTCGCATTCCTGCAAGGCGATGATATCGGCATCGACCTCGCACAGGACGTCGAGGATGCGGCGCGGATCGCGCAGCCGGTCGAGCCCGACCCCCTTGTGCATGTTGTAGCTGGCGACTTTGATCATTTCCGAAAGCGCCAACGCGCGAGCGCATATTTGGTGCCGCATCCGCAACGATTGCGCGAGGGCAAATACGACCCGGCGGCAGCTAACGCGATGCAAAAGGGATTGATCGCGAGGCTGGCCATGCGCATGGCCACGCTACACCAACCGGGGAGACGACGTGGTGAGCACCAGTTTCGATAACGCGACATTCCGCCGCGTGCTCGGCCATTATCCGACCGGCGTGTGCGTCGTGACCGCGGTCGAGGCGGACGGCGCGCCGACCGGCATGGTGGTCGGCTCGTTCACCTCGGTATCGCTCGATCCGCCGCTGGTGGCGTTCTTCCCGGATCGCAAATCGTCGAGCTGGCCGCGGATCGCGAAGGTCGGCAAGTTCTGCGTCAACGTGCTCGCTGCCGATCAGCAGGAGCTGTGCCGCCAGTTCGCCACACGCGGAGCGGACAAGTTCGCGGGCGTGTCGCACCGGCATTCCGCCAACGGATCGCCGATCCTCGACGGGGTGGTGGCGTGGATCGACTGCAATCTCGACGCGGTGCACGAGGCGGGGGATCACTTCATCGTGCTCGGCCGTGTCGTCGCGCTGGAGGTGGAGGGGCCGGGCGCGCCTTTGCTGTTCTTCCAGGGCGGCTACGGCGCGTTTTCGCAGCTGGCTTGACGCTAGAGGCGCGGCAGTTGCGCGATCGGATCGACCGGCGTGCGTCCTTTTCGCATTTCGAAGTGCAGTTCGGGGCGATCGGCCAGCCCGGTATCGCCCGACAGCGCGATGGTCTGCCCACGCTTGACCGACTGGCCACGCTGGACGAGGAGGCGGCTGGCATAGCCGTACACCGTCGTCCAACCCTCGCCATGCTTGATGATGACGAGGCCGCCCAAGGTTGGCACCTCGCTGCCGGCATAGGCGACGACGCCGTCGGCGGCGGCGAGGACAGGCGTGCCCGTCGGGACCGCGATCTTGATGCCGTTGTATCGTTCGCCGCTCGCGCCGCTCGGGCCGAACTTGGCGACGATGCGGCCGGGCATCTGCACCGGCCAGCCGAATGCGCCGCGTAACCGCCCGGGTTCGGTGATCGCCTGAGTCGGCGCGAGGACGCGGCGTGGCGAGGCGGAGGGCGGAGCGGGACGCTGATTGCTCGCCAGCGCCGGCTCGCTACCGGTGACGATGTCGTCGACGTCGAGGCGGAACGCGGCGGCGCGTTCGGCCGCGCTGCTGGTGCCGGGCGCGGTGTCGGGGATCAGCACGCGCATGCCGACGCGCAGGGTATAGGGTTCGGCGAGGCCGTTGGCGGTGACGATGCGCGACCAGTCGACCCCGTAGGCGCGCGCGATCGCGATTCCGGTCTCGCCCGGGCGGACGAGGTGATACCGTCCGCCGGGGATCTGCAACCGCTGCCCGGCGCGGATCGTGAAGGGCGGTGGCAGCCCGTTGGCGCGCGCGATCGCTTCCGATCCCGCGCCGCTGTGATCGCCCACGCCGCGCAGCGTATCGCCGGGGCGGACGGTGTAAGTCGTCGCGTCGATGCGGCGGCCATCGGCGGTGACCGGGCGCGCCTGCCATGCGGGCGGTGGCGCGGGCAGGGCGGTGACGCCCTCGTCGATGCGGTGCGCTTCGTAACCCTGTTCGTCCGGCGGGGGTGCGGTGTCGCGCCGCCGCTGCGGTTGCGACCGATCGCGCGCTTCCTCGCGATCACGCGGCGCCTGTTGCTGGGCGGCGCGGTAACGGGTCGAATCAAGGTCCGGGGGCGCTACCTGTGGAATGCACGCGGCGAGTGCCGGCAGCATAGCGACAAGCGGCGCCACGCCGCGCGAAAGACCCCGGAATACCCCCATCGCCCACCCTTATCGGAACTTCTCGCCAAGCATAACCAGCGACGGGCGGTGTGTCAGGTCGAGATGCAGCGGCGTGACGGTGATGTAGCCTTGCTCGATCGCTTCGAGATCGGTCGCCGCCGCCGGCGTGTGCTGGATGGCCCCGAGCCGCAGCCAGTAATAGTCGTAACCACGCGGATCGGTTCGGCGGTCGAGCTGCAAGCGCCCGTAATCGCGCAGGCCCTGCGCCACCACGCGCACGCCCTGCACCGCATCGGCGGCGACCGGGGGGAAGTTGACGTTGAGGAGCGTGCCCGGCGCGAGCGGCGTGTCGATCAGCGTCCGCAGCACGCGCTCGCCCCACGCTTCGGCGGCGTCGAAGGTCACCGCGTCGCCCACGCCGCGCCCGGCGTAACGCTGGCTGAGCGCGATCGAGCGGATGCCGGCGTGCGCGCCCTCCATCGCGGCGGCGACGGTGCCGGAATAGCTCACGTCCTCACCGAGATTGGCGCCGCGATTGACGCCCGACAGGATCAGATCGGGTTTGCCGTCCTTCATGATCTCGGCGAGCGCGATCATCACCGCGTCGGTCGGCGTACCGGTAACGGCCCAGCGCTTCTCGCCGAACTGCCGCAGCCGCACCGGTTCGGTCAGGGTCAGCGAGCGGCCCTTGCCCGATTGCTCGGCGATCGGCGCGACCACGGTGACGTCGTCGGAGAGTTGCCGGGCCAGCCGCTCCAGCACGGCAAGGCCAGGCGCGTGGATGCCGTCGTCGTTGGAGAGGAGGACGCGCATCAGATCAGACCCTCCCGGTACTCGCGAAGATCACTTCGGCTCGAGTCGGTTGAGGCCCTTGAGGTATGGCTTGAGCGCCTCCGGCACCGCGACCGAACCGTCCTCCTGCTGGTAGTTCTCCAGCACGGCGACCAAAGTGCGGCCAACCGCCAGCGCCGACCCGTTGAGCGTGTGCACGAAGCGCGTGCCCTTCTCCTCGGCGGGGCGGTAGCGCGCGTTCATGCGGCGCGCCTGGAAATCGGTGCAGGTCGAGCAGCTCGAAATCTCGCGGTAGCGGCCCTGCCCGGGCAGCCACACTTCGAGATCGTAGGTCCGCGCCGCCGAAAAGCCCATGTCGCCGGTGCACAGCTTCATGCGGCGGAACGGCAGGCCGAGCGCATCGAGGATGGCTTCCGCGCAGGCGGTCATCCGCTCATGCTCGTCGTCCGATTTGTCCGGCGTGACGATCGAGACCATCTCGACCTTGTCGAACTGGTGCTGGCGGATGAACCCGCGTGTATCGCGCCCGGCCGCGCCCGCCTCGGAACGGAAGCAGGCGGTGAGCGCGGTGAAGCGCAGCGGCAATTCGGCTTCGCTCAGGATCTTGCCGGCGACGAGGTTGGTGAGCGACACCTCCGCAGTAGGGATCAGCCAGCGGCCATCGGTCGTCCTGAACTGATCCTCGGCAAACTTGGGCAACTGGCCGGTGCCGAACAACGCCTCGCCCCGCACCAGCAAGGGGGGTGCGACCTCCTCATAGCCATGCTCGCCCGCAAGCGTATCGAGCATGAACTGGCCGAGCGCACGGTAGAGCTTGGCCGCGTGCCCACGCACCACGGTGAAGCGCGCGCCCGACAGCGCCGCACCGGCTTCGAAATCGAGCCCCAGTGCCGGGCCGATCGCGTCGTGCTCTTTGGGTATGAAGGCGAAAGCCGGCTGCGCACCGTGCGTCGCCACCAGCGCATTGTCGTCCTCGTCCGCGCCCTTGGGCACATCGGCGAGCGGCAGGTTGGGGATCGCGGCGAGTGCGGCGGTCAGTTGCTCGCCGGCCGCTTTCTCCTCGGCGGCGATGGCGGGCAGCCGTTCTTTCAATTCGGCGACTTCCGCCATCAGGTCGGTCGGGTCGTCGCGGCGTGCCTTGGCGGCACCGATCGCCTTCGAAGCCTCGTTGCGGCGTGCCTGGGCGGTTTGCGCCTCGGTGATGAGCGTGCGGCGTTTCTCGTCTAGCGCGAGCAGATCGGCCGAAGCCGGCCGCAGGCCGCGCCGGGCGAGGGCTGCATCGAAGGCGGCGGGATCGTCGCGGATCAGGCGGATGTCATGCATGGGCGCAGGCTATGGCGAGACGCCCGCGCCGGCGCAAGCCACCGCACGGCGCGCGCGGACCGTCGTGGCAGCGTAACCTCGGCCAGAACCGATCGTTGCTGCGTCGTCGAACGAAAACGCCCTCCGCGAACAGGGCTCGCGAAGGGCGGATGCGATAGTCGAGGAAAGATCAGGCCTCGGCGACAGGCTTCTTGGCGAAGCGCTTGCGGGCGACCAGCGCCGCCGCCGCCGCGCCGAACAGCAGCACCATCGGCGGTGCGGGAACCGGCGCCGGGTGGCCGCCGTGATCGCCGCCGCCACCATGGTGCCATCCGCCGCCGTGGCCGCCATGACCGGGGAAACCGTGGCTGCTCGACGCATAGCTGCTTGAACCGCTCGACGCGCTCGACGTGGAGGTCGATCCCGAGGTCGACGTGGAACCGGATGTCGAGGTCGACCCCGAGGTCGAGGTCGATCCCGAAGTCGACGAGGACGAACCACCGGTGCTGGTCGAGGTGGAGGAACCACCCGTCGAGGTGGAGGAACCACCCGTCGATGTCGAAGATCCGCCTGTCGATGTGGAGGAGCCACCGGTCGAGGTGGATGAGCCACCCGTGGACGATCCGCCGGTCGACGTCGAGGAACCGCCAGTCGACGATCCGCCGGTGGAGGAACCGCCGGTCGATGAGCCGCCCGTGGAGGAGCCACCGGTCGAAGATCCACCCGTGGACGAACCACCCGTAGAGGTCGAACCGCCGCTGCTCGAGGTGGAGCCGCCGCTCGACGTCGAGGAGATCACGATGCCACCGCCCGAACTGCCGCCCCCGCCGCCGCCGAAGAAGCCGCCGCCGGAGAACCCGCCGCCAAAACCGCCGAAGCCACCGCCGACCACGGCAAGCCCGCCGCCACCGCCGCCGCCGATGGCCGGCACGTCGGCCGGTGGCAGCGGGATTGGAGCGCCCTGGCTCGTCATGGTGACCACTGCGGGCGGGCAGACCGCGCGGGTTTGCGTCACGACTCGGCGGATGCGGCTGTGCGGTTGCGCCACCGTCCGGCGGACGACGCGTTTCGTCTTTTGCACGTATGCATGCCGCGTCTTCGATGCCTCGGCGACGTGGACGGCACCACCACCCACAATCGCACCGCCGCACGCGCAGGCACACAGTTTAGCCAAGGCCATCCGCACCGACATGATCTAGCTCTTTCGTTGCCGGCAGGTTCAGCCACCGGATCTGTATACCTCAGCGGGCCAGCCGCTCTTTCCCCAAAGTGCCGAACAAAGAGTTAAGTTCAAGCGCGTTAACCAGGATATTGCCGGTTCGGCCGAGGTTTCGTCACGGCGAGCGGGCTGAAATATGGTTAACGTATCGTGACGGCACACATTCTGGATCGGCAAGTACGTGGGCTCGGCGCGACTCCGGCTGGCGGCCGCCGACGTTTGCGGCCGGTCGCGGACAATGCACGCTTCGGGTTGCTTGTGGTGCGCGAACGGCATGGCTATAGGCGCGCTCATCACGGGATGGCCCGGGCGTGTTACCAGAGCGCTTGAAGCGCCACACGACCGGCAGCGATTGGATGGCGACTGGTCTTGAATCGATTAGATGAAACCGCAAAGTTCGACACGCCGCCAGGCGCTGTAGACGTCAGTGATGGTTATCGGCCCAGCGCCGATGAACCGTTTATGAACCCCCGCCAGCAGGCGTATTTCCGCGACAAGCTGCATGCCTGGAAGGACGCGATCCTGCGCGAATCGGCAGGAACGCTGTCGCAGCTCCAGATCGATTCGCTGCGCGAGGCGGATCTGACCGATCGCGCATCGAGCGAGACCGACTGGTCGATCGAACTGCGCACGCGTGATCGGCAGCGCAAGCTGATCTCCAAGATCGACGCTGCCTTGCGCCGGATCGAGGAGGGCGAGTACGGCTTTTGCGAGGTGACCGGCGAGCCGATCTCGCTCGGCCGGCTCGAAGCGCGGCCGATCGCGACGATGACGGTTGAGGCGCAGGAACGCCACGAACGTAACGAAAAGGTGTCGCGCGAAGACTGAGAGGCGGTCGAACGATTAAGAAGTTCGATACCAAATCCCACTATCGCCACTGCGAAGACGAACCTTTTCGGCGGTGGCGATGGACCAGTTCTCCAACGATCCTTTCCGCGACGGAGTTGCGGACGAAGGCGACACGCAAGACCGCAATGCGGTGCGTGACAGCCTGTTCCTGATCGCCGAGCTGCGCGTCGAGGCGGTCACGATGACGGTGCGCGTGCGGAACCTGTCGGCGGGCGGCATGATGGCGGAGTATCCGCAAGGGCTGGACGAAAACACCGTCGTCGAGTGCGATCTGCGCGGTGTCGGCATGGTGCGCGGCCGCGTCGCATGGTCGGCGGCGGGGCGGATCGGCATCGCTTTCGATCGGCAGATCGATCCGCTGCTGGCCCGCAAGCCGGTCAGCGCGGCGGCAAAGCCCAGGGCGGGGACGGCACCCAAGTACCCGCCGCTTCGTTGAGCGCCCGGGCAGCGACGCCGCCCGGGCCTGCTGCCGCTAGAGAATCTGCATCTCTTCCTTGACGCGGAGCTTTTGCTTCTTGAGCGCGGCCAACGTTGCGCTGTCAGGCACGGGCCGATGCGACTCGTCGTTGATCTTCTCTTCGAGGACGGCGTGCTTGGCCTCAAGGGCCGTGTAGTGCGCGTTCTGCATTGAGCGTTGCTCCTTTCCCATTGGTGGCGGGGGACTGAAATAAACACGCGGGAGGTTAAAAGTCTTCCCCTCGGCGCGCGAGATACGACGCACCGAAGCTGAATTCGCGACGACCGGTGTTTTGCCGCTCGCGTCGCCCCGGCGATTTGCTAGACTCGGCCTCACGAACGGGGCCGGCCAGAAAGGCCGGCGCAAAGTGGGGAACGAATGGACGGATCGCAGATCGCCAAACGGCTGGAAACGTTGAAGATCGAGCATCGCGATCTCGATGCCGCGATCCTCGCGCTGATCGGCGGGGGCGCGATCGACCAGATGCAATTGGCGCGGCTGAAGAAACGCAAGCTGCGGCTCCGCGACGAGATCGCCATGTTCGAAGATCAATTGATTCCGGATATCATCGCGTGAGGTCGCGGCGATCCGGATTGGGACGATTGGCCGCCGATTTGCGATTCTCGCCACACCGCTCTTGTGTCATGACGCGCAGATGAGGGGTCTGGCTACAGAATCGCGAATCCATCGTAGGCTGATCGACGTTCTTTACGTCGATGCGATGGTGCTGGCGGACGAAGCGCGCAGCTATTTCGACGAAGGCGGGCGGGCCGATCGCGAGGGGCTGCCGCCGCTCGCGCGAGTGTCGTTCAGTTGCGAATCGCTCAAGGTGACGACCCGGCTGATGCACGTGATCGCCTGGCTGCTGACGCAGCGCGCGGTTGGTGCGGGCGAGATGGCGCCGCGCGATGCGCTTGACCCGTCGCGCCGGCTCGGCCCGGCCCCGCTCAGCGACACGGCGGCGGTGGCGGAACTGCCGGCCCGCGCGCGGGGGCTGATCGAATCGAGCACGGAACTGTACCGCCGCGTCGGTCTGCTCGACGACGCGCAGGTCGGAGAGCCGGTGGTGGAAAGCCCCGCGCGTTCGATGCTCGAGCGGCTGGCGATGGCGTTCTAGCGTCGGCCGATCTCGTGCGCAGGCCACGCTGACGATCGGTCGTAAAGCGGCGCGCGCGCCAACCAAAGCTTCGACAACGCGGGCGGCCATGCCTACATAGCTGCGATGTCCGACTCCTTCGATCTCGGTGAACCGCCGCAGCCCCAAGTGCAGACTGCGCCCGAGGCGTACCGCGTCCTCGCGCGCAAATACCGGCCGCAGACCTTTGCCGAGCTGATCGGCCAGGATGCAATGGTGCAGACGCTTGGTAACGCGATCAAGCGCGACCGGCTGGCGCACGCTTTCCTGATGACCGGCGTGCGCGGGGTCGGCAAGACGTCGACCGCGCGGCTGATCGCCAAGGCGCTCAACTGCATCGGTCCGGACGGGCAGGGCGGTCCGACCATCGACCCGTGCGGGGTGTGCGAGCCATGCCGCGCGATCGCGGAGGGTCGCCACATCGACGTGATTGAGATGGACGCCGCCAGCCACACCGGCGTGGACGACGTGCGCGAGATCATCGACGCGGCGCGCTATGCGGCCGTGTCGGCGCGGTTCAAGATCTACATCGTCGACGAAGTGCACATGCTCTCCAAGAACGCCTTCAACGCGCTGTTGAAGACGCTGGAGGAACCGCCCGCGCACGTGAAGTTCCTGTTCGCCACCACCGAGGTGAACAAGGTGCCGGTGACGGTGCTGTCCCGTTGCCAGCGCTTTGACCTGCGCCGCATCCCGGCCGAGAAGCTGGCCGAGCATTTCGCCTTTGTCACGAAGGCCGAAGGGTTCGAGGCGGAGCCGGAAGCGCTCGGCCTGATCGCGCGGGCGGCAGAAGGCTCCGCGCGTGACGGTCTGTCGATCCTTGATCAGGCGATCGCGCATGCGGGCCAGGAAGGCGGGGGCGTGCGCGCCGATGCGGTGCGCGACATGCTCGGCCTGTCCGATCGCGGTGCCACGCGCGATCTGTTCGCGCTGCTGCTCGCCAGTGACGCGGCGGGCGCGCTTGCCTCGCTGCGCCGGCAATATGATCTTGGCGTCGACCCTTTGAGCGTGCTGCGCGCCTTGCTCGAAACCGTCCATGGCACGACGCTGGTCAAGCTCGGCGCGAGCGTGGATGCCGGCCAGTCGGTTGAGGAGCGGGCGGCGCTGGCCGACTGGGCGAGCCGGCTGTCGTTCGCGGCACTGCACCGGTTGTGGCAGTTGCTGCTGAAGGCGCATGAGGAGGTCGGCCGCGCCGCGCTGCCGATCGAGGCGTGCGAGATGGCGCTGCTGCGGCTCGTCCACGCCTCCTCGCTGCCCGATCCGGGCGAACTGGCGAAGATGCTGGCGGAAGGCCGCGTGTCGATGGAGGCGCCTGCCGCGCCGACGCCCGCACCCGTCGCCGCGCCGGTGGCTGAGGCTGCCTTGCCGGCGACGATCTCCGCACTAAAGCACTACCTCGACGACAACGGGCAGCAGGCACTCGGCTACGGCATTTATGCGCACGCCAGCGTCGTGCTGTACGCCGCGCCCGACGTGGTGCTGAGTTCCGCCCGACCGATCTCGGCGGACTTCGTGCGCGATCTTAACGTCGAGCTGAAGCGGCTGACCGGCAAGGTCTGGAAGATCACGACCGACAACGTGCCCGGCGCGCCCACGCTGCGCGAGCAGGATCTCGCCGCCAAGGAGGCGCGCCGCGCCGCGATCCTTGCAACCCCGGTGGTAGCCGCCGCGTTCGAAGCCTTTCCCGGTGCCGAGTTCCCCGAAGAGGAACTCGACCGCATCATAGCCCTGCAACGGAGCGAAGCATGAACAATCTCGAAGACATCATGGCCATGGCGCAGAACGTCCAGGCCGAACTGGAGAAGGCGCAGGCCGGGCTCGATCAGGTCGAGGTGCAGGGCGCGGCCGGCGGCGGCCTCGTCAAGGTGCGCGCCTCGGCCAAGGGGCGGATCATCGGGCTGGATATCGATGATTCGCTGCTCGCGGTCAGCGAGAAGCAGATGCTCGAGGATCTGATCGTCGCCGCGTTCAACGATGCGCGGGCCAAGGCCGATGCCGCCTCGGGTGACGCGATGGCGAAGATGACGAGCGGCATTCCGCTGCCGCCGGGCTTCAAGCTGCCATTCTGATCATTATTGTCACGGCGGGTGCTGAGATGAGACGGATCATTCTCGGCAAGTAACCCATTTTCGATCGCGCGCTCCGGCGGGGCGCGCGATCAGCGCTTGCTCTTTACGAACCGCATCGCCTAAGAGGCCGGTCCGCGTCGGGGAGTGGCGCAGTCTGGTAGCGCGCCTGCTTTGGGAGCAGGATGTCGCAGGTTCGAATCCTGTCTCCCCGACCACCGCGCGCGTTTCGCTGCAACCTCGCAATCTGCGATCTTTCCCGCGCAAAAACCGGTTGCTGCGGCGTCCCTTAATTCTTCCTCCACCTCCCGGCGATATGGTCGCGCCATCAAGCGAGCGAGCCGTCCAGCCGATGAATTCGATGTCCGAGATTACGGTGGAAAAGAGTTTCGCAACGCAGATTGTGCAGGCGATCGCGTGGCGATCGGGCAGCCAGGTGATCGCGCAGGTCATCATGTGGGCGGCGACGTTCTTCGTCATCCGGATTCTCGATCCGCGCGACTACGGCCTGTTCGCGATGACGCAAAGCGTGCTCGTGTTCCTCAGCCTGCTCAACGGGCAGGAATTCACCGCCTCGCTGATCCGCGCGCCCGAACTCAACAAGACGCTGATCCGGCAAGTGTTCGGCATCCTCGTGCTGCTCAACGGCGGCATCGCGCTGGCGCAGGTGCTGATCGCACCGCTCGCGGCGCAGTATTTCCAGACGCCGATGGTCGCGCATCTGCTGACCGCGCA
>Ga0265780_10009231_pt1 | contig 11845 bp, 14 predicted proteins | sample P1T30metagenome_FD_192432 | JGI IMG/M metagenome (GOLD analysis project Ga0265780, IMG submission 192432) | Plant litter microbial communities from East Loma Ridge, Irvine, California - P1 T30 | ecosystem: Environmental > Terrestrial > Plant litter > Unclassified | place: USA: California... | reverse complement strand
GCAATCGCGGGCGCGTTCACATGGCGGGGGAGGGGGGAACTTTACAAAAAAAATCGGCGCGCGTCACTGCCGCCGAATCCTTGCTCTTTTCCGCGCCGCAACCTCCATAATACTTTAGGCCAACGTGTAAACTCCAACTCCAATACAACAAAGCCATTGCGATTCGCGATCAAGGCCCCAAGGTTTCGTGTTGGTAGCCTGGTGCATAGGCAATTTCCCGTCTAAACCTACCCATGCTCAACCAATGCCGCCTTTGCCTCAGCATCTGCAGACCCAACGCGGCCATTGAGATTTCCTACTTATCTAACCATGCTGTGCGACTATAGTTCCTGACTGGCGCTGCGACTTCTTCGCTCAGGATGCGCCGTGGAACATGATACACTTGACGTCGACTACACCGCTTATCGATATAGCCCGACATGTACTACTACTACTACTACTGCGTCTATTCCAGCCCGATCTGACCTCAATATTTGAGTATGCAGGCTATCCCGACATGTATGCTGTCTAACCAAGCGCGGCGGATCTCAAAGTTTGGGAATATGAAACGCGCTCTTACGTATGTTGACGATGCCATTACCATACTGCTCGATGCTTTCGCTATCTGAATGTCTCAAAAACTATCCAAATGCACGCCGACCCCCTTCTCCGCGGCCAGCTCCATCAAAGCCTTGCCAATCGCGATATCCATAATACCCACGCCGACACTCTTGTACACAACAAACCCCTCTTCAAGCCACTTCTGCACCCCGCTATCGCTCCTCAACCTATCCACCTTCCCCACCTCAAGCATCTGCTCCGGTTTCAGTCCCGCTGCTACCAGCTCACCAGCCTCGTCCATACATCCTTTGATGCTATCAACAGTGATCAACCCTTGGTAGACCTGAGAGGCAAAAAGACCGGAGGGATTGCTGATATCCTCCAGTAACTCCGGATCAATCTCTTGCATGTCCAAACGATAAGACCCGATTGCAGCGATATACCGAGACTTAGCAAGGCCAGCGTTCGATGTAATATACGAAGCCGGGAACAACGGAGATGTGCTGGGTGTTGTGCAAAACATGACATCTGCTTCTGTGACCAAATTCTCCAACGCATCTTCCTTGTCATTGAAAATATCCATCTTGATATGTCCACCGACTTTCGATTGTGCCAGTGAATTAAGGAGTTCCTTCGCTCTTGCACTTGATCGATTTACAACAGTAATCTTCCGGATATCATCTCCTTTCAGGAGGATAGCAAGGCGGATATGCCACTCTGCCTGCTTACCCGCTCCAAACACCACTATGTTCTCAGTCTTCTTCCGGTACCGATACAACAACATACTCCCCAGCGCTGTTCTGAACGCCGTCAACTCTGCCGCATTCAACACGCCTACTGCCTGTCCCGACTCATCGCAAATCGTAAGTACACTTCGTAGTGCAGGCTTGGGATTCTCTCCAGGTGGAGTCGCTTGAGATGGTGCGACACCGACTATCTTCACACCGATAGATGATGGTGTTGTTGCTGGCATGAAGAGGCTGACCTGACCGTTTGGTCGCGCGACATGCGCGCGATGTGGTTGATAGGGAACTTCATCGTTGCATGAGTATTCGGTAAGGGCTTGGTTGAGTGCTGATGCAAGGTTCTGGACGTCGGATGGGGAAATGTTATGGAGGAGGGTTTGAATGTCGGCGTCGGAGAGGACGGTGAAAGTCATGGTGGTCGAGAGAAGGGCCGATTTCGATTATCCGGGAACTTGGTGAACTGCGTTCGATGAACTTTATGCTGATCGTGCGATGGATTTCTTCCTTGTCTTCCTTTCTGCGCCCTATCTCGGTGTCACTTGCTGTTGCCTAGTGTTGAAGTTGCCGTTATATGCGGAGATGCTTGCCTGCGGGTACTGTCGGGTCACTGCCCCACTATATCCTTGGGCAGTGGGCAAAGGGCAACAGAATAGCGAGATACTCGTACGTATCGAAGGATTTCGTGCATGGAAAGGCTAAGCCGTCACGCCAGCTGATATCATGCAAATGGAAAGTCGCGCACAATTCGCTTCTCCCCTAGCACGGTACGCCATAGCTTATCCTGATTGTCGTTGACTTGAAGACCGGAACTTATCAGCCAAAGGTCAATCCGCGAGACAACATTTTTCTGTTGGCTGATGGCTCTGTTCTGGGCCATACATGGTTGCGTGGAGTTATGGGTGAAATCGGATCGAGAGTATCGCGCCTCGTCAAGTCTCCTTCTAGGTCGTAGCGGGGCTTAATTTCGCCCAGACTGCGGAACACGTCTCCGCAGCTCTTTCGTCGCAAATGGCCCAATCTATGGGTGCTAGCTGACTCTGATAGAGTTTTTCGAAGCACTGGAATACCGTGTTGGATATCTGGGGTCTCCTGCTCTTGTACCACCAACATGTCCTCTTTGATCAAGTCGAGGAACTCCCTGAACTCAACGGTACAGCGTTGATGCTCTCTCAATTCATCCATAACCTGAAGCAGTTTAGTGATAAGCAACTTTTTATCTTAGTATGCACCGTATCGTAGTGAGTTTAGTACGGAAAGTTGACTCAATAGACTGACCTCGATGACTGCAGACTTGACTTTGGCTCTTTTCACTCCTGCCTCGAAGTATATGGAGAAGAATGTGTCACTAGGTATGTCTGCCATAAAGGGATCGCTTGCCAGACGCCTTTGGCCGAATCGTTCAACCAGTTTACACCCCCCAAGATACCACGTAATGAACTGCAGGTATACACATCCGAGAGCCCATACATCACATGCACTGGTAAGAACACCGTCGAGCTCCATCTCAGGCGAGCGATATGTTTCTGAGTTTGGCATGCGTCCGGTCCGCCTCGTGTCCCAAGAATTCTCCGTACTGAAACGAGCAACTCCGAAATCGGTGATCTTGAGAATACCATGGCCCCCTGGAGTCATGTCGTCTGGATACCAGAGAATGTTTTCCGGCTTGAGATCTCCATGACGACCGAATAGATTTCTCATTACCCGGGTTGGGCTCGTATTCTCAACTGGCCCAAATTGTTTCTGCCTCCCGACCGCCTTCCGCACCGGTGGGTCTGAGCCGTAATTCAAGATGGCGCCAGAGAGAGTGGCGTACCGATGCACACTGTTCAGTCCAGCGGCAAGGCCAAGGCATTGGTCTACAACCCATGTACCCATCTCCTCGACCTCGGGCGTACGCTGCCTCCAAAAGTCGAACAAATCGAGCTCTGCCCATGGGAAGATGAGATGATAAACCCCGTCGTGTTCATACGTAGCTAATAGGGTGACAAGGTGATCGTGAGCGTGTTTACTATCGCTTAGCTTGGTGAGAATGGTAGCTTCTCGTCTGAAATCCGTTTTGTCGCCTGATCTCAAGGCTTTGATGGCGTATATATTGCCACTACCCTGATGCGGACATTGTCAGCGTTCCTCACACCGTACAGCTGGTGATAATGTCATAACGTACCTTCACATTGTCTAGACGATCATGTTCGGGATGAATTTCGGTCTCAAAAACTCTACTAGATCCTCCTCGTTTCGGAACCTCGGTGTAGATTAAGAATGGCAGGATTGTTTCAGAGTCGAGATCAGCGTGAGGGATTGCAGCACCATCGGCGCCGATAAATATCGGCACAAGGACACTCCATTGATGCTCTAGAAAATCATCGGCGTAGTCCTGCCTCTTGAACGAAATAGGGCCGGCTTTTGGGTCGTGTCTGCTTATCAGCGAATAAGAGCCGTCCGGCCTGTCCGAATGTGGATCCTTTTCAAGCGGGAGGTGTTTGTCGCAGACACCAGATTTGATAAAAAGTCTGATCTTCGATGGGTGCTTCATAAGGTAGAGGACCGTGAGGATCTTCATGTAAGGCGTGCCGTCCTCAATGCTCAAGCGCTGTTTCCCTATTCTTCCGAATTTCGAATAGTTCGAGTTCGAGAGCTCTTGCTGCACTACTGCGCTTGTAACGATCTTCTCAATCTCAACCTCTGGTATGAAATACCTTCGAAGATACGATCGACATCTAGCTTCCCTAAGTCTATTCGGAATCTGTGATGTAGAACTATCGCTTGGTAAACGCGTCTGTGCCCACCGTCGCACAAACAAGACTGGGTTGACTGCGTGTTTTCGGATGTCAAAGGCATCTGATCTCTTTGGAACAATGATGTCGGTCAGCCTTTTCTTGAAGGTCGTTGTCTCCGTTTGTAATGGTACTGGAGGCGAAGCCGTACTATCGAGTTCATTGATAGCTTTGAGATCTGTCCGGGTAGCACGACCCGCCTCAGATGGTGTATTTATCTCGCACGCAAACAGAGGCTCGCTAAGTGGCCGCGATCTTCGCTGTAGATCTTTCTTGCGTCATTAGCTAGAAGCCGATGAATCATCGTGTTCAATGCGCACCTCGTCGTCCGGTCTGGTTTTTCAAATCGTTCGATGTGAAAGCCCACCCGCTGCTGCGTGTGGATGAGTCCACCTTTACATGATCGTTTCGTAGCTCAGATCGGTCATTGTGAGGCGAGCTCAGCCCCGGCTGATGATGCGGGATTATCGATGAGCTTGCGACAATGGCCATCGTATGTTTCGGTTCATGGCAGTACCAGTCGGCTTGGAACGTGTGCCTGAGGCATCATGCTTCCCACAGTCTTGTGGACTCGATGTAGCGAGTGTACTCAAGGCCTAAACCTTGAAGGTCTGCTGGGCGGTACGTACTTCCACTGAATGTGGGGTCCGAGAATGCAGAATCTTGGAATCCCTGCTAGGGGCGTAGGCTTTTAGACAAGGTAGGCAGGCGTCACAGTCTATTGCTCCCGACGCGTCCAGTCTATCGCAAACCCATCGCTTAGAACTGGTGTGCCTCGAGCAACATCCGGCTTGGCCAACAAAGTAAACATCGCCCAGCGGAGCTCCAAGTGGTTTGATCTCATCGACCAAGTGCTGGAGGAACCGACCAGCATCGAGAAGCACAAGACGTCGAGACCCTGCTCCATGTCAAAAGAACGATGCACGAGGCGGTCGTAGCGAATGAATTGTGTCATCTCGTATCGCGTGATGCAAATGGATAATAGCACTGCATGAGGCAGGCAAAACATCCTCGACGCCCCCAACATGCATTCATTACATACCCATAGTTGGTGTGTCGGCTAGGAGCATGATTGGTTGTCCAGCATACGCTGTGGCTGAAAGATCCTTGACTGCTGTGGTAGACTCAGCCCACAGAGTGTCAAGGACTTCGAGTATAACAGCGGAAGAGACACGGCGTTTTCCCTCTAATATCGCCACAAAAATTCCAGTGTCAACATTGCGGATAATCATGGTCGATCTGATCAAGAAGTTCGAAAGTCCCTTCCGGAAGCCATCGTCTAAGCAACGGAAACCGTCCGACCCGAGCGCGCCGAATCTGGATAACAAAACTGTAACTCAGTCGGTAGACGCCGCCCATATTGATCCGGAAAAGTTGATGAAAAAGCTAAAACAAAGGTTCCCGTCTGGCTTCAAGGTTCATGTGCGAATGGCCGAGAAGATAGGAAGTAAAGGCTCACTAACTTGGGACTGCAGATGATGCACAATACTTATATCATCGAGGCCACTGAGAAGCTTTCACTGGTATGCTGGTTCCTCTTGATGATACTCGCTATGTTGTCTGACTTTATCGCATAGGACGATATAGAGGAGTGCCGGTAGTGGTGTAAGGTTTGGAGACAGCGCTAGATGGTCCGTTTGGCTGTTCTGCCTGCAGCGAGGGGGCCGCATCGTGCGTCGCAATTCTGATCATTACCGAATCGATCGATATGCTGCTGTGAACTCGTGTGATGGAACCTTAAAAGGTTGCAGAAATGGGCGCGTCTATCAGGGGAAGGTACGCGCCTAGCGAAGTGGGGCTATCTTGCAAAAGCAAACGTCATCACGCGACGGCGAACGCGACGCGCCCCCAGCCTCGTGAAACGACACGAATCTGCGTCTTTGGACGAAGCATTTTTTCTTCACAATGCACTCATTTATCAAACATGCGCAATTGTAAACCTCTATGATACCTCATACGCTTCCAAACTCAATGCGGTAACACTGACAAGCACGAGATTACCCTGGATGACCAGGCTGGCCCCCACGCTGCCGTTCCTGATCACAGAGCAGGCTGTGCCGTAAGAGTAACGGCAATGCAACTCGGCTGGTGGTCTGGATACAAAGGTACGGCACGATGATACCCACACACATCCCGGCCGCCTTGCGCTACGCTTTGATCGTCTGTTCTGCGCGCTGGTTTGTCGATGGCCCCTTGACCTTTGAGCAGCTGCGAAAAACGCCTCGCTGCCTGTTGCGATGGTGTGGCGAACTGATGTACAGCTGCTGTACCCCATGCCCAAGCCTGGTAAGATCTTGGTTAGCCAATATTGGCTCAGTCGCCCCAACGCATGTCTGCGCTTTCATAAAGCCTCGTTTGAGCGTGCTATCATACCTTACGTGCATATCGACAGCAGGTCCCGAGGAGCTTCAAAATTTCATTAAAACTCTGACCCTAGAGCCAAACATTTGGAGAAAGGGTTTGCTTTCCGCGATCGACGCGAATCATGGCAGACTGCAACGAGAATGCGGCATGTCAAGAATATTCAAGACCCAAGGACTGCGCAGACGACACAGATAGTGATGACGAACCAAGCTTCCAAGAAAAGCTCAAAAATTTGCTGTCATCTCACGCAATCAAAAGCGCGTTCGAGAAAACACCTATCAAGTTCGTCCCCGAAGGCATCATCCACGAGCTGATTACGGAAGACCAAATCAAGGCCGCTTTGGACATACAAGCAGCAACAGTTGAAGAAGACGAACTGGTGGGATTCACACGTATGCGCGCGAAAAAGATATTTGCTATCGCAATCCACGTACAGCCAAACAAGATAGTCGCAATCATGAAATGGTGGAAGAAGAATAATATGGACGATGGCGATCTGCCGATCACTTTTCGGCCTGGATGGAAGAGACAGTGGCTTTCGGAATTTTGCGAAATGCAATGGATGTTCCTCGCTCCTGTCTTCTCGACAACTCAATACAACCGCAATCTCGATGACGCCCACATCCTACCTTTCATTTCCAAAAGGTCAGATTCTGGTAGAGGATCTTTCGGCGTGGTGTCACAGTATGTGATACATAGGAATCATCTGGATCCGGTCAGTATGCGGGTAGCTTTTTGAACATTTGTGGCAGCGATCGCTGAATCGAAGCAGCCGTTCCTGGATCATAGTTCGTTCGCAGTCAAGGAGATTCAGCCTTCCGATAACGCGCAGGAAGTTGCAGAACATTGGGAAAGAGAGGTCAAAGCCCTCCGAACCATGAATGAGTTGAACCAAGATCACATCGTTCGTTTCGTTACAGCTTTTCGACGCCGTAGAGAGTACGGCGACCCAGATCACTACCTGATATTTGAGTGGGCTGATGGCGGAAACCTCCGCAGTATGTGGAAGAGGGAGCATTCCCCAATATTGACGGCAGCATTAGTCAAAGATGCTATGTTCCAGATACTGGGACTTGCCAGAGCACTCGCGGCTGCGCACGACCTCGACAAGACCGGCGCATCATACCGCCATGGAGACATCAAGCCGGAAAACATTTTGTGTTTTAGTAACGGCCGCACGATTGGTACTCTCAAAATTGGCGACTGGGGTGAAGCGAAAGAGCACGGACAGGTGACAGACATGCGTCCCAGCAAAACAACAGCAAAGTATGGCACTCGTGTCTATGAGGCCCCTGAGGTCGAAACGGGCGTCAGAGCTAAGTACCTGGGTCAGTCAACAAAGCGCCGCTCTCGACTATACGATGTCTGGGCGATGGGATGCATCACTCTCGAATTCACCATATGGCTGTTGAAAGGGTATGAGGGACTTACTCAATTTCGTCATGATCTTGGGGAAGGGAGCTTTTACGAAATAACAATCGAGAACGGAAAGAAAGTAGCTCATGTGCGTGGAACTGTCATGCTTTGGATGAATACATTGGCGGGAGACCCCAGATGTCAGGCCGGAAGTACAGCAATAGGGGATCTTCTGGAACTTGTGAGAACATCACTACTGGTTGTTAAGCTTCCTCGAAGGCTCGGTTCGAATCTTTCAGAACTCCCAGAACGACCTCGTACCGACTCGGTCGTCTCGGAGGCAAGGCTTGAAGCAAGTGTTACTCCCACGAACAACACACCCTTTGACCTTGAGAATATTCCAGATGTAGCAACTGCTGTAGGAATTCCTTCTTTCAGCATCACTCCTGCTGAAGCGGAGCCTGAAAGAATCCCTATACAGCCTGAACCCGAAGCGCAAGGTCACTCACGATGCCTCGCAGCCGAATTCTGCTCGCGAATGGAATACATTGTCGCAGAAGATCCGGATGAAGATGAAGGCTATTGGCTTACATGCTGGGTACAGCCTGCAGAACTCCGCTCGACGGCAGATCTTATACTACCACCCTCTACCACCACTGAAGTCTACTCTGGTGAGGTCTTCCAAAAACCAAGCTGGGAAACCAATCGACCTACCGTTGGCGGGTTGATGGCACCCTCCCAGAAGAGGGTAAGTTGACATCACCGATCGTCAGTATCACTAAGGACTAACTCATGATGTAGATAGACTACGCGCCTCCAGAACTCGATGAAGATGACTGGAAGTACCAGTCTGGCAATGATCTTGCATCAAGTTTGTTCGTCTCACTCAGGGAAAGCAAATCCCTGGGGTCGTCCGACAATATCTCTCAATCGCGACTCTGCTCAGATTGCATCTGCCTCCAAGAGGAGTTGTTCACACCAGGATTTTCTAAGTCGTACGACGTGCACACTCTTCGAATGAGCGCCGAGAGAAAGCACTGTGACTTGTGCGTCCTGCTCTGGCAGACTGCTATCCGAGACGGTGGCGTGAAGTTTGCGAGCATCAAGCTTGAGCGGACTGGTTCGTTTCTCCGGATGAAAAGCAATGGCCTTCCTGTACTGTCCATCGTTCATTATCCGGAGGAGCTCTCTAGGGTTACCAGCGATGGCCAGGTTGGATTCGTTCAGCTCCCAGAAGCAGGTAGCACCGCTCACCTTGAGGTGCTCCAGCACTGGCTCCACGATTGCAACGGCCATCACGGATGTTCCCCAGCTCAGCATACAGCAAATAGCACAAAGATCCGGCTACCGACGCGGTTAATCGATGTTGGCACAGATGAGGATGACACAATTCGACTGTGGGAGACCGAACCATCGGATGTGGGCGAGTGGATTGCTCTATCGCATAAATGGGGATCTCGACATCTTTCTACCACACCCGAAACCCTTCAAGACCACCTAAACGGTATCAAAATCGGCATCCTCCCAGCCACTTTTAAGGATGCGGTAATCGTAACCCGCGCACTTGGACGTCGTTATCTTTGGATAGACTCACTTTGCGTGATACAGGGTCCACAAGGCGACTTCATGACCGAGGCCAAGCGTATGGAAGCAGTTTATAGCGGCGCCTACTGTGTTATCGCGGCTAGTTGCGCTACTGACCACTATGACGGCTTCTTGAAGCCTCGCACTCGACGAGAGTATGCTGGTCTGTGTGGTCAAGGCAATGGTCAACACCCTTTCTACATCTGCCAGAACATCGACAATTTCAAGGACCATGTGCTTGGTGGTGAGTTGCACAGTCGTGGCTGGGTCTTACAGGAGCACGCTCTCGCCCGTCGAACGCTTTTCTTCACGGAGCATCAAACTTACTTCGAGTGCGGTAACGGCGTGCGCTGCGAGACGTCAACAAAGTTAGATAAGTAATTTGCACCCACCGCTGTCAAGTTACTCAGGTCGACTGACACACTCCAGCCCACTCGCTGCCTTCCTTGGCGACCCAGATTTCCCACGTATGGTTTCCAATGCTTCCCCTGGCGAGAAGATCTTGCGCTTTCAAGGGCTGTACCGTAAATTCTCCCGCCTAGGTCTATCAAAAGCATACGACCGACCTACTGCAATCGACGGCCTTCAGCAACGTCTTCTTCGCACAATGCGAGTCAGTGGTGGGTTCGGAATCTTTGACGAAGGAACTAAACTGGGTCTACTCCGACGAAGCCTGCTGTGGTGCCGGGGCGTCGATACAGACAGCTTGTCTCGTATCCACTTCCCAACAGAGAGTGTCGTCGCCACGGTTCCATCATGGTCATGGATGGCATACACTGGCGGGATCGACTACCTGCAGCCTGACTTCGACAACTTTGAGTGGGAGGAGTTACAATCGCCTTGGTCATCCAAGGGTCCAACCAATGTCTCAAGCACGGATTTCCACACAGCAAATATAGCCCTCCACGCTACAGCGCGAGAATACGATTCCCTCAAGGCAGGGCTGCAAGGAGAAGGTGACCTAATATTTGACACGCCAAACGGGTCCACTGCACCACAGAGGTATTGCGTAGTCCTAGGAAAGGCAAAAGGCAGCATGTCGCCGGCGACTCAACAACACTACGTCCTGATCATTGCTGCAACCGCACAGAGAGACCGTAACGGGGACAAAGTGTACGAGCGCGTCGGGACAGGGTATTTGTCGGGAAGATGTATATCGTCCGGTGGGTTCAGGGTGAAGATCCATTAGTTGTAGTCAACCTGTCGTATAATCTCCGCGAATTTCAAACCGATGCTGGGTTTCGAGAGAAAAAAATGTGATCATTCGTTGCGTCTATTGGTGTATTTGCTATTTCTTCACGTAAATGCGTCATATCGAGATGGAAATCGTACATACTCAGGCGCCAAATAACTCCGCAACAGCTAAAACTCTCGTAAGGTGAGTGCGTACAATCACATCACTCACTTCCAAGACTACTGTACGCAGCACATAGCTGTAGGCAATACGCGGCAGCGTTACCCAGACTAGAGCTCAGTCCATGCCAACGTATTTGAACCATAACGGCCGACAATCCTCCCGGTTCAGCCACTTCTCGCCGTCTGTAAACTGACCAGTGACGCAACCGGAACACTTTGGACTGTTCGGGCAGTTGAAAAAGGGTATGTGTTGGTATCCGATGTCTCGGAACCAGTGTATCTTGCTCTTGTCTTCGAAGAGTCCCAGTGCGACGCTGTGTACTGGAGCGTCGCCCCAACGTTCGTAGAAGAAGCCTCCAGCGCGATCGAGATGGTCGAAATAGTCGCGGTACTTTTTGCTCCTCCAAAAGCTCAGGTCGCCGATCTCGAAATTGGACCAGAAGTGGCATGTTGAGTAGCCATGGGCTTTCTTGTTGTTCTCAGGCCGGCGCTGGTCGTCTTCCAGCCACTCGCGCGCATTGTTTGGATGTACGTATCCCGGATTGTCTTGGATGAACTTCTTCGTTTCTGGCCACAACGTCGCAACGCTGTCGGCGTTATCGTAGATGTTGACGTTGAAGCCGTACGTTTTGTTGTGGTCTTGCATCCAAGCAAAGACATCGTAATCCACATCGCAGAAGAAGTGGACGTTTGGTTCCACCCGCCAGTAGTATTGGATGTCCTTGAGCGCAGGGTGCTCGCTGAACATGCCGCTGTTCCACCGACACATCTGGTGATAAGACTTCTTGCCCATGTACTGTACATCCAGCGACGTGAGTAGCGACACAGACTCCTCATACAAGTCCATGTTTATCCACGACGGAATGTCCCAGTGTTCGGCAGGAACCAGTTCGTATCGTACTTCGGCGTTGGTAGCTGCTCGCGTGGCCTTTTTGAACTCTTCGGTAAAGGGCTTATCGTTGAAGAAGGTCCAGGGGTAGTTGAACTTGTGGTTCCACGTACGCTCAAGGTCGCGCATGCTTTGCAGCATGTCGTGGAGCTCTTCATTGCGGACTAGACTGAGGATCGTGGCGTTGATGCGCGCGCTCGCGGGATTGTTCGGGGCGTAGTTGTCACCGTCGACTC
>Ga0265780_10009230_pt1 | contig 11846 bp, 11 predicted proteins | sample P1T30metagenome_FD_192432 | JGI IMG/M metagenome (GOLD analysis project Ga0265780, IMG submission 192432) | Plant litter microbial communities from East Loma Ridge, Irvine, California - P1 T30 | ecosystem: Environmental > Terrestrial > Plant litter > Unclassified | place: USA: California... | reverse complement strand
TCGTCCCGGGGCGCGCAGCCGCCGGTCTGGAGGCGCGGTGCGGGCCCGCACCGCGCCTCCAGACCGGCGGCTGGTCGCGTCGCGAGCGCGACGATCCCGTGTGCATGTACCGTCCGCGCATCCGTCGATCGACGCGTGCGCATCGGATGCACGCGCAACGAGCGACACCCCACGCGTCGATCGACGCGTGGGGTGTCGGACGATGCGGGTGCAGGCACCCCCGCGACCGGCGGGTCGCGTCAGGCGGGAAGCGGCTCGCGGACGGCGGCCCGGCCCGCACTGCCGCGCGTGGAGAGCACCACCACGGTCACCGCGCCGACGAGCAGGCCGGCGAGGACCATGTGCGTGCCGACCAGGCCCACCGGCAGCCCGGTGCGCGCCTGCGTGAGCGACCGCGATCTGGACGAACTCGACGACGAGCAGCAGGAGCGCCCACCTGCTCGACAGCCGGAGTCGGACCGCGCCGGCGACGAGCACCAGGGTCAGCGCGAAGAGGACGTAGGCGGGCACCGCGTGCAGGTGCTCCATCACCGCCGGGTCGAAGCCGGTGCGGTGCAGGCGTCCGCCGTCGACGGCCGCGTCGGCCCCCGCGTGCGGCCCGCTGCCCGTGGTGAGGATCCCGACCAGCACCGTCACCACCACGGCGGCGACGGTCCCGCGGACGACGCCCGTGTACCAGCGCGGAACGACCCGCTCCGCGGTGCGCGGGCCGTTCAGGCTCCGGTAGACGAGGGCGGCGGTGACCGCGGTCAGCGCCGCGGACACCACGAAGTGCAGACCGACGACGAACGGGTTGAGGTCCGACCAGACGCTCATGCCGCCGATGACGGCCTGCACCGGGATCGCGGCGCCCTGCGCGAACGCGAGCCAGAACAGCTCGGGACGGGTGCGCCGCATGCGGACGACGAGGAGGAACATCGCCACGGCCACGATGACGAGGACGAAGGTGAGGAGGCGGTTGCCGAACTCGATGACGCCGTGGACGCCCATCTCCGGCGTCGAGACCAGGGAGTCGGCGGTGCACTTCGGCCAGGTCGGGCACCCGAGTCCCGACGCCGTGAGCCGGACGAGGCCGCCCGTCCCGATGAGCACGACCTCGACCACGAAGGACGCCCACGCGAGCACGACGACGCGCTGGTCGACGATGCGGGGGAGCGACCACCACCCCGGTGTCCGGACGTCCTGGTCGACGGGGGATCCGACGCGAGTCACGAGGGTGGTGCCTTCCTGTTGTTCCGTGCGGCGAACCTGTAGGATTCGAGGGTTCAGCAGCAGTCAAGTCTAGGCAGGCGCCGGCTCCGAATGGGCCGAGATCGCCGATCACACCCAGGGCTGCGTGGAACCATCGACGTTGCGAGGCAGCAACACCGTGGCGCTCCTGTCGGAGGTCCGCGGTGGAATGGTGTCCGGACGCCCCGGGTTGCACCCCACGACGCTGCCGCGAGAAGGAAACGAGGAGACCATGTCCGACGTGCTCATCGACCGTCCCGAGCTCGAAGGGCTCGGCCAATACGAGTTCGGCTGGGCCGACTCGGACTCCGCCGGCGCCTCCGCTCGTCGTGGCCTCTCCGAGGAGGTCGTCACCGACATCTCGAACCTCAAGAGCGAGCCCGAGTGGATGCTCCGGAACCGCCTCAAGGGCCTGCAGCTCTTCGGGCGCAAGCCGATGCCGACGTGGGGTGCCGACCTGACGGGCATCGACTTCGACAACATCAAGTACTTCGTCCGCTCCACCGAGAAGCAGGCGCAGTCGTGGGAGGACCTCCCCGAGGACATCCGCGAGACGTACGAGCGCCTCGGCATCCCCGAGGCCGAGCGTCAGCGTCTCGTCGCCGGCGTCGCCGCCCAGTACGAGTCCGAGGTGGTCTACCACCAGATCCGCGAGGACCTCGAGGCGCAGGGCGTCATCTTCATGGACACCGACACGGCGCTCCGTGAGCACCCGGAGTTCTTCGAGGAGTACTTCGGCACGGTCATCCCGGCGGGCGACAACAAGTTCGCCGCGCTGAACACCGCCGTGTGGTCCGGCGGATCGTTCGTGTACGTCCCGAAGGGCGTCCACGTGGAGATCCCGCTGCAGGCCTACTTCCGGATCAACACCGAGAACATGGGCCAGTTCGAGCGAACGCTGATCATCGCCGACGAGGACTCGTACGTCCACTACATCGAGGGCTGCACCGCCCCGATCTACAAGTCGGACTCGCTGCACTCCGCGGTGGTCGAGATCATCGTCAAGAAGAACGCCCGCGTGCGCTACACGACGATCCAGAACTGGTCGAGCAACGTCTACAACCTCGTCACCAAGCGTGCGATCGCGCACGAGGGCGCGACGATGGAGTGGATCGACGGCAACATCGGCTCGAAGGTCACGATGAAGTACCCGTCGATCTACCTCGCCGGCGAGCACGCGAAGGGCGAGACGCTGTCCGTGGCCTTCGCCGGCCCGGGCCAGCACCAGGACGCCGGCGCCAAGATGATCCACATGGCGCCGTACACGACGTCGTCGATTGTCTCGAAGTCCATCGCCCGCGGTGGCGGACGCGCCGGGTACCGCGGCGAGGTCCGTGTCGACCCGAACGCGCACCACGCTGCGAACACCGTCCGGTGCGACGCCCTGCTGGTGGACACGGTCAGCCGGTCCGACACGTACCCGGCGATCGACATCCGCGTCGACGACGTCCAGCTCGGGCACGAGGCCACGGTCTCCCGCGTCAGCGAGGAACAGCTGTTCTACCTGATGTCCCGCGGGCTCCCCGAGGACGAGGCGATGGCCATGATCGTCCGCGGGTTCATCGAGCCGATCGCCCGCGAGCTCCCGATGGAGTACGCGCTCGAACTCAACAAGCTCATCGAGATGAGCATGGAAGGATCCGTCGGCTAGATGTCGAACACCAGCACCAACCCGGCACAGACCGACCCGGCGCCCCGCATCGACCAGCCGGTGGAGCCGTCCGCAGCGGCCCAGGGAGCGCAGGGCACCGAGCAGCACGGCGCCCGCGCCCACTCCGACGGCGGTTGGGACTCGGGCGACAAGACCGTGCCCGTGCAGACCCGCTCCGAGCGGTTCCGCTCCGGTGACCTCGACGCCTTCCCGTCGGTCACGGGGCGCGAGGTCAACTGGAAGTTCGCACCGCTGGCGAAGCTCCAGCCGCTGCTCGACGGCGGGCTCGACGGGTCGCCGTACCCGTTCCTCGCTCGTCAGACCGACGGCGCGGACGTCGAGTGGGGTCGGAGCGACGACCCGCGCGTCGGTTCCGCAGGTCTGCCCGAGGACCGGGCGGCGGCCGCGGCGTGGGCGGCCCGCGACGCCGTGCTCGCGGTGACGGTCAAGGCGACGGACTCCCACGAGTCGATCAGCATCACGCGTTCCGACTTCGGAGCTCAGCCCCGCGCGGCGCACACCGTCATCACGGCCGAGCAGCACGCGCAGGGCATCGTCGTGCTCGACAACCGCGGGTCCGCGCTGCTCAGCGAGAACGTCGAGATCGTCGTCCACGACGGCGCGCGGCTCACCGTCGTGAGCCTGCAGGACTGGGACGACGACGCCGTGCACGTGTCGACGCACTTCGCCGAGGTCGGGCGCGACGCGTTCCTGAAGCACGTCGTGGTCTCGCTCGGCGGCGACGTCGTCCGGGTGAACCCGTCGACGCACCTCGGTGCGCAGGGGGCCGACACGGAGATGTACGGCGTGTACTTCGCCGACGCCGGTCAGTACATCGAGCAGCAGGTCTACGTGAACCACGACGCGCCGAACACGCGCGGCCGGGTCAACTACAAGGGCGCGCTGCAGGGCGAGGGCGCGCACACGGTGTGGATCGGCGACGTGCTCATCGGGCGCGACGGCGACGGCACCGACTCGTACGAGCAGAACCGCAACCTGGTCCTCACGGACGGCACCCGCGCGGACAGCATCCCGAACCTCGAGATCGAGACGGGCAACATCGAGGGCGCCGGGCACGCGAGTGCGACCGGCCGCTTCGACGACGAGCAGCTGTTCTACCTGCAGGCGCGCGGCATCCCCGAGGAGGAGGCCCGCCGCCTCGTCGTCCTCGGCTTCCTCGTCGAGGTGATCCAGAAGATCGGTGCGCCCGAGCTCGAGGAGCGCCTCATCGCCGCGGTCGAGCAGGAGCTCGCCGAGGGTCGCACCGCCGTCGCCGCGGCGGAGGACGCGGCGGGCGAGCAGGCGGACGCCTGATGGCCGAGAAGGTCTGCGCCGAGTCCGAGATCGCCGTCGACAGCCCCATGCGGGTGGTCGTGGACGGCACGGCCGTCGCGATCGTGAAGGACTCCGCCGGCACCGTCCACGCGATCGGCGACACCTGCACGCACGGCGACATCTCCCTGGCGGAGGGCTTCGTCGAGGGCGACACGCTCGAGTGCTGGGCCCACGGGTCCCGCTTCTCGCTGGCGACCGGCAAGCCGCAGAACTTCCCGGCCTACGAGCCCGTCCCGGTCTTCCGGGTCGAGGTCCGCGACGGCGACGTCTACGTCGACGTGCACGACCCGGTCCCCGTCGACTGAGCCCGGCACCCACGCACTCTCCGCGGCCCCGCCCGCGAACGACCGAAGAACCGAAGGAACGCAATGTCCACTCTCGAAATCCGTGACCTCCGGGTCTCGATCGACACCGATCAGGGCACCAAGGAGATCCTCCGAGGCGTCGACCTCACCATCAACGAGGGCGAGATCCACGCGATCATGGGGCCGAACGGCTCCGGCAAGTCCACCCTCGCCTACACGATCGCGGGTCACCCGCGGTACAATGTGGTCGGCGGCTCGATCACGCTCGACGGCGAGGACGTCCTCGCCATGAGCGTCGACGAGCGCGCCCGCGCCGGCATGTTCCTCGCGATGCAGTACCCGGTCGAGATCCCCGGCGTCACCGTGTCGAACTTCCTCCGCACCGCGAAGACCGCGGTCGACGGGGAGGCGCCGGCGCTGCGCGGCTGGGTGAAGGACCTCCGCCAGTCGATGTCCGACCTCAAGATGGACGCGTCCTTCGCCGAGCGCAACGTCAACGAGGGCTTCTCGGGCGGCGAGAAGAAGCGCCACGAGATCATGCAGCTCGAGCTCCTCAAGCCGAAGTTCGCCGTGCTCGACGAGACCGACTCGGGCCTCGACGTCGACGCGCTGAAGATCGTGTCCGAGGGTGTCAACCGCGCGAAGGCCGCCACCGGCCTCGGCGTGCTGCTCATCACGCACTACACGCGCATCCTCCGCTACATCAAGCCGGACTTCGTGCACGTGTTCGTCGCTGGCAAGGTCGCCGAGCAGGGTGGGCCGGAGCTCGCGGAGCGCCTCGAGAACGAGGGCTACGACCGCTACGTGCAGGCGGCGGCCGCAGCGGCGGGCAACTGATGATCACCGCGCTCTCCCCGGAGAAGTTCGACGAGGTCGTCGAAGGCCTCAAGGAGGTCCAGGACCCCGAGCTCGGCGTCAACATCGTCGACCTCGGGCTCATCTACGACCTCGCGATGGACGACGAGGCGAACGCGCTCGTGATCAGCATGACGCTGACGAGCGCGGGCTGCCCGCTCACCGACGTCATCGAGGGCGACACCGCCAACGCCCTCGACGGCATCGTCGACGCGTTCCGGATCAACTGGGTGTGGATGCCGCCGTGGGGTCCGGAGCGGATCACCGACGACGGTCGCGAGATGATGCGCGCGCTCGGCTTCTCGATCTAGTCGCGACCACAGTACGGACGGGCGCGCCCCGCTCAGCGGCAACGCGAAGCGTTGCGCGGGGCGCGCCGACCGAGCCTGCGAGGGAGGACGGTGCCAGTTGGCACCGCGCCTCCCGTCCGTCGTCGGTGCCGTTGCGCGCGGGGCGCCCGCTCTGGTCGCGCGACCTGCCGCTCACGTCCGCGTTGGTCGCGCGACACGCTGTGCCGCGAGGCGGCCGACGGCGATCCGTGCGACCGGAACGAACGCGCGCGGCGAGTCGTGCGATGGCAACTTGCGTCGGACGCGGTGCCCGGCACCGGCACCCGGCACCGAACGACGAGGGGCCCCGCACCGACCGGTGCGGGGCCCCTCGTCGTCCGGGCGCGTCAGCGGCGGCCGACGAGCTTCCAGGCCAGGGGCAGGACGCCCGCGGCGATGAGGGCCTTCGCGACGCCGCCGAGGATGAACGGGTACAGCCCGGCCGCGAGCACCGACTGCAGGTCGTTCGGCGCGCCGAGCTGGCCGAGCACGACGGCCAGCCAGGGCAGACCGGTCACGAACGGGATCGCGCTCGCGAGCAGCATCGCCGCCGTGGCGCGGCCGACCTTCCGGTCCCAGCTGCGACGTGCGAGCCAGCCGATGACACCGGCGGCGGGGACGAAGCCGACGACGTACCCGAAGCTCGGCAGTGCGAGCGCCTGGAGACCGCCCTGCATGTCGGCGAAGAACGGCGCACCGGCGAGACCGGCGACGGCGTAGACGAGCAGCGAGAGCATGCCGCGGCGGGCGCCGAGCGTGGCACCGACGAGCACGACCGCCAGGGTCTGTCCCGTGATCGGCACGGGCCACATCGGGACCTCGAGCTGCGCGAGGGCCGCGGTGAAGAGGGCGCCGCCGGCCACGAGGGCGGCGTCGGTGGCGAGGCCCGAGGTGCGCAGACGGTCGGCGAGGACTGCGCGGGGAGCGAACCCGGTGGCGTTCGTCATGGATTCTCCTAGAATGGACTGCTGGTCCCGTTCGGGACCATCGGTCCCGTCAGCGTAGCGGTGCACCTCCCGCACACGTCGTTGTGCATCCCACCAACTGATTGGACGTCCTCTAGTGCTTGCCGTGCACGAACTCGAGATCCGCGTCGGGGCCCGCCTCCTGATGGAGGACGTGTCCTTCCGGGTCGAGAAGGGCGACAAGATCGGCCTCGTCGGCCGGAACGGCGCCGGGAAGACGACGATGACCAAGGCGCTGGCGGGGGAGACCCAGCCCACCGGCGGCAAGATCGAGCGCACGGGCGAGATCGGCTACCTCCCGCAGGACCCGCGGTCCGGCAACCCGGAGGACACCGCCCGCAAGCGCATCCTCGACGCCCGCGGCCTCGGCGAGCTCGTCGAGGGCATCCGCCTCGCGACCGAGGCGATGGCCAGCGACGACCCCGAGGTGGCCGAGAAGGCCATGCGCCGGTACAGCCGGCTCGACGACCAGTTCAACGCGCTCGGCGGGTACGCGGCCGAGGCCGAGGCGGCGTCGATCGCGTCGAACCTGAAGCTGCCGGACCGCATCCTCGACCAGCCGCTGAAGACGCTGTCCGGTGGTCAGCGCCGCCGCATCGAACTGGCGCGGATCCTGTTTTCGGACGCCGAGACGATGATCCTCGACGAGCCGACGAACCACCTCGACGCCGACTCGATCGTCTGGCTGCGCGAGCACCTCAAGACCTACCCGGGCGGCGTCATCGTCATCTCGCACGACGTGGAGCTCGTCGACGAGGTCGTCAACCGCGTCTTCTACCTCGACGCGAACCGGCAGTGCATCGACGTCTACAACATGGGGTGGAAGCTCTACCAGCGGCAGCGGGCCGCCGACGAGGAACGCCGCCGCAAGGAGCGTGCGAACGCCGAGAAGAAGGCCGCCACGCTGAAGGACCAGGCCGCCCGCTTCGGCGCCAAGGCCACGAAGGCCGCGGCCGCGCACCAGATGGTCGCCCGTGCCGAGAAGCTCCTGGCGGGCCTCGAGGACGAGCGCGCCGTCGACCGTGTCGCGAAGCTGCGCTTCCCGACACCCGTCGCGTGCGGGCGGACCCCGCTCATGGCCGAGGGGCTGTCGAAGTCGTACGGCTCGCTGGAGATCTTCGCGGGCCTCGACCTCGCGATCGACCGCGGCTCCCGCGTCGTCATCCTCGGGTTCAACGGTGCCGGGAAGACGACGCTGCTCCGCATCCTCGCGGGTGTCGACCAGCCGGACACGGGCGAGATCCTGCCAGGGCACGGGCTGCGGATCGGTTACTACGCCCAGGAGCACGAGAACATCGACGTGAACCGCACGGTCATCGAGAACATGGTGTCGGCGTCGCCGAACCTCACGGAGACCGAGGCGCGCCGGGTGCTCGGGTCGTTCCTCTTCACCGGGGACGACGGGTACAAGAAGGCGGGCGTGCTGTCCGGCGGTGAGAAGACGCGCCTGTCCCTCGCGATGATCGTCGTGTCCGGCGCGAACGTGCTCCTCCTCGACGAGCCGACGAACAACCTCGACCCGGCCTCGCGCGAGGAGATCCTGGGCGCGCTGGCCGGCTACGAGGGAGCGGTCGTCCTGGTGTCGCACGACGCCGGCGCAGTCGAGGCGCTGAACCCGGAGCGGGTGCTGCTGCTCCCGGACGGCACCGAGGACCACTGGAACAAGGACTACGCGGAGCTCGTCGAGCTCGCCTAGCGGCGGGCCGGCTCGTTCAGGAGCGGGTCGAGAGCAGCTCGTCCTCGACCTCGGCGTCGGTCTTCGGCTTGGCGTCCTTCCGACGCTGCCGCTCGAGGGCACGCTCGCGCTCCTCGGGGTCGTCCTGGTTGAGGTTCCGGTACTCCTGCACCATCAGGTAGGCCAGGAAGCCGAACCCGCCGGCGGCGAACATGAACCACTGGATGAAGTAGCTGAGGTGCAGGCCGGTGTCCGCGGTCGGACGCTCCCAGCCGAGCGGGCGCGCCTCGGTCGGCTCCGGGCTCTCCGACGCGAGCTGCCCGTACGCCACGGTCCAGATCGGCGGCTCGACCTTGGCGGCGACGTCGTCGAGCGTGACCGACTGCACCTGGTCGGTGTGCGCCGGGTCGGTGCGGCCGGGGATGCGCGGCTCGCTCTGCTGCAGGCGCGCGACCACCGTCACCTCGCCGGACGGGGGAGCGGGCACGTGGTCGGGCGCGTCCTGCGCGTTGCCGGTCGGCACCCAGCCGCGGTCGACCACGAACGCGCGGCCGTCGGCGGTCACGAGCGGGGTGAGGACCTCGAAGCCTGGCTGCCCGTTGTGCACTCGGTTCCGGACGAGGAGCTGGCTGTCGACGTCGTACCGCCCGGTCACGGTCACGCGGAGCCAGGTCTGCGCGTCGTCCCAGCTCGCCTGCTCGGGCAGGGCCTCGGCGAGGGGGACCGGCGTGTGCTCGTAGTTCTGGGCGACCTGTTCGTTCTGCCGGACGGCCTCGTTGCGTCGGTCCCACTGCCACATCCCGAACAGCGCGCAGACGATCGCGAACGCGACCGCGATGGCGAAGTAGCCGAGCCAGCGCCGACTCCGGACGAACCCCCAGCCGACGAACGGCTCGTCCGGGTCGCGCGAGGTCCCGTCGGCGTCGCCGCCGCCGGGGGTCGTGGTGCGCACGGCGTCCGCGGCGCGCTGCAGCTTCTGCGCGTGTCGGCGGCCGTACCGGGAACCCGGGTCGAAGGTCACCGACGCTCCCCGGCCGCGCGCACCCCGACGTCGTTCTTCGGGGCGTCGGCCGGGTCGCGGACGTCGTCGAGGCGGTCGACGTCCTCGTGCATGCCGGTGACGCGGACGGGGAACGAGCGTGAGCGCAGGTAGTCGGCGAGGAAGTCGCAGTGCTCCTCGCACGCCGCCCAGATCTTCACGCGGTCGATCGCGTGGATGCGCGGGTTGCGCCAGTTCACGCGCCACGTCGCGGTGGACGAGCAGCCGGCGCGCGAGCACACCGGCGTCGATCCGGGCTCGGTGAACAGGTCGAACGTGGCGCCCATCAGCGGGTGCCGCCGTTCCGCGTCGGCCAGACACGGGAGCGGTCACCCCGACGCTGCCATTCCTCCTGCGCGTGCTGGGCTTGCTCGCGCAGCCGGTCCTGCTCGTCGCGGTACGCCTGCGCCCTCGCGTCCTCCTGCTGCTCGCGGAGGCGCGGGTCGACCGCGTCGTACAGCTCGATGGCGCCGGCCGGACGCACGACGTCGTTCTCGGCACGGCTGCCGGCGTTCGCGACGATGACCGCGACCCACGGGATCACGGCGGCCAGGACGATCGGGATCACCGCGAGCCAGGAGTGCCACGTCGTGTAGATGAGCACCGCGCCCACGAAGCAGACGACACGGACGGCCATCTGCCAGACGTAGCGCGACAGACGGTGTGCACGGTCCTGCTCGGGCGAATCGGGCAGGGAGGTGATGCTGTGCGTGGTGCCGGACCGATCGTGGCCAGACCGACCGTGGCCAGGGCGATCGTGGGACGCACCCCAGCGGTGCCCCGTCGTTCCCGACCCGTGCTGCGTCGTCTTCATCCGGTGTCTTCCCTCTTCCCGCGCCCCAGCCTAAGCCCGGGGACCGACAGTCGCCGCACAGTGCGGGGGACGGATCGCGGTGTCGCGCTCCGGTACGCTCGTCGGCGCGTGTCCGGCCCCTCCGGTCCGGCACGGCGGACCACCCCCAGCGAAACGGAGCGACCATGAGCACCCCCCGTACCGTCCTCATCACCGGCGGCAACCGCGGCATCGGCCACGCCCTCGCCGAGCGGTTCGTCGCCGCCGGACACCGGGTCGCGGTGACGTCCCGCAGCGGTCATGGCGGTCCGGAGGGGGCGCTCACCGTCGCCGCCGACATCACCGACTCGGCCTCCGTGGACGCCGCGTTCACGCAGGTCGAGGCTGAACTCGGCCCGGTCGAGGTACTGGTCGCGAACGCCGGCATCACCAACGACCAGCTCCTGCTCCGCATGTCCGAGGAGGACTTCACGAGCGTCGTCGACACGAACCTGACGGGCACCTTCCGTGCCGTCAAGCGCGCGACGAAGGGGATGATGAAGGCGAAGTTCGGTCGCATCGTGCTCATGTCGAGCGTCGTCGGCGCCTACGGGCAGGTCGGCCAGGTGAACTACGCGTCCTCGAAGGCGGCACTCGTCGGCATGGCACGGTCGATCACCCGCGAGCTCGGCTCCCGGGGCATCACCGCGAACGTCGTCGCCCCGGGCTTCATCCAGACCGACATGACGGCGGCACTGCCGGAGGAGCTGCAGGCGGAGTTCAAGAAGCAGATCCCCGCGGCGCGGTACGGCACGGTCGACGACGTCGCCGACGCCACGCTGTTCCTGGCGAGCGACGGCGCCGGGTACGTCTCGGGCGCCGTCATCCCGGTGGACGGCGGCCTCGGGATGGGCCACTAGCCCCGGTCCGTCCGACCCCACGCGCTGAGCGACACCTCACGCCGACGATCGGCCGTGGGGTGTCGCCCACGCCGATCGGTCGACCGCCGTCAGCCGCGCAGGCCGAGCGCGGCCAGCACGGGCGAGAGGTCACGGTCGACCACGGCCACGTCCGCCTGCTCGCGCACCCGCGGCTTCGCGTCGAACGCCACGCTGAGCGCCGCGACCCGCATCATCTCGAGGTCGTTCGCGCCGTCCCCGACCGCGACGGTGCGTCCGACGTCGATGCCGTCCGCGGCCGCCCACGCGGTCAGTGCGGCGGCCTTCGCGTGCGCGTCGACGACGTCGCCCAGCACGCGGCCGGTGAGCGTGCCGTCGACGACCTCGAGACGGTTCGCCCGGCAGTGGTCCAGGCCGAGCCGCTCGGCGAACGGGTCGAGCACCTCGTGGAAGCCGCCCGACACGACCCCGACGGTGCCGCCGGCGGCGTGCACACCGCGCACCAACTCCTCGGCACCCCGCGTGACGCGGACCGCCCGCTGCGCGCGTGCGAATACGTCGGACGGGAGGCCCGCCAGCGTCGCGACACGCTCCCGGAGGCTCTCGGCGAAGTCGATCTCGCCGCGCATGGCGCGCTCGGTGATCGCCTGGACGCGTGGCCGGGTCCCGGCGCTGTCGGCCAGCAGCTCGATGACCTCGTCCTCGAGGAGGGTGGAATCGGCATCGAGGACGACGAGGAAGCGCGGCACGCACCAACGGTACCGACTGGCGGAGGCGGGGGCCCAGATGCC
>Ga0265780_10009226_pt1 | contig 11852 bp, 9 predicted proteins | sample P1T30metagenome_FD_192432 | JGI IMG/M metagenome (GOLD analysis project Ga0265780, IMG submission 192432) | Plant litter microbial communities from East Loma Ridge, Irvine, California - P1 T30 | ecosystem: Environmental > Terrestrial > Plant litter > Unclassified | place: USA: California... | reverse complement strand
CGGTGCCACACGTCACCTCCTGGTTCGCGCTGATCATCGGCTGGCTCGGCAATTCGACGTTTTGGGTGCGGTTTTTTCCGGCACTCTTCGGCGCGTTAACAATCCTGGTCGTCTGGAAAACGGTCGAATCTTTAAAGGGGAATTTATTTGCCTGCGTACTGGCGGCTACGTGCATTCTGTTTTCCGTCCTGTTACGTTTAAATCAGCTTTTTCAGCCCAACTCACTGGATGTGTTGTGCTGGACAACCCTGTATTACGTAGCCGTTAACTACATTAATTCGGGCAACAGGCGGTGGCTTTACGCGTTTGCGACGGTCTTTGCGTTTGGGTTTCTGAACAAGTACAACCTTGTTTTCCTGCTGATCGGCTTTCTTCCGGCCCTTATCCTGACGCCACAGCGTAAGCTCTTGGCAAACCGCCATGTATACCTGGCCTTGCTGGTCGGTCTTTTGCTTGTTTCGCCCAATCTGATCTGGCAGTACCAACACAGCTTCCCTGTCATTCATCACATGAAGCTACTGGCCAAGACCCAGCTGGTCAACGTAAACCGGGCGGATTTTTTGAAAGAGCAGATCCTGTATTTTATGAGTTCCCTGATCGTCATTGGGGCGGGTTTGTACGCACTCCTGTTGTATAAACCGTTCCTGGCCTACCGGTCCTTCTTGTTTGCCTTTATTTTCACGTTAGCCACCTTTCTCTTTTTACGTGCCAAAGGTTATTATGCCATCGGACTTTATCCGATTTATGTCGCTTTCGGCGCTGTTTTCCTGTCGGCTACAATACGAGCCAGCTGGTTACGAGTTACTTTAGTGGTCATTCCCCTGCTCCTGTTTGTTCCGGTGTACAGGGTCGCTTTCCCGAATAAAACACCACAGGAAATTGCCCGGCATGCGGAGCGTTACCAGAAATTGGGGCTGCTGCGCTGGGAAGATGGGCGGGATCACGAGCTACCCCAGGATTTTGCCGATATGCTGGGCTGGCGGGAATTGGCGGCTAAGGTAGATGCGGCTTACGTCCGGCTCGCCGATCCGGAAAAAACACTGGTCCTCTGCGACAACTATGGGCAGGCCGGAGCGATCAATTATTACACGAAGCAGAAAATCAAAGCCGTTACGTTTAACGCCGATTACATCGACTGGTTCGACCTTAACAAAAAATACAGCCACCTCATCCGGGTCAAAGAGGCCGACGGGCAGGCGACTGAAATAAACGAGACGGGACCTTTATTTACCCGAGCCTACGTAGCGGATTTCATTACGAACCCACTGGCCAGGGAGCGTGGCACGACCATCTTTGTTTTTCAACACGCCAGGGTCGATATCAATAGCCGTCTCGCCAAAGAGATTGCCGAGGAACGGTGGTAAAGGGGATAAGTAGAAAGACGTAGGAGAAAAGATACCAGCAGCGGCCTTTCATCCTACGTCTCCCCGCTTTATCCTGTTAATGTCTTTTGTCTTTCTTCTTACGTCTCTTCTCAAAACTGAACCATCAGCGTTTTACGCTCCTCCTGCATGGTGATGGGTTCGGGCAGGAATTTGGCGTTGAGTCCCTGGCGCTTGCACATCGCCAGCCACTCCCGCTCGGGAATAACCAGAAATCCGTTCTCTTTCCGGATGGTGTAATACGACGAAAAGCGGAGTCGGAACAGCAGCTTCAGCATCATCAGCAGTTGGCCCTGCCGCAGCGATTTACCCAGAATACTGACAATATCGCCCAGCATCCCTTCGGTGACAATCAGGTCGCAGATCAGGGCTTTCGCACCCGGAGCCGCCACCTTTTTGATCTGCGCCAGGAGCTGCTCGACCTCAGCCGCGTTCCGGTAGTACTGCACCACGCTCATGACGATGATAAGATCGAACTGTTTTCCGTCGATGACCGAAAAGTTCAGGTAGTCGTTGGCATCCAGGTCGTGGAAATAGACGTTTGGATGATCGGCGTGTTTGGCGCGGGCAATTTCGTTATACCGTTTCGAAATATCTATCCCCTGTATTTCGGCCACCCGGTCATGCCAGGCATCTTCCAGATTGGCCGGGCCCGAGCCGATATCCAGCACTCGTACTGTTTTCGATAGAGGAGCGTACTTCTCGACCCGGGCCAGGAAGTAATTGTAGTTGGCAGTCATCGAGTCATCAAACTCGTTTTCCTGCTGCCAGAAATCAAGCCAGGTTTCGGCCATATAGGTACAGTATATAGGAAGACAAAGGTAACGACAGGTTTTTTTCTTTTTGATAGGATTACTACCGGGCCGCTGAACGGATGAGCAGGATTTAACTGTTCCCTGTCCTGCTAATCCGCCCGGCTGTAACCCTGTCTATTTACCTTTATCCGTTGACCAGTTGATTGTCTTCCTGTACGGTGTCTTTTGGACTAATGGGCTGGTACATCAGGTAGATCACCCGGAACCAGATCAGGACGCAGGGTAAGGCTTTCAGGACGTATGGCCTGACAATTTCGTCGCGTAGATAGCGGGGAAACAGATCGCTCGGCGACATGACCGTCAGGATAAAACAGCTAATCAACAGCGTTTTATCGAGCCAGGTTTTGGGTGAGCAGAACCACCAGAGCACCACGCCCGTTACGGCCGTAATGTAGGTCGGGGATTCGGCTACGGGGTTGAAAATGACCTGAAAAATCAGGATCGAGGCAATCAGCAGCAACTGAAACTGGCGTTGCCCAAACTTCCGGAAATGGATATACACCGTGCAGAACAGCACAATGCCCAGCCCGATAATGACCGACGAAGAAATGTCCGGCGAAATAAACAGGTGTATCAGGCGGTGAATGGACGTATTGGCCCATTTGTCGCCGTCGGATTTAATAAATAGCTGCCGCACCCACATTTCATACTGCCAGTAGAGCCGGTCGAACGAGGTGTATACCAGCGGCAATAGCCCCAGCAGCACAGTCCAGACGACCATGTAGGCCAGAAAACGAATCTTCTGCGGATACAACAGGAACAGAGCAGCCGCTACCAGGCTGTAAATCTTGACGTTGAAGCCCAGCATGATAAAAAAAGCCGCCCAGAAATACTGCTTCTTCTCGAAGCAAACAAAGGCAAACAGCGGAATAGCCGCAATGAGCGGATTCGTCTGGCTGTTGGCAATGGATGTAAACAGTTCATGCAGGGAAAACCAGTAGGCAAACACTTTCTGCCGGTGTGTCAGCGGCAGTTGGTAAATGGCATACACCCAGATGCCCGTAAACAGGAAATGCCACAGAAAGAGCCCAACCGAGTACGGCAGTAGGAAAACAGGCGAGAAGAAAGCCGCAAACGTTGGCGCGTAGTGATAATGATCTTCGTACTGCGCGGGGTACACATTGTACAAACTCTGGCCGTTGATGAGGTGCTCCAGCGAGAAAAAGAAAATCCGGTAGTTGTTGGCGTCGTGAACAAACACGGTCCGGATACTGATCAGCAGCGCAGCCAGGGCGTAGATGGCGAAAATGAACCGAAAATCGCTGAAGATTGGCTTTTTAAAGAAAGTCAACATGAAATAGGGTGGCCATCAGGCTAGCAGACGGCAGGTTGCAAATGACTAATCGCGGAGGTGCTGAACAAATTCGTGCATGGTCGTAAACTCGCCCCTGGGTTTGAGGTAACGCAGCAGCGCTTCGACCCGATCCAGCAGCTCATCTTTGGAGTGCCGACGCACGTAGGCAGGAATCTTTTCGTAGCCCGACAGGTCCGTGAACTCCCAGGGGTGTACGTACAGATTCAGGAAACCGTCGCTGTTCAGCGTCTGCCGACACAGTTCTTTATAGTACGCAAACGGGAAGTTTTTCAGGCTTAGCCAGAACAGCGGCAATCGTAGTATTGGCGTTACCGAAGCGGGCACCTGCCAGACGCCCAACTCGTTGAATGGGTGCCGGGGCTCTCCCCAGTGGTTGTAGCGACCCGGGAGCCAGGTTGGATGCAGCGACGAATTATACTGGTAGCCAGCCTGCTGCACGTCGTTGGGATCGACAAAACCCATACGCGCCCGCCGGAAGCCCGTAACGGGTTTGCCCAGTAGTTCTTCCAGTGCCAGACGGGATTTGAGCAGATCGGCGGGTTCGAAGGTTGTGTGATAATACCCGTGCGACGCTATTTCGTGCGTCTGGGCCAGCGACCGGATCAACGCCGACTCATGCAGCGCGTAATTGGCCGTCGTAAACATCGTCGTTGGTACGTCAACGGCCGCAAAACGCTCGGCCAGCAATGTCAGTCCGCGGGTTGAAACGGCCACCTGTTCATCCAGCGGGATGTTGTGCCCGAACTCAATGGCGGTATCAAATTCTTCTACGTCAACGGTGAATAATATTCGTTGGCTGGGTCTTCCCATGTTGTTACGGTCTCTTCAATCTCGTCCGTGTCGCCAATGATGTAGGCGGGTCGTTGTTTTACTTCGACGAACGTTTTTCCCAAATATACGCCAATGATGCCGATCATGATGAATTGAACGCCACCAATCAGTACACTGAGCAACACCAGCGAGGTCCAGCCCGATACGGTCGCGTTGGTAAAATACTTTTCGTACACCACTTCCAGACCGAACAACGTAGCGAACAGTGACATGGTAAAGCCCAACAGCACCGACAGATAAAGTGGTCGGGTGGAGAAGGACGTAATGCCCATGGCCGCCAGTTTCAGCATCTTGCTCAGCGAATATTTGGAGTGACCCGCGTAACGGGCGGCTGGCTCGTACAAAATACGGCATTGCTTGAAGCCAACCCAGGAAATGGCCCCCCGTAGAAACAGATCATTTTCTTTGAACTGCTTCAACGTATTGACCACTTTCCGATCAAGCAGCCGGAAATCGGCGGCACCATCTTCGATTTTTAGATTAGACACCCGCCGAAGCAATCGATAAAAGTACCTGGAGGTCAGTCGTTTGTGCCACGCCAGCTTGGGGTCTTCCTGCCGTACCGTGTATACTACGTCATAGCCTTCGCGCCATTTGGCAATCAGGGCCGGGATCAGTTCAGGGGGGTGCTGCAGATCGGCATCCAGGCAGATGACCGCATCGCCCCGGGCGTGGTCGTAACCAGCCCGCAACGCCATCTGGTGACCGAAATTACGAGAGAACGAAATGAACCGCACTTCTTCGTACTCCTTGCTCAGTTGCCGCAATACATAACGAGTCTGGTCACTGCTGCCATCATCGACAATCAGGATTTCGAAATTGCCATACGGCTTCATCACGGCTCTGACCCGATGAACTAAAATGGGCAAATTTTCCTCTTCGTTATAGGCTGGTACGATTAGACTAATCATACCTTTTTTTTGCGTCATATCAGGCGTTACGGTTATTTTTAAATATTATGCAAGCTAAGTACAATTACTTATTTCACCCAAGCATTCGTCTATTATAAATAGATTAAGAGTAACCAATTATCTACTAACCAGCACAAAAAAAACTTGTTGTGAAATCGCCGTCGCCACACCCGCCCGTTGAGAAAGAACTGATTCAGCAGGAAGCCCTGCGCCCTGATCTTGGTTTTGGTACTAAAATTACCGGCTCGCAGGTCCGGCTGCTCAATCAGGACGGCAGCTTCAATGTCAAACGTGTCAACGAATCGCTGTGGAACCGGATCAATCTGTACAACCGGCTCATTGTCATGAGTTGGACGACGTTCTTGATCTGGGTATTTGTTTTTTATATGCTGTCCAATCTCCTGTTTGCGGGTGTCTATCTGGTTTGCGGGGCCGACAGCCTGGCGAGCACCAACGACGCCATGTTTCATGGTCCGTTCTGGAAAGCGTTCTTCTTCAGCGCGCAGACCCTGACGACGGTTGGTTACGGCCATATTACTCCCAATACGTTCCTCACCAGCTCGATTGCGGCCTTCGAGTCGATGGTCGGACTACTATCCTTTGCCCTGGCCACGGGTCTGTTGTACGGGCGATTTTCCCGCCCCAAAGCGCACATCAATTTTTCCAGCCATTCGGTGGTGGCCCCGTACCTGAACGCTAATGGCTGGATGTTCCGGATTATCAATGCCCGGTCCACGCAGTTGATCGATTTGCAGGTAGAAGTGTCTCTGTCCCGGCTCGAACGGCAGCCCGACGGTACGCGTTACCGGCGTTACCATAAACTCCGGCTGGAACGGGACATGGTCGCGTTTTTCCCCACAAACTGGACCCTAGTTCATGCTATTACGGAAGACAGTCCGCTGTACGGGTACACCCCCGAAACACTGGCCGAGTCGGAAACGGAGTTTCTGATCTTGCTACGGGCGCTAGACGATGCGTTCTCCCAGATGGTTCACGTTCGGTTCTCTTACCGGGCGGGTGAAGTTCGCTGGGGGCACAAATTCCGGCCCATGTTCGACACGGGCCATACCGGCCAGGTTACGGTTGATCTGGGCCAGCTTGACGATACGGACCCCGTCTCGCTCAACTGATTTATCCTCTTTTTGGGCTTTATTAAATGTTTATTAAAATACCCAAATACGCGTTTAAACAAAACTCGTTTAAACAACTATCGGTTATACATTTGCAACTCAGTTAGTCAGTTCATGAACAAGACGTACCGCAACGAATACCACCGCCTGATCGGCAACCTGCACCAGACTGATGGGTATATCTTCAACTATTTCGGTCAGAAACTGGCGCCATTCGATCTTTCGGTTCAGCAGTACGTCGTGTTACGGCTGCTTGCGGGGGTCTACCCCGACAGTCTGTCGGCGGGGGAAGTGAAAGAACGAATGACTGAATTAAACTCCGACGTAACACGCCTGACAGACCGGCTGGTTGCCAAAAACCTGATCTTCCGGGAGATTGACCCGCAAAACCGACGGCGGGTGAACCTGCGCCTGACGGCCGAATCGAAGGCATTTGTCGATACTGTAGCCGCTGATTTTAATGATTTTGAATCCATAGTCAGCCACCTGACTGACGACGAAGTACACACGCTGAATACACTCCTGGATAAAATTAGAAATCGATAACATGAAAACGTATGTGATTGGGGCTGGTCTGTGGCTTTCGGTACTGAGCGGAGTAATCGCTCAACCGACCCCGACGGTTATGCCGCTGGACAAAGCTGTCCAGGCCGCCCTGCAAAACAATAAGGGCATCAAACTGGCCGATTCGCGAACCCAAGCCGCTGAAGCCCGGGCGCAGGAAGCCAAAGACAGGAGTCTGCCGCAGGCCAACGCGTCCCTGGCCTACTCGCGGTATAGCCTGACGGGTCCGTTTTCCATTGCCGGTAGTGACGGAAAAGCCCTGTTTGGTATTCCGGCCGGTGCCTTCAACGCAACCATCGGGGGCGTTACGGTCAGCAAGGAAGTATTTGGCGGCTTTGCCGAACGATCGGCGGAGAAATCAGCTGAACTACTCGCGAAGGCCACCCATCTGGATGCGCAGCGTAACCGGTCTGAGTTGGTCTATACCGTAACCGATGCGTATTACAACATCGTCAAACTGATCAAATCGACCGGCGTAATCGAGCAGAACATCCGGCAGTTCGACGAGCGGGAACGTGAAGCCCGGAATCTGGAAAAAGAAGGCATCGTAACGGCCAACGAGGTGCTAAAAATTCAACTGCAGAAAAACAACCTGCAACTGAGTCGCCTGCAGGTGGATAAAGCCCGGCAAACGGCGCTCTATAATTTCGGCCTGTTGATTGGCCTTCCCACCGACCAGATTGCCGCCGTAGATACAACCCTGACAAATCCCGGCACGACACTGGAATCGCTGGACAGTTTCCTCGGCCGGGCCATTCAGACCCGCCCCGAAGTACAGGCCAACAGTCTGCGGCTTCAGGCATCGGGCCAGCAGCTGCGTAACGTAAAAAGCGCGATGTACCCGCATCTGGGTGTATCGGCCGGGTATAATTACATCAACCCGTCGGCACGCCTGATTCCCGAAGCCCAGTCGTTCGTAAGCGCCTGGAACGTAGGGGCCGGCATCACGTATAACATTGGTTCCCTCTACAACATGAAAGGGAAATTGCACAGCGCTCAGAACGCTATTGACGAAACAGCATTGCAGGGTCAGCAACTCAACGACCAGATCCGGTCGGACGTCGTTACGGCCTACAATAATTACCAGCTTGCGCTGGAACAGCAGAACGTGATCCGGACGGCCATCGACCAGGCCCGGGAAAGCTACCGGCTGACGGAATCCCGGTTCCGCAACGGGCTGGTTGGCTCGACCGATCTGCTGGAAGCCGACAGCTTTCTGCTCCAGGCCCAACTCAACGTCATCAACGCAACCGTCGATGCGCAACTTGCTTACCAACGCCTGCTGAAAGCAACGGGCACTAACCTGAATTAATCGCTCACAAGACAACCATGAATACCAAAACATTATTTCGCGTGGGGGGCCTTATCGTCCTGGTGGCTGCGCTCTTCTTTGGCTATACGGAGTTTCGTTATCTGCAGCGGTACGAAACAACCGACGATGCACAGATCGACGGCGACGTTGATCCCGTTACGCCGAAAGTTGGCGGTTACGTAAAAGCGATCCGCTTCAAAGACAACCAGTTCGTTAAAGAAGGTGATACGTTGTTTGTGCTCGACGATGCCGATTACAAGATTCGGGTAGCACAGGCCGAAGCGGCTCTGCAGAGTGCCCAGGCCAGCGCCGGGGTTAGCCGCTTTCAGGTTAACGTAGCGGCTGCCACGATTCAGAGTTCGCAGGCCAGCGTACAAACCGCCCGCGATCAGGTCGTTACGGCGCAGGCAAACGTAACAGCGGCTCAGGCACGGGCCCGCCGGGCCAGCCAGGATTTTGATCGGTACAGTCGTCTGCTGGCCGAGAAAACGGTTCCTCAGCAACAGTTCGACGCCATTCAGGCCGAGCGCGATGCGGCACAGGCGCAACTGCAGGCCGCTCAGGCGCAGCTCCGTACTGCCCAGTCGCAGGTGAGTGCCGCCGGTACGCAGACGGGCGTAACCAGCTCCCAGCGGCAGGCTACGCAGGGTCAGATTTCGGTGGCACAGGCGGCCATCAAACAACGCCAGACCGATCTGGACCTGGCGAATCTCCAGCTTTCCTACACCATCGTTCGGGCTCCGGCTTCGGGCGTCGTATCGAAACGGGCGGTTCAGGTTGGTCAGCTTATCCAGCCGGGTCAGGCCCTGTGTTCGGTCGTGGGCAATACGCACCTGTGGGTGACGGCCAACTTCAAAGAAACGCAGCTGAAAGAAATGCTGCCCGGTCAGGCGGTCAACATTGAAGTAGACGCCTTTGGCGACGAGAAAGTCTTGGGTCACGTGGGTTCCTTCGCCGGAGCAACGGGTGCCAAGTTCTCGCTGCTGCCGCCCGACAACGCGACGGGTAACTACGTAAAAGTGGTGCAACGCATTCCCGTACGGATCGAGTTGGCCAAAGACAGCCCGCTCTACGCCAAATTACGTCCCGGCATGAGCGTAACGGTCGCCGTGGACCTCCAATCAACCCAACAGTAATGAAGCTAGGTTTTAATAAATGGGTGGTTGTGCTCACCGTGACCACAGCCGCCCTGCTGCAAACCATCGACTCGTCGATCGTGAACGTAACACTGAACCAGATGATGGGTAACCTGGGGGCGTCCCTGGGCGACATCAGCTGGGTCGTAACGGGCTACGCAGCCGCCAGCGCCGTTATGATCACGATGTCGGGCTGGTTGAGCGCCAAACTCGGTCGTCGGAACTACTTTGCGGCATCCATCATCCTGTTTACGATCGCGTCCGTTTTTTGCGGTACGTCCACAAACGTGTGGGAGCTGGTGTTCTTCCGGGTGGTGCAGGGCATTGGCGGGGGCGGCCTGCTAACGACCGCCCAGTCGATCCTGATCCAGACGTTTCCGAAGGAAGACATTGGTATTGCCAATGCCATTTTCGGGATGGGCGTCATCATCGGGCCGTCGATTGGCCCAACGCTGGGGGGATACATCACCGACAATCTGTCGTGGAACTGGGTATTTTATATCAACATTCCGTTCGGTATACTGGCGACGGTGATGACGTACCTGTACATCAAGGAACCCGCCCAGAAAATTGCGGCTGGCCGGATGGACTGGCTCGCCCTCATCATGCTGATCGTTGGTATTGGTGGCCTGCAGATCATTCTGGAAAAAGGCCAGGAAATAGACTGGTTCGATTCGAGCTTCATCACGATAATGACCAGTGCTGCTGTTCTCTGCCTGATCGGCTTCATCTGGCGGCAGCTAACGGTTTCGCAGCCCATTCTCGACCTGCGCCTGATGCGTCGGCGACGATTCGCCGTCGGGACGCTGTTCAACTTTATCCTCGGCTTCGGGCTGTTCGCGTCGGTCTTCCTGATTCCCGTGTTCTGCCAGACGATTCTGGGCTTTACCGCTAGTCAGACAGGCTTGCTGCTGATGCCCGGTTCCATCGCAACGGGGATGATGATGCCCGTTGTGGGAGGACTGCTCAAGAAAAACGCCATCTCGCCCATCTGGTACGCGGCTGCGGGCTTCCTCTTGTTCTTCGGCTTTAGTTTCGGCCTGTCGAACATCACGCCCGACGCGGGGCCGGATTACTTTTTCTGGCCGCTCATCATTCGAGGCATCGGTATGGGGCTGATCTTTATCCCGCTCACGACCGTAACACTGGCCGACCTATCGCCCGTCGAAATTCCGCAGGGGTCTGCTCTGTCGAACACAATCCGGCAGTTGGGCGGTACGTTCGGAACGGCCATTATGACTACGTATATTTCGACCCGTTCGGTGCTGCACATCTCGCGACTGGGCGATAACATATCGATCTACAACCCCATTTCGGTGGAGCGTATCCGGCAATATACGGGCCTGTTTCTGTCGAAGGGTGATGCGCTGGCCACCGCCACCGCCAAGGCGTACCGGTTGCTGCAGGGCGGGGCGGTCAAGCAGGCGATGGTCATGACCTATGCCGACTCGTTCCTGGTTATTGGGGCTTTCTTTCTGGTGTGCATCCCGCTATTACTGCTGTTCATTGGCAAGAAAATCGAAGCGTCTGAACATGCCGAAATGGTGATGGAGTAGTCCCATAGGCTACAAACTCACCGGTCATTTTACGGCCTATTTTATCAACGGAACGGGGGCTGTCTTTCGGGAAGGTCACCCGTTCCGTTTTCTATGTTGGGCATTACTGGCCCGAACGCTTTTCTTTGCAGGCTAAAACCCTTTCTGAAGATTTATGTTGATTCCTCCTTTCCTGCGTCCCGGCGATACGGTGGGCATTGTCTCGCCTGCCAGCTGGTTCCCGTATGAGGAACTGGCCGATGGACTTCGTATCCTGCGCGAAGACTGGCAGCTGACCGTCATTGAAGGCAAGAGTGTACAGGCTGTCGATGGGCCATTCGCCGGAAGTGACGACCTGCGCCGGGCCGATTTACAGCAACTCCTCGACGACCCTTCCGTACGGGCGGTGTTCGCGTCTCGGGGGGGCTACGGTTCCTACCGGATTGCCGACGGGCTGGACCTGACGGGGTTGCGGGCTCACCCCAAGTGGCTGGTTGGTTTCAGCGACATAACTGCCCTGCTGAGTCTCTTCCAACGACATGACGTAGTCAGTTTACACGGTATCATGCCCCGGCAGTTTGGCGTTCCAGAGCGGGCCGAATCGCTTGACTCCCTGCGGCAGTGGCTGTTTGGGAGCCCGCCTGCTCAGTACGTTACCCCACCCCATCCGCTCAACCGGTCCGGGCAGAGCCGGGGAACGCTGATTGGCGGTAACCTGACGTTGCTGATCAACTCGCTGGGCACGCCAACGGACATGGACTATACGGATGCGGTTCTCTTCATTGAAGACATTGACGAAACCCTGTTTTCCCTCGACCGGATGATGACTCAACTCCGTCGGTCCGGGCGGCTGGCTGGATTGGCGGGCCTGGTCGTCGGTCAATTCACCGATATGCGGACCAATGTATCGCTGTCCTTTGG
>Ga0265780_10009224_pt1 | contig 11854 bp, 8 predicted proteins | sample P1T30metagenome_FD_192432 | JGI IMG/M metagenome (GOLD analysis project Ga0265780, IMG submission 192432) | Plant litter microbial communities from East Loma Ridge, Irvine, California - P1 T30 | ecosystem: Environmental > Terrestrial > Plant litter > Unclassified | place: USA: California... | reverse complement strand
GAATATAGAACATTGCGCCCCTCCCAAGACACAATGCTACTCGTCACTAATGGCAATGTCATCATAGCTTCAGCAATGGTGCCAAGTACTTGCCCGTAAAGCTCGCCTTCACCTTCACCACCGCCTAGGGCGTGCCCTCGGCAACGATCTCGCCACCCTTCACACCGCCCTCCGGCCCGAGGTCGATCACCCAATCCGCCGTCTTGATGACGTCGAGATTGTGCTCGATCACCACCACGGTGTTGCCCTGCTCGACGAGCGCGTGGAGCACTTCGAGCAACTTCCGCACGTCCTCGAAGTGCAGCCCCGTCGTCGGCTCGTCCAGAATGTACAGCGTCTGCCCCGTAGCGCGGCGTGACAGTTCCTTCGCCAGCTTCACGCGCTGCGCTTCGCCGCCCGAGAGCGTCGTCGCCTGCTGGCCGACCTTGACGTAGCCGAGGCCCACTTCGGCCAGCATCGCCATCTTGTCACGGATCGGCGGCACCGCCTTGAAGAACTCGACCGCATCTTCGACGGTCATGTCGAGCACGTCGGCGATGCTCAGCCCCTTGAACTTCACCTCCAAAGTCTCGCGGTTGTAGCGGGCGCCGTGGCAGACGTCGCACGTCACATAGACGTCGGGGAGGAAGTGCATCTCGATCTTGAGCAGCCCGTCGCCCTGGCACGCCTCGCAGCGGCCGCCCTTCACGTTGAAGCTGAACCGCCCGGCCTTGTAGCCGCGCGCGAGCGATTCGGGCAGGCCGGCGAACCAGTCGCGGATCTGGGTGAAGGCGCCGGTATAGGTCGCCGGGTTCGAGCGCGGGGTGCGGCCGATCGGCGACTGATCGATATCGATCACCTTGTCGAGATATTGCAGGCCGGTGATCTTGTCGTGCTTGCCCTGGACGATGCGCGCGCCGTTCAAGGAGCGCGCGGCGGCGGCGTAGAGCGTGTCGATGGTGAAGCTCGACTTGCCCGAGCCGGACACGCCGGTGATGCAGGTGAAGGTGCCGAGCGGGATGCTCGCCGTCACGCCGCGCAGATTGTTGGCGGTGGCGTTGTGGACGGTGAGCTTCTTGCCGTTGCCCTTGCGGCGCTTGGCCGGGACCGGCACGAAGCGGCGGCCGGACAGATAATCGGCGGTGATGCTGCCTTCGGTGGCGAGCACTTCCTCGAACGTGCCCTGCGCGATCACCGCGCCGCCGTGGACGCCGGCGCCCGGCCCCATGTCGATCACATAATCGGCGGTTCGGATCGCATCCTCGTCATGCTCGACGACGAGCACGGTGTTGCCGAGATCGCGAAGCCGGCGCAGCGTGGCGAGCAGCATGTCGTTGTCGCGCTGGTGCAGGCCGATCGAGGGTTCGTCGAGCACGTAGAGCACGCCCGACAGGCCGGAGCCGATCTGCGAGGCGAGCCGGATGCGCTGGCTCTCGCCGCCCGACAGCGTGCCCGAGGTGCGATCGAGGTTGAGGTAATCGAGCCCGACGTTGTTGAGGAAGCCGAGCCGCTCGAGGATTTCCTTGAGGATACGCTCGGCGATGGCGTTCTGCTGGGTGGTGAGGTCTTGCGGGATGGCGGTGAACCACGCCAGCGCATCGACCACCGAGAGATGGGTGATGCTGGAGATGTCGCGCATACCGATCTTGACCGCGAGCGCCTCGGGCTTGAGGCGCGCGCCGCCGCAGACTTCGCAGGGGGCGGAGGATTGGTATTTGCTGAGTTCCTCGCGCATCCACGCGCTCTCGGTGGAGAGCATCCGGCGGTTGAGGTTGCCGATCACGCCTTCGAACGGCTTCTTGACGTCGTAGCTCTTGCGCCCGTCGATGAAGGTGAGCGTGACCGGCTTGCCGCCGGTGCCGTGGAGGATGATGAGCTGGACTTCGCCGGGGAGTTCCGCCCAGGGCGTATCGAGGCTGAAGCCGAATTCGCGCGCGAGGGAGCCGAGCACCTGCATGTAATAGGGGCTTGGCGGGTTGGATTTCGCCCAGGGCACGACCGCGCCCTTCTTGATGCTGAGCGCGTGGTTGGGGACGACGAGGTCTTCGTCGAACAGCAGTTTCTCGCCAAGCCCGTCGCAGGCCGGGCAGGCGCCTTGCGGGGCGTTGAAGGAGAACAGGCGCGGTTCGATCTCGGCGATGGTGAAGCCGGAGACGGGGCAGGCGAACTTTTCCGAGAAGACGATGCGGTTGTCCGGGATGCCGGTGCCCTTCATCTTCTTGGCGGCGGCGGCGGGCTTTCCCTTCCCGTTCGTGTCGAGCGAAGTCGAGACACCCTGCGCAGCGTCCGAGGCGTGTCCCTCGACTTCGCTTGGGACGAACGGGGGTTGGGCTCCCCCGACATCCGCCACTGTCGTGTCGACGAGATCGACATAGGCGAGGCCCTCGGCGAGTTTCAGCGCGGTCTCGAAGCTTTCCGCCAGGCGCGTCGCGCTCTCGGCGTTGACGACGAGGCGGTCGACGACGACTTCGATGTCGTGCTTGAGCTTCTTGTCGAGCGCAGGCGCGTCCTCGATCTCGACGAGTTCGCCGTCGATGCGGACGCGGGTGAAGCCCGCTTTCTGCCACTCGAGCATTTCCTTCTTATACTCGCCCTTGCGGCCGCGCACGACGGGCGCGAGCAGGTACAGCCGCGTGCCCTCGGGCAGCGCCATGACGCGATCGACCATCTGGCTGACGGTCTGCGCGGCGATCGGCAGGCCGGTGGCGGGCGAGTACGGAATGCCGACGCGCGCCCACAGCAGGCGCATGTAATCGTAGATCTCGGTGACGGTCGCCACGGTCGAGCGCGGGTTGCGCGAGGTGGTCTTCTGCTCGATGCTGATCGCAGGGGACAGGCCCTCGATGTGGTCGACATCGGGCTTCTGCATCATTTCGAGGAACTGTCGCGCATAGGCGCTGAGCGATTCGACGTAGCGGCGCTGCCCCTCGGCATAGATCGTGTCGAACGCGAGGCTCGACTTGCCCGAGCCCGACAGGCCGGTGATGACCGTCAGCGTATCGCGCGGGATATCGACCGAGACGTTCTTGAGATTGTGCTCACGCGCGCCGCGCACGGAAATGGTGGTAAGGGCCATGCCGATGGTTCTAGCTTTGTTCTGAAGGGGATTCCAGAGCGGAAGATAGGGCGCCGATCCGCGCGGCGCGAGGGGGCGGGTGTGACAAAGCCGGCAAGGCCAGTGGTTTCGGGGTTGAACGCCGGGTTGCCCTACCCATTAAGGGTGCTCTTGCTGGCCTGACGGAAATGGTTGGATGATGATCGCGACGACACCCCGCCGGCTGGCAGCGCTGCTCGGCGCGGCCTGCCTGTTCACAGCCGGCGGCGCGGTCGCGCAGCAGCAGCCCGCGAAGCCGGACCCCGCGCCCCCGCCGCAGGTCGATATCGGTGCGCCCGCGCCCGATGCCACGCCCGATGCCGCGAAGGACACATCCGCCACCAACACGCAGAAGCCGACCAACGACGCCCCGCCCGCCGCGACGCCGGCCGCGCGGCGGCGGTTCACCCACGCGCTCCACCCGCGCGACCCGTCGCCGAGCACCGCCATCGGCGACACGCGCTATCAGGCGCCGCCGGGGCTGTTCGGCGACTGGCGGCAGGCGCGGACCTGGCTCGGCAAGCGCGGTGTCGAGGTGTCGGCGCGCTATGTTTCCGAAAGCGGCTACAATTTCACGGGCGGCAAGAAGCAGCTCGCGACCGAGACCGGGCAGGCCGATCTCGGCGCGAAGTTCGATCTCGATACGCTCGCCGGGATCGACGGCGGCACGGTGCAGGCGACGCTGACGTGGCGACGCGGGCGCAACCTTTCCGACGATGCCGGGCTCAACACGCTGCAACAGGTGCAGGAAGTCTATGGTCGCGGCCAGACCGTGCGGCTGACCGAACTCTGGTATCAGCAGAAGCTCGGCGACCGCGTGGAAGTGAAGATCGGGCGGACCAATCCGGGGTCGGACTTCGCGGTGTTCTCCTGCCATTTCGAGAACCTTACGTTCTGCGGCGCGCAGCCGGGCAATCTGGTCGGCGATTATTGGTATAACTGGCCGGTCGCCGAATGGGCCGGGATCGTCCATGTCGATGTCGCCAAGGGTGTGTATCTTCAGGTCGGCGGCTATGTCGAAAACCCCAACGAGCTGAAGAACAACTTCTTCATCGCGCGCTTCGGCGGCGCGACCGGCGTATTGATCCCGTTCGAGGCGGGCTGGACGCGCGGGCTCGAGGGCGGACACGTCGGATCGTACAAGCTCGGCGGCTGGTATTCGACCAGCGACGGCGACGACGTGCTGCTCGACGCCGCTCACCAGCCGACCGTCATCACCGGCCTCGCCCCGCTCCGGCATTCGGGGCGCTACGGCGTCTATGCGAGCGTGCAGCAGCAGATCACCGGCACGTCGAAGGACGGCAAGGCGCTGACCGGGCTCGGCGTGTTCGCCAACGTGACCCAGGCCGACCGCGCGACCAGCGTGACCGACAATCAGGTCGCGCTCGGGCTGTTCTACAAGGGGCTGCTGCCCGGCGTGAGCGGCGACGTGCTGGGGGTGGCGGTCGGGCGGACCAACGTCAACGGGCGCGCGGCGCGGGCCGATCTGCTGGTGCCGGGGACGCCGGTGCGCGACGCCGAATATGCAGCGGAACTCTATTACAGCATCACGCCGGTGCCGTGGCTGGAGTTGCAGCCCAATGTTCAGGTGATCCATCACCCCGGCGGCGTGAAGACGCTGAGCGATGTCGGCGTGCTGGGGCTGAAGGCGGCGATCACGCTGTAGGGCTGCTAAGCTGGTTGCCCGTGCATCAACCATGCGTCGTCAGCGGGCTTTAACGCGCGGCGTGCTGGCTTTGCGGCCAGGGAGTCATCGCAATGATCATAGGCAGCGGAGTTTCGGGGCGGGACGTGCCGGCGGTGCGCGCGGTGGCGCGCCCTGCCCCGGCCGAGTGCGCGGCGGCGACGCCGGGAGCATCGCCGGGCGCGGCGCCGTTGCCGGCCGGAGTGTCCGGCCCGGTGCCCGACGCGGTGCGCGACGCGCGGTTCGATGCACTGGCGGCCACGCCCGAGGCGCACCGTATCCGCCGGATCGTCCAGCAACTCACTGCCGCTGCGGCCTATGGCGGCCATGTCTCGGTGATCAGCACCGGCACGACGATCCACGCGACGATCGACATCTCGGGTTGAGGTCTGCGCCTTTCGGGGCCTTAGCGGGCGCGGCTGAGAGGATATGCCGCACGCGCGGCGCTTTGGGCATGTGCTTCGACTTCGCTCAGCACTAACGGGTATGGGGGTGTGCAAGCTGACCAATTCGCGCCGAGCGGCTTGGGCGCTCATCGCCGCTATCGCCCGTTCGCCCCGAGCGAAGTCGAAGGGTCTGCGCGTGTCCCTCGACTTCGCTCGGGACGAACGGAGGTGGACGAGAGCCCCTCTTGGGTCGGGCTGCGCGGCACAGGGATGATGTCCGGGACGGAGCGCGGCGCGTGTACGTCCCTTCCCTCCGTTCGTCCTGAGCGCAGTCGAAGGACGTGTCATATGCGTGTCGCTCCGGGCACGCTCTTCGACTTCGCTCAGCGCGAACGGGAGTTATAGGCGTGGGTGGGCTGACCAATCCCCGCCGGGCGGTTTGGGCGCTCTACCGCCCCACCAACCTTCCCTGCAAACCAAGCGAGGGCCGTGGCTTTCGCCATATAACCATATCGGTTAAATCGCTGTCCTACACGGATGCGTTCACGGTAGCGGTGCGGCCTTCGTTCACGGCCAGGGATTCGCTCCATGAGACACTTCTTCCTCGCGGGCGCGTTGGCGCTCGCGGTGTGTTCGCCTGCGCGTGCGCAGAATGCCGCGTCGGTGCAGGCGCCGGGCGGTTATGCGCCGATACAGGCGCCGTGCGTGCGGCAGAGCGACAGCAGTTGCGTGGCCGTCAGCCCGACCGCGCCGTTGCCGACGACGCAGGGGCCGCTCGGTGTGGCGGTTTCGACGCCGCTTGCCGGCACCGTCACCGCGAGCGCGGTGGCGCCGACGTCCGGCGCGGCGAGTTTCGTGGGCGGGGTCGCGACGATCGGGCCGATGGCGCCGCAGCTCGGGCGCGACATCAGCCTCAAAGTGTGGAGCGCCGATAACGCGGTGTTCTCGTGCCAGATGCGCGACAGCATCGACGGCGGCGCGACCAAGCTGCCGCTGACGATCTTCGACCTGCCGGTCGGCGGGCCGTACACCGCGCCGGTCAACAGCGCGATCACGGCGGAGACGATCGCCGGCACGCAGGTGTTCCTGCTGTGCAGCGTCAGCGCGGGCACGCTCAATTACGTGGTGGCGCAATGAGCCGCCGCATCGCATTCGCGCTCGCCGCGCTGCTCACCGCCGTGCCCGCATCCGCCGAAAGCGACGCCGCCGCGCGCGGGCTGGCGCTGCGGGCGCGGGCCGCCGCCCTGTCGCGCGTGCCGCGCCTGTCGGTGATCTCGGGCGCAGAGCAATGGTATGGCCTCGCCGCGACGCTGACGCCGGGCAATTTCAACACGGTGCGCGTGCTTCACCGCAACCTCGCCGGCTGCACCGCGACGGGTTTGCGGCTGCTGGCGGGCAATTATGGCTGGGCGAACACCAGTTCGGCGGGGAGCCCGTCGGCGCCCAAGGAGCGGCAGAACCCATATCCGATCACGATCCACAGCGCGTTCGAGTTCGCCGGAACGAAGACCGACCAGCAGCAGCCGCGCTCGGCGGTGCGCTGGGGCGGACAGCCGACCGCGACGCTGACGCCGTCGAGCGCAGCCTATGCGTTCCCCAATCTGCTGCTGTCCGATCCCGTTTCGGCGTCGCTCGCGCCGGGGGCGGCGTTCTACGAGCGCTCGTCGATCACGCAGGTGGCGGCGGGGCAGCAATATTTCAGCACGGTGTCGCTGCGTGGCGGCACCAGCGGGTTCGGCGCGGATACTGGCGAGGGATCGACGGTCAATTCGGGGGTGGAGCGTGCGTTCGACAATGCCGCCGGCGATGTGAGCGTGGGGGCACCGCAATTCGCCGCCGGCTGGTCGGCGCTGGCGGTGCTGGGCATCTGCGCGGACGGATCGGTCGCGCCGTCGATCGCGATCGCGGGGGACAGCATCGTCGCCAAGGTCGATGACGCGGGCTATGGCTATTTCACCGGCGGCTGGGCGCTGCGCGCGTTCGCGGCCTATCCGCACCTGCTGCTCGCGCTACCCGGCGAGCGCGAGATGGATGCGGTGCAGGTGTGGAATTCCGCGTCGCGCTTCGAGGCGTCGGGGTACGCGACGCATGTGCTGTGGGCTTATGGCCGCAACGACCTGAGCTATGATGTCGGCGTGCTTGGGTACACGCCCGCGCAGGCGGTCGCGGCGATGAAGGCGGTGCGGTTGCAGGCGGCCAAGGCGTTCATGATGCCGCGCGGTGGCGGTGCGCCGGGGCAGGTGTTCATCGCCGCGACGATCCTGCCAGCGCCGACCTCGACCGACGGCTTCCTGACGATGGCCGGGCAGAGCAAGGATGCGTTCGAGGCAGCGCGCGTTCTGTTCAACCAGTGGCTGCGCGATCCTTCGGCGGCAGGGTTCGTCGCGCAGGCGAACGCGCAGGTGGCGGGCGTCACCAATGCCGGCGTTGCGCGGGTCGCCGATCCGTGCGCGGGGTTGGAGGTGAATGCCGCCGGGGTTCCGACGCGCGATGGAGGTTTCTCGCCGCCTGCCACCGTCACCTATGCGACCGGCACGTCCTCGGGCAGCAACACCAGCAACACCCTCAACGATACGGGCAAGGCGTGGACGGCGGGGGCGCTTCGCGGTGCCGAGCTTCAGATCGTAGCGGGCACCGGCGCGGGGCAGTTTCGCGGTATCGGCGGCAATAGCGCGACTCAGGTGCTGACCGCCGACCCTTGGACCACCCTGCCCGATGCGACCAGCAGCTACCGGATCACCGACGCGCCGGGCTGGAACGGGGTCCATCCGGGCACGCGCGGCGCGATCCTGTCGGCGGCGGGGATCGATGCCGGCGTGCTGATGCAGCCGCTGGCCGGGCAATGAGGAGGATGTGATGAACCAGCGGGAGCAACTGATCGCCTATCTCGCCACGCTCGCCGCGCTGGCGGTGATATTCACGGTCGCGATCGTCGCCGGCGTGGTGAGCGAGCATGTGATCGGCAAGATCGAGGCGTTCGGGCTCGGCACGATCACCGGCGGGCTGATCGGGGTGTTGCGGCTGCCGGGGAGCCCGCCGGGGCGGGCGGAGTGAGGGGGGTGGTGGCGTTCCAACTCCGTTCGTCCCGAGCGAAGTCGAGGGACATGCCCGCAGCGCAGGTGCCTCGACTTCGCTCGGCACGAACGGTTGGATTGCGCCGTCTCAATCCGCCACCGGCCCATGATTGGCCGGCGCCGGGCGCTTGGCCATCCACACCACGCCGATCAGCACGATCGAGATCCAGCCGCAGAGCCAGAAGATTTCCAGCGACGACAGCAGATAGGCCTGTCCGACGATCTGCCGCATCACCACGCCGACCGCCTGACCGGGGCTGGCGCCGAAGCTCTGGAGCTGGTCGAGCGTCTGGCGATAGACCGGGGACCAGTCGCTGCCCGCTTCGGTCAGCCGCGCCTGATGGAGCGCTTCGCGCCGGTCCCAGAAGGTCGTGGTGAGCGAGGCGGCGAAACTGCCGGCGGTGATGCGCGCGAAGTTGGAGATGCCCGAGGCCGACGGCACCTTTTCCGGGGGTACGCCGTCGAGCAGGATGGTGATGAGCGGCACGAAGAACGCCGCCATCGCCACGCCCTGCAACAACAGCGGCACCGCGAGCACGAAGAAGCTCGCATCGGGCGTGTACCACGAGCGCATGAAGAACGAGATCGCGTAGCAGACGAACGAGAAGGACGCGATCCAGCGCACGTCGATCCTGAGCCGCTGGATGATCGGCGTCATGACGACCGCCATGATCCCGGCCGGCGCGGCGACCAGCCCCGCCCAGGTCGCGGTATAGCCCATCTGCTCCTGAAGCCACAGAGGCAGCAGCAGGTTGTTGGCGAACAACACCGCATAGCCGAGGCAGATCGCGAGCGTACCGAGCGCGAAGTTGCGGCGCTTGAACAGCGACAGGTCGACCGCAGGCTGACCGTCGGTCAGCTCCCAGATGATCCACGCGACGAAGCCGACCACCGCGCACACCGTCAGCACGACGATCAGCGGGTTGTTGAACCAGTCGCGATCCTTGCCGAGATCGAGCATCGTCTGGAGGCTGAACACCCAGAAGGCGAGCAGGATGAGGCCGACCGTGTCGATCCGCACTTTGCGCGTCGGCGTCTCGCGCGATTTGAGCGACTGCCAACTGATGAACCCCGCCGCGAGCCCGATCGGCACGTTGATGAGGAAGATCCAGCTCCAATGGTAGTTATCGGAAATGTAGCCGCCGAGCACCGGGCCGAACACCGGCGCGGCGAGCGTCGTCATCGACCAGATGCTGAGCGCGGTGCCGCGTTTGTGGGGCGGGAAGATCGCGATGAGCAGCGCCTGGCTGCCCGGGATCATCGGGCCGGACACGCCGCCCTGTATGATGCGGAAGAAGATCAGCGAGGGTAGATCCCACGCGAGGCCGCACAGCAGCGAGGCGACCGTGAAGGCGAACACCGAGACGGTGAAGGTCTTGACCACGCCGAAGCGCTGCATGAACCAGCCGGTGAGCGGCACGGTCACGCCATTCGCAACCGCGAACGAGGTGATCACCCAGGTGCCGTTGTCCGAGCTGACGCCGAGGCTGCCCGCGATCGTCGGCAGCGAGACGTTGGCGATCGTGCCGTCGAGCACCTGCATGAAGGTGCCGAGCGCGAGCGCGACGGCGGTGACCGCGAGGGCCAGCCCCGCGAGCGGCGGCGGCCCGGCGGCCGCTCCGGGCTGGGCGCTCACCGCGCGCGTCCCAGGTTCTGGTTGATGATCTGGCGGATGCGCGCGTCGATCTGCGGGCCGCCGTCGAGGCTCGCCTGCGTGCCGCCGGCGGGGGGCGCGCTCATCGCGACGAGCGGTTTGGACTGATCGCTGGTGTCGACCGTGACGTTCGCCGAGAGGCCGACGCGCAACGGGTGCGCGCGCAGCTCGCGGGGATCAAGCGCGATGCGGACCGGCACACGCTGGACGATCTTGATCCAGTTGCCCGAGGCGTTCTGTGCGGGCAGCAGCGAGAACGCGCTGCCACTGCCGGCACCGAGACCGAGCACCTTGCCGTGGAAGGCGATCTTGCTTCCGTACACGTCGGCGTTGATCGTCGCGGGCTGGCCGACCCGGATCTTCTCGAGCTGCGTCTCGCGGAAGTTGGCGTCCAACCACAAACTGTCGAGCGGGACGACGGCCATCAGCGGCGTGCCGGGCGCGATGCGCTGGCCGAGCTGGACGGTGCGCTGCGCGACGACGCCATCCATCGGCGCGACGATGTGCATGTGGCTGGAGTTGATCGCCGCCTGCCGCACGTTGGCGATCGCGGCGAGGATGCGCGGGTTGGTGTAGACGCTGGTGCCGGCCACCGAACTCGCCGCCTGCGCGCGCTTGGCGAGCGCGAGGTTGAGCGCGGCCCCCGCCGTGGTGACGGCATCGGCGGCGTGGCTCACCTCCTCGCCCGAGACCGCGCCATCGACAGCGGCGCCGCGGCGGCGGACGAGGTCGCTTTGCGCCTTGGCGAGATCGGCACGCGCCTGCGCGATTTCGGCGCTGGCTTCATCGACCGAAGCGGTGTCCGAGCGCACGCCACGCACCGCCTGGCCGAGCGCGGCCTCGGCGGCCTGCAGCGAGACGTCGGTGGTGGCGGGATCGAGATCGATCAGCGGCTGGCCGCGCTTGACCGCCTGCGTGTTGTCGGCGTGGATGGCGAGCACGGTGCCGCCGTCGCGCGCGGTGACGCTGACCACGTTACCGCCGACATAGGCGTCGTCGGTTTCCTCGCTCGGCGGGGCGGTGAGGACGTGGATCGCGTAGAAGATCGCGGCGATCAGCAACACCGCGCCGAAGATCATGAAGGCGATCCGGCGCGTGCGCGATTTGCCCGTCGGCGCAGCCGCCACGGCCGTGGCCGGTTCCGCAACCGGCGGTGCGGTGGCGGCGACCGGCGAGACCGGTGCCTCGTCGCTCACGTCTTCGCGGGCATGAAGGTCACGGTCGATACGCATGGATTCCTCGGTCATAGTCCCGACCCCTTGGTGGTGTTGGCTGCCAGCGCGGTGTGGGCGTCGAAGCCCCCGCCCAGCGCGGCGATGAGTTTGATACGTTGGCTGATCGCGTTGGCCTGCGCGTCGATGCGCTGCTGCTCGGCTTCGAGCAGGCGGAAGCCCGAATCGACCGCGTCGAGCCGCGAACCCAGCCCGGTCGAGGTGCGCACCGCATCGAGCCGGACGGTATCGCGCAAGCCCCCGACGATGCGGTCCTGCTGGACGAGCGAGGCATCGGCAGCGCGGACGTTGGTGATTGCGTCGGCCGAATCGCGGACCGCGGTGATGACGCTGGTGTTGTAATCGGCCACCGCCCGATCGAGATCGGCACTCGCGCCACGATATTGCGCGCGCAGCCGGCCGCCCTCGAAGATCGGCAGATGGATCGCGGCGCCGCCGGCGACCTGCCCCGACCCCGCAGTGAAGAACGAGCCGAGCCCGAGCGCGGCCAGCCCGGCCAGCGCCGAGATGTTGACGTTGGGCATGAAATCGGTGCGCGCGACGCGCTGCCCCGCTACCGCCGCATCGATCCGCGCCTGCCCGGCGAGCAGATCGGGCCGGCGGCCGAGCAGATCGGCTGGCAACACCGCCGGCACGTCGGGCGGATGATCGAGCGACAAGGTCGGCGTGGCGATCTGCGGATAGAAATCGGCGCCGCGCCCGACCAGGGCGGCGATGGCATGGACCGCAAGCTCGTGCTGCTGGCCGGCGC